>WBZQ01000140.1_pt1 | contig 67931 bp, 76 predicted proteins | sample 5204251 | NCBI WGS metagenome assembly WBZQ01 (sample SAMN12412402, study PRJNA552823) | activated sludge metagenome | isolation source: activated sludge from nitrification reactor of wastewater treatment plant... | place: USA: Virginia | collected 2017-09
ACCGTTTCAAGAGCACATTAAACTGCTTGATACGTGGGCCTTACAAGGGGCGGGAGTGCCCGAAATGGCAACTGGCATAGTCGATGTCAGCGTTGCTCAGTCCGGTATTGCATTGAGCTTGAAAATGGGTCCGATCATTGCGGAGAACGCAGACAAAGAGCTTGCGATACAAGGGAAATGGGAACAATTAGGTTTTGATCTGATTAATGGGTGGTTCCCTGCTTTCGAGGGTATCAACAGTCCGGAAACTGAATTTAGCGTGACTTTCGGTGATGCTATGCCTATTGATCGTAAAGCTAGAGTCGATGAAATTGTTGGTCTGTACCAGGCTGATTTGATTCTTATTGATGAGGCACGCGCAGAACTTGAAGATTTGGGTTACCCGTATTCAAAAGCGTTGACAGACAAGCTAATTGAGCAACAACAGCGAAAATCTCAAGCGGCGATGGGAGACCCATATGCAGGTGAATTAGGTTCTGGCGCAACGGATTTGATGGATGAAATCTCTAACCCGGATTTAAGGGTTGTGAAATAACATGAAACTGGCTGTAGGCTTTCTCGTTATTGCACTGTTTATTTGGCTTGGTTTTTACAATTGGCAATTATCAGTTTGGCTTATGTGCTTTTTAACGATGGCTAATAGCAGCAGTGCAGCGGTAAACACTAAAATTCTAGGCAGCTGGAAATGATTCAATTTAGCCCGGAAACCGGAGTTTGGTTGTGCCGCAGAGCATTTCAGGCTGCGCCACTCGAAGCGTGCGGATTCATTTTGCGTTGCGGAACGATTGTGGAAGTGCGAAATATTGCCAGCGATCCGCACCAGGAATTTGTGATGGACCCAATGGATGCGCTGAAAAAGTTTGGGACAGAAGGACTTTCGTCAGTAGTTGCCGTCTGGCATACGCACCCACGAGGCAATGCAAGGCCGTCAGCGCGTGATATTTCTGCTATTAGTTCGGGTCACGTTAACCTGGACTGGGCTTACCTAGTGGTAACGAAAGATGAAGTGGCGCAATATGATCCGCGCGTTTTAGTTGGGGACCGTGCAACCGTCTAGGAAAGATCGAATCGTTCGGGCTAATTGGCTCGGGCGTTATTTAAGCGTGGAACAAATTGCCACGAATCAAATTCAGCGCGTATTAAAGGATGCTGCTACAAGCATTTTCGAGAAACTAGTCAGCACGGGGGATAGCACCGAAAGTGGAAAAATTCGACGTGGGCAACTTGCCATTGCTAAGCGCGAAATCGGAAAGGTTATCAACGAAACCTTTTCTGAGACAAGCGATCTCATTAGAGACGGTCAACAAAATGCAGCAGTGGCAGCCATCGAAGCCAGGTTGTTCCATGAAAAAGGTTTAATAGCAAGCTTTTTGAGAAACCCTCGTGATCGCGAGCGCTATAAAAAGTCGCTAGAACAAACCGCCAAACGTAACATTCAATCAACCATCACGCGCGTTAATGAGACGGCAATGCCGCTCAGCGAAAGAGTCTGGAAGACAAGGGCTTTGGCGCGCGGAACGATTGACCGAGAGATTAACCGTGCTCTAGCGCGCGGTGATTCCGCCGAGGATTTAGCGCGTCGCGTTGCAAGTATGGTCAGACCGGACGCCCCAGGCGGAATAAGTTACGCCGCAATGCGTTTGGCCAGGACCGAAATCAATAATGCATTTCACGCACAAAGTATCAATGATGCACGCGAAATACCGTGGGTCAGCGAAATGCGTTGGCATTTAAGCAAAGTGCATGTTGAAGACCCTGGCGATGAATGCGAGGATTACGAGGAAATCGGGCTATTTCCTATTGATAAAGTTCCCAGTAAACCTCACCCACAATGCCGTTGTTACGTAACGCCAGAGGTTTTAGAGTACGAAAAATTCAAGAAGAATTTGCTTGCCGGGCAATACGATTCATATATCGACGAGCAGATGCCGATTTCTTCGGACGAAGCTAAGGCGGAAGTGGGTCGCGACAAGATCAAAGCTCCTGCGGCGCAACGGATTCCAAAAGACAATGGCACTTGGCAGACGGCACAAACACCGGAGATTATGGGGCGTCGATTTGTCGCAGCTCACCCTGGAATGTCAATTAACCTGTCTAACAATAAGATTCATCGTGATGATGCAGCTCAGATTCTTTCGGCTGTAGATGACATGATGACGAAATACCCTGTCCTACAAGGAAATTTGACAGGTATTGACATTTATAGGTCTGTTGGGCAAGGTAACGGCGCGTTCGCCGTAACAGACTCTCGCCCAGGCGGAAAAAGTACCATTAGGTTTAATGCGAATTGGCTTAGCGCACAAGCAGATTCGCCAGATCGGAACCAGTTTTACGATAGTATGGCTTATGTCGGTGAAACGGGTCATTTCCCGAAAGGTGTTGGTACACAACAACCTTGGTACGACATTACGGTGCATGAAACCGGTCACGCTTTAGATAATCTCGGCGATCATCGTGCCAGAGAAAAGGCCATTGAAACTGAACTTGACGTATTTCACTCACTACCAGATTTCGCAAAAGGTAGCGAAAGTGAATGGCTTTCTGATGGTGGGGCAACGTCACTATATTCCATTCATAATGGGAGTCTTGACCCAGGCGAAGCCACGGCGGAAGCGTTCGCTGACGTTGTAAAGAACGGAGATAAGGCCAAGCCATTATCAAAAGCCTTGTGCGACAACCTAATTCGAGAAGCTGAAAAGGGTTACAACCCAAAACCTTTGGTTACGGAGCTAAGCGCTGCCGCAGAGGTAAAAACCTTGGGCGGGGATTACAAGCTGAATGGTGTTGCGGTACAAGACTTTTTGGATATTCCTAATGATCACGGTCGATATACCTACCGAGAAATCATTCCCTTTTATGGCAAGGATGATTTAGATAAGAGGCATGATTGGGAAATTGGTGTTGCTGATGCCCCAAAGGTAGCTGAAAAGAAAATTCCGGATGGAAGAACGGTACGTATTTTCTACGACCCGCAAGAGACAGATGTCGTATGGAACGAAACTCGTTGGGAGACAACGAATAAGGGAAATCAGCTGGTTAATGTTTCTCAGGTTAAAAAGGATAACGGCTATATTTATCGCGGCATGTCCGCCGAGGAGTTTGAAAGTGCAAGGCGCAGAGGTTATTTCGAGTCTACGGGTAAGGGTAATTTTGAGTCCCAGCAAGGGATGACGCTTTTCTCTACTGAAATAGATCAAGCCGGAACATATGCGACCGAATTTTCTTACCAAGAAAATGCACCGACCTTTACAAAACCCGGTTACGTAATCAAGATTCCTGATCGCCCGAGCATTAAGCGTACTAACGGGACCGAGGTAGAAATTCCAGGTCGCATTCCGTTTAGTGAGGTCGAAAGTGCTTGGGCGGCAAAGCCTTTGGCTATAAGGCCCGGCACCATTGGCGTACAAGAGGGCTGGAATGGCTGGGAGCAAGGTGGTTCTGCCTTGCTGCAGCGCGGTGCCGAATACCGTTGGGCACCAGTCGATTTGACCGAGCCAACAATGCATATTGATAGTGTTTACCATAAGGTGCGCGAAAATGGTGGTATCACAATAGATTTAGGCGGCACCGAACCCCACGTAGGTTTTGCGTATTCGCCGAGCAAAACAACCGAGCGTGCAATTCCGCTATCTGAATTTACGGAAAATCATATTGAGGAGTTCGTAGACGAATGGGCGGATGAACTAAAGAAACCTGGCAATCATTTAGGTATGTGGGTCGAAAACGACCATGTGTACCTTGATGTTTCGCAAGTTGGTACACCCACGGTTGAAACACTAAAGCTGGCTCAAGATAACGATCAATTAGCTGTTTTTGATTTGAGCAATCTTGATAGTGGACAAATTGATTTAGGAAAGATTGATAAAGATGGAAAATACAAACCAATCGACGATCCGTCCAGCATTTTTATTGACTACCAGCGAAAAATCCACGGAGCAGATCAAAGCCGAAGCTATCAGCGCGTTTCAACAATTCAAGCGGGAAGTGATACGGGCGAACGAGGAGATGTAAAAATACCGGAGGGCTGGGAGAGGTACGTCAAAGCCCTTGCGGGACAAGAGGATCGAACTAACGAGGCTACTGTTTGGGTACCGGTTAGTGAGCTAAAGAAATACCAGGAATATGACCGTGCCAATGATCCGGCAAGCGCTGGAAATATGGACGCACTCGAAGCGGTTATACGTTTGGATGGCGGGATACGACAGCCCATCATGTTATCGACGGATGGAACGAAAGCTCTTGTGCATGAAGGTAATCACCGTATAGCCGTGGCGGAAAGACTTGGTATCAAAGAACTTCCGGTAAAGATTTCCGAAGACGCAATCATTAAACGTAACGAGGGCTCAGCACCTATTGAACTTACCGGCGACTTGAAAGCCTTTGTGCGAGAACGACTTCCATTGCATGATGCCAAGAGTGGTCCAGAAGTTTATTGGACCGGCCCGAAAGTTGTTGAGCCAGTTAGTAATACGATGGGCTCGTACACTATCGACAGTATTTGGGGCGCACGCTCTTTCGATGAAAACAAAAACTACTTTAGAGAGGGTGCGCGGCAAGTACAGGAAAAGGGCTATTGGAAAAACGCAAAAGCTATTGTGGATAATAACATTTACACTCCGGATAGCTTACGTGCAGCAGGAAAAGAGTTGGTAGCGCGAGCTGTTCATTCGGAACCATCAGCCTTGAATTTGTATCGCGGCATTAAAGTGGCCCCGGAAACCCTGCGGGATTTGCTTGAGGCACAAGAGATTTCGATGCCGCTAAGCTCTTTTACTACAGATACTGCTTGGGCTAATGCTTTCGCTGGGACGGGTGATGGTGTCTCATGGAAATCAAAGGATTTTGTTGCTGATGGTAACGGAATTATCTTCAAGTTAATGCCAGGGGCAAAAACAGCAGAAACAAATACTGGAGAACAAATTGCTTTTGGACGATTTAGGATCGTAAAGGTTATCCCAGGTGAAATTGACAAAAAGGTCGGAAACCTTACGCAGTACCGCTATATCAATGGCGTGAAAGAGTTAGTGGCAGTACGCAAGCCGGATACCATTGTGCTGCAACAGATTTCGATGATTGAGGAAGGCATCGGTGCGCAGGCTGTAAAAGCTGCGGCGAAAGATGTTGCCATCCCGGACATCTCAATTGTCAAGCGGCACAACGTAGTTAAGACACCAAAGCGCACAGGCGATCCGCTGCTGGACTTGGCAAATCTAGAGGTTTCAGAGCTGGGTATTAATCCGTTCGGGTTTACTGAGAAAAACGATCTTGACTATCGGTCCGTACAAGAGGCAACAAAAGCACTACAGAAAATCACGAAAAAGTATCCGGCAGTTGACATTTCAGAGTTTGGGTTCGGAGATACTGACACGGGCACTGTAGCTATAACCGGTGTGGGCAAGGAATTGGTTACGAAAGACAAGCTGAACATCTACTCCGGCACCGCCCCGGAGTGGCTAGGGGATTCATCTGTAATCACATTGAACTCTAAAATGGGACACGACCATGATAGGCAGCTAAAACTTGCCGAAGACAGTGTTAAAAAAGGATTCTGGCCCGATGGTGTAGCCGAAAAGCCTTGGCAGGGAACGGTTTTCCATGAATACGGTCACGCAATGCAGAATTTTCTTGGTCCCGACAGGGTTAGCGCACAGGATATTCAAGAATTAATGACAGCAGAGTTCAAAAAGACAGATTGGGAATCCAGTGATTTCTATAAACAAAGGGTCGAAAGCTACAGAAAACTCGGGGATAAAATTGCGCCAGTGCCAGAAGCGGCCGCCCGTAATGATACGTTTTACAAATGGCTTAAAGATAATATGTCTGGATATAGCTTTGTACGTGACACTATTAATATCAACTATGAGGAAGCCCTGGCGGAAGCGTTCACTGATTACGAAATCAACGGAAGCAAAGCGACGGTAACGTCAAAGGCATTGCACCGCTTAATGATTCGTAGATACAAAGACCATGTTAAGTATATTGCAAAGGTTGGTGTGAAATGAGGCTTTATCCCGCAACGGATGAAGAGATCAAAGCTAGTTTCGATGAAATGTTAAGTCGCGCAGTAGAATTGGGAATTGGGCCATCTAGTGATTTAGGTTTCGATTATGAAACCGAAAGGGCATTGCGACGGGTAGCAAAATCATGGCCTGACGTTCCAGGTGAGCTAATCCGCAACGCGCGCAAGGAACTTCAGTGCCAGTTTGACGGCACCCATGCCGCCGAGCAACGCGCGCGGATCGCGAGTTTGCTGGACATGAAGTAGGCAGCGATGCTAAATTGGAGGGTGAGGGGCCGACCCATGTCTAATGAAAAAGGTTGTGAGACAATGGATTTCGATATTTTGCCAAAATGGTTGCAGGAACTACCTTTTGGAGCTGAAAATGAGCCAGATTCAGGACAGACAGATGGAAATTCTGCGGGAAATTCTGGTCAGCAATCCAATCAGCAAGGTAGCCAGGGTAATTCGTCAGAGGGTGATAAGTCGCTTGGAAATGGTAAGGTCGGACCTAAGCCTACCAATGATGACGACGACGAGTTTTCTGGTCTATCTGCCGCTGACCTTCGCCGCCGGTTAAAAGAAGAGACTGGTAAAACGAAAACGCTTGAGACTGAACGTGATTCGTTTAAGAGCAAGGTCGATGAGAGCGAACGCGCGCAGCGAACTAAGGAAGAGAACTTAGAGAACGATTTGCGAGCGGCACAAACGGAAAACGAAGAGTTGCGCTCCGTTAACGATAGCCTGGCAATCATTAATGGCATCCTTACAGAATCTGCCTATACGTGGCATGACGTGAATCTCGTTGCAAAAGAGCTTGATTCATCCGTTGTTAAGGTCGATAAGTCCGGCAAGGTTGAAGGTCTTAAAAAAGATCTTCAGCGGTTGGCAAAAGATAAACCGTTCCTACTTAAGGGAACTCAGAATAACGGCGGGTCAAATGGTGGAAACACTAATGGCCCCACCGGTTTTCAGCCCGGCCAGGGCGGAGCCCACGGCGGAAATAATGCTCAAAAGGCTAATGCCGCTGAATTGGCGAAGAAATTCCCGGCCCTAGCTTCTCGGGTTTAATCGAAAGGTTGAATTAAATGTCTCGTGTGGACAAATACGATCCTAAGGTTGGCGGTTACCGCGCAACGCTTGCCGCTGATATTACTGACGCAAATCTTGAACGACTTTATGGTGTCGGACATGATGCCGCTGGACACCTTGTTATTGGTAAGGGTGTCACCGGAATTAAAGCCGTTTGGGTTTGGACGTCAAAACTGAAGGCGGGCAAGCGATCTGACACTATGACCCGTGGTGAAGTTGTCGAATTTGGACCTACCGCTGGAAATCCCGGTGTGGATTTTGGTGTTCCCGGTAAAAATTACTACGCTCACGATGATGGTTCAATTACTGCCACTAAGGGCGGTGATGGCATTTACATCGGTCACACTGTAGAGGGTCAGCGTCTCATCGTGGACGTTCAGCCCGGAGAGGTTGCGTAATGAAAACCCTTGAGTGGCTTGACTTTCTGCCTTTTGGTGGCACCAATGAAGGTGGCTATTTAACCGAGGGCGATATTGTTTGGACTACCGCCGATGGCGTAGACCTAAATAGCCTTTGGGGCGAAGCCCAACAGGCAGTTGGACTTTGGAATCAACACCGAGAAAAACTGGTTGATATTCTGACCTTCTCGGTTACGAATGAAATTGAAACGGTGCCTCAGGTTGGCGAGGCCAGCTTTGAAATGGCAACCGAGTTCGGTGAACCGCAAGGTGAGCGCTTAAAGCTGGGATACTTCCAGCTTGGTTACGATTTTGAAGACTACGACCGTGCCACCCGTTTAACGTGGAAAGCGTTGCGGGACATGGACTCTCGTCAGGTTAACGCTGTGCACAATGCATTGCTCGAAGCTGACAAGCGAAATGTCTTCAAAAAGGTTATGGAAGCGATTTTCGATAATCGCAACCGTGAAGCCAGCATTCGTAATCGTGGGTATGCGGTTTATCCCATGTACAACGGTGACGGAACGGTTCCGCCCGATTTCCGGATGAATAAGTTCACTGGTACCCATTCGCACTATATGGCAAGTGGGACAACGGAAATCGACCCGGGCGACCTGGAAGACGCTTACGATAACATTGCAGAGCACGGGTATTCGATTGAAGCGGGTACCCAAATTATCTGCTTAATGAATCGCAAGCAGATTCGTCAAGTTCGTAAGTTCCGTATGGGAGAAACCTACGGTAACAACAACATTGAGGCAAATTACGATTTCATCCCGGCCAAGAGTCAGCCCGCGCAATTCCTGGATTCTCCGCTTGGATTGCTCGGTTCGCTTCCGCCCGATTTCTGGAATGGTTTACGGGTTGCCGGTTCTTACGCTGATATTCTTATCATTGAAGAGCCGTTCATCCCGGAAGATTATTTCCTTATGTTCGGCACTGGTGGCGCTGGCAACCTGCAAAACCTCGTTGGTTTCCGCGAGCACAAAAACCCTGCCTACCAAGGACTTCGGATTCTTCCGGGCAATGATCAGCGCTACCCGTTGATTGAGTCCTATTACACCCGTGCCTTTGGTACCGGTATCCGGCAGCGTGGCGGCGCGGTTGTCATGCAAATTACCGACCAAAGCAGCTACACCATTCCGGAGGTTTACAAAGCCGGTAACGAGATTTACGTCGCTTAATGAAAAGCATTGTGCGACAAGGCATTAGCGGGCGTGCGGTGCCTTGTCGCACAATGCGAAAGGACAGTAATGAGTAAGGTAATTAAAAGCGACCATGCATTTACCGAGGACGAAATTCGGTACCTGCTTGACCGTAATCAAACTCGTTTGGTAGCAGAGAATGCCGCACAGTTTCAGGCGGAAAAGCCACAGATTGATCCGGAAATCGTAAGGTTCATTCGTTCGCTCTCTGATGAAGAGGTCGCGAAAGAGCTTGCGACACACGGACTTTCAAAGGATGGCGACCTTAAAGCGCAAAAGTACCGTCTTGCAACTTGGTTAGATGAGAACCAAAAGGGTTAAAAATGGCTGACGAGACAAAGATTCAAACGGTGGTTACATTGTTACCGCCGGATGCGTCTGAGTCTTACGGTTGGGATAATGCCAAGATCGCAAAAGTCATGGACGACAACGGTTTTGGCATTAACCGAACCGTCCGGTTCTATTGGTTAGAACGTGTCAATGACACCGTGGAATACTTGAATATTGGCAACAAAGAGCTTTTAACGCTTCACCAAAATGCGCGAAACATGTTGGCCTACTGGGACAGTGTGATTGCGGCTAGCGATGATACCGATAGCACCGACGTTACCGCTCAAAAGGGTGGTAAGCCAATGAGTTACGCAGAAATTACGCGACCGTGGGCGAGGCGCAGGCGATGAATGTAAACCCACTGCGCAGAGCAATAAAAAAGTTCATTGATATTGACAATGAAGTGATTTCGCTTGTGCCGCAAGGCAAAAAGGTTGTTAAGCCAGGCGGAATCTATGATGCTAGTGGCGATCGCACACCGCGTGTGCCACAGAAATTTAATATCGTCCCTTACGGTGGAAAGTTTTTCACTGTTGAAAATGGTGATCTACGAACGTATTTCGAGGTTACCGGCGCGTGGGATGCCGAAATAGAGATCGGCGATAGCTGGACGAAAGATGGTGTTACATACCGGATTATGGCTGTAATGCCAGATGATCGCTTTGAAAAGCGTTGTCTCGCAGTGGCTTTGACCAAAGAGGCATCCTATGGCTGATATCCAGATGACATGGCCAAACGGAGTTACGGCTTTAACCGAGAAGGTTATCGAAATCGACACGGACACAAGGCGTTTCGTTGCTGGTCAATTTCTGTACCACGAACCTCTAGCCACGGAATACATGAAAAACAATGCGCCATGGACAGATCGAACTGGCGCAGCCAGGGCGGGATTGCATACAACGCATAATTTTGAGCCTGGAGTTTTTGAGTTGATTCTTGCTCATAGCGTGTATTACGGAATTTACCTAGAAATTTGCAATTCTGGTAAATACTCAATAATCGACAAGACGATTGTCTATATCGGTGACTTATTGATGCAACGAATCGTGAATATGTTCAAAGAGCTTGGCGGGCAAGTCAAATGAGCCGTTCATCTATTATTGACGCGCTGATAGCTGACAACTATCTTAAAAGTCTTGGTATAGAAGAGGATTGCATTTTACAGGGCCAAGGTGTCGACGAAAGGCCAAGTGGCACAAACCCTTTCATTTTGATTAATTGGGGAACTGAACCGAGACCGGCATTCGGTAACGTGAAAAGTCCACGGAGAGTTACGATTTGGGCTCATATTCCATGGGAGGTTACCAATGACATGTCAAAGGTTGATTGTATTTTAGATGGCATTGAGAATTGCTTACAAAACCTAGAGCACGCGGCGGGGACAGACGGATTTACTGTAACGTGCGTTAGGGTGCTTGGTCGCTCCCAAGACATGAAAGATGAAGAGCTGCATACGTTTTGCCGGTGGGTTACATGTGAGGTTTTATCTAGGAAGGATTCATAAATGTTCGATGAAACTGTTGAAACCGAAGCGGTAGAGGAGAAAGACCCACGAATGGGTTTACCTCCGAGCGTTGTGATTGAAGAGGCGCAGCAGCCGTTTAAATTACAACAGAATAATCCTGATGCTACGGCACCATGGATTCAATATAACGGTGTCGGTACGGTGCGGGTTATTGATGCGCAGGCATGGAATGATGCCGGTGTTGATTCCGACAAGTATTGTGAATGGAATTACCTTAATAACAAACGTCTTCCGCGGAGCATTTTTACTGATGCTGAATTGCAGTACCTGTTACGGGTTGACGGCCGATTCTCGTTGGTAGAGAACTGATTTCAGATGACGGCAACGCTGGAAAAGAAACAACTTAGGTGTCGTAGTAAATTGCACGGCATCATTAAGTTGTACCCAAACGGTAGACGACTGCTAGAAGTCCACTGTAAAAACAAGCTGTGTGTTGACCGTCATTCTGGGATCGTAGTATTGCATTATTTCGATTTAGAAACTGGAGAATTGGACCACACCAACAGGTTTCGTGATCCGAACTATAATAACGCTGGCCAGGCGGGAAAGTCGAAAGGTTAAGTGACACAATGACTATGGCAACGGCATTACCCTTTGGTCTGCGCGACGTCAAGATTTACCCTTATCTTGATGCGCAAGGAACTATTTTAGCGGACGATGGTTTCGATCTTCCGAACGCGCAAACGTTTAGTTTTGCGGATACCGAGGATTTCGTTAACCTCCGTGGTGATGATGAGCTTAAGGCGTCGCATGGCAATGGCGCACAAGTGAATTGGTCACTTGAGTCCGGTGGTATTGAATTACCCGTATGGGCTGTTTTTACCGGTGGCCAGATCATCGAAGAGGGTACGGCACCCAATCGTCGTATTACTCTCCGTAAGTGCTCCGATGATGTCCGTCCGTACTTTATGGTTGTCGGACAGGTTATGTCCGACTCGGGCGGAAACGTTATCGGTAAGGTTTACCGAGCCAAGTGCAATGGTGATATTTCCGGTCAATTCTCTGATGGTCAGTTCTTCATCACTAAGGCTGACGGTATCGGATTATCCATCCCTGGAACACGTTTGGTGTATGACATCGTTCACGAGGAGCAAAAGACGTTCTTGTCCACTACCCCAGACAAGCTGCCGATTCTTCCGCCGAAAAACCTTACGGCAGGCAACATTTCGTCTACCGGCGTCACCCTCGTTTGGGAACCTGTAACTGGCGCAACGAGTTACACTGTTGAAAAATCTAATAACAGTGGTTCTACGTGGACGGCAGAAGCTACCGCACCTACGGTTGCGAAACTCGCGGTTACTGCCCTTACGGCTGACACTGAATACCTGTTCCGTGTTAAGACGAAGATTGGTACGGATAGCAGTTACGCAAGCTCTCCTGTTACCGTAAAAACTCTCGCATCGTAAAAAGAATGCCGAAAGACGTTGACAGGTGGCAAATCCGTTGTCTGTCAACGTCTTTCGTCTTAATTCCGTAGAGAAGGAAAGTAAGTAATGTCAGAAGTTACCGCAGAAACCATGGCCGAACTGGCCGAACAAGCTGCCGCCCTTGGGTTTTCGTTTGATGAGAACGGAAAGCTGACCAAGCTTGAAGACGCGAAAAGTGTTGAGACAGAAGAGCTTAAGTCCATCGTGAAAGAGGCTGTTGCAGATCAATTTGCGATCACTGATGGATGGCGTGCAAGTAAGACGATCAAATTCGTGGTTACCTGCCCGTCCGGTCAGCGCTGTCTCGTAAAGCGTTTGAGCACAACGGATTTGATCAACGCTGACATTCTTGACGAGATGGACTTTTTTACTCGCGCATTGATCCCGCAGAAATTCGATGCTGCTGGAAATCCAGTCTTTGATAATGAGCAGTCGAGTTTCTGGGATGCACTTAAAGACCCGGAAAAGCGACTGCGCTTTTTCAATTTGCTCAATAAATTAACTCAGGCCGCAGTGGTTAACCCGATTGTTGTTGATGACGGTGCATCTATTGTTACGACTCCGAACGGGAAAAAGGTTGTGGCACTTGGCACTTCGGTCATCACTGATGAAAACGGTACAGACAGTTTGATTATGGAAAATGGAGAGACTCGCGTTCTTTCTGATAATGAAGTGCGTACCTCCCAGATCGAATTTACCGATAAGATGCAAATCTTTAGTGAGGTGAATCGTCCATTAAACGAGATTCGCCCGTTTCGCGCAGAAGAAAATAGCATGGCAAGTGTGGGTACAGAGTAAGGGATTGAATGTTAGGCCAAGCGACCTGTATGGGATCGAAAACCGTTTGGCCGCTTTCATTTTCGACCGTGGTATCTATCAATTCGGAACTCTCGTCGAGAGCAAGATGTCAGAGGCGGAAGCAAGGGTTAAAGGTAGCTTTCAAAATCGAAGGGGCGCAGAGGTTTTCATTAACTTAGAGCGTCGCCGCATATTTAACAAGATGTTAGATATACAAGATACCAAGGGTCTCTACAGAGACGTATCTGCTCCAAAAGCCAAGTCTAGCAACCTTTTTGGGAGTTAAATAAAAATGTCCGGTGAATTTGATTTAGGAGATGCCGAGGGTAGGGTTCGTATTATTTATGAATCTACCGGACATGAAAAAGCCCTTGCGCAGATGCAAGAGTTTCAGCGAACCACGTATCAAAACTCTAAAGAGTGGACTAATTGGGGCAAAGGCATTGAGTCCCATAGTGATTCGCTTGCCAAAATGGAAAAACTCCAAAAGGCATACAATGATGCTGTAAAGGCGGCGGTAGCCGCCGAGGGTACGCTTGCCGCTGCTAAGCGTAATCCTGATGCTGGATTCAAAGACACATTTAATGCAAGCAAAAATGCTACGTTGGCGCAGCGCTCGGTACAAGATTTGGCAAAGGTTTTAGCTAAGGCCAACAAGCAAATTGAAACTGATATGGCGCGCGAAGGGTCAACTGCCGCACAGGCTTTCGCAGATTCCTTCCAGAAAACGGGTGTTAGCAGAGGCAGTAGCGCAGCGCATTCTATTGGTACCGCTTTAACTTCCGGTTTAGGTTTGGCTGCTAAAGGTGCGGCTACCGCTGCGGCTGGTGCGGCAATGGCAGCCGGTGTTGTTGTTGGTGGCGTAATGATGAAAGGTGTTGCGCGCTCAGTACAACTAGATACCGTGCAGCACAAGCTAATGGCGACCGGTCGTAGCGCCGAGCAAGTAAAAGGAATTATGAACAGTGTTCGTGACGCTGTTCATAATACGGAATATTCACTAGGCGAAGCTGGTGAAGCTGCCGCATCAGCGCTTAATGCTGGTATTAAACCCGGTAAAGATTTAACCGAATATCTTAAATTAATCGCAGATACCGCAACCGCTAGCGGTAGGTCTTTTGGGAGTGTCGCTAGCATTCTCGACGGTATTCGCGTTAATAACCGTGCTAACCTAGATGATATTCGGAGGCTTGGTGATTCTGGCATTGATATCTGGACGAAACTTAGTGAGACACTTGGGGTTTCGCGCAGCAAGTTGCAAGAGATGGTGTCCGACAGCAAGATTGGTTCTAAAGAGGTAGAGGCCGCCCTGCGCGCTTCTGTCGGCGGCATGTCCGGCGAAATGGGCAAATCCGTTGTGTCCCTTAGCAAAAACATTATGAATTCGGTCGCTAGGATCGGCGAAGCCTTGATAGCTCCTGCTTTTGGTGAGGCGGGCGGATTTCTCGATACCGTTTTAAACGCATTAAAGAGTTTTGAGGCATGGCTGTCCCAGAATAAAGAGGGGATTATTGATTTTTGGGCTGACATGGGAGCTGTCGCACTTAGTACCGCGCATGTATTCATGGACGTTGTTTCATTTATTAGCGATGCGGTTGTGAAAGTTACCGAGATAATCGGTGATCTTGGCGGCTGGGCGGTTCAGCTATGGGGAGGAATTAATAGGCTCATTGGTCGCAGTGAGGTTGCAGACGATTTAGAGAGGACCGCGCAACAATTACATAATCTCGGTACAGGGTTGCGAGAAAATCGGGATGGCAATCTTTCGGCTGTTTTCGCTGCGATTGACCGTGGTGCGAATTCGCTGGATAAGTGGCGCGATAAAGCGAAAAGGGCTGCGCGAGAAGGTGATTCGATCGGTGATGCCTCCGAAGAGGCTGCCGAAAAGGTAGTTTCACTTTCGGAAGCCCTGGAAGAAATGGACGTTAAGAACGAAGACGTTGTTAAGGGTATCGAAGGTACTACCGAGCAATTTAAAGAATTACTCAAAGCGCTTAAGGACAAGGGTGCCACAGACACTCTGTTAAACAAGGTCAGCGACTTACGTAATCGCTTCCAAAACGGCGGCGAAGCAGTCCGTGGTTTCGCGAAAGCTATTGATAGCCTTGCGGATTCAACAGAAGACGCCAGTGCGAAGAGCGAAAACTTAATCAAGTACCTGAAAAAGCTAAACATAATTCCGGACGATGATGCCATTGAGAAATACAATGATGAATTCCGGAAACTGACCGATTTACAACCTGATTTAGTAGATCAGCTAGAGGCTACCGGTTCCGCCCTGATAAATCTTGATGGGACGATCAATACCACCAGTAAGAACGGCAAGGTTCTTAAAGATGGTTTTGATGAAATGGTCGATGCCGCAATGGCTTTAGCCGCTAGCGGCAAGGCTGACCTCGGTCAGGTGTGGGATAGCAGCGCTGCCGGATTAAAGCTATTCCTGCAACAGTTCGGTGTTTTAGGCCAAGAGGCTGACAATCTTATTGCCAAGCGTCTACTTCCAAAAGATGCATTTATCAAAATGTTTCAGTCTGCGGGTGACCCGCAGTCTGCGCTTAACGCGGTTATTAAAGACCCGCTTAAGTTGCAAACCGCGATTGATCTTGAGAAGAACACTACACAAAAAATGCTGGACCAGATCACGGGTCCAGACGGAAGTTTCCATGTCCCAACGGTTTTGGATGTCGATCCGTCAGGATTACCTGGCGGTAAGAATCCGGAAAAACAGCCCGAACGCATAGTTCCTACCGGCCCGCCCGTAGGTCCAAAATTTGGTCCGCCCATACCATTTGCTGATTTTCTCAGTGATGCGGTATCGAAAGCCATTGCGCGACACCCTGATAGGGATTTTAGTAAAACCCCCGGTGGTTCACCTAGCGGTAATAATATTTGGCCTGGAGACCCTTTAACAGGGCAAAAGTGGAAGTATGCCGAAAAGGTTGAGAATCCACAGGTTAACCTTGGAAATAACGACGTTGTGGGTGCGATCCTCGCCCAATTACCAAGTGCGCCTGAGGCTTTGGGTAAAACCTATGAAGACTACAAAAAGCAGGGCAAGACACTTGCGGACGCTTATGCTGACGGTATTCTCACTGGAGATGAAGAGGTCCGCAAGGCCATTAGTTATATCGCTCAAATTGCTGGTGATGGTCTAGGTAATTCTCCTGCTAAGTACGGGCCGCTTTCTGGTAGCGGATGGACATTTAACCGTGGTCAAAAATTCACGGTTGCGTTCGCCGAAGGCATTGGGAGCCAAGTAGATTCGGTTAAATCCAGCTCGTCGACTGTTGCCGGTGGAGCTGTTGCGCCTATCAATGAAACTTTTGAAAAGTGGCTTAAAGATATGAGCGAGTTTTCCGGAATTGGCAAGCGGCTCAAGGACTTTGCAGACCAGGTAAGTCAAATTTTCATGTCTGCCGCCCAACTTGGTAATCAACTTTCGGGCGGAAGACTCTTTCCGAAGAATTATGTTAAAGACCCTGCACTTGCAGCCAAAGCTCAACAAAAAGCCTTGCGGGACAACGCTTTACGATCGCAAGGGCTTAACCCTGACAATCTATTCGGTATGGGTACCGGAGCTAATCCTGGCGGTTTAAACTTTAGTGGCGCAAGCGTTTCCGCCGGTGATCTGAGTAATCCGGCAGGTATTGCGCAATATATTTACGCAAAGGCTCGGGCCGCAGGCTATTCGCACGAAATGGCGAATGACTTTATTATTCAAGCTGCGGGTGAGTCTGGATTTAACCCAAATGCCAACGGCGGCAACCAAGATGGAACCGGCGCGGTTCGTGGTATCTTCCAGTTTACCCCGGGAACTTGGGCTGATTTTGGCAATGGCGGTGACATGACCAATGCCAAAGATAATATCGACGCTTATTTCCGACTGGCTGCTGCTCGCGGTCCCAACATCAATAATCCAGAACAAATCGGTACTCAAATTTCTATTGGTGGTCCGTGGCATCCGCAAAATCAGGCTAAGGGACATCTTGCTAATGCAAAGGCAACTGCCGCACCGTATCTCGTACCTGACAGCATGGCTAACAATCCGGCATTATTAGTCTCGCCGAATGCCATCCCTTATCAGCAACCGCAGCAACAGCCGCAGCCCGAACAAAAACCCACGGAAACCGTTGCGCCACAACAACAATCGGAGACACGTCCCGCCCCCAAGGATGGGTCACAAAAATCTAAATACGGCATTCCGTTAAACAAATTTACCCGGCCAGAATGGTATGGATCGAATACAAGTTTAAATAAAGATGGAGTGCAGATTGGACCTTACGGATTAGAAAGCAAGGGTACCGGACACCTTGTAATTATGGACAACGGTCGATATCGCTATGCCAATCCTGAGGATTACAATCCGTGGGCCAAAAATGAATCAAAGCCAAAGCCCAAAATTGTTGTCCCCGAGACGGATGACTCTATTTTCGGTACAATATACGGTAAGACACCAACGAAAACCGGTGGCGCACAACCCATTCCGCTACCTAAGAATGACCCGAATGAATTACCAGTACGTTCGGCAGACGAATATGGTGGCGTTGCGCGTAAGGACCACGAGACGCCGTTAAAGCCGGAAGATAACCCGGAACGCATTACGCCGCAACAAGTTTCGCAACCCAAAGAGCCGATAGTCTTACCAGCGTTACGAGACACTAGTCAACTTGGACCATATGGTTTAGACCCACAAAAGAACATTGAATACGGTCAGGGAGGTTTCCCTGATTGGGTTTATGCACTAGGCAAAACCTTTGGGCTGCAAGCTAGTACGTATCCCGGGCACCAGGTTGACAAAGCTGGTAATAATCAGGGTATTGATTGGGTCGGTTCACCGGAAATGCTGGATAAATTTGCCATGTGGTTGGGTACGCAACCTGGTGTAGCGCAGGTGATTTGGAACAACGTAAATACTGGAATTAAATACGGTTTCGCCGACGGACAGCGTGTTGGTCCAGGAACGAATCAGCCTGGTTATTACCGCGATGACTGGGGGAATCATGCCAACCATTTGCACACTCGATTTACTTCAGGTGTTGCCGCACCCGGTTGGGTACCGGATGCCGCAAGTCTTGCCGGTAATACGCAGGGTGGTTTACCGGTAAACATTACGGGCGTATCTCCTTTGGCCGCAACACAATTCGGGTTACCTGGACTGCTCGATCAGATGGCATCTAATGACGCAAACCTTGCCGGAATCATGCGCGGAGCGCGTGCCGGGTTTGGTAGCGATGATGAAGCGATATCAGCACTTAGAGATTTAGACAACCGCATCGCTGATGCTAACAATCTCAACACGCCCCAATCTAAAGCTATGGCAACGGAATTGGGGACCATCCGCTCCGGAATTATGGCTCGGCAAGGTTTGACCGAGGGTCAAGATACCCTGAGTACAGTGTCTCAAATCGGTTCTGCCGCAAGCGGAATGGCGGGAGATGTGTTCTCTCTTATTGATGACACCATTAACTCTATTGGTGGAGCTAAGCAAATTAGCGGCACGCTTGTTAGAGGTATCGAAAACACAAAAGATATTAATGACATGGTTGATAGCATTCAAACTTTTATTCAACTTGCTACCACAATCGGACAGACGGTAACAGACGGTCTGGGAATGGCGTCGATGATCACAGGCATGGCAGGAGCGGGTGACACTAGCGGGGGTGCGCAAGGGGCCGCAGCAGCACTAGGAGCGGCGAGTTCCATTGCGGGCATTGTTACTTCGGTCATTTCCGCCGTGAACGCTGGAATTGATTTAGCCCAAGAGGCTTACGCACTTGGGACGAAGTATTTGGGTAGAATGCTAGTCAATTTGTTCGGTATGCCCGACGCTTCGGATATCAATTACTTACTGGATACGGTAACAGGTCAACTGAAAATCTATAGCAGCGATAATCCTGACTATAAAACAACTTTCAACACAATTGACCGACAAATCTTCGGCCAGGGTGGAGAGCGCACCCAACCGCAGAACACATTCTATATTTATCAGGGTCCGGGACAAGACCCGAGGGACACTATGAACGATGCAATGTTTGCCGTAAGGTCAAGCGGGACAGGAGTTTTCGGTTATGACAGCTAGGAACCTAGAACCGGGCCAATATCAAATCGGCGACTTTGTTTTTGGACAAGGAACGCTATTTAATGTCGAGGGTTTCGATATTGGAGCATATGACGTTAACGTTCAGGATTTTCAATTGCCAGGGTCCGACGAGCTGCGATTTGGCTCAGATACGCTGAAGCCCATGCCAATTCAGATCACGATAAATGCCCGTAAGAACTTTGTGTTATCAAATATTGCAGGATTGATCGGGTCACCCAGGGCGGAAACGCTGAATTTTGAAAACGACCGTAGGCCAGGGCAACTCGCAAAAGAGTGGCGCGCTGATGACATTAGAGGTAAATGGGGAGAATTAAAGCCATTGCGTATTTGTCGAGAGGTTGACGGGCGTACTGTTCTCGTTTACGGCAGGCCAGGAAAATTAGCAGTTCCTCCGCTGGGTCATAAGGGACAGAATCAAAAGATAATCGCAGAGTATCGACGTTCAGATACGTTGTGCTACAGCGACTTTGAGTGGTACGTGAATCTTCCGCAGTCTGAAGTTCTTACGCTCGTGAAGTCTGAAGATTTCGATATGGGAAATGCGCCGTCATGGTTGCGATTCTTGATTTTTGGACCGATGAAGCATCCGATTATCCAGCTTGGAGATTTAATTATTGAGCTTGATATCGAACTGGCTGCGGGTGAGGTTGTGGAGTTAAGCTCTTATCCATGGCAACGTAGGTGCATTCGTATTAATGACGGAATCTCTTTAAACGCAAGGCTTTTGAGGCCATATTTAGATAAGTTATCCTTCGATACAAACTCTGGCTGCGAAATCTCTTGGACCGCAACAGATTTAGCGCTAGAGAATAGCGAAGTGTTTAGTACCGATAATGGCACTTGGACCGAAAATGTATGGCCTGCAACACTTTTCGAGAGCATAGAGTATTCCGGTCCCGGAGCGGGGACTATGACGGTTAAGCAGCTTCCGCTATCCCCGAGCAAGGCAATTTCGTGGGCGGACTCGGGCAGCGATTGGCGTTGGGCCACAACGCTTTTGAAGCAACAAAGCCTGACACCGTATCAACACATAGAAACTCTCATTGCACGTCCGGCAGAGAACAATCTGACAATAGATGATCCTGTAAACAGAATTATTGGTCGTAGCAATAATGATAAAAGTGAATACCTGTACTGGGACATAACTTTTAACTATGCCTGGTTTGGGTATCACAAAGATGGAACCGATCACGTTCTTTCTAAGAGGTACAGTATTGCTAGGTTACTTCAAGAGCTAAAATCCTTGGTGGACAACGCTTTTGAGCTTGATTTTTCAAATGCGTTGCGTCCCAGTGATAACTGGTGGTACGGAGCCGATTTCGGCTCTGGCACAGGCTATTTCGGCTCTGATCTTTATATCAACGGGTATCGAATTGCATCATATAAAGGGGGTGCTGATCTTCCAATAACCTTCGGAGGAACACGCTACGGTTTAGGGATGAAAGCGACGAATCGTGCTCTGGGACAAGCAACTCCGGGACCAGTTAAAAAGATGAAGATGTGGGACAACCCTCCTGAAAATTGGAATCCTAAAGAATGGGATTCAACTTATGAATTAAGTGGTCGCATCGTTATGCTTTGGCGGGACGCATGGCAAACAATATAGATCGGTGGAGGTTCGTCGTCGAAGATGTTCACGGGAACATCATCGTCCGCGATCTCGTTGGTGCAGAGCCGAAAGTCGTTCGTACACTTAGTGGTCCGTCGTCCATCGAGTTATCTTTGCACCCAAGCGATCCCAGCGTGCAAATTCCAAATGGCAACGGTCCCATACAGTTTAAGCCGTTCGGTCACATTATCCATGCTTTGAAAACGGATTACCTTGGGACAGAACGTGTTTGGGCCAGTGGTATTGTGCAACCTTCAGATATTGACCCCGAGACAGGGGTTCTAAAGCTCCGGGCGGAAGGGTTTAGTAATTACCCGAAAGGTCTTCCGTGGCTTGAGAATTGGAATCCGATTGCCGTTGACCCGTTTGAGATCGTCTCTCGTATATGGACGCATATTCAGAGCTTCAGTAATGGGAATCTTGGAGTACAGGTTTACCCGTCTTCTAGTGGCACTCAAATGTTGCCGGGTTTTTCGTTTAACAACGAAGAGTTCGTACAGGAGTTTTTCGCAATATTTATCCGGGAAATTGATCGGCAAGATTGTGGTGACTACATTAACCGTCTTGCTCGGGACATTCCGTTTGATTATGCCGAAGAGTCACAATGGAATTCGAGCAGAACTCGCATTGACAAGTTTATTCATCTTGGATACCCAAAACTCGGAATTACGCAGTCCGCCTTGACTTTTCGCATGAATGAGAACGTGCTGCAAACATCGAAAAAGCAAGAGATAGAACAGAATTGGTTCTCTGATATAAGCCTTAAGGGTTATTTTCCGGGCAAAGAATATAGTGTTCAGCTTGGAAATGCCGACCCAAACCGCTTGCGCCGAGTCATGGATGAGCTAGACTTGAACATAAATAGCCAGGAGCGCGCGGCGGCATGGGCTCATCGAAAGTTGGTGCGGCGCAACGCTCCTGCCTATTTTGAGTCGATTATTATTGACCCGTATCACCCTAACGCTCCTATGGGAACATTCGATATCGGCGACACAATTAGAGTGCAGGGTCCGGCACCATGGGTCGGCTCAATTGATCAAGATCATAAAGTAATGGCAATGGCATGGGATGAGTCGAAAAACGTTGTGCAACTTAATCTTATGGCAGAGAGTGCATTTAACTATGACCCGATTGTTTACGAGGGTGGATAACTAAGATGGCTAATGCCGGTTTTGGCGGTGCTCAAGCAGGTTCGGTAGAAACCCGTTCGTTACGCGCGATTAACTCGCAAGGTCAAAGTTTCGTCAACAAAGACTTCGTGAAAAACGTTGCGTGGCTTAACAATTCGGTCGATACCCTGTCTGTTTATACGCAGATGCTTCAAAAGGGTGTTGATGATGCAAACCAAAGTTTTATTGAAGAAATTCAAGGTTTTGCCGCTGACCTTTTCGTGCTTTTCGCTGGTGGTCAACCTACCGGTATTGATATTGGTGATCTTAAATATGTATTTCAGGGATTAGGTGCATTACTTGGCGTCAACGGAGATACGCCGTTTCCGCTAAACCTTGTCGAGGCTGCAAATAATCTTTTCGGTAACTGGATTGTTCCGCTACCGCAATTTAGCGACGTGATTTTTGACGCTATCGAAGCCTGGGCGGAAGACTTGGGGCTATCTCAGGAGTTAGTGGAAAGCCTTGAGACACTTAACAATTCGTTCGTTAACTTAAGCACTGACGTCGAGGATTTCATTACTGATCTCTTCCGCCTACTCAATGTGTTCGGGACGAATTTTGAAGTGCTGCAACCATTTTGGAATGCGTTAGAGTCACTGTTTGGCGATCTCGATATGCCGTCTCTTCAGCCAGTTCTCGATGCATTGTCGAGTGTTGGTGTCTCCGTTATCAATTCGCTTACATGGGTAGTTGACACTCTAGACTCCGCTATCAGTCCACTTGCCGCCGTTTCTGCTGGATTAGTCGGTGGCAAAGGGGCGAATGTTCTTCCCGTCGTTAGTGATAAGACGACACAATGGACTGTCGGAAGTAATACTGCAACGATGTGGGTTTACGACCAATCAGAGCAGGCATTCAAAACCGTAGGGTCAGGAATCACGAAAAGCGTTATCACGCAACACAAATTAGAGGTAACACCAGGAAAGAAACTGGACCTCGGCGGATCTATAAAGTGGGTCGGAATCCCAAGTGCCGCAACGGGTTTTCAAATAGCAGCAGCTTTCTACGTGGATAACACTGTGCTGCAAACCGTTCCGATCACTATCCCCACCGGACATGACATTACGGGCGGGTACGTAGACCTGTCATCGACAATCGTCGTTCCGGCGACGGCTACCAGCGTGAAAGTTGGTGCCTGGATTGATAATTCGATCACTACAGGAACGGTTTACGTTAAGAACCTATCTCTGGCTAGTACCGGGCTAATTGCTCAGGAATTAATTGATGGATTAGTCGATGAATTACTTGGCTTTTTACGCATTTCATGGGTCGATGATTTATGGCTTGCAATCCAAGGGCAGTACCATGGTGATGATACTGTGTTACAACAGATTCAGGGCGTATTTCAATTTACTAGTTCGGTACTTTCTGGTTTTAATGACTGGATTAGTTCTGCCACAAATCTTTTTGGATTAGAGGACTGGCAGGATTTCATTGACGCGGTTTCCAGTGGGCCACAACAACTTTGGGGTTCACTGGGGTTTTTGAGTAACTTCTCTCCAATTAATGCATCTCAAATTTTCGGGCAATTATTACCGGAAGTTTTTGGTCAAGTTCCAGCTTCTGCGTTATCTTCTGCCCCTGTAAACCTGTTGCCCGGCAATAACTTTCCGGCAGGCTCTATCGTTGAGAATATTAAATGGTTTATAGATGAAGATGGATCAAAAACAAGTGATGGGACCGGTGCGGCAAGAGTTGAGGCCACCGGAGAAAGTACAGCCCTTATTAGTGGTAAGGATATAAACGATAGGATTTATATAAATCCGGGGTCTACAATTTCAGCACGAGTATCTATTAGTCATAGCAATTATACGGGTAATGGGTTGAAAGCCGTTGTATTACAACTGATTCCGTTTATTGGTGACTATATGCAACCTGCAATCACTTTAAATTCTTATGTACCAACGGTTTCTACCTTGGAGTGGCCAGGATTTTTACTTGAAGGTGACACGGTAGTTCCTAGTAGTGTTACCTCAATTCAATTGCAAATCTTGTTGACAGGCAACATTTCAACGGGCTCATTCCGGTTTGACGAAGCAGCTGTTATACAGAATAAATTGATTGATAAAAATCTTATTGCTGGACTCCCTGATGAACTTTCGGAACTGACATATAAATGGCAAGGAATACTGGATGTCATTGTTAATACTTTTAACGGTACAACCGATATTTTCCATACGATTTCAGATTTGATTGCCGCACTGAAAAACATTCCAGGGGTTCATGTTACAGGCATGGGTGGTCCTGAAAATATTATTGATTCTGTGCAGGAATTGCTTAATCAATTTGGAGCCGGGATGGCAGGGGAAGATGGCGAATTTGGTTTAGCAGATGTATTTAATCTTTCTCAAATGATTCGTTCCTGGGCTAATTTAGGCAAAGGGGCCTTTGAGATTCTAGGGATTAGAAATAATGAACCCGTAGATCAAGGTATGTTGCCAAGTGGCACAGCGAATTTCAGTCTTGCAGCTATTAATACGACACTAGAGCTTAAGTCGAGCTCTTCGTTTATCGTGAGTCGTCGGATACAAAAAGATTCTTCAATTGGCGTGTTGTCATGGCTCGGATATGGGAATGCTAATATCACAGGGTTTTATATTATTATTTGGAAAGTAAATCCAATTACGGGCAATAGAACTCCAATCATGGTGTCGGACAACGAAGTTGGCATTCTTATGCCTGGAACTAGTGATAGTAATATTGATTGGCACTTTTATGAATTTCCAAATATTAATCTTGCTGCTGGTGATGATATAGACATTGAGATTTATCTGATCGGCACTGGTACACACTACATTCGTGGTATTGATACTCAAGATAAAATTCCTGACCATCCTTTTGCCCAAATAGTTTCTCTTGCATCTAAAAGGTTAAATCCTGATCCAAATGACGTACCGGATGAAATTTTAAAGAGTAATATCCTGCCGTCATCTAAAATTCCTTGGTTTGAAATTGCCATTGATACCGGCTCAAATAATGATGCTAGAGAACCAGTCTTATACTTATGTTCGCAGAGTGAATCAATCCCAATTCCCAACTGGTGCAATGTAATTGAGGCCGTACCTCTCGGCGGAGGTGGTGGTGGACACTTAGGAATTTTAGGTCTTGCAAAGGGTAGTCCCGGCAATCCTGGGCGATTTGGTTACGCCATTTGGAAACGTGATATAGATTTCGATGATGATATAACCAACATACTTTTTGTCAAAGGTGCTGGAGGACATGGTGGGTCAGATATTACTTCAATGAAGGGCCAGCGAGGATCAGACTCCATTTTTACTCTGGGAACCAAAACTGTTGTAGGACAAGGCGGCTCGGGCGGTTCTAGTCCGGCCGAAATATTTGCCTCACCAGTAGGTGTCGGCCCTGGGGAGTTTACCTTGGGAGACAATAAGTTACGTGGTGGTCTAGATCAAAAAACCTTGGGAGGCAACGGAACTACCCCGGGCGGTGCTGCCAACGGTGGGAACAACTTGGTATTTACCGGTAGCGCTGGTGGTTCTGGTGGCGCTGGTGCAGGATGGATTTTATTTTCAAGAGATTCAAGTTTAATATCAGCCCCAGATACGATATCTCCTACTGCCCCAACGCTTTCTGTACAAAATATTACTTACAGCACAGTAACGCTTTCGGCTGAGGGATCTACAGATGACAATTAAAGGATATAACTTTTATATTAAAGTTGAGGGTGAGTGGGTTCGGGCCAACCAAAAGCTATCTAAGACTAATACGTTTACCTATACAGGGTTATCTTCCGGAATGCCATTTGAATTTAAAGCAACAGCCGTAGATAAAGCCGGTAACGAATCGGAAATGTCTGTGGCACTTGGGGTTTCAACATTGAATTTTATCCCCGGAGTATCCCCTATGTCAGAACAAGACAGAAACAGTATTGATTCAATTTTTAATGCTGCTCTTGCAGATGGTATGGGACCGGGACTATCGGTGTCAATTACTGGGCCGAAAGGGCATTACACGAAAGCCTATGGTATGGCAGGAAATAGAGAGTTGTCTATCGACGACCACTTTAAAATCTGTTCTGCCACAAAGAGTTTCACTGCTTTGGCGACTTTACGTGCAGTAGACCAAGGACTTGTCGGACTAGAGGATACTTTAAATCAATTTGATAATGGATTATATAAGCTTAGCGAAGTACAAAACTCTAATATTATTACTATCAGACATATGCTTATGATGCGATCGGGCATTCCTGATTATCAAGGTAATTTAGGGATTTTATCTACATACATTTTAAATCAAAGTGCTGTTATATCTAGCTCAACCATCCTGAACGAGATTAAACAAACCACTTCATCTTTCGCGCCTGGCACAGGGTATCTTTACAGTAACTCTAACTACGCACTGCTTGGTATGATCTTAGAAACGTTGTACGGCAAGACAATTCAACAAATTTTAAATGAGTTTTGCGCTGAGATGGGGCTATTAGAGACGTCTTGGCCCGAAACCCCTTATCCCCCAGAACCTTACGCTATTGGTTACGGAGGTTTTTTTGCCGCAGGAGAAGATGCAACACACTATAATCTTGCAAGTCTTTTCCATGCAGCAGGTGCGCTAACATCTACGATTCAAGACTTAAATGTTTTTGCGAATATCATGCGCAGCGGCGAAATCCTTAGTCCTGCAATGCAGTCCCTTTGGCACGAACAATTCTGTCTTGAATCTATGCCGGGTCAGCAATGGGGCATGGATGCCACTGTTGGTTATGGTATGGGCAAATACAAAATGTGGAAAGATTGGTACGGCCACGGCGGGTCAGGTCCGGGATACGAATGTGAAGTTAAATACAATCTTGAAAATGGTGCCGCCATTGCCATTTTTGAAAATTCGCAGTCAGCCAATAACGGACTCCAAATCGCCACTACTACAAGGATTTTCCCTCAAATCGTCCACGCGCTGTTTCCAGAGACACTTATAGATGAAGAAATTTTCGATTGTGTTTTGCCAACAGATCCATTTGTAGGTGCTACATCATTAAATAATCTAGGGTGGGGCGGCATTTCCGTACCTATCAGCGGAGTTTCAGGGGCTAATGGGTATTTTACTGCCGAATTAAACGCTGATATTTTTGTTTATGTGGCATGGGACAGACAACCGCCTGTTACCGAAGTTCTGTACGGCAATAAAGTTATGACCCTGTGTGACGCACCTGTTTATCATAATGGCAATAGTGCTTTTGGTGGAATAGCTTTATACAGGCTTGTTACTGGTGGCACCGGAAATCAAGAGTTAATACAGGTCAAAGGGTCACTCTATGGATGGGTATCCGCGTTTGCATTTTCCATGAAAAATGTTGTGGCACAAGGGAGTACAGTCTCTAATTTTGGAGCTAACAGTGTAATGACGCAACCAATCACTGTTGCTAGTAATAGTGTTTATGTACATGCGTTTAGCGCCAGCGACAAAGGCGGCCCAACATATAATTTTGATTTTATTACAGGAGCTAAAAGCAGAGCTAAACAAATGAGTCCCAATCCATTATTAGCTGTTAACACTTCAATCCATACCGGAACTATAAGTGCCACTACTTTTGCAGATAATAAATGGGCAAGTCTTGCAATGGAATTGGAGATTTCATCATGACTGCAACTTGGCGCACGAAAAGCTTTGGGGTAGAACAGGTTCTAGCATCTTCAATTTCATCTGCGGAAACTTTTGGACTACCCATATGTAACCCGCAAGAAACGGGAATTTTTACTGTTGGGATTGACAGTCGAGAAGCGTTCGGGGGCAGTGTAATTCAACCTGGAAAGGCTGAAATTTTAACTCAAGGTATCGCAAGTGCTGAATTTTTTGGTACCACAAAAATTTCCACATTAATTAGTCCTGTTGGTATTTCTAGTGGGGAAGGGTTCGGAGTTAGCGCGCTCACCAGTAATGTTCTCACGCAAGGGATTTCAAGTCAGGAAGGTTTTGGAGGGCCAACCCTTACAAGACTCAAAAATTCAAATGCGGTATTGGAAAACACTGTAAATTGGGAGCTCGGTTTGGGGCTGCCAAAAGAAATTAATTTTACGGCTCCAAATGGGTCAGATGTATTTTGTCTTCTCAGTACAGATCGTGGTAATGGTAGTGGAATAAATGAAGGATGGGAACCGCTGGCATTTACCTACGGTGGAGTATCAATGGTAAAAGTTGGCTCTGTAAACCATAATAATAATAAGGCTAATGGCGGTATAGCACTTTATCGTTCTGCTGCCGGTGGTACCGGCGCATCTAAAGTTGTCAAATTAGGAAACGGTCTAGAAGGTTGGAATGGTTGGCTATCCATATCTGCATTTGCCGTTTCAGGTGTCGAAAGTGCTTCTGTAACAACAGTTTACGGAGAGAATGCAACTCCATCACAAACAATAACGCATGAGGACGGAGTTACCCTGCAAGTCTTTGGGTTAGGTTTATATTCAGTACAATCAATGGAAACCCTCACTGGCGCAACAAAATTGGGAGTTAACAATAGCTATGCTAGCTCTGTATTAAGTCGTGTTACAACTAGTGCAAATGTAGTCCTATCGCTTTCATCATCAGCCAAGTGGTCAAGCATGAAAATTTCAATTATTTAACCAAAAGGTAAGGGAGACAAGGGAAATGGCGAATGCTCTATACGACAAAGGTCGGGAAAAATTTCTTAAGGGTGAAATTTCATGGAGTAACGACAACATTAAAGCCGTTTTGGTAGATGTTGCCGATTACACTGTAAACATTACAACAGATGAATTTTTATCTTCAGTCGCTTCCGGCGGTAGAGTAGCAACTTCAGCGAATTTTACTGGTAAAACTACAAGTTCGGGTATTGCTGATGCTACTGACATTACCTGGGCTGCTGTTATCGGAGACCCGTCGGAAGCTATTGTGATATATAAAGATACCGGCAGTCCGGCTACGTCACCACTCATTGCATATATTGATACGGCAACAGGGTTGCCGGTTACTCCAAATGGAGGGGATATTCAAGTGACTTGGGATAATGGCACTAACAAGATATTCAAATTATGACTCCTGAGATGATCGAGAATCGTATACAAGAAGGAATCGTTGCGGCGCAAGGTAACTCGGACCACTCACTCAAACCTTTTGGAGCTACAAGTCCCGAGAACTATCCCTATACCTATTGGTGGGTTAAAGGGTATAACGATGAAAAGTCAAAGGGGGCAACGTAAATGGCGTTAAGAACCGAAAACGGTTGGTATCAAATAGATAACACGCAACTGGACCTGACACCGATACCGGGAACCGATATCATCATTCCGCTTCAAAAGGATTATCCCACAAGGATTTTGAAGGCTTTTGCTGCTGATTTTCACCGGTACGTTGAAAGCCTTTATAACGCTAGGGGCGGGACGGACGAGGGCGGCTGGACACCCACCAATTCCGTTGCTACATCTAATCATTTGAGCGCAACGGCAATGGACCTTAACTGGTCCGATCATCCAATGGGTAAAGCTTATGACGGGTACACACCGGATGAAATAAATGCTTTACGAGAGTTGTTGTCCTACTACACATTTGGCGGCGTTCAGCTAGTCTGGTGGGGCAATGATTGGAATAGCCCTAAAGATTCTATGCATTTCCAGATGGGTTACGGTACCTATGGCGCTAACTCTCTCATGGATCAGTTCATTGCGGAACGTATTGGGCCAGACGGACTTTCGCTATACAAACGTGACGCCCCGATCACTATCGAACGCAAACCTGTTGTTCCCGGTCCTGCCGGTACAACTTGGGCAGACGTAAGCCAGTACCAAAAGACACCTATTGGCTATGATTATCCATACCCTGTATTTTCTTTCCGCACTAATAGCGGAGATGTCGAAGATACTCTGGCACGCGAAAACGCAAGGCGCGCAAAGGATTTGCTCGACAACGGCGGATTAGACCTGGTAATCCCGTATTACTATTTCCGCCCCGGGCAGGCCAATTGTGATCTGCACAAGGAAATCCTAAGTGAGACAGGTCTTTTCGATCACCCGCGCACAGTTACGATGGTTGACGCTGAAAGTCAAGCAACAGATTGTTCATGGGAAATTAATGATGAAGTCAATAGACTGCGCGGTTGGTACGGCAGCTTTTACCGGGTAATTGGTTATTACAACTCCAATGCTAACCCTATGATGTGGCAAACAAGAGGCGGCATCAATCTTGTTGTGCCACAATACAATCGGACGCAAGGCGATATAAGTTCGATTAAAAATGCGCAGGTTCGTAAGGACGCTTTTGCGCACCAATACACTGACGCGGGAAGTGTGGCTAGCTGGTCAAAAGTCGATTTGAATTGGTCCCCCTACAGCGTAAATGAACTGTTACAACTCTTCGGAATTGAAAAGGCAAGTGAGACAGTGACTTTGACTAACGATCAAATGTTAAAGAATATTTACGACAAAATCATGGCGTACCCCGACGCTCCTGCCCTGGGCGGAAAGTGGCCTAGCAGAGCACTTTTCGCTGATACCTCGGGCGGAATTGACGATACCGTCGGAATGCTACTAAACACTGACGGACATGCCTGGGATATCCTCGTAATTCTTAGCGCTTTAGTTGGTTCCACTGAAGATATGGCGCGTATTAAACGTGTTGCTGATAGCGGTAATAAGCGCGCCAAAGAAATTCTCTCTTTTATCTCAACCTTCTATGAAGAAATCGAGGTTAAAAAATGACAACTGTTATTGCACCTTACGGTCCCGGCGTCTCGGGCGGAAGTATCAAATCAGTTGACAATTGGCGTGCGTTTATACACCAGATGGCACCGATTGTTGTAACTACGCTTGTAGCTATCAATGTGATGACGGAAGACCTTGCGCTGCAATGGATTCCGTTTGTTTTCGCTATCGCCGATAACCTCCTGTCTGTTGGCAATACCGCAGACCGATTACGTCGCGCGATTTATTCCGGGGCAACAGTTTTGCAGTCCGGCGGATTACTTGCTGTGTTATTGAGTCATGCTGCGCCACAATACATTCCGATTGCCGGAGCTATCATCACTATCATCACTGCTTTTCTCGCACGCTTTTACACTCCGACCACTACGCTTGTTCCTGCAACTCGCATCGGTTCGGGCGTGAATGATGTTATGGGCTAAGGTATTACAGGGATACGAACGCGGATACAGGGTTTCTGTCTACCTACCAATTTTGTATGCATTCACACTCTCGGCCACCATTCGCATTATTTTTTTTCAGTATGAAGCTCTTCATCTTTCATGTCTTGGCTCCCCGAGATACGTTTACATTCTATGGTGCTATCTAGGCATTTCAAGTTCGGTTTCATTCTTTTGCTCTTGGATAATGATTCATAAAGGCTCTGGTAAATGGACCTACTCAGGTCTATGGATCATGTTGGGGGCCAACGTATCTCAGCTCCTTTACCTGCTCTCTTTTCATTTGACAGTACTGCTAGATCATCAACACGTTATGACCGATGAACGGGTCATGCAGCGATATTTAGTAGGGTCAATAATGATTTATTTGATAATTTTGATTATTAAAGATATTGCCTGGCTAGTTACAACCGAGCGTGAAGCTGTCAGGATTTATAATGCCAGCAAATGAAATCATTACCGCCATGATTACGGGTGGAGTCGGAGCAACGATAGGGAGCATCGCAACCGCAACAATCCAAAGTCTTTCTGGCAGAGCGAAATCCAGAGCCGAAGCCGCAGATTTAATCACTGGAGCTAGCAACAGAATCATAAACAGGCTAGAAATAGAGAATAAATCTATGCGTGAAGCCATCGTACTGCTTACCGAGATAAATGATGAAATCGTATGGGAGCTAAAGGAATTGGGTGCGGACGAAGCTCTCACAGAGAAACTTCGTAAAATAAATAGGTCTGCCAAGTTATCACTTAGCGTCGGGGAGGTACTAATTAAATGATCCCGTTTATTTGGGCACCTGGAACGTGGGAGGTTGACGCACTAAAGGCGGAGAGCCCATCACTAAAAAACGTTGTGGGACTAGGGAAATGGCTAACGGATCGGATACCACTAGACATTTATGATCCGTATCAAATGTGCCCGCCAGGGTATAGGGCTAGCTTTGGCCCCATACCATCTAGTGCGGCGGCCATCTTTGAGTCATGGAACGCACCTAGTTACAAGGAAAGTGTAAGTGAGGCAGTAACTTTCGGTGTCACAATGATTGATGGCATCACGGCCAACGATAGAGATATGCCCGTAGTTATTGGTGGGTACAGTCAAGGCGCCGAGGTCGCAGAGCGTATCAAAGCCGAATTCGCCCCTGGAGGAAGACTTTTCGGGCGAAAGCTGGCCGCTTGCTATACGTTCGGTAACCCTGGGCGTCCTGCTAACGTGACGTTCCCTAACGGAAATGTGTTGCCGTGGCCCGGAATTGGCAAGCTGAACCTACCGACGCCAGACGGATGCCTGTACCGTTCGTACAACTTCTATGATGACATGTACGGAAACGCTAATCCTGATAGCTATGTGTTTGATTTCTACAATAGTCTTACAGAGATACAACTACATGATCCAATTGAGATGGCGCGCAACATCTTACAGAATTTAAGCAAGACCGACCTGATGGCACTGAAAGGAGCCCAACCGAGTAATCTTATGTGGGTTTTAACGAATCTCCCTAAGTTCATTGAAATTTCGCGCAAAGCCGCAAACACTCTCGATGCTGCCGCCCGTATGGTCGCAGGGTCGCACGGTGCCTACGCAGAATGGGAGATCATACCGGGATTCACGCCCGTAAATCACTGTGTCCGTTCAATGAAGTACCTAGCAAAAGGGATGGGTTATGATGTCCAATTATGATGTGGCAGAACAACTTTCGATGTTTGGCCTCAAGCCTACAGCGAGTCTTAGCAGGCAACCTATTGGTCAGGTGATGATTGACATCATGGAATTATCCGAGCCACCAAAATCATTGCTAGAGAAGCACATCGGGAGAGTATAGATGGAGCTATCACCAGAGGCCGCACTGTACGTTGGCCAGTTAGAAGGCACGCTTTCCGCCCTGGTCATTGATAAGCTGAAAATGCAGGCGTACCTAGAACTGATCACAGGTGAACAGTGGCAGCCGGTGGCACTGCCCTTTGATACCGAATCGTTGCGACGCTTGGCGGTGGCAACGCTAACAGAGCGACTAGGGATGACTGAAGAACAGGCTACAGAGCTTGTATCGCAACGCATTTCGATTCAAAGTGCTACAGCCACTGCGGAAGATGTTGTGCCGCAACTTAATTCACCGGACATGAAGGCTCGATTACAGGGCTGGAAGGATGCAAAAGCGCAGTAAACGAAAAGCCCTGTCTCGCAACGTATTTTAAATGTGTTGTGGCACAGGGCTTTTCGATGCCCGGAGGGCTGAAAGATGGCCCAAAATGACCCCAAAAATTATTAGATAGTCTAGCGATACTTTGCTACAGAGCATCAAAAATCGAACGTGTGTGCGAAAAACCACTGTTTACGCAGGTCAGAGCCTATGAGCAAAGTAACAAAAATAACATTGAAATTAGCTGGTTTTTAGGCTAGATCAACGTTTTCGCTGGTAGAATGGCCCTACGGGCCAACCGGCCCGGTACGGCACACGCGCCGGGGCAGTCCCTTTACCGGGATGCACGCCCCTCCCGTCACGGCGGGGACCACGGCAGAAGTGAAAAAGCCTGGAGGACTTCATGTTTCGCGCGTTTCTTTACGAAAAGCGTTGAGCGGCAAAGGTATTCCGGCCCGAGCGGGTAATCGAACTCGGGTAACATCACTCATTCATTAAGCGCAAGAGGGTTAGGCCGAAATGCCTACCGGCACAACGTCACTGGTGACATACGTTATGAATGAACATAAGGCAGAAGCGAAAAGCCAAGAGCCACAAGAGGATTCAACCAGCGATAACGGATCGTCGAGAGACGTACCGGAGCCACCCGCAAGGGTGCCCGACTGAACCCGGACACGGGGTGATCTGACAGATACTTGTGGAGTGCAGGCTAGACGTGATGAAGCTGAAAAACGTTGTGGCAGTTAAACTTTCATGCATTAAGAATCGCCAGCGACCCTGGAACTACGGAACCAAGGTGCGCACCGATCGCTCAAAAGTCACTGTGGCACAACGTATTCCATCCATCCTTAGGCCAGCGCGCTTCGGCGCGCTGCGCCATTAGGGTGCCTAGTTGGCAACGCTACCTAGACACTCCAATGGTGCAACCAATTCGGTTGACCTACAACAAAACAAAGGATGGAAACAATGAACGCGAATTTTGCACCCACTGTCGGTACCGTCGTCAACGTTACCGGTACGTGGTTCAAAACCGCCAATTTCGAGGCTTTTTCGGATGACATGCTGGACACGCTGGTCAGCGTCTCGCATCACCCGAAGCAACATGTTGGCGTCGATGAATTGGTGTGGGTACCGACCAACTCGGTTACCTTCATGTGCTAAATGTCGAAACCCGTTGTGACAGAACGGGTCCGGGAAAGATTGGTTATCTTCCCGCTGATGAGACAAACTAAACACGTTGCAGCGCAACGTGTTTCAACAAAAGGATGGAACCATGAACAATCACATCACCACCGGGATTAACGGCACTGTCTACGCACTGCGCGTGTGGCGAAAGAGCGATGGTGCAAAGGTCGCAATCTACGGGGCGGAAGCGAAAGACGTTGTGTCGCAAGACGAAACGGTTTACGCCAAGTACGATCACGAACACTACATGATCGAGCGGAAAGTGTTGCCGCGCATTAGCTTTGAAGGTTATCCGGAGTACAGCGACGAGATGACAGCGCAAGAGTTCGCCCATTTCGCGCTCGGATGAATCATGGTGGGGCATAGTGAAATTGAGTCACATTATCCGGTGCAAACCCGGAGTGTCCACGAAACCCTATGCACCGCATAGGGTTACAACAAAACAAAGGATGGAAACATGAAAGTTTGCGCGCATATCAACTACGGACCCTACGCAAACGGGCATAAGCGATTTGATAGCATCTCTTCCGCCCTGGCATATTTCAGGGAGGAAGTTGTCGGAAACCCATATCTCACAACGGAATACGATGATGCCTACGAAATCTCCAATTATGGGATCATCGACCTATATCCGCAGTGCGATAGCTGCCAGGACTCCATGTGCTTTCACGACTACCCAATGGCCCGTTACGGCATCGGGCGGCGCGGAGGTTTGCGTAAGGCGCACATTTAATGTCGAAACACGTTGCGTTGCAACGTGTCTGAGTAGGTTGGCTACCTGCTCACTGATGAGACAAGCTAAAAACAAAGGATGGAAACCATGAAGTTCAATGACGTTGAAATGTATAGCGTCAAGCGGATTACGAGCTCTCGTAACGGCAATCCACGCTTTGAAATCTCCACTAGCAGTGGCATTTTCAAGACAAAGCATGATGCTGCACTCGGTTACGGTATCGAAAACCTAACTAACCCAAGATTTCCCGATGAACACCTGATCGGTAATGAAGGTGTTACGGTTACCCTTGTCGGGGATAACCGTGACAGCATTTACTTGATCGAAAAGTGAAGTGAGACAAGTGAACCCGCAAATTATCGTAGCAACAAGCTATGACACTGGAAACAAGCACGTAGCTATCAGTAAGACCACTGGATTTTGGCGGTGCGTCGAGCGGTGCCCTGGTAACTACATCGGAAAACACCGTAAAGGGTGAATCATGGTGGGCCGCAACGGTTTTAACAAGGGTTCGATTCCCTTGGCGGCTACGAGTACCAACAAACCCGTTGGTACACAACAAAATTAAGGATGGAACGATGGACACTGCACAAGAGGCACTGTTTAGGGTCATGCTCGCTCATGGGTGGGCTACCGAGTCAGCTGGTGAAAGTGACTCTCCCACAGGCTATTTCGGATACATGATCAATCAGTCTGAAGACAAAATGGAAGTCCTGGAAGCCTTTAGCGATACAGTTGAGGCATACGGCACGGTTCCCGACGAAGAATTTGTCGGTAACTACGTGGTTTCTGTAAACAGCAACGGTGTCATCTCGATTGACAGTTACACCAGTGCGCTTAAGGCGCGCAAGGCTTTTGCAGAACTGCAAGCTGAGTATTGGGCATGGGAGGACAATGCACGTCCGTTCTAACATGGGAGTCCGTATGGTAGCGCTACAGGCGCGGCAGGTTCGATTCCTGCCCGGACACGAACCGCAACCAATTACGTTGCGGTACAACGAGATAACAAAGGATGGAACAATGAACACTATCTATTACGTTACGGCGGTGCGTGTTTGGGACGAAAAGTCCATGACGAATCGGTTTCCGAACGCTACGGAGGTCGGTAGCGAAAAGTCTTTCGTGACAAGGAATTACAAGACCTTGCGTGGATTGATTCGCTACGGTATCCAAGACAGGGACGATTACTATGGTCATGTTTGGGCTATCTGGCGCGTAATGTCCTACGGGCCAGACGTTTTCGTCGGTCTGGAATACAACCATGCGGATGAGGGTTTGCGAGACCTGGCCGCTCGGTACTTGCGTGCTAAGGCACGCAATGAGAAAGACCGCAAGCGGACGACCGGTTACCCGTTAAGTGCCAGAATGTAATTCAACGAGGTAGAGCTAAATGGTTGCGTAACAACATGTTTCGCGTAGGTTCGATTCCTACTAGCTCACGAAACCCTATGCGGTGCATGGGGTTACAACAAAGCGTGTTACTTGTAGCACGCGGAAAAGGATGGAAACATGAAAAGGTCTGAGCTTACGCAGATTGCTTTAGCTTTTGCGGCGGAAATGCCGCTTAGCTACGGCTCTACGTCCGATGAGCTAGAACTTAAGCGGCGCACGGGTTTTCGTGTCGCCAGTCGTATGGCGTCAGGGTTAGCGCTTAACCCTGATGAGCGAGAGTGGTTCTATCGTGCATCTCGGGTACTTCACCCGAACATGCCACGCATCGGCGACACCATCGCCTACAATTACCGTGGATACATGGTGATTGACACTGATTACATGAATGATGCTGTGAGACTTAATGATTCGCGCATTGACTGGGTACATGCCAATGATGTTGTGAGACTTGCAGAATGAACGACATTCATATGATTGGCCTCATGGTTACGATTGTGCCGGGAAAGAACCTGATCTATGAGTTGATTACTGAAAAGTATTGCAAGGGAACGGAATTCGAGGTATTCCTTCCGCCCTTGTATCACGGCAACTCAATCACGTTTGGCGCAATTGTCGGCCACTCTCACTGAATCATGGTAGGGCATAACGGTTTCCGGTAACACGGATGGCGGTTCGATTCCGCCAGTGCCCACGAGTACCAACAAACCCGTTGGTACACAACAAAATAGCGCATAGTGCGCTAGATAAGGATGGAAACAATGTCACAGGAAAAATGGGAAGATTTGCAGCGTAATTTCCTTATCGGAAATTGCAAGCATCGCCCGGCAGCCTGGCATAACGATCCTGCTACCCGTGCGCGTCTCGGGTTGGAGGACAATCATTACGACGATCCGATTCCGTATGACGAAGTTGTGCGGCGTCTGTTTTCATGGAAACCCCTTGCGGTTCCGAAAGCCAACCTCGTGCCGTGCTCAAAGCGCGACGCGAATTGGTTTATGCCGCAAGAGGTTAACGGCGAAATGGTTGACGTTCCCGTTCGTATCATGGTTTCTGACCGTGAACAGGGTATCGTTCGCAGCGACACAAACGAGAATATTGCTACGCATAGTAGCGAGTACCGGATTCACGACTACGAAGAGTGGTTGCTGAAACTCCAGACGAAAATCCTTGGTACAAAGGAACTTTCGATCTTGGGTGCCGGTATCCCTCGCAATGGTCGACAGGCGTATGTCCAGATCGCATTGCCGGAAAAGCTTAGTGATGACCAGACAGGGCAGGATTTCATGCCTTATATTTTGGGCAGCACTTCGCTAGATGGTTCTCTCCCAACAACTTTCGGAGCTGGTAGCCTGTTGGTTGTTTGCGACAACACGCGAAATCTCGCGTTGCGTCAGCAGCAACAATCGGGTCGGATTTACAAAGCAAAGCACACGTCTAGGTCACTTGATAGTGATCGAATCAATGATGTTCGCAGCGCTTTGCGAATCATTCATAAGACGGCCGAAAGTGTGGTTGCTGAAATGCGTGAATTGGCAAGCATTTCCGTTACCAATCGCAACCTGATAAAGGTCATGGATATCATCATTCCAATTCCCGACGAGGGTGACGCTTCGCAGCGTGCTATCACCATTGCGCAAAACAAGCGGGACAGTCTTATGGACGTTTACCACGACGTTCACGAAGATACCGCCGGGATGATGGGCAACCAACAAGGGACAGCGCTGGGAGTTGTTCAAGCGGTTAACACTTGGATGCACTACGTTGCCGCAACGCGCGGTAGTAGTCGATTCGAGCGGAACATCGACCGTATGTTGACCGGCAAGTTCGATGATATTGACAGGCAAACGGTTTCAGCGCTGGCAACAGTGCTTAATAAGCCAGAGCTTGTCAAAGCGTAAGTGCCACAAAGCATTTAACGCGGTAGGGTGACTGGCAGGCACCAGGGTTCGAGCCCCTGGCACTCACGAAACCTGTTGAATCACAACAGGTTTTAGGATGGAAGAAATGAGGAGACATGAAACTTAAGGCAGTTATTGCAGTCATCGCGAGTTTGCTTGGGCTGCAATACTTTTCAGCCGGAACCGCTTCCGCCAGTCCCGGTCAGTGCGGCCAAGGTTATGCCATGGGATCGGGCGGCGGTTTCTGCGACGGGGCACCCCGCGCGGACGGCCATTGGTATCACTGCGAAACCGTTTTCGTTCTCGGTTTTGGTGGAACAAACTGCTTTTGGGTCCACCCGGTAGGTACGGATGTTGACCCGCGTGGTTGGCAGCCGGACTAATCATTAAGAGCCGCAATAGTATTCAAGCTATCAAGTGGGGGCGGAGCCCGCGGCGGCACGAAACCTATTGTCACTCAATGGGTTACAACAAAGCGTACTACAAGTAGTACGCAGAAAAGGATGGAAACAATGATACTGCTGACCAAAAAGTCAGAGTTGACGGGAGTGACACATACACTCGAAATCCCTTGCACGGCAGATCAATTGATGAGCTGGCAAAGGGGAGAGGGTCATATCCAGAACATTATGCCCGATGTTCCTGCCCACTTACGGGAGTTTGTGATGACGGGTATTACTCCCGAAGAATGGGAGGAGTTCATCGGATGATCACTGTTCATAGCAGCTTTCTTTATGAAGCTAAAAGTGAACCGGAGGGGTACACGCTCGGTTACGCGAAACGTAATCCGGGAAGCCATAATTGGTACGTGTTCGCCCCTATGCCACATACGAATGACGGCGGAGTTGATTGGGTTGAGGTAGCCCGAGTTCCGACCGCTACTACCGGAAATATGTTGGCAGACAAAGTTATTCGTTCAATTCTGGAGGTACTGTAAAAATGGGATCACTGATCAACCGTGAAGAAGTTGCTACGGTAGTTCGTGAAATCGGAAGCACGGCAAGGCAATTGGGCCGGGAAGAAGTGCGTAACGAATTGATGAACTGGATTCTCGAAATGCAACGAGACGAAGCTCCGATCACGGCGGAAACCTTGCGTCAACGATTGGCCTACGTCTAGTAGCACGGTGGCCCGGCTGGCAGGCACTCACGTTCGAGCCGTGAGCGGGCACGAAACCTATTGGCACTCAATAGGTTACAAAGAAACGTATTGCTTGCAATACAGAAAAGGATGGAAACAATGAAGCGTATTCTCATATCTATGTTGATTGGCGCAAGTATCATGGGCGTTCTTATTTGCCTGTATGGCATTGGGCGCGCGCGTGGCGATGGTCCTAGTTACGTTGCGGCACAGTACGCAGCGGAACACCCTCGCCTAGTTTGTGACCTCCTGGACAGTCAGGGAGTATCAAAAGCAACACTAGTGCTGAACTTCAAATTGCTTGAAGCAGTTGGTATTTCAAGCTCTAGTGATGCCGCATGGATCACGGTGCATGACGTGCAAACGAATTGCCCTGAGTATTGGCCATCTGTTTACGCATTGGCCAAAGCTGTTAGCAAGGGCCAAGTATGACAGCGGGTAAGCGAAAAGGTAGCACGGCCAAGCTACAAGCGGAAACGGTGAAAAGGGCTCATAGGCAAGGTCTTTCGTGGGATGACAGCGAAGTCGAATTGCTTGTCAAAATGATAGAGAAAGATGAAACAACCTATGAGATGGCACTGACGCTCGGGCGATCCTACTATGGCACGATGGCCGCTCGGCAGCACGTTGGTTTTGCGATGCGTCATGTGTCCATATTGGCACAACTAGCTGAAAGAGGCACGAAATGAACTTCATACGCAAACGAATACGAGCACGCCGTATTGCGTTGTTACGCAAACGAATACGAGACGAGGAAACCGTGCGTATCTTCCGCCAGATTGCGGATGAGCGCAGACGGCATGGATGGAAGTAACTAACTAAGAAAAGGGTTGTCATCCCATACCACATGCGTATGGCGATGGCAACCCTTTTCTTTTGCCTAGATACCAGTTCTTATCAAATTGCGTTGTAGTTCAATCTGTTACTGAATTACGTTGTAAATCAACAACTTTCACTGCCATGGTAAGATGACGGCATGACGGTTAACGAGGGTCAGATAGCTCTCAACGCTAAACGTGTTGTGCTGTTACACAATTCAAGTAGAGGGTGGACCCTGGGCAACCTCGTAGCGCGTTCCTGCTACAAGGGTAAACCTGGCCGCAGCGGCCAAACGGGACCAATGGACCCGAATAGCAAGGTCACTCTTGCGGAGTTCTCACGACTGACCGGGATCGGCTCAAAGACGTTGCAGCGGTATTACGCAGCCTATGAGCTGGCCGCTACCGACCCGCTGCCCGGTATCCCGGCAGTCAGGCACCCGGACACCCTTGCGCCGAGCGACGATGATGCACAAAGCATTTCGGAGCTAGTAGAGTGCGAGGATGCCGACGAGCGCGTGTCCGAACTAGATAAATTATGGTCGCGGTACATGTCTCGCGTTCGTTCCAATGAGACTAAAGCCGAAAAACGAAACGCTCCGAAAGATGTTGAAAAACAACAAGATTCAACACCAGAGCCGGTAATTGATGCACCAGTAACCAATACCCCAAAACAGCGACTCGCAAGCCTAGAGCCCGTTAGAAACGGCATTCTGGATTACTGCGAAGTTATCGAGTCTGACCCAACACTGCTACAGGATGAGTCAAAACGACTGGAGGCCAAAGAGATAGCAGAACTACTGTACGAACAGGCAGAACGCATTATGCAATTACTATCGAAAGAGGTTGTGGCAGAATGATTCCCGGAACTTATGTGGCCCCAGGTTTAGACAAACTTGGCGCGAAGGTTGACCGTATCCTCGCACAATGGAAGCGCGATAACGTAGCGCGCTACAGCGACAAAGGAAAAGTTAAGTAGCGCAAAATGTTCCGTAGTGTAATGGCAGCACAATAGACTTTGACTCTATTAGTCTAGGTTCGAGTCCTAGCGGAACAGCGTGGCCCCTATGGCGGAATTGGCATACGCACCAGACTTAAAATCTGGCACCCTAACGGGTTTGTGAGTTCGAGTCTCACTAGGGGCACGGAGACCCGCTAGCTCAGTTGGTAGAGCTACGGACTTTTAATCCGTAGGTCCAGGGTTCGAGCCCCTGGCGGGTCACGCAATCAAACCGATTGCGCTTCAACAAGTTTGAAGCAGGTTGATGCATGGCAGCGTACCGGCAACGCTGATCTAGGAAATGGATCGCCTAGATAAAACCGGCTCAAAACTCAACGGTAGCAAGCAAATTCAGGAGATAAATAGATAATGACAATACCTGTAGTTGCTAAAGCTAAAAGGCTCGGGCGTCTGGCCAAAGAGCACGAATGGACAGGTTCATTTAGCTCAAAAATTATTGATGGACAACGCATTACGGAGATTAAAGGTTCCCGTAACGACGAGCGTTTCTTAGTCACATGGAACGATGATTCTCCGGTACGCATCCTATACCAATTCTTCAAAGTTACTAAGAGACTCAACTCTGTATCGGAACTTGTTAAGCGTATCGAAAGTTGGCCTGACGTAACAGGTTTGATTGCAACCCAGCCGGGTGAGGCTACTGAGATTCTGCGCACCTATCAGCGTTGCCCTATCGACTTCCATAGCTCTACCGACGATGAAATAATCGACGCCATGCTTGGATGCGAATTGTCTTGGTGGTCAAGGATTTCCGGCAAGATCTCTACAGACAAGGTTACGGTTCCTCGTAGCGCTTCCGCCCGGAAGAACACCTACGTTAAGCGTTTTAATGACGGTCGCATTATCTTTAACTTCATAGGTCACTACGGGTTCCGATCCGTACTCGTCGATTCGATTGTGAGTGTTAAGTGATAATTACCATTAAGCGCGTAAGCAAGCATGAATGCGCGTTCGTAACCCAGGCGGGAAAAGAGCGTCGAGTCCCGTTTGAATACAACGCAATTCACGAACAGGCCGGTAAATTACGCAAAGCTGGGCACCATATCAAAATTGAACCACGCCTTAAAGACTGGCTGAAAAAGCAAGCGCCGCAACCTGTTTCGGTGGAGCCTAACCAAGAATCTGACCCGAAACCTAAAACAGTAGCGCCATTTGAAATGATTGCGTCGGAGACCGAGCTAGGCAAAGCTTTGGCGCACAGGCACTTTCAGGCTGAAGGTGTTGACTTCATTAAAAACCATCGAAATGTATTGGTGGCCGACGAACCTGGTTTAGGCAAGGCGTTGACAAACGAGACTAGGGTTCTCACGCCGTCTGGATATGTAAAGATGGGTAAAATTTCTATTGACGATAAAGTTATCGGTTCTGATGGATTACCGCACAATGTAACTGGCGTCTTTCCGCAAGGGTTGAAAGAGGTTGCCACAGTCATTTTGTCTGATGGGTCCGTCGTGGACTGTTCTATGGATCACCTATGGACGGTTCAAGAGGTTGATTACACTCGCACTTGGCGCACCAAAACCCTTACCACTAAACAGATTTGGGAGAGCGGTCTATTTAAGGCAGATGGCCGACGGAAATTTCGGCTACCTATGATTAAACCTGTCGAATTTTCTGGTAAGGACGCACCGTTTGACCCGTACACAGTAGGTGTTTTGCTCGGTGACGGTTCACTTTCCTGCCGAAACTGGTCCATAACAACAGACCACGAAATAATCGAAAACCTTTGTGTAACAACAACTTTAGCCAAAGATAGCGGTATTTACGGCTCGTACCGTATTCCGGCTCGTGATCGTGACGCGCTAGAAAATCTCGGTCTTAAGCGTGTCCGGTCAGAATCCAAGCGTATTCCTAAGGCTTTCATGCTTACCTCATCTGTTGATCGAATCGCATTGCTTCAAGGGCTGTTAGATACAGACGGAACACCGGTAAGCGGTCGCGGAAAACCAACTACGACAATTGAATATGGAACTGTAAGCCGGAGGCTCGCTGAGCAGGTTAAATTTATTGTTGAATCACTAGGTGGCACAGCATCTATAGCGCTCAAAGCTCCTAGATTTACTTATAACGGAGAGGGGCGAGAGGGTCAGCTTTTTTATCGTATGACACTCGCACTACCGTCTGGCGTGATTCCATTTCGACTCACGCGAAAGTTAGAGGGGTGGGTTCCAAGAACACGTTTGGAGCCGCAAAGGTACATTAATGAAATTAAGGTTTCTAGTCGCATGGCTGAAATGACATGTATCTCAATAGATTCCGATGACAAGCTCTATGCAGTTGAGGGTTGCGTTTTGACACACAACACGCTCCAAGCTATGTCTGGTGTTATTGAAAGTGGTTGTACCGGAAGCATTTTGATCGTTGCGCCGAAATCTGCGGCATACGTTACATGGCCACATGAATTAGAGCGCTGGCTGTCAGAGGTGGCACCATATGACGAATGGGTTGTCTTTGGCGGGAAAATGACCAAGCTACAACGCATTCGAGCACTAAAGCGAATCTTGTTGTGGGACATGGGCAAAGGTCGAACCGGACCTCGACAGTGGGTTATCGTGTCTCCTAACTATTTACGGTTCAAAGTTAAGCTCGACTCAAACGGTAACTACGTCTATGACGCAGATAAAAACAAAATCATTCAACCTGTACGTGAAGCTGAACCGGCATTGTTGTCAATCAATTGGTCTGGCGTAATTGTCGATGAGGCGCACCAAACACTAGCTGGTGCAACTGGCAACAAAAAGCACCAGAGCGCGCAACGGCAAGGTTTAGGTCTAATCGAAGTTGCGGATAGTGGATTACGAATTGCCTTGTCTGGCACGCCTTTTCGAGGTAAGCACGAAAACCTGTGGGGCATCCTGAACTGGCTTGATGAAAAAAGGACGCCACCATATTGGACGTGGATTTCAGACCATTTTAATGTTTACATTGATACCCGCACGAACGCGCGTGTAGTCGGGTCCGTTCGTGATGAAAAGAAGTTCGCCAAATCGTTGGCGGACATAATGATTCGACGTACCAAGCAAGAGGTTGCGCCGGAGCTTCCCCAAAAGCTTTACGGCGGAACACCTTTGGTTCTCCCAGACGGCAAGCACGGACCAATTGCGGTGTGGCTTGATATGCAAGGTCAACAGAAAAAAGCCTATGAGCAAATGGTTCACTCTGCGATGGCAGAGCTAGAAGGCGGGACACTCATGGCCAATGGTGTTCTGGCAGAAATGATTAGGCTTAAACAGTTCGCAAATAGTTACGGGTTTATCGGTGGTACTGATGAATTTTTCCCTTGCTTTCCTAGTAATAAATTCGACTGGCTTATCGATTTTCTAGCTGATCGCGGCATCGACGGCAAGGGTCCAGGAGCGTCGAAAGTCATTGTGGCAAGCCAGTTTACGAAGCACATTGATATGTTTGCCTCCCGCTTGGAAACGAAACTTAAGATACCGACGTTCGTTCTTACTGGAAAAACTAGTGAACAGAACAGAATTAAAATGCAGGCCGCGTTTCAAGACCCGAATAAACAGTCGCCAGATGTATTCCTGCTAAACACAAAAGCAGGTGGTGTTTCCCTAACTCTTGATGCTGCGGATGATGTTGTCATTATTGACAGTACGTTTAATGCCGAAGATCAAGAGCAAGTAGAGGATAGAGCGCATCGACTGTCACGCATCGACCACTCGGTGCAAATCTGGAATTTGGCTAGTTCTAACAGTATTGATGAATCTATCTTGCGCAACACTTGGAAAATGGAAGGCTCTATTAAGAAAATCCTCGACGGGGAACGCGGTGTTGATTTCGCCAAACAACTGCTCAGTGAAGCACTGTAATGTGTTGGGCCGCAACGCTTTCCGCCCTTGGCTGCGGCCTTACGCTCGGGTGGTCGCTGGCATGGCTGGCCAGCATTAGGACCATGGCTCGTTTACGGCAGCGCAAGGCGGAAGCTCGTCGCGACCGGTGGCTCGAAAAGTACCGCCCTATAAGCGATTTGAATAGTGACGGCAAGCGACGGGTGAAAGAAAGAGGGTTATTTCCCATGAATTGACTTGTGCGACAAGACAATTTGCACTAGGCTTAACGAGGTAAGGGCCGGTAGGCCAAGCTGATAGGAGTTAAAATGTCTGAAACCGATACCGCTGTACCGGAAAAGAAAAAGCGTCGTGGTGGTCCGCGTGGTGAGCGTAAGTGGCGTCCGAAGCCGACTAGTCGCGAGCGGGTGCTGAACCAATCTCTCGCTGACGCAATTAAGGAAATCACCGGGCGCGAAGTTTCTCCGGAAACCGTTCGCGCAGTTCGATTTACACTGCCAAAGTGGAACATCTCTGATGACACTAAGGCTTTGCGTCAGAACATGGACACGAAGCTGGCTAAGGCCAAGTTGCAGGATAAGCGCGAAAAGGCGCTGGAAATGCTGCGCGAAGCGGAAAGCGAACTGTCTAAGTTCGATTCGTCCGGTGATCTCGATGAGGACGAAGACGACGAAGACGAAGAGGACGCTGAAGATGCCGACGATTCTGACGATGAGGACGAGGACGATCCTTTCGAGGATGATGAAGACGGCGAGTTTTAAACCCTTTGCAGCACAAGGGTTTTGAGTGATCTACCGGAATAGGCAGGTTTCCATCCTTTCCTGCCTATTCCGGTAGTTCAAATGGGTTGCGGGGCAAAACTTTATAAGATAAGTACAAAGGGTATGTATACATATGTATTACATACCGGCGGTATGAGCCTAAGAAATACAGTTTCTGCCCGACTATAAGAGGCGGCGAGTTGTTGTCCCGCAACCCTTTTGAACTAGTATCACCAACAATAACTACACATTAAGGGTCGGTAATGGACTATAAAGATTTACCAGTTTTGCGGAATTCTGAGCGTTCTGATTTCCGCCGGTGTTTGCAGCGCTGGTCATGGCGCTGGGATGAGCACCTGGTACCAATCGAATTGTCTACCGGCCCTTTAGTTTTCGGTACTTATGGCCATCTGGCATTAGCAGAGTGGTATAAGCCAGGAGACAGGCGCGGCCCTCATCCGGCCGAAACTTGGGACAAAATCACGCTTGATTACATGGACGCCGTTAAATCAGAGATTACCGGTTATGTCGATGATGATGTCGAAATGAATTGGACCGATGCCCGTACTCTCGGACATAACATGTTGGTCAATTATGTTGAAGAATACGGTAATGATGATCAATGGACTGTTTTGTGGACAGAGCATCCTTTTGAGCAATCAATCCCTAACCCTCGTGATCTTGCCAAGGTTGCAGCGGGCGGCATGAATAAGTCTCAAATTAGAGCGCTGGCGAAATACGTTGGGACACTTGATCTTATCGTTAGGGATCACAGTGTTAATGGTCGCATTCGATACGTGGACCATAAGTTTATGAAAGCCATTCGCACAGGCCATCTCACGCTAGATTCTCAGAATGGCGGGTATCTCGCTATTGGTACGCACCAGTTGCGCAATCTCGGATTGATCGGACCTAAAGAGTCAGTCCGTGATCTTATCTATAATTTTTTGCGTAAAGCCAATCTCCCAGATAAACAGCGCAATAGTTTTGGGGAGTGGCTTAATAAAGACGGCTCTGTTAGCAAGGTTCAACCTTCTCCGTTCTTTGTGCGCTATCCAGTGACAAAGACTGCGGCAGAACGTAATTCGCAGATTATGCATATTGGTGATGAACTACTTGCGATGAAGGCTTACCGCACGGGTAAATTGCCGCTATTCAAAAACCCTACGCCAGACTGCACTTGGGATTGTTCCTATTTTGATCTGTGCTCTATCCATGAGTCAGGGGGTAATTACGAAGAAACCAAAAGGATGCTTTTTAAAAAGGAAGACCCATATGCAGAATATGCTTCGGGGGCAGAATCGCCGAAGCGTTTACGTGAGGATTAAAAAGGATGAAAGTGGTTCTGGAAATTGACCTGGACGGTACGGACGTCAACCTATCAGATTATCTTGGCAGGGTTGAAACACAAAGGGACGCAAGGAAATACGATATCGAGCTGGTCGAGCTCGGAGAGATTAGCTTGATTGAGTACATCGACAATATGGTAAATGAAACTGACAAATGGACGCTGAAAGTGGTTGACTAGTGATTCAAGTTTTGTGCGATAACTGCGGCAAAGCGCTCAAAAACGTAAGCGACGAAATTACGCCGGAAAAAGGCAGCGATAAGCACTGCACTCTGAAATTGCATGTTGAGGGTACCGAAAGCTACCCTGTCTTACTTGACCTTTGTGTAGTGTGCGCAAAGAAGTATGTCTCTATCTTGAAAGAGCCTGTCTAACATGAAGATTCGAGCTGTACTTGAGTTCGGCGACTTTAAATCCAAAGAGCAGGCCGAATATTTTATGAAGGAAACCGCTAAAGTTTTCGAGACTAGCTACACGATTCATGTTGTCTCGCAACACATTTGGAGTGAAGATGATACTGCCAGATGAAATCGTTGACCTCGAAGAGATAGCGCCGCACCCAAACATCTTGGTATTTGCGGTATCTGGGACCGGAAAGAGTGTCTTTGCCGGTACCGACGATGATATTCTTTTCCTGAATTGCGAGGCGGAAGGAACGCTATCAACCCGCCGTTTTAGCGAGGGTAACAATCGCAAAGAGTGGAAGATCAAGTGCTGGAACGACTTTGAGAAAGCGCTTGAGTGGCTTAAGGATTCGCTCGATGAGTGCGTCCGTACCGGTGAAAAATTTCCGTTCAAATGGGTTGTGGTGGATACAATTACCACGTTGCAAAACCGTGTGTTGATGAGACACCTTATGGATCAGGCGGTTTCAAAGAACAGTAACCGTGACCCTAATGTGCCTGACAAACCCGAATACCTTAAGTCGCAGTTGATGATTCAGCGCGCAGTAAAAGAGCTTAATGATCTTCCGGTTTGCATCTTGTACTTGGCGCATGTCATGCAAAAAGAAGACAGCGAGGGCGATACCTTCATGTTTCCTGCCATTCAAGGCAAGGGATACGAAGTGGCACAAGCGGTTTTAGCCATGATGACAAGTTTCGGTTACATGTTTAGCCAGGTGCGTAAGCGCGACGGTAAGACAGTTGTCGATACCAAGACGAAAAAGCCTGTGCGAGATAGGATTATCCAGTGGGAGTCCTACGGCGAAAAGCTAGGTAAAGATCGCACAGGCGTATTAGGCGAACGAACACGTAATATTACATTGCGTGAGATCAGAGAAAGGATGGAACAGAAAGACAAAGAAGAGCTCGAAAAGTCAAGTGCTGCAAAGAATTTGAAGGGAAAGTAAAAGATGGTTCATATCAAGCCGAAGTTTGACGGCAAGGGTCAAAGCACGCCTGCCGGTGTGTATTCCGGCCCGCCGTTGGTTCCCGGTACTTACCTTGGGATTGTTAAGCGAATCGGAGTTGGAAAGATCAAGAGCGGAGATAACGCCGGAGAACCGCGCATTAATTTGCTTTTGGAGGTTTCTGAAGGAAAGTACAAGGGGGCCGGTGTTTTTGACGGTCTGAATCAGACGCAGCAAGGTGCAGGTTTTATCAATGCATTTCTTCATGCGCTTACCGATGGTAGCGAAAAGCAAAAGAGTGCAATCGAAAAAGCTTTCTGGGATACCGGTTACGATATCGGCGATATCGACGACAAGGCTGTTGGAAAGCCAATCTTGAGGATTGGCAAGAACTTTAAGCCTGAAGGTAAGCCGGTCGCTTTCGTCGTCAAGATCGAACCGGACAATAACGGCAATGACCGTCCCCGTGTTGGTCGGTTCGTTATCCCCTTGCCAGACAACGAAACTGAAGACGTTCTCACCGACACCGACGCCGACGCCGAGACCGACGACGGTGCCGTCCTTGCCGGTGAGGATGATTTTGACACCGTTGACGACGCCGAGGACGAAAATCCTTGGGACGATGAGTAATTAAGGCTTTGGGTTGCGCAGTGTTGATATTGCTGCGCAACCCAAAAGCCTTGCTACAGAAGGGTTTTCAAATGTCAGAGTTATTAGTATCTATCCCTCTGAAACTTCTCAGAGGGGCAGAGCTTACGGCAGAGGGTATTTCAAAAGCTCTTGAAGAAATGCCGAAAGAGCTTGAGCGCCAACGTGATCGAGCCGACAGGGCAGAAGCTAAAGTTGAAAACTTAAAAGGTGTGGTGCGTAATTACGGCAAGTCAATAATGCACATCTTAGAGAGCGGGGACACTCAAATGGTAATCGCCAAAAGACTGCGCAGCATTTTAGGAGATATGCAAACCTATGGATAATAGTCTCGAATCATTGGCACGTTCCATTCACAAAACCGCCGTCGAAAAGGGTTGGTGGACAACGGAATTGGGAACGCAGCGTAATTTTGGTGAAGCGCTAGCGCTTATCCATTCTGAGGTTTCAGAAGCCTTAGAGTCATGGCGTGAAGGTGATGATATTCGGTCAATTTCATATGAATATGCTGATGGCGAAATCTCTTCGCAGGCAACCCGTTTCAGCGATAAAGATCAGGAATACGGCAAACCTGTTGGCGTTGCGAGTGAGCTTGCAGATGTTGTTATTCGCGTGATGGACCTTTGCGAGGGCATGGGAATTCCCTTGGTACAGGCCATCTTTGACAAAAACAATTACAACAAGACTCGACCACATCGCCATGGCGGAAAGCTAGCCTGACTTTAAAATTGGGTGGGAAGCGCATACCAATCGACCATCCCCAGTTTGGCCGAAAAATCACGCTCACACAAACTTTATGAAAGGTCAAGTGGCACAATGGAATTGGAAAAGTTAGATGGGGGCGATGATTGGCACGAGACATATCTTAATTACCTATTTGCGACGGCTACTACAAAGATGTTGCTAATTCAATTGCCGAGACGTTGATTCTTAACCATCCGGAAATCGTTGTGGCACAATGAGATACGTTAGTCTGCACTCGCACACTACGTTTTCGTTCGGGGACGGATTTGGGACTGTCGAGGAGCACGTTAATCGAGTCGCAGAACTTGGCATGACTAGTCTGGGGATCACCGAGCACGGCAACTCTAGTTCATGGGTTGCACTCGAAAAGGCTTGCAAGGCAATAGATTACGCTGTTCGCCCCATCTTCGGGATTGAGATTTATTTCTCTCCGCCCAAGTCTATGGCTAAAACGCACATGATCTTGCTTGCGATGAATCCCGTTGGGCTGCAAAACATTAACCGAATCGTCACGGAGAGCTGGACTAACTTCTACAGGTACCCAACCGTTCATATGGAAAGCCTGGAGGCGAATAATGCTGGCATCATTGCGCTTTCGGGCTGCTCGGATAGTCATCTTAGCTGCACACTCTATGGCGGAAAGTTTCTCGGGGACAAGACACTGGAACGTAACGAACGAAAATTTCAATCAGCCGTTGAACTTGTTCGGACGTACCAAAATATATTTGGTGACCGGTATTACATTGAGTGTCAACGATTTCCACTACTTGAGCGCACTTGTCTTATTAATCAAGACAATGCCCGGTTATCAGAAATTACCGGTGTTCCATGTGTTGCTACAAGTGATGTCCATTATTGCAAAGCATCAGACCAACCGATGCAAAAGATTTTACATGCTGCTCATCGTGGATCTAGCGTCGATGTCATTGAGTCGCAATGGGAATGGGACGTTAAACTTACCTACCCCAACAGTGACAGAGAAATTTACCGAGACATGATCAAAACGGGGATGCCGAAAAGCGCTGTGCTGCAAGCACTTAATTCAACAGTCGAGATCGCTGAGCGTTGCAAAGGCTTAGAGCTCCCGAAAGCCAGTGCGCCAGTTTACCTTACGTCCCCTAGTGATTGGGAAAAATGGTGAGAGCTGTAGTTGAAGGTCGAATTTTGATATGTCCTTGTGGCTCAACCGATTTCACGCGGATAGAGTTCTACGTATACCGCTGTGATCTTTGCAGATACAGGGTGTACGTGAAATGACTGCACTATTCCGGTTTTGGATTGAGCAGGGATGGAAATACCGCTTAAAATACAATGAGCACATGCGCGACCACTTGCCGGAATATCGCAAGAGACTAGCGCATGAGGTCAAAATCATTGAGCGACAAGGGTTTACGGATTACTTTCTCATCGTATCGGACATGATACGTTGGGCTAAAAATAATGGCATCGCCGTTGGACCCGGTCGTGGCAGTTCCGCCGCCAGTCTGGTTTGCTACTTGCTGCGCATCACGGAAATTGACCCGATGCAATACCCTATGCTTTTTGAGCGCTTTCTCGACCCATCGCGAACCGATCCGCCAGATATTGATACTGATTATGAAGATACTCGCCGCGATGAGGTATTCGCTTATGCCGCAACAAAATACGGGCAAGATCACGTAGCCAACATTCTAAACTTTGTGCGATACAAAGGGCGGAATAGCTTAGATGACGTTGCGCGGGTTTATCACGTACCGAAATGGAAAGTTGAACAGGTTAAAGCCAAGCTACTAGAGCGTTCTGACGGTCATCCCCGTGCCCTTAAAACGCTTGAAGACACAGAAAATACTTTCGATGATATTCACGAAATCATAAGCAGCACAACAGGTTTGAACTACGCAAAGTGTTTAGAGGGTAACTATCGCGGCCTTAACGTTCATGCTGCGGCCATGGTTATTTGTTCTGCGCCTATTAATGAAATCAGCGCCACGTACCAACGGGTAATTGACGGTAATGTTCGATGGGGTATCGCTTATGACAAGCGTGACGCTACTTACTTGGGACTATTAAAGATTGACGTTCTAGGACTGTCCACAATGGGCATGATTGCGGAGGTATGTCGATGGACCCAAAAGCTGTACCCCAAAGGCATTACGCTAGAAGAACTTTACCGTGTGCCTTTAGATGATGCCGATGTCATGGCCGCTTTCCGCCGGGGTGATGCGTTAGGCATTTTTCAATTCGAGGGTAACGCCACGCGGCGCATCCTGAAAAAGGTTGAGCCGCAACGGTTTATGCACCTAGCAGATGTTAACGCGCTCAGCAGGCCGGGTGCAGATGACAAAGCTTACGTTTCCGCCAAGGGTACGGTTGACCAGGGCGGAAGCGTTACGGCTAAGGCGCACAAGATAATTGACAGGCACCTCAGCTTTACATACGGAGAGATTGTTTACGAAGAGCAAATCCTAATGATACTAAGGGATTTGGGTGGATTCGAGGCCGCAGAGCTTAACCGGCTGCGTAAGGTGATTCACGATAAACTCGGCTCGGGCGCATTTAATGAGTTCTACAAGCGCTTTGAAAGTGGTTGCGCGGCAAACGGTTTGGATTCTGACACGGCTCAACAAATCTGGGAAACGATGGCTAATGCATCTGGCTACGCATTTTGCGTTGTCGGGGACACCCTGGTCGAACGCGGAGGTATCGGCGGTAGTAACCCGGACGAAAGCCCTAAGATCACGGTGCGAGAGCTTTACGAGCGGCAACAGTCAAAAACGCCTATTGGCAAGAAGATTCGTAGTGGGAAACTCAGTTTATTGTCGATGGATGATGATGGAAGAGTCCGCCCTAATCATCTATTGAAAATCCATGACCCAGTTGAATGTCGTTGCCTAACAATAGAAACCGCTGATGGTCGCTGTTTGACTATGAGTAATGATCATAAGATTCTCACCCCAGAAGGTTACAAAATTGCTATATCCCTCGGGGTTGGTGATAAGGTCGTGGTCGAAACCGGTTGGGCCGCAAGGGAATCCGAGCGAATCAAAAATATTACAAAAACTCGTAGTCAAGGTTTTCGCAAGCATGGCGGGTCTATGATTGATTGCGATAATCCTGGGTGGATTGATGGGAGAACCGAAACTCTAAGGGAAGCGCAAGATTTCGTATGGGAACGCGACGGTGCAAAGTGCTGTCACTGCGAAAAGCCATGGGACGGAACAAGTCACGGTTTAGAATTCGCTCATATTATGACACTAGAAGTGCATGATGGTGACTATGGTAAGTATCATTCGCCGAAAAACCTTATGCTACTTTGCAATTCGTGTCATAAGAAGTTCGACTATCAGGTGCAGGGGACACGCAAAAAGCGATTCAGTAAGGGTCGTTTGACCGGTGTCGATACTATCGTGAGTATCAAAGATGCTGGCGTACAACAGGTTTATGACATTTCGATGGAAGGCCCATCGCACAACTACATTAGCAATGAATTTGTAAGCCACAATAACATTGCACATAGTGTTTCTTACGCACATATCGGTTATTGGCAAATGTACTTAAAGATTCACTATCCTGCTGCGTTCTACGGCGGGCAGCTTTTGAAATGTAGTGATGACCAGCGCCGAGCGAAGCTGATACAGGAAGCTATGCGCGCAGGCATTACGGTGGAACCGCCGAATCCTGTTGACTCCCAACTAAATTGGGAGGTTGTCAGTACAGATCGGATCGTTGCTGGCCTAACTGTTATTCCTGGTATTGGACCTCGAACTGCGCAGGCAATGATTGATTTTCGTAGTGAGGTAATGAAATGATTACTCGTGATGATGACGGCAACTACTACTCAAATGGTGAGTTGATAATCATCGAAACGCCAGAAGACGCCAAGCGTGTAGTCCGTGCCTTTAAAAAGCAAAACTCCAAAACCATTGCGCCACAAGGTAATTCGACTACGAGTGCGCCGAGACAAATTGAGTGGGATGATTATAAATCCGTTAAAGGCATTGGCCCCAAGACAATTGAGAAAATTAAAGAGTTCTGCAACAGTGATGACCCTTTTGGAGTACACCAGGTAAAACTAACGCTGGACGAAGTACGTAAGGCAATCGCAGATGGTAAGTTGCTGTTTTGCCCTGTGCCAAGCCATCTTTCGATTGATATCCCGCCAGAGCGTGAGGAGGTCGTTTACGTAGGTATCGCTAGGGCGAAGAGATATTATGATGCTGTTGAGCAGTTACAAAAACGAACGACAGAAGAGATTGACTATGCTGAAGCGCTTTCTCGACTAGATGACCCGCACCTATTGAAATACGCTGCTATTGATGTGGAGGATGAATATAACGAATCTGTAAGAGTGAGAATTAGTAGATGGAAGTATCCCGAATTTGCAAGTCAGATAGCACATTTGAAACTGGATAAAGACGTTATCCTAGTTAAGGGTTACAGTTCTGATTTTGGCGGGACTTCCATACAGGCTAAAGAACTGGTGGTAATTGAAGTATAATGAAAGATGAAGTGAGACAAGCACTTTCAGAGTTAGATGAAACACTAGAAAGTATGGCGAAGTACCCCGAAATGTTCCGCCCGAGTGATATCCTACGGAGGTACCGGGATACTATTCAAAAAATCCGTTCAATCGTAAGCAAGTAAAGTAAAAATAAAGCGAGGTAAAAATGGTAGAAGCAAATAGCAGTGCGCCGGTGGGTATGGGTACCGGAGGTAATATAGAAATGAGCCCGGAGCAACAAAAGGCAGCGGTTGAAAGACTGCGTAAGGCAATGGTTTACATGAATCAAGCGCCGGAAGCGCTGCTAGCTTTACTAGAACGGCTCGAAATCCCTTGGGAGAAAAAGCATTTCAAGAGTCAAGGCAAAGACTACCTGTTTATCTCTTGGGAAGATCTACTTGCCGGTGAAGCACGCAACCAAGAGCAAGGTTCAGTGTTAAAACGCTTGTACGGCAACGGAGTTGACAATGTATAAGTGTTCAGAATGCCATGCTGAAATGGGTCCGATTCTCGATGCGAACGGCAAACCCGAATTGTTTAAGTGCCACAAGTACGGAACCTTTGCCCATATCGTCCCAGAGATACTACAAGGGCGGAAACCGCCCCGCCCCGGTGTCGCGGTGCGTGAGCTAAAAATCAAGGCGCGCAACGTAATTCGTAAGCGTTTCGTTGATGGAGAGCTAGAGCCGTGAGCAGCGCTGGCCGCGACGGTCGTATGGGTAAAAGCGACCATGGCGGTAAAATCGTTTATGAACTACGAGCTGCATTTCATTTCAACTCTAAAGACGATGCCGAGTTTGCCCGTAAGAGTTTTGAAAAGCAGTGGGGCACAGGCAAATTGCTCTTTGACGCTGGTCGGCTTGATGCGGTGGAGGTACGCACCGTTGCGATAGGTGGTTATGCTGGGCGGTCATTAATTGAGCGCATCGAAGACCAGTTGAGAAAGCAGGTGTTAAAGCTAGGGGCACAACAAGATTCGGAGAAAATTGCAGTGTTCAAAGCTAGATGCGAAGGTTTGGCGTGGGCTCTTGGCGTATTACGCTCTAGTTCAATGAAATACGAAATGGATAGGGCGAGCGAGTGAACGGTAAACCTGTTGACCCTAACGAAGTGGCCCGTTGGCGTGAAATGTACTTGCGCGGAATGTCTTTCGAGAATATCGGTAAGGCTGTAGGACGTAGCAAGGTCACAATTGCAAAGTACGTTTCAGGGCGTAACAAGCTAAGCCCTTTTTATCAGAAGGACACTAAGAAAGAAATTGTTGATCTTGACGCATCTAATGTAATCAAGCGCATTTTTGGGGTAGGTAACGATGATAACTAATACTGAAATAAAGCCCGTTCGAGTTAATCTGACTCGCTCTGAGCTTGAGTTAAATGACTTGCCGCAGAACAAGATTCAAATTATCGGTATTGATCCGGGAGGCGTGACAGGTTGGTCGCTTTTGAGCCTCCCACTATTTAATGGTAGAGGCGAGGACATCTGGAATTTGAGACAGGACGAAATTCTAGCGAACGCTTTAAGCTGGAATCATGGCCAAATCGACTGCAAGACTGGCGATTTGGGTGAGCTTGCCGGTACTGCTGCACTAACGAAGTTGATTCGTGCGAATAGTGGTGCTGTAGTTGTAATGGAATCATTTCAGTTACGACAAATGGCTGTCGATCTTTCTCCGGTGAGAATCATTGCGCGCGTTGAGGATTCGATGTGGAAGCTTGGCCGTCTTGGACAATTGATGTACCAAGCGCCAGCGGCAAAAGCTACGGCTAATGATGATCGGTTAAAAGCGTGGGGCGTTTACACTTCCGCCGGTGGCTTAAACCATGCGCGCGATGCGGACAGGCATACGATGATCTTTTTGCGGAGGTGCATGGACGGTGAAAAGGGTAGGCGCCTAAGGGAATTGGCGTGGCCTCACATTTACGGGGGTAATTGACGTGGGAGACGTGGGAGAAGAAATGGACCCCTGGAAAGAGGGTGATCCGCCAGGGCGGAAGCTCCGCAAGTACAAGGTCACCGCTTTTGCTATGGACCCTGAATTAAAAGCGTTCATCATGGATTACGCTGCGGCACTTGGCATTTCGCGCTCAGCTGCCGTTAGAAGACTGACAATCCTCGGTGCGCGTTGCGAAGCTGAGCACGCCAAAATGGTTATGCCGCAAACATATAACGTCATTGACCTGGACAACATTAGGAACATCACCACGATTAAGGCAGATGCCTCCGACACTGCGAAAAGCGTTGATTTCTATGATGATTCGGACTGGTAACGCTTTAGCGTTAGCGGTCTACTGGTAACGCTTTAGCGTTAGAGTGCGTTGTGGTAGGCGGGCGGGTTACGCACTACATGTAGCGGTAGAGAAATCAGACTGGAGCGAGTAAGATTGAAAAACGCTCTAGCACAAAAGGATTGGAAAATTGGTTAGATTTATCGGGTCGGTTAATCCGTTCAAAGATAAGGCGCAGGAATACAAAAACAAGGGTTGGACTAATCCGGTTCCGCTTCCGCCCAAAGCCAAAGAGCCACCGCCAACGGGTTTTACGGGTCGCGCCGGTAAAGAGGTAACGCAAGACGTCCTGGATAATTGGCTGGAAAAAGCTGAGCACGGCGCGAATCTTGGCCTGCACCTTGGCTTTTCGGTTGCTAGGTCGGACGGTACGGGTAGTGAGTGCGTCATAGGTATTGATGTCGATGACAACGAGGATAACCCGGAAAGGCCGAAAACCGGTGGTACACAACTAAAAAAAATAGAACGGGTACTCGGTAAGTTACCTGATACATGGATTAGTTCGGCGCGTGATGACGGCATTTCAGGTATCAGGTTTTTTATTGCGCCCGGAGGTTTGGAGTGGCGCGGTAACTGCGGGGATGCCGGTGGGCCGCACATTGATATCGTTTCAAAGCAGCACAAATATAGCGTTGTTTTTCCATCAATCCATCCTAACGGCGGCCAGTACGTATGGTATCCGCCCGGGGTGAAACCCCTTGGTATTAACTATCTTTCGGAAACTTTGAACGGTGGTGACTGGGACCGTATTGGGTCCGGTTATAAGGTTATTGGTGGCACGGCGATTCCGCTTGTGGCTGATCTTGCCCGACTTCCTGATAAATGGGTGGATTTCTTAACGCGCGGACGAATAGAGGATCGTGGTGCGTGGGTTGTTGATATGGATTCTGGCCTTAAAGAGTTACAAAATTGGGCAAAGAATGCTTTTGTCGCGGGTACCGGTAGGGCTGTAGACGAGCGTTTCGGTAGGTCAGATGACATAGGCGGCATGTGCAAGGCTCTGGCGGATGCGGTAGCGAAACACCTTGAGCGGATTGATGTTTCAGAAGAGCGGCATTATCCGTTACAAGACGCACACTGGCACTTGCTCAGCCTCGGTGCGGAAGGCCATCACGGTTGGTTAAATGCAGTGAAAGCCGTTGAAAAAGCCTGGCTTTCGCGCATTGAATCCGAATTAGCCTCGGGCGGAACCGCTTCCAGTTCTACGGTTGGCTTGGTTGGCACGGGTGGTTCGGGCTCGGGCGCGAGGACGATGGATAAAGCGCGCAAGGAATTGATGCGTTCTCGTGAGGGTGCGCTACGTAAGTTGCGCGGCAAGGCAATTCAAATGGAGCGCGACGGTTATTCTTTCATCGGTTTGGTTGAGACATGCTTTGTGCCTGACCAAAAAGTAATTCGAGCTGAAAAGCGCAAAGCTATTGCGCAACAAGAACTTTCGGCTATGGCTGGTGGCAGTGGTGGTGGCAGTGGCGGTGCTGGTGGCGGTGGCAGTGGTGGTGGTGCCGGTACGAGCGGCGATGTAGATATGAACGCGACGTTAGAGAGTGACCTAGAGGATTTAGCGCGTAACGGTCCGGGTGACGGTGAACCGCCGTTGTGGTTGAAAGACGTTGCTATACAACAGATTCCGGACCCTAGCGAGTATGAACCAACGGATGACAGTCAAGCGAAATTTATTAATAATGTGTTTGGTGACTCGATTAGGTATGTGTCCGACGTTAAGCAATGGATGATTTACGACGGCAAGACGTGGCATATTGTCGATGACGGTTTTGCTGGATGGCTATACAAGGGGACTTGTCTGACAGCTTCCCGTCGGAGGGCTCTGGAAGCGAAAAAGTCTATGGCACAACACATTGCGCAGGGCGGCGTGCAAGCGGACGCGCAATACAAAAAGCTGAAACGCATTGCAAGTTTATGCCAACGGGCATGGGATAAATATTCCAACCTTGCACCAACTATGGCTGTGCTGAAAAGCTATAGTGCAATTCCCGGTAAGTCCATGGGCTACGGGCAATTGAATTGGCGCGACGACGTTCTCGCAATGCCCAACGGGAAAGTCGTTGTGCTGCAACGTCGTTCGGACTTGCTGGCGGGTAAGGGGGCTGGTGGTAGCGGTGGTAGCGGTGGTAGCGGTGTGCCTGCAACTGCGTTGCAGACTGGGGTATGGGGTTACCGCATCGAGGATAACCGCAAGGAGTATTACACCACGATGCAAACGGCGGCCAATTACGTTGGCTACAAACGGCTTTCGCAGTCCGGTGGGCTTTCCGCCGGGGCGGGTACTACGCGCGGGCAGCGGCAAATAGATGAATGGAATCGGACGCTAGAGCTGATTTTGCCGGATAAAGAGTTACGGGATTTTACGCAGCGGGTTTTTGGCCACCTAATTTTGGGCGGAAACGATGAAAAACTGGTCGTCTTTTTGGCGGGTAAACCGCACACCGGCAAGAGTACGTTGCTCAATTCCCTTGGCGTACTTGGTGATTACTATGGCCCGTTTAATCCCGCCAACGTCATGGATCGCAAAGCGGGTGATGGATCGCCTAATCCGGAGTTAATCAGTCTGTGGTTTAAGCGCGTGGTCGGTAATTCAGAGTCGGGTATGGGTACCCTCGATGCTGCCGCCCTTAAAAAGATCACGGGGCGGGATGAATTGGTAACGCGAGCTTTGTTTTCTAACCGATCTGTAAGCGGCACAGTACATTTCGCGCCCATCATGGCAACCAACAAAGCGCCGACAATCGTGGGCGGAGATCAAGCGGTGATTAATCGGTTGTTGGTTATTCCGATTGAGACTGTTATCCGAACGGGTGTTGATGATAAATCGTTCACCAGTAAGGTGGTTGAGCGTTGTAAGTACGCCATTTGGCTATGGCTGTTAGAGGGTTATAAAGCGTATGTGCGTTTAGGGCTGGACAGGTCCGGTTGGCCTACCGCCGTGGCTGGTAAAACAGAAGGGTTTAGTAGCGAAATGTCTGATGTAGCAAGCTTTTTGAGCCAGGTATGCGAGATTGCAGATGAGGAAGTTATGGACGTAATCAACCGTCTGCCTCATGTTGGGATGCAAGAGAAGAAACGGGTCAAATTAGATAGCTGGTGCCAACTGTCGCAATCCGAACTTTATGACGCTTACCTGCGCTGGAACGGTCAGGGCGAACGGCATTTAAAGCAAAGACGGTTTATGGCTGAAATTCGTGGTTTTGGTATTGAGCCCGTGCGGCGATCGGTAAAAGGTGAAAAAGTATGGAAACTGCACGGTATCAAGATCAATCATAAAGCGTTCAAAGAGATTACAGGCGGCACGATACGAGGGCTGTAATTGTCTGAGTGTGGTTGTGGCGCTTAATGTTTCGTGGTTTTTGTCGCGGCGTGTCGCGTCGGCGTGTCGCGTCCGACCTGCACGGTTATAAACTCTGCGTCGGCGTGACCTGCGGTTATCGGTTTTGAGCCCTTCAAAATTAATAGTCAGTTTCGATTTTTGACAATTGAATAGAGTTTTCTTTGTGGTCTGTAATAAGGGCGCTTAATTGGCGAAATTGAATCGTTCTTATTACGAGGTGAGCTTCATTTAGGGCCTTTTGAGTCTAAATTGAATGGTGTTTTTGGTCCCTGCGAGTTATAAGAGACGATTAATTTTGTGGAATTGTATGGGTTTTCATTTCGTGTTTTTGGGTGAATAATTTTGGTGCTTTTTATTTTCGGTGTCTAGAAGTCTTGTAGCGCAAGGGTATTCGTTCGTGCGTTTTGAATCCTGTTGCTAGGGAAGGGTTTTGGTTGCGAGCTGTAGACCTGCGGCAACGCGCGTTTTCCGCCCTTGGTTTTTGGTTAGGGACGCTTAGTAATCGGCGAAAAGGGGGCCAGAAACGAAGCGGGATGGGAGGTGCGTTAATAACGGTTTGACCTGCGGGTTTATAACTGGAGTGAGGCTAAAGGCTTTGCGGTACAAGGGGTTTCGCCAGGTCAGAGGTGTTTCTGGTCATCACTGAAAATTTGAAAGCTATTTGAGCTGTGGAAATGCTGCGTTATAAGCGAGAAAAAAAAATAGTTAGCCTATCTAACCGAGTTATTAACTTTCACTTCTGTAACAGCCTCATACGCAATAATGAAAATAGGGTCTGTTTGTGGGATTGCAGTCTAAACCTAGTTTGACCTGGGATGATTAGAAAAGCTAATGGACCAGAAGTGAAAAAATCGTCCTTATCTTAGTCTTATTTTAATGTTGAGTTTATAAACCCGCAGGTCAGAGAGTTAATAACTTTCGGGACTTAGGGATTTGCCAGGATTGACGATCCCATGCGTTAACTTGCATATGTGAAATTGAATGGTTTTAGGTATTAAATTTATGTTGTTAGAGGGGGTAAAAATTGATTTGTTGAATTGATTGAGTTTTGAAAGTTGTTGTGTAGCAAGGGTTTTGAGTTTAGGAGGTCTGTAGGCATCTAAGAGTGATTCTTAGAGTGGGGTTATTTTCGGGGGTTTTCTGATATGTGGTTTTTATTGGTAGAGGAGTTTTGATAATGGTTAATGATCCGAAGCCTTATGAGATTGTTGATGATGAAGACGGGACTGAATTCGGTTGGGGGCCAGGGATTTTCCCGCCCGGTATCGCTAATGGTGAGGGTCAGTCTGTAGAACAGGATGATTTTGGTGTGAATGTTGCTGGGGCACATAGTGGAATTGGTAGCTCTATGGACAATTATGCAAGGGCTGTAGCAGATCGACGTACAGACCCGACCGATCCCGAAAGCGGAAGAGACTTTGACGCAATGGGTTTGGTGGACCGTTATGGCCCACAACCGCCGTTAGTGCGTGCCGATCCGCAGCGAAATATCTCGCAGCGCAGGGAGATTGAGCAAAATAAGAGCGAAAGACGTTGGTAGGCAATTGATTTCGTGTTTTTAATCCGATGTGGTGACCCTCGATGATGTGCGTTCGTGAGATGCCTTGTGGCAGGCCCGCTTTGGTGCCTGAGCGCGACGGAGATGGACGTGGGGCGGGGCCGAGGGTCATCACACCGGAGCGGGCTACCTCGGGCGGGAGAATGGACGTGAGGCGGTTTCGGGCGGGGATTCGTGGTCGGGGTGCGGATCGAAACCCGTTGTGGTACAGTCTGTTTCGTGGCGCGGGCCGGATCACCGCGCGAGAGGATTTAAAAATGCTGGAAAAAGAACCACGGTCGTATCAGTGCCGAACGAACATTGAGCTGTCTTTGCGGGACCGAATCATCGAGTACCAAGAGTATTGCGGCATAGTGTCTTTCAGTCTTGCAGTACGCGAACTGTTGATGAAAGCGCTTGCGGCAGAAGGGGTTTCGGACATTTCGGTGGACGAGATTTTGGGTCTCCTGCGCAAGTACGAAAGTTTAAGCGCGATTCCAAAAGAAGCGATTCTAAACATGTTGTCTAGCAATGGAATTCAGGTACCGGCGTGAAACAGGTATTCAAAGATAAACGCACGACAATCTTTTGGGGTGATTGTCGTGAAATCATGTCTGCCGCAAAGGATTCCAGTATCGACTCTATTGTGACCGATCCGCCCTACGAACTCGGTTTTATGGGAAAGCATTGGGACGCAAGCGGAATTGCGTATGACGCCGAGGTTTGGAAACAGGCGTATCGAATCCTCAAACCGGGCGGGCATATGCTTGTGTTCGGTGGCACGCGGACGTTTCATCGTGTGGCCGTCGCAATCGAAGATGCCGGTTTTGAGATACGTGATTCAATTGCGTGGTGCTATGGTTCGGGATTCCCTAAGTCGCAAAATATCTCAAAGGCTATCGACAAGCAGGCCGGATTACGCGGGCACGAAGGCAAGGCATTTACTACCGCTGGATTTGTGGATCATCCGAATCCGAACATTCAAACTACGGCACCCTCGGTGGGATACGTTCAGCCAGAACACATTTCGGACGAAGCTAAAGAATGGGACGGCTGGGGAACCGCGCTAAAACCGGCGTTTGAGCCAATTATCTTGGCGCGCAAGCCAATTGATGAGAAAACTATTGCGGCTAACGTAATCGCTTGGGGCACTGGCGGTTTGAATATTGACAGTTGTCGGATAGAGATGGGTGACGAACATGATCCGAACAGTGGACGCTGGCCCGCGAATTTGGTTTTGGACGAAAGTCAAGCTGCCGCAATGGATTTGCAGGAGAGCGGCGTATCGAGGTTCTTTTATACGAGTAAGGCCAATAAGAAAGAGCGGCCCGAAAGTGCAAGCGGCACAAAGCATCCCACGGTTAAGCCGCTCGACTTGATGTGTTGGTTGGTTCGTTTGATTACGCCACCAGGCGGTCGAGTTTTCGATCCGTTTGCGGGCACCGGCACCACATTAGAGGCCGCATTGCTCGAAGGGTTTAAATGTGTTGGGGCAGAACAGGATCGAAAATATATCCCGTTGATTAAAGTGCGCGTAGATCGCTACCACTCCGGCGGAAGCGCGAAACTTGTTGAACTAAAACAGAAGAAGTCAACAAAACCGCGCAAAGCCAGCACAAAGACGAAAACCGTTGGTACATCTAAACTTTCGATAGAAGAACTCAAGGCGCAGATTGCAGCAATGGATGAAGAATTAGGGTCGATGGAATGATTATCTACCGATATGATCTTAAAGCTGATGTGACACAAGAGATTACGGTGCCGGGTGCCGCTTTAATTAAGGCGTTTAGAGATCGGGGAATCGGGTTGTGACAACAGATTACGTAGGTAAAGCGCGTTACGTACTGGATAATATCGGGCCAGATTGCACGGCGGAAGACGTTGCGGCATACCAAGACTGGCTTTCTAACGATGGGCCGCGTTATTTATTGGCTGAAATAGACATGCTACGTGCTACAGTCTGGGCAGGGAATTCTTTGCGTGGCGAAAGACGTTCTGCGCTAAAGGTTTTGGTGAGAGTGGTTGTGGCTGCTATTGAATTGACCTGTGAGGGCAGTGTGCTAGCGGATGCCATGGACGAATTACGTTCTACCCTAATGGTTTTGGGTGTTTCGGGAGAGGAGCTTAAAAGTGTTGGTATATAAATACATCGACACTATTTTTGTTGGTTCGTGCGTGTTTCACATGTTCGTGAATACGGGCTCAGCGGAAATCAGTTCGTCGAAATGAAGACTGTCGGTGTGCCAGATGGCGAGATGCGGTTCGTTCCTGAAATGGGTTGTGAGACAACGCTTTTCACTCAACAGGCGGAAAACTGCCTGCAATGGCAAGTGCCGTTTGAATTTCGAGGCGATTTCCGCCCGGAAGAGCTCGCGAATTATGACGCTGGAAAGACTTACAGGACAGACATTTACGGTCGCTTACTCTGCTATGCAAAAACGCAGACCGGAAAGCGTTGCGGCAGAAGGGCAATCAATCGGTACCCTCGATGCGAAATCCACGGCGGAAAGCTGCACCCGCTAGATAAATTGGATAAAGGTGGACTAGAGAACGAGGGCGAACTTTCGCGATGGAGGCAATTTCAAAAGGGATTAATTACTGTTGATGATTTAGATGATGAAGAATTATCGCAGTGTGGATTTAGGACGCATAATGGAGGGATATTCAAACCAAAGAATATTCCGCGCAGTGTGGCGCAAGAGTTTCAAAAGGCAATCTTTGAGCGTGCCAATGAAGAGTTACGATCAGGTGCGGTTGCTGCGGCAAAATCGTTGGTACGCTTGGCAACTGACAGTGCTGTCGAGGATTCAGTACAACTTAAAGCAGCACAAGACTTGCTAGACAGGGCAATTGGCAAGGCCGCTAACGTAGTTCAGATTTCGGCCGATAAGCCATGGCAAGAGGTTTTTGATGGTCTAGCGACGATAAGCAGAGAAGAGTCACGAAAGGCAAGGGCCGAAGCGATAGATGCCGAAGTAGTGGAATTAAGTCCGTTTGAGAGAAGCGCGAAAGACCGTATGTACCAACGTAATCCAGCAATCTTGAATCCGAAGCTGAATTACGAAGCGCCAGAATATGATCCGAGCGTTTTGAGAGACCCGCCGGAAGACTTATTCTGATTTAGGGTTGTCGATGGGTACGGGTTAGCGTAAGGTTGGCGGTGACCGGTCACATGAAAGGATAAAATTATGCCTGCACCGAATGTCACGAAATTAAATATCAAAAATAAGGTGAATCCTATTGTGCGAGAGCATGATAACTCAACCGATTTAGAGATTGCAGAACAAAAGCTGCACCAGAAATACAAGGGATTAAAGGCGCCTGCCAATATTGATCCTGCAAATAACGGTACGGTCCACACTAGCGGCTAGCCCGCACCCCCAAGCGGGAAGCTAAAGCGCGAAAAGCGTTGTGCGAAAGAGGTTTTGAATATGAGCGCCAATGATCGGGTTTTCATCGGGTCCGGTAATTGTGCTGCCGTTCAAAAGGGTAGCCCGTTAGCCACCGGCCCGCTAACGGGCGATCCCTTTTTTCGTCGCAATTTACGGTACGTCTCCGTAGTAGGTGCAGACGGCCGGGTTAAGCTTGGAGCCTTTACGGTTAAGCGCGATGGTGAGTGCTGAAAATGGCTGCGGCACTTGATAAGTGGGCGTTGTTCGATCACCCATTGATTAATTGGCAACCTAATATGGGCCAGCTCAAAATTGCCGAAAATAATGCACGTCATAAAGTGGTCTCAGCGGGTCGGCGCGCTGGCAAGAGTTATATGGGTGGTGTAGATAAATTATTGCCGGAAGTGTTCTATACGCGCCCGCTCGCAAATCAATTGCGGATGGATGGACGCAAGCGAATTTTCTGGGTCGTCGGACCAAACTTCAGCGATAGCGAGAAAGAGTTTCGCGTCATCTGGAATTACTTGCGACGCTTAGAGATTCCGATGGACAAACCTGGCAGTTATAACAGTCCTGAGTCCGGTGACATGCAAATTACGTTGTGGGACGGCACTTTTCAGATCATCGCTAAATCTGCCCAAAACCCGGAAAGGCTCGTCGGAGAAGGACTTTCGGGAGTTATCCTGTCTGAAGCGGCGAAGCTAAAAGCGTCGATTTGGCCTAAATACGTTCGTCCGACGCTAGCAGACTTCGGCGGTTGGAGTTTTTCGTCGTCTACACCAGAAGGAAAAAATTGGTTTTATAACCTGTGGCGGCAAGGGCAAGACCCTAATAACCCATCGTGGAAATCATGGCGAATGCCGTCGTGGGTTAATCATTACGTCTATACAGAGTCCGGTCGGCTAGCCGTTCGCCAGGGTAGGCAAATTGATCTGAAAGATATTCCGCCGCATGAGTTTACGCGCGATGAAGACGTGATGAAATTGCTTGAGGCACACAGACATTCAAACGATTCGATCTATAAGCTAGCGAAAGACCTTGAGCTACAAATAGATTCGGAGATCATGGCGTCTATGGCCGAGCAAACACCAGAGGCATTTTTACAAGAGATTTATGCCGACTTCACGGAGTTTGTAGGTCGAGTATTCAAAGAGTTCGATGAAGAAATTCACGTTACTGATTTAACGTTTAATCCCGGCTGGGAAACCTACGCTTGCGCCGACTATGGATACAACAACCCAAACGTATGGCTGTTATTACAAATTGGTCCATGGGGTGAAATTAACGTACTTGATGAAATTTACGAAAGTGGTTTGGACCCAGAGGATTTCGCATGGGAAATTCGTGATCGAGGGTTGAACCCGAATAGCCTACGGTTCTTTTATCCTGATCCGGCGGACCCACTGAGTACGAAAATCCTAGAGAAAAAGCTAGGACTACAGGCCAAGGGCGGAACAGGTGGTGAATTACTGAACCGAATTAACTTGATACGCAAGGCATTACGTGAACCAAGGGTTGTAACGCCCGACCCGAAGTTTCAGATTGAAGACTTAGCGGTTGGTACGTACAGGCCGCGATTAATGTTTGATCGCAAGTGCGCGAAGACAATTCAGGATTTTCTGAACTACAAGTATCCAGAGAAGAAACTTGACGCACTCGAAACATCAACTGCCAGAATGGAAAAGCCACTAAAGAAAGACGACCACGGGCCGGAAGCGTTAGGTCGGTTTATGGCGGGCTTTTTCGGTTCCCTTGCAAAACAAGGCGGACCACGGTCTCGCGTTCACCAGGCTACTTTTCGCAGCGATGGTATCTCGAAAACCTTTGTGCCACAAGATAATTCATATATTCCAACCAAAGGCATTGCGGCGCACGAAAAGAAGCGCGAAGTATTCCCGAAGGTTAATGATCCAATGGCTGATTTTCTTTCCGGTGCATATGATTAAGCGACCAAACGTAGTTTGGAAGCGACCAAACGTAGTTTGGAAGCGGCCAATCGAGTTGCGCAGCAACGAGATTCAAGACAGGAGCTGAAATGCCTTATATAACAAGGCAGTACGAAAGCGCGAAAAGCTTTGCGGCACAAAGTAATCAGCTAGGTAACATTGTTGATTCGCACGATGCTGCGCGGCTTTCCGCTTACAATTTGTATGAAGACTTTTATTACAACCGTCCGCAGAGTTTCCGAATTACGAAGCGGGCGGATACAGACGTAGAGATTTACCTGCCGTCTGCTAAAAAGATTGTCAACGCAAGCGCTCGATTTTTGGCTGTTGATTTTGATTTCACAACCAAGGGCGGAGAGGCTTCCGTAATTGACAATTTAATGCGCAACATCTGGAAGCGCGAAGAATTAAAGCGTCGCCAGATTAAAGCGAAAAAGTCGATGCTTATGCGGGGTGATGTGGTCTGGCATGTTACCGCTGACTCCTCTAAACCGGCGGGAAAACGGTTGACTATCAACACAATTCACCCGTCGAGTTATTTTCCGATTGAATCTCCGGATGACGCAATGCGGGTTATTGGGTGCCATCTTGTCGATTTGGTTAAAGACCCGCGCGAGAAAACCCGCACGGATAAATTGGTGGCGCGCAGACAGACGTACCGAAAAGAGCCGAACGGTCAAATATCAAGTGAGGCAGCGCTTTTCGAGCTCGGCGCATGGGATGATCGGAACTTAGAACCTAGCGATATCAAGCGTGTAGCTGTCTTGCGTCCGAAAACCCTTCTGGCACAAAGCATTACGACCATTCCGGTTTATCATATTGCGAACGATGAACCGGATGGTTCTAACTGGGGCACGTCTCAAATTGCAGGGATTGAGTACCTGATTAATGCTTTGAATCAATCTATGACGTATGAAGATTTAACGCTTGTATTGCAAGGGTTAGGTGTTTATGTCTCTACCGCCGGACCACCCTTACGTTCTGACGGTAAACCGGGAACTTACCCACTTCACCCAGGAAACGTCATTGAGATTAGTCCAGATGACAATTTTCAGCGTGTTTCGGGTGTATCCAGTGTGGCACCGTTTCAAGAGCACATTAAACTGCTTGATACGTGGGCCTTACAAGGGGCGGGAGTGCCCGAAATGGCAACTGGCATAGTCGATGTCAGCGTTGCTCAGTCCGGTATTGCATTGAGCTTGAAAATG
>WBZQ01000054.1_pt1 | contig 67355 bp, 70 predicted proteins | sample 5204251 | NCBI WGS metagenome assembly WBZQ01 (sample SAMN12412402, study PRJNA552823) | activated sludge metagenome | isolation source: activated sludge from nitrification reactor of wastewater treatment plant... | place: USA: Virginia | collected 2017-09
TCCACATCTCCCTGTAAAGGACATCGTGTTTTTTTGCGCGTGGGAGCGCGTACTGTATAGCCTCGAGCCATTTCCGCCTTTGTTTAGCTGGCGTACAGTAGATAAGCGTGAGGATATTGTGCATCCAGTCACATGATTTGAGGCGAACATCAACCATTTCCGCGGTTTCAAATCGTAGTTGATACCCTTCGTTGCGATCCTCGACGCGCCGGCCGTATTCCTCATCTGTTTCATTTCGCATCCGGATGACGCGAGGTTTCGTCATTATATCGACCCTCCTGGCCACTGGTTCGCCGTACATCTCCAGAATACGCTCATTCGGCCACTCATCTGGAAAATGTTCTGTCACATCGTGGAGCAATGCCTCGAGTATCTCATCTGGATCAGTCACTCCCAAATGAATCCCGAGGATGGTCGCTACGGAGCGGATGTGATCTATGTATGGTCCGCCACTTTCACGACGAACGCCTGCGAACTGCTTCTCCATAAGATCGTACGTGACTCGAATTGATTCCTTCTTGTGAAGATCAAAAGGCGCCCATCGTGTCAGGTAGTCAAGAAATTGTTCTTTGGTCCGATATCTCGCCAGGACATTCAATAACCGTAAATATTCAAGCATGGAATGCCTCCTTTCGGAAAAATATGCAGTTGGGAAAAAACTCGAATTAACTCTCGATTATACAGGTAATCAGATAAAAAACAAGAGCTTCATTTCCAAAAAATGAGGCTCTGCATACATGCCTTAATTCTTTTGTTAAATCTTCAAATAACGACGGATAGCCAGTGAGGCCGAAAAGGTTGTCAGCATAACCCCGAGAACCAATAGTCCGATGAAAATAACGGGAGAATGCTGAAGGAAAAGGGATTGCGTGTTGCCCCCAAGAGGAAGAGCTCCTTCCGTCATCGGCGCTAACGAATGGGAAATCACCAAAAGAAAGAGCGAAGCGATAATCGATGAGGTAACCCCATAAAACATTCCTTCAAAGATAAAAGGCATTTTCATGTACAGATTCGACGCGCCGACGAGACGCATGATTTCAAATTCCTGCTTATGGGAATGGATAGTGATATACATCGTATAGAAAGTGATAATCAGCGCGACCGCAATAAAAATACTCCCGAGTGTCAGTCCTGCCGTGGTTGCTGTACGGTTGATAAGCTGGATACGCTCAAAAATCTTCTTGTTTTTTTCGTAGTTGACACGACTAATATCATCTCGGAACGATGAGCCTTGTACTTGCTTGGCGATGACTTCGTAATATTCTGGCTTGGTCGCTTTGACAATCAACGAAGAAAAGAGCGGATTCTCACCGATTTCTTCGAGTGCTTTTTTGACACTCTCATCATTGCCGTTCTGGGCGAGAAATTCAGCTAGCGCCTGTTCGCGAGGGATAAATTCTACCGAGGCGATTTCCTGAGTGTACTTCTCGAGAGAAGTTTTAATTTCCACGATACGTGCTTCACTGACATTTTGATTGAACGAAATAGTGACATTAACCTTATCCTTGATATTATCGAGGACTAAATGTGTCGAATACGCAATGAAACTTGAAAGCCCAATGATAAAAAGCGAAAGAGAGAGAATAGCGACCGTCGCGAACGAAAGCCATCCATTCCGACGGACATTGGTCAGACCTTCATGAAAGGTACGCCACAATTTGAGTGTTTTCATAGAGTTAGATATTTTTTGGAGAGGCTGATCTTGAGACGCTCTGCGGAACCGAGGCATGCTCCACTGTGTACTTACCATGCGCTTCATCGCTCGCTATTCTTCCCTGCTCGAGCGTGATAACACGTCGGCCAAGAGTATCCACGATACTCTTGTTGTGAGTAGCAAGCAGAATGGTGGTACCAAAGGAATGAATCTCAAGCAGCAGCTTGACGATTTCTTGGGTCGAAACGGGGTCGAGATTGCCGGTTGGTTCATCCGCGACAATGACTTTTGGACGATGAATCAGCGCCCGGGCGAGTGAGACGCGCTGCTGTTCACCGCCGGAAAGCTGACTGGGATACTGATTGGCTTTATCACTCAGGCCCACGATTTCGAGAATTTCGGGTACTTCACGATGAATTTCTTCAGTCTCTCGGCCATCAACTTCAAGGGCGTAGGCGATATTTTCAAAAGCAGTTCGATTAGGAAGAAGCTTGAAATCCTGAAAAACCGTCCCAATATTACGACGAAAAAATGGGAGGTGTTTGCGATTGATGCCGCTAATTGGACGACCGTTAAAGTACACTTCTCCTTCCGAAGGAATTTCCTCAGCATAGATAAGCTTGAGAATGGTGGATTTGCCAGCGCCACTCACACCAACCAATGAAACAAACTCACCTGGTAAAAGAGAGAAAGTAATATCTCTCAATACCTGCTGTTCGGAAGAAAAGTGCTTTGAGACGTGCTCAAAATGGATAATCGGGACAATATTCGACATATTTGTTTTTGATGAATACCTTGTTCTTCTATTTTCGCTTACTTTCGCAAGGCGCGCAAGTTAGACTCAATGAAAAGGTCAATATGTCCATTCAAAACACCAGCCGTGTCACTGGTTTCGACGTCACTCCGATGGTCTTTGACGAGCGTGTATGGGTGGAGAACATATGAACGTATCTGATTCCCCCACTCCGCGCTCTTTACTTCACCTCTCAGTTTCTGTCTTTCTAGAGCTTGCTTTTCTATCTCTTGTTGCGCGAGTTTGCCCCGAAGCATTTTCATCGCTTCTTCACGATTTTGAAGTTGCGATCGCTCGCTTTGGCATGCGGCTACCAAACCACTTGGAATATGGGTGATTCGAACCGCACTTTCAGTCTTATTGACATTTTGTCCTCCGGCGCCCGAAGAACGGTAGGTATCAATACGCAGATCATCAGGACGGATAGCCAGTGCCGTGTCATCCTCGATTACCGGAAGTACTTCCACGGACGCAAAGGAGGTTTGTCGCAAGCTATTCGCGTTAAATGGAGAGAGACGAACCAAACGATGAATACCTGCTTCAAGCGACAAATACCCGTAGACATATTCACCGGTTATTTCAATCGTCGCGCTTTTGATGCCGGCTTCACCTCCTCGATTTTCATCCAGTATTTTTGTCTTCCATCCGCGATTCTCAGCAAAGCGTAAATACATACGAAGAAGCATCTCTGCCCAGTCCTGAGCATCGACACCACCTGCTCCACTCCGAATGGTAAGCAATACATCGTGAGTGTCGTATGTGCCGGAGAGCAATGCCAAAAATTCCCACTCAGCGAATGTCTGCTCGAATAGAGCAATAGTCTGTTCGACCTCGAGCATTTCCGCTTCTGAGAGACCAAGAGCAATCAAATCAGCTGTATCGTTCATCTCTCTCTCCAAAGCAAAAAATTTCTCGCGCTCTCCTTTGAGACGCTCGAGTTCTTTCATAATGCCACCGGCACGCTTGGGGCTATCCCAAAAACCAGATTGCTCACTCTCAAGAGTCAGCTCGGTGATTCTTTTGTCTTTCGTAGCAAAGTCAAAGATATTCCTGCAAACGCAGGAGTTTTTGGCGAAGAAGGGTCAGTGTTTCAAGAGGTGATTCCATAGAAGTGACTCGATTATAGCGGAAAAAGGAGTATGATTCAAGACACAATCTGGCATCGAATCAGAAATCATATCAGAGACGCTTGAAAAAAAGTGATGATTCGGATATACTCCTTTTGTTCTGAGAGGAGGCCAAGATAGCTCAGTTGGTAGAGCAATGACTTCCGCCACGTCGGATAAACTCCACACATCACGCCAACAATCAAATAGAGGTACATAAACATGCCAAGATAGCTCAGTTGGTAGAGCAATGCACTCGTAACGCATAGGTCCCGGGTTCAAATCCCGGTCTTGGCTCAACAGAGAAATAAAAAACAGTCATTTCAAATATGCTGTTTTTTATTCCCCATTCAATATCAATGTGAAATTCCAAGCTCTTCATCCAGAGCTTTTTTGAGAGCGTCATATTCGGCTGCGCCCGAAAAAAAGCGATTTCCAATGAAGATAGCTGGTGTGGCAGTCAGGCCAAGTGACCTGGCCTCAGCAGCCTCACTCGTAACCTGCTCTTCAAAACGATTCTGATCGAGACAATCGGAAAAAGGTTTCCAGTTGAGTTTTGCCATCCAAGAAATATTTTTGAGTTCCTGTTTTGTATTTGAACGCTGCTCAAGCTCATGCTGCTTACTGAAGAGTGCATTTGCATATTCAAAGTATTTCCCCTGCTCATGAGCACACAAAGCAGCCGATGCCAGAAGTGGTGCCTTGGGATGCGTGTCCAGAGGAAGCGCCTTAAAGACAAAGGCGGCTCGATTGCCATATTCATCAAGCAGTTTTTTGATCTGATTTTTATGAAAGGTGCCACAAAAACTACACTGAAAATCAGAGTAAATAATGACAGCGAGTGAAGCCTCCCGATTCCCCAGGACAATGCTTTGATCAGTTATGGATGGAATTGCAAGGTACTTCCCCACAGGCAAACCGAGCTCTTCCATATTGAGGAGATACTGTTTTTCTGAGAGCTGAAAGAGTGAGTGGGCTTGGGCGAAAAAATCTGTCTTTTCAATGGTATTTGAGAAGAGAAGTGCCGGAAGCGACCGAAGTGCATGTTGTTTGATAAGGCGCTGACCCGCATCGGAATTTTGAGATATTACCGAAACACTCAGAGTTGGAAGCACACGTCGCAACCACACGAGCGCCTCGTCCGTATTACAAGCCTTACATTCCGGATCCGTCAGCAAAGTCATATCCACTCTTGGGTCTCGATATGCGACCCAGGTTCGTCCACCCTGCTCAAGTACTTCGTGTTCACGAACGACAGACTGAGAGAATCCTCTCCCGAGGACGAGTTGCCCGATATCAACAAAAAGGCTCCCCAGGAATAATCCGCCAAGCAGAATCAGAAGAGCGAAAGAGTTCTTGGATATCGTTTGGGTGGCCTGTTCTCTTTTGGGTGATATTTCTGACATATGCTTTTGAGAGGTATCAATTCATTATTCCGAGTCACGACAGAGAGGTCCTGAAGCGTGTCGAGAGACATACGCGAGGGATCCGCCTTCTCTGAGCGTTTTTTCTTGAAGTTCGACAAGGTGTATTGTTTGTTGCGCTTTAAGAGCATGGTAGTCATCGTATCCCATAGTTATGAAGTGACTAAAAACCAGTTTTACGAGGATACCAAACAGAAGTGACACGAGGAAAAGCCAGCCGACTGAGAGAGGCATATTTTCTTCTCCCGACTCCGCTCTCGAAGAATCTTGTTGTGGGGACGAGTTGCTTCTTTCTCTTTTTATCCAAGAAAAAAGACGGGCTATTTGGGCGACAAAAAATCGTTGCATATATTTTCCTCCCTCCAGAAAGCAATTAAGGGATTTGCAAATAATAAAGCACCTCGATACCTCAATTCGAAGTATCGAGACACCCTAACATGCTCTTTCAAAAAATGCAATATTCCCCTAGAAATTCATCATCTCGTCAAGAGCGGCATCGAGCTCATCAAGAGGCCGTGTCCCAAGAGCTTCTTTTTTAACGGTCTTCTGTGTCAAAGCCTGACGTACCCGCGCCACCGCATTCGAAGGACTCATATGATGGAGCAGAGCGCCATTCACCGCCACATTCGGACCAGATTTACAAAAACGAAAGCAGTTTTCGGAGACTATCACTTCTGTTGAATCATCAACAAAGGCTTTCTTGAGCGTAGTGGCAACCTCCTGGCTTCCCCTCTGGCAACAGTTGACATTCACGCACACACGAATTTGAGATTTCATAGTAGAAGAATAATTCAGTAATCCATTTCGTTAGAGTAGTCAAAATCTCCATTTGAGGCAAATAGCTGTATCATATTCTAGGGAAATTGCTCTATACAAAATATCTATTTCAGATATACTCAAAATAGTTTATATACTAAACAGCATCTATGAATATACAATTTACCTGGACTCCTGCTCTGTCAGTCGGCGATGACAAACTCGACAATCAACACAAGCAACTTCTCGAACAAGTCAACGCTCTCCTTGATGCCCTTGCGGGTGGACAAAATAACCTTATTGTCATCGAGCAGGTACTGAAATTTCTCGATCAGTACATCGATGAACACTTTATTGATGAAGAACGCTACATGGAAGAACATCAATACCCACGCCTTGCCGAACACCGCGCCTTACATGCTCAATTTATCGAGCGTTACACGCACATGAAAGAACGCATTTATACCTTTGAATCAGTCGATGGAATGCTGATTGACCTCGAAGCTCATCTGGGTCGATGGTGGATTGACCACATCGGAGGTGCCGACAAAGACTACGCGGAATATGTTCGCGTTCATTCTTAATACTCGATAGGCCCATGATCAAAATACGGAGAAATCTCACTATTTTCTCCTGAAGATTCAGTTCCTTCACATCCAGTATCATCGTTTACCATGAAAGGAGAATCGCGATGGCAACCTCTACGCAAGCAGGAAATCCCAATAGGCAAGTGTTCCTTGAGTTCGGGAGACGGTTAACCGAAACATACGGTTTTTCTCCGGATCGCACATTTGTCCTCGAGGTATGTGCGCTTCTAGATGATATAGACCAACATCACAAGACACAGCAGCAGAAACGAATTACGGTTGGAGCTCCAAAACCAAAAGTCGATGAAGAATGTGCATCAAAGAAAGCGTGTCCGCTCCGTGGTCCTGATGATGCGATGCGTTGTAACGACTGTCGATCGCTCCAAAAACTTTTCGACCGTATACACGCGATTGAAGACGTTCTCATCGCGCACCAACTTATCAAACGAGAGGAAGATCATCAATTCTACCAAGCAAGCTGCGGCGTTGTGGATTATACCTATACGCATATCCGCATCGATATCAAGGATCCGATATTCGACCATCTCAACATCATGGAATGGTTCAGTCCCCCGGGGTATACCTGGACTACGGTCATCGGTCTCTTCTTTGTCCCATTTCTGACCGAAGAAGACTGGGAATGTGACGATGACGAATAATCAGGGTTTCCCTAACCTGAGGCACTCGACTTGAGGCAGGCGCAGCATCCTGTCTCAGTTTTTTTTGTCCTTCTAGACATTGACAGATACAATAATTGATGCTATGGTTTTTATACTCAATTTTGACTGAGTGAAGTATCCATTTTTCGGTCATTTTTTCAACAATCGTTTTTTAACATCTGCGTTTCTTGAAAGAAAGGATTTCTACATGCTACAACAAAATCTCCCCGATGTATCCCTCTTGGCTATTCGTGTTGATGGCATTTCCACCGGATATACCGGATGGGAGCAACTCTCTCGGAACGCAACAAGTGCACTCCAATGTTCTCGCAATAAGGAGTGTCCGTGTGAGACCCACCAAAGGCTTCGTTCCATGCTTCTTCGGCTGCATGAACAAGCGGCTGCACTCGAGGATTTCCTGATCGAAAGAGATCAAATCATCAGGACATCGATTCTTCGTGGGATGGATTTCCCCACAATGGAAGCAATCATTATCATCCAGAGGAAAGATACGGAATACTCTTTCGCACGGTTCAGCCCTGGTTGGTTTGAGATGTTCCAGGATTTTTTCCGCCCACAATAGTCGTCGACAGTGACAAAAAAAGGGGGGCTTGCGCCACGCGCGGCCCTCTTTTCATTTTCGGATAAATGCCCCATCTCCAAGATCTCGAAAAGCCCGATCAAGTTCTGATTGAGTGTTCATCACTATTGCTCCGAAAAAAGAACAGGGTGGGCTATTTCCTGAAGCACATTCTGCCTATGGACAAGAAGGCAAAAAAGAGTTATAAAGGCTGCATCGCATACAAGAGAGTGGTATTCATCAACAATGTTCGCTCTTCCACATCACGCTACAAGGAGTTGGTACATGGAAACAGTTTTAACAACACCCCGCCTGAACGAATTTAATATCGCTCCAGGATTCCGAAAACATGTCTGGCAACTCCTCTTACAATACTTCGACTTTTGCTCTGTATCAGGAGATGGACAGTCATGGTCTCAGTCCTCTCTCCCTCATCGCTCGAACTTCATTCCAGGCGACACTGATTCCGAAACAGCAGATTTGCTTTATGCCGCTGCTTACGATCTCGAACGAGAATTCATTCACCACGGGCTCATGGAACGAGTACCCATTGAAACCTGTGGTACCACAGTCATCCGATTGCATCTTGACGGAAAAAACATATATGTCGCTACCCTGTCGATGCACTGGTGGCGCTTTGTGTGTCAGCAACTTGCATTGCCGTTTCCCGTTGTCATAGAGTCTTTTTGACACTCTCGGGAATTCACACTTCGATGTCATCAAAATAAGGAAAAGAATTTTTGAGCATCGCCCACATCTTCATCTCAGCCGAATCCCCAGCAACACTTAGGGTTCGGCATTTTTTATACCTCTGATTTTTTCTCTTCTGTTTGAGTTTCAGATTGTGTGGCAGGAGTCTGAATCTGCTGCTCTTCAGTTGGCTGAGAAGCAATCGCTCTTGTTCCATCAGGCGAAGACTGTGCCGAAACGCCAGTTTTTGGGAAATTCTTCAGTGTCAAAGCCACAAGAAAAGCAGTAAAAAGCAGCGGGACTCGCGCGTGAGGGAAGTCACTTAACAACATCACAAAGAAATCATACACCAGCGGAATGGGAAGGAGATATATACCAGCCTTATAAGCATGCTTGTAGCTCAACTGATATCCCCTCATCTTTGCCACCAACCAGACAATCACCGCTCCAAAGAGGAGGTACATCAAATAACCAATCCAGTAGGCGATATAGAAAAAGATGGGGAGGAGACACATTCCAACAAGAAGCACCTTTTGAACGACAGAAGAAGCCTGAGAAATAAACTGCGTATACTTCGCCTTAGTCAGCAAAAAGGCTGCTGCTTCACTCTTCATATTTCCGAGATCATAGATACTCACTCTCCCCTCTTTCTGATCCCAAGCACCAAGCGTATTTTTACTCAGAATAAAGGCTGTTTTCTTGGCAGCGAAATCCTCAAGGGTGATACTTTTCTCGGTATCAATCACCAAAAGATTTTCTGGCATATTGGCACCTCCCCCTGTCCGCCAGGATTCTGGAAATGGAATAGAAAGTGGTTCCTCGACATTGGTATAAATATTACCACTCACCACACGCACCTCAAGCTCATCTGGGTACAACTCAGTGATAATCTTGGTCTGATTCTGCCACGTTTGCGATGTAATAGTCTTGGCAAAACGAACGGCATCAGGAAGCGAGATAGCAACCGAAGCCACTGTAAAAAGAAGAATCAAAAGAGAATAAAAACGAAGAGCTCTTCCCTTGGTGAATTCGAGACTGGTGAAAAATTGGGGACGCTGAATAATATTTTGAATCGACTGAAAAATATCCATATATTTCAAACTGGACGAATAAATAATTCCACCCCTATTCTAGCAAATTATCAGACTTCTGTCTCTCGGGATACAAGGCACGTACCATATTTGCTCTCAGAGAAGCTCGATCCTTAGTAAAGCTGATTTAATTGACTTTTTCGCTCTGTGTCAGTACTCTGTACGGGAAGTACCTTTTCAAACCCGGATTCATAAGGAGAGACTCATGTTTTCAGATGTTGATGATTGGCTCATCGAACGTTGTTTTCAGCCGGCCTGTGACGCAATCAGGCATACCACTGGATGGTCGAAAGGAGTACCGACAGCGATTACGCTCGCAGTGGCTATCATCGGCCTCGTTCCACTCGCGATAGTCACTTTCTTGGGTGGTTGGATTCTCTTCATTCCAGCAGCCATGATGTTCCTCTGGATTGTCGTCAATACTCTCCAGGTATGGTCCCTCTTATCGAATGAATCACGGAAAAATCACTACACCGACGTTCTAGATTCAACTAGACTAACCGGGGAGAAGGATCGAAAAGGAAGGATCATCCTTTCGTTGCTAGCATTGCCACTAGCGCTCGTCAGCTGTGTCTCTCCGGATACGGACGTCCAAATTGTCTCATTCTCCTATCTGATTGGTGGCACTGCCAATATCTGTGCAGCCTATTTCAAGGCATGTACCGACACGCCACCACCGAACCAAACGGCTTGGCGATCATTGTTCCGCCGCTGGTTTTTTCCATCACGCCTTGCTCAAGAATGACATCTCATTCAGAGGTTTCGGGTTTCGGGAACAACTCACAAACAGCTCCTCCGCCGGACTCACCCTCCGGCATTTTTTTTATTTATCACCAGATTTCTCGACTTTTTTCATCTGAAAACCATTCATAATCTGACGGCCGTCGGATTATGAGAGTTTTTTATGAAAGAAAATTGGTTTTTATGGGAAAGGTACTTGACTCCCTTTTCTGCTCTTATTCTCTTAATTCTTCCTTTGTCATTCCCGCAAAGGCGGGAATCCAGATACCACCAGTCTTTATTTTCTTTAGAGAGAAAGTACCTAGAACAGGACTCCAGATAATCACGCTTCATCTTATTGGCATATTACCATTTTCGGATGAAACGTCTCGAGGAAGCAATGATTTGAAAGATCAAAAAGCTTCCGATTATTTTCCAGAGCATCCAGAAAAATGTAAGCCACCATGAAGATATAAGTCTCAACCCAATATCATCCAACTTCAGATTCAACGGACTAAGCACATGAAGAAAGAATAATCCAAAAAAAGAACAATCGAAGTTAGACCAGAAATACTCCCCTTGATAACAATACGGACACAAATTGCCCAAGCAGAAAAAAAGCAGGGAGAATATAAATCCCAACAGGAGATACGAGGAAATTGCTCTAAATAAATTCTGTCCAAAAGTTGAACTATGATGAGAGAGGAACATCACGAATAAATCGGTATAAAGGGAGAGATACCCAACCAAACCCTTACCTTTCTCCTTGCGAGAAATTTGTAGGTATCTCCTCTGTGCAATCATTTCAGCAGCATGAAATTCACCCGCAGTAATACTGTCTCCTTTATTGCTAAAGAATGTTTTCATCTCGCAGAAGAATTGACGGGCTGCTGGTATACCGTTTATCTTTTTTGTCTCCTTGAAACGTGACGGGCAAAAACCACGATAGGTAATCCAATTCGGATTCCAGAGAGTCGCAGTTGATTCTAGTTGTTTAAATAAGAGCGATGCATTCTCAGAAAACCGGATTCTAGTTTCAGAAAAGTCGCAAGTGTCACAAAGAAAACTTTCAATCCTTTGATATATGTCGATGGCCTTTATGTGATTCAATGAGTAGAGTTTTAAATCAGAAGCATGAGTACCAGTTCTTTCGATTTTACACGAGTCAGAGTTAGACTGTATTCCATAAAACACACCCATGTGTTGCATGTTAAGCTGAGAAACCGAGGAACCTTTCTCTACCTCGATTGTACAAGGAGAACCCGACATCTCAAGCAACTTTATCTCACCAGATACAACCCGAATAGAACCGACAGACTGCACGAGCCACTCTGCCTTATAATTTTTAGTCGTATCAACATTTATATTTTTGTCAGAAAAATACACCGAGACATTTTGAGCGATTATTAGGCCGTCAGAATCTAAAATAAACCATCCATCTTTTAGACCACTGATAGTATGTTTTGTAGTATTTTTCGTCCATACAAACGAAAAAGTATCTGATACTGCGCCAACTGGATTGGTGCAATTTCTAAGACACAAAGATTTTCCTCGAAAATCCAAGTCTAAGCCCTGGTGAGTATTTTCGATATCGCAATTCTGGATTGTAATCGAAAAAGAAGAATCTCCCTTTGCAAGATTTATTTTACTCCCTACATGAGACATCCCAAAAAATCCGTAGAACTCATTATGTGACAATCCTATAAATCTAATATTAACATTGGAAATGTTAAGCTCACTTCCATTAAATGTTAGTTTACAATTGAGAAAATGAATGCTCGTGAGTCCGCTTGCTTCATGTTTAGCATGTATTGTCGGTTGTCTATGCTCGTCGCTCATACACATACATAATGGGAAAAACGGAAGAGAATATCTCTTCCGTTTTTCTTCCTACCATTTCAATTTCATTATTTCTTCTCCTCGCCTGGCTTCTCCTCAGAAGCTGGTTCGGTCTCGGCATCCTTGGGAGCTTCGGTAGCTGGCTCACCTTCAGCTTTTGGCTCAGCACCTTCAGCTGGCTTCTCGGCAGCGGCCGCGGCAGCGTAGAGCTTCTCGCCAATTTTCTGCGCGGCTTGCGAAAGAGTTTCACTCGCTTTGCGGATAGCATCGAGATCATCACCATTCTTTACCTTATTGAGTTCGGTAATAGCGTCTTCGACTGGCTTCTTCTCATCGGCGGTAATTTTATCTCCAGCATCTTTTATGGCTTTCTCGGTTGAATACACGAGTGAGTCAGCGAGATTGCGTGCTTCAATAAGTTCTTTCTTGTGCTTGTCTTCTTCGGCATGAATCTCGGCATCTTTCTTCATACGCTCAATCTCATCTTTCGAAAGACCAGTTGAGGCTTCAATACGAATAGACTGAGATTTGTTGGTCGCTTTATCTTTGGCAGTCACCGAGAGAATACCCGAGGCGTCGATGTCAAAGGTAACTTCAACCTGTGGGATGCCGCGCGGTGCTGGTGGAATACCGTCAAGAATAAATCGTCCGAGAGATTTGTTGTCATTCGCCATTTCACGCTCACCTTGCAGCACATGGATTTCAACGGATGGCTGATTGTCGCTTGCGGTGGAGAAAATTTGACTCTTCTGAGCTGGCACCGTGGTATTGCGTTCAATGAGTGGCGTACGCACACCGCCCATGGTTTCGATGCCAAAGGTAAGTGGGGTCACATCGAGCAAAAGCACGTCTTTGACCGAACCTTCGAGCACTCCACCCTGAATAGCGGCACCAGCAGCTACCACTTCGTCTGGATTGACGCTAATGTTCGGTTTCTTGCCGAAGAACTTCTCGACGCTCTGGAGCACGAGTGGCATACGGGTCATTCCACCAACGAGGACGACTTCATTGATATCTGAAACTGAAAGTTTGGCATCAGCAAGAGCCTTCTTGACCGGCTCGAAGGTCGCTTCAACCAACTCATGCACGAGCTCTTCGAGCTTGGCGCGGGTCATCTTCATGACGAGATGCTTCGGACCATTGGCATCGCTCGTGATAAACGGCTGATTGATTTCAGTATCGGCCGCGGTCGAGAGTTCGATCTTCGCTTTTTCAGATGCCTCCTTGATACGCTGGAGCGCAAGCGGATCTTTGGAAAGATCGATGCCTTCCTGCTTCTTGAACTCATCAAGAATCCAGTGAATAATTTTCTGATCGAAATCATCACCACCGAGATGCGTATCCCCATTGGTGGATTTTACTTCGACAGTATCTTCGGCCACTTCGAGGATGGAAATATCAAAAGTACCACCACCGAGGTCATACACCGCGATTTTCTCGTCTTTCTTCTTGTTGAATCCATAGGCAAGGGCGGCCGCGGTCGGCTCATTGATGATACGACGGACATTGAAGCCAGCGATTTCACCTGCTTCTTTGGTCGCTTTGCGCTGGCTATCGTCGAAATACGCCGGAACAGTAATGACGGCATCCGTGATTTTCTCACCGAGTTTTTCTTCGGCATCAGCCTTCAACTTGGAAAGAATCATGGCGCTCACTTCCTGTGGCGTATATTCTTTACCACCCATAATGACTTTGGTGCCTTCACCCGCCTGAACAATCTTGTACGGCAAGGTTTTCATATCACGCTTCACTTCTTCATCATTGAAGTGACGTCCGATGAGACGCTTGATGGAGAACAGCGTGTTCTCCGGATTGGTCACGCCCTGACGCTTAGCGAGGAGTCCAACGAGGCGCTCGCCCGTCTTACTAATCGCGACCATGGATGGTGTCGTGCGATTCCCCTCCTTGTTCTCAAGGATAGTCGGGCTGCCACCTTCGACGATAGCCATGGCTGAATTGGTTGTTCCGAGATCGATTCCGAGTATTTTACTCATAATATTTTGTTAATAAATAATTTATGAATGAATAATGAGTGATGATATGCTGCCCGTTATCTCACCGTGACTTTGGCAGGACGAATAATCCGTTCTCCTATCTTAAAACCATTCTGAAGGACCTTGGTAATAATCGGTGAGTCGTGTGCTGCTGCTTCCTCCTGATGTTCTTCGCTTGGTGCAGCTTGTTCGAGGGCTTCATGTACTGCTGGATCAAAAGTGTCCCCTACTTGTACTTCAATCGTTGATACCCCATTTTCGGTCAAAACTTTCTCTAATTGTTTCTCAATATATTGGATACCTGTCACCCATGGACTTGCCCGTTCCGCCTCTGGCACATGTTCAGTCGCCATGCGAAAATTATCCATCACCGGTACCAGATCCATAACCAACTTCTCAATGAGATAGCCAGCGATTTCTTTTTCGCGCGTGGCTTGCCGTTTCTTGTAGTTTTCAAAATCCGCCTGCAAGCGCTTGAGATCATTGAGGTATTCCTCAGCCAGCTCGGCATCTGTTTTTGGCAGTGTCTCTTCCGTTGTTTCTGGGGTCACAGAATCACTCGCTTCCACCTCTTCTACTCTTTCTTGTTTCTCGTCATCTTGCTGCATACGTTTGTGTCATTTATGTACCTTAAATACTCAGTGATTTTTTATGATGATTTGGTCAACCGTGCTTTGAGGAGTTCAAACTCACGACGCCTCTCTTCTTCTGACTGCGACTCTTCTTCTGGCTCATGTTTTTTGTTCGCTGTTCCATTTGCTTCTTCCTCTTGCAATCGAGCCATATATTTACTTTACGAGAACGGCCCTATCACAATCACAAGAACCGGTAACGAAGACCCAAGAAGTTTTTTCATATACTCAATCAGTGATTTGTTTTTGGCATAATCCATGCGTTTCGGACCAATTATGGCGAGAATACCCTGGCCTTCACTACTCTTATACGGCGCCACAACCATCGAACAGTTCGAAATCCCCTTGATAGGATTCTCGTCACCGATAAAAATCTGTGTTTCGCCATTACCAAGCTTGGCAAAAAGAGTATCAAGCCGTTCATCGAGCGAGTCGAGTGTTTCTACCAGACGGCACAACTCGTCGATCTCCTGAAACTCCGGCTTTTCCATGAGCTCCTTCATGCCGAAATCATAGAACTCATCCTTATCAATGAGACCGGAGACGGCGAGATTTCCCGAAAGGGCGGAGAGAAGCTTGGTGGTGCTCCGACCCAGTCGGGCTTGTTTGGCCTTCATCATGAGCAGCTCCTTTTGGAGTCGACGCTGATCCTCACGCGACAAATCTTCGTCCCCCATCATTTCTTCAACATAAAAACGGTACCCAGCATCAGTCGGAATACGCCCAGCTGAAACATGTGGTTGATAGAGATAACCCGCTTCTTCGAGTGCCACCATATCATTGCGCAGAGTCGCGGAACTCACTGGAAATTGGAAACGTTCAAGCAAAACCTGGGATCCAACCGGAAGTGCGGTTTTCGTATACAATTCGACTATCGCCGAAAGGATTTGTCTTTGTCTGGTATTCATGTATACAGTATAGAAAATGATTTAGCACTCGTCAATAGCGAGTGCTAAATATGAAAAACTCACCAAAAACCAGACAAAGAAAAAACCCAGGCAGTCAAGCGAGGGTTTTGCAAGGTGTCGTTGACACCGATTGTTTTTTTTATGCGGACGGGATTCAGCCTTTCCGACGCTGGGACGCTACACCCAATCCAAGGAGTCCTAATGCCAGCAACACCAGACTACCCGGTTCTGGCACCGAAGACGGAGGCAGAAGTGGCAACGGGCCGGGGACGGGAATCCTCCCAACCAGAGCCCCGTGTCCAGACGGGTCGTAGAAAAAGGCGACCGGATCGTCGTACAGGTCATCCGTATGAACAAAACCGCCCCCACTGTTCTTCGCGTACAGCCCGCCCCACATGGGCGATTGGTCGGAAATCAGCTCGATCCACGGTCTCCAACGAATCGAGAGTCCGTACACCGGCTCGAACAAACCGGGATTGCCACTTCCCGGATATTCCCAACCCACACTCCAACCGGGAGTTGATCCTGCCAAGATGTCACTCGCGTCAAAACCCGGCGACACCTGAACAAACATGTTTTCAGGTGGTCTGCCGCCGAGAACGGACGTCGCATAGATATACCGCCACTGTGTGTGGGCATTATTTTCCTGGACAGACCACGTCATGAGGAGGTCGACATTTGACGCGGTCAGACCACTGCCGATACTGTTGGACCCAGTCCACGCCCAAGCAAAAGCGCTAGACGAAGAACTGAACATTGCCATCAGCAATGCCACCAGACACTGCGCGAGATTTTGTGAGTACAAGGCCTTCTCCTTTGAGTTGAGCTGCTTATTGCAGCCGATACATCAAAGCATAATCAAGAGAAATAGTCAATACCAAATGGTAATCGATTCTCGAATAAACCACCCGGACAATCCCTATCTATACCAATATATAAAAACAAAAGCCCTGGTTCCGCAGAACCAGGGCACCCCTCAGGACAAGGCTTAGAAGTCTCGTTGAAGGTCTGCAGGCTTCAGCCGACGCCGACGTTGCGCTCCCGACTACCATTTCTCTTCTTCCTGGGACGCTGCGTACCGTCTCCCTCCGATACAGTGTCACCAAGGACTGGACTAGGATTGTATCGGTAACGACATCCAGCCGTCTTCCGACAAGTAGGTGTGGGCCTGCCCGTCCGTTTTTGTCGATGCATTTTGTAAAGCTCCTATCGTCACAAAGAAATTGTCGTTTCAAAATACTCCGTTGCCTCCAGAGTGTATTCCTCCATTTTTGAAAGTTATTAAGGAACTGGATCGTATCCTCCTCCATTCCAAGGATGACAACGACCGACACGTTTCAGCCCAAGCCATGCTCCTCGCCAGATTCCATATTTGGCCACTGACTCAAACAGGTATTGGCTGCAGCTGGGATGAAATCGACAGACACGCCCCCCGGTAAAGAAGGACAGTGCTCCTCGCTCGCTCGACACATAACGCTGATAAAATCGTATCAAAGCAAGGAGAGTATGTTTCATCATACGAAACACTGTACGACATTTCCCTTCCGCTGTCAAAATGATTCTGATATACTACCAAATGGAATACGTCATCCAATCAATTCCAAAAAACAAAAGTTTCTCTATGCATCAAGTGAAGTTTCACCAAGTAACTTGGATTGATTTTGAAGATCCGCACAATGAGGATATTACCTATCTTCAAGAGAATTTTTCTATCCATCCACTCGCCATTGAGGAGCTCGTCACACCAACGTACCAACCCAAAGTAGTCCAATATGACGGATGCCTGTTCCTTTCAGTACACATTCCTCTTTTTGATACGAATCACCGCACCACTTTTCCTGGCGAACTCGATATCATACTCACTGATGGGTATTTGATTACGAGCCACAAATACGATATCTATCCCCTCACCAAGTTTTTTTCCGAACTCGCCAAAAATGAAGGACGACGACGACTCTATATGAGCCAAACTCCGACTCACCTGCTCTATGCCGTGCTTGATATTCTCTTTAACTCCTGCTTTCCAAAACTCAATCATATTGCTGAACGGCTTGATTTTGTCGAATCACAAGTTTTTGATGAAAAAGAAAAGGAGATGGTACTCGAAATCTCGGTACTCAAGCGAGACATTCTCAATTTTCGACGCACACTCAAACCGCAACGGTCTATACTCGAATCCCTTATGTCCAAAGATCATCCTCATGTCGCCGATGATCTGAGACCCTATTTCCAAGACCTCATCGGGACGAATATCCGCATCTGGAACATTCTTGAAAGCAACAAAGAAACCATCGAGGCTCTCGAAGCTACCAACAACTCTCTCCTCTCGAGCAAGCTTGATCTCACTATGAAGGTCTTGACCATTTTTTCCGCCGTACTCCTCCCGATGTCGGTGTACACCAATATGCTTGCCATGACCGCCGCAATTCCTTTTGGCAACCATCCAAACGCTTTTTGGATTCATACCGCTTTCATGCTTGCCATTGCCGCTCTCACCGTCGTTATCTTCAAATGGAAACGCTGGTTCTAAATCCACTTTCTCAAAAGATGTATTCTCAATGGGCAAGTGCCCATTTTTTTGCTACCATCTTCTTGAGAAGCGTTTCCCCCAAGTACTGAATAATTACCGATTTATGCGATTTTACAACACCCTGACCAAAACGAAAGAAGAGTTTATCCCAAAAGAAAAGGGCAAGGTTGGTATGTATACCTGCGGACTCACCGTGTATGACTATCCTCATATTGGCAATCTCCGTTCTTTCGTGTTCCCAGATACGCTGAGGCGCGTGCTCATTCGTGCTGGTTACGAAGTACGCCACATCAAAAATATCACCGATGTTGGACATATGACAGCCGATGATGTCGCTCAGGGAGATGGCGGCGAAGACAAAATGACCAAAAAAGCGCTCGCTGAAAAGAAAACTCCTGAAGAAATCGCTCGTTTCTATGAAGCTCATTTCTATCAGGATGAGACTGCTCTGCATATTCTTCCGGCGCAGTTCTTCCCTCGGGCTACAGCCCATATTCCTCAGATGATTCGCATTATCGAAGAGCTGATTGCGAACCACCATGCCTATGTCGCTAATGGCAATGTCTTTTTTGATGTAACGTCTTTTGACCGCTACGGCGCTCTCTCAGGGAACACGCTCGATAAACTCAAGGTTGGTGCTCGACTCGAGGAACACCCTGACAAGCGAAATCCCTGGGACTTTGCTCTCTGGCTCAAAGCACCAGAAGGACATCTCATGCACTGGTCATCACCTTGGAGCGAGGGTTATCCTGGATGGCATATCGAATGTTCAGCCATGAGCCAAGAATATCTTGGGGATTCTTTCGATATTCACACCGGTGGTGAAGATAATATCTTCCCCCATCACGAAGCCGAAATCGCCCAAAGCGAGTGCGCGACCGGAAAACCATTTGTTCGCTACTGGCTCCATACCCGTCACATCCTCGTCGATGGTATCAAAATGTCTAAATCAAAAGGAAACTTCTATCGTTTGGCAGATATTGTGGAACACGGATTTTTACCCACCGATCTCCGTGTCTGTTTTCTGGGAGCGCATTATCGAAGTCAGATGAATTTCACTTGGGACAGTCTTGAACAGGCGCGTAAAATCAAGGAATCGCTGTTCAAAACACATACTCGGGTACAGACGGCACTCATCTCTCCAACTGGCTTTTCTGCCGCTCCATGGCTCACGCGCATTATCGAAGCCTGTGAGGATGACCTCAACACTCCCCTTGCACTCGCTATCGCCCAAGAACTCGCCAGAGAAATAAATAGCACCATTGATCGGGGCGAGTCGGTCAACCCAGATGTCCAAGCAGCCTTCAAAACGATATTCTTTCTCTTTGGTCTCGAACCCGAAGAAGAAACAGTAATCCCTGATGATATTCAAAAACTCGCAGAAGATCGGCAAATTGCACGAGTCAACAAAAATTTTGAGGAAGCTGATCGGCTGCGTGATGCGCTGCTCGCTCTTGGCTACACGGTTGAAGATACCGATCGCGGTCCTTTCATCAAAAAAGGAAGGTAACGAGGCGTACAAACAAGGCTGGGAAATAAAAAAACCGCCTCTCCTGTTCATGCTGGCAAGCAGCAGAACAAGTGAGAACGGTTTCGAAGTAACACGATTTTCGTGATTCGAAGATCTTTAGTTTGGATCAGCAAGACGAGTGACGTCCAACTGCCTCGCTACCCCAATGGGTGCATGTCGACCGCCAAAGGTTCCCGGGTTCACCCGATGAAATCCGAGAATAATTTTCCCTTGTTGAGTACCCACATAAACCGGCGGACCTGATTCACCCAAAGGAATTCCAAGTGGTGAAAATGCTATCGAGGCCCGGGCAGAGGTCCGAACATATACATCTGCAAAAAGTTCCCGTTTGCACACCATTGAAAAGAGCAATATCGCCCAAACCACCAAGACTGCGTCTGGAACTGACTCGCCCCTCTCTGGCCTGAGCATGCCCTGCTGCTTTTCCCATACGCATTCGGTTGACCCTTCGGCTGGATGCGCACAAACACCGTACCATGGAGACACTGGCAGTGGTCTCTGTGCGAATATCTGTGCTCGCCCATACCAAAGCATCCTCGGATTATCCCCACCAAGAAAAAACTGAGGCCACCTCTCGAGCATGTCTTCAATCGAGTATGACTCTGGCGGACCCGGAAAAATCAGACACTCCTCCTGTTTCAATCGGCGGAGAAAATCCGAGAGAGGCACGGGCGCCTCCTGTGAGTCCAAACAAGACTGCTGCAAAGCGCACCGCCCCGATAACTGCTCTGGGGTAATCAAGTATTCCCCAAGTATATTTTGCATCACGTGCGATAACAAGAGTGGCATAACCATTCCCTTTCTTATTCAAGAGAAAACTGTTTCAAGATCGAAGACCGATTTTCATGGCCGCGTAGTTATTCTCACCAAGAAATTCACACAAATAATGAAACCGGATGAGTGGTGACTGCTGCGGAAGGGCTGAGGTATCGGTGCAGTCGAGATACGGGACGACCTCTTGCGATGGGTTCCCGATACCGAAACAGGTTTTCCACCCACACACGCGCTTCCCATACCACGAGAGCGGTATATACACTGGAAACTGGGCAAAGAACCAGAGATCGGTGAAACTTGCACAATGATGAATGAGCGCCATACGATGCCCCTGATTCTTGAGGAGCGACTCGTACACTTCATAGCCGGTACCCCCCTGCGCAGATAGCCCTCGATACACCAAGCCATTGGAAGTTTTTGGCTCCAACTCAGGTGTGAGGAATCGGCACCCAATGGCACGAAATTGCATATTCAACCGTGCCAAAGCTTCTACGGAACATACTCGGGCCAACACCTGAATTTCTTCACTCATTTTCGCTTCCTTTCACAAAAAGAACGGCTTTGCTTCGTATCATTGTTCACTCTTTCTTTGTTAACGTACCAGAATCAATCAAACACCAAAAATAGTAATTTGTCAATAAGTCTATACGTTTCTGACCCAAACGAGTATACTAGATGGGCTATGGCAAAAACTTCTCCAGACCATCTCCGCGTCCCCCCACAGAATATCGAGGCCGAAATGTCGGTTCTGGGTTCTCTTATGCTTGATAAGGACGCCATTATTCAGGTAGCCGATATTGCGCGCGTCGGAGATTTTTATAAAGACGATCACAATCGTATCTACGAAGCCATCCTCAAGCTCTACGAAGATAATGAGCCGATTGATGTACTCTCACTCGCGAATCGACTCGAAGAAACTGCTCTTCTCGAAAAAGTCGGTGGCTCAAGTTACCTCGCCTCACTCGTCAACACGGTTCCTTCGGCCACCAATGTCGTCCACTACGCCAAAGTCGTCCAAAAGAAAGCCCTTCTACGCCGTCTGATTGCTGCGGCGAGTGAGATCGTCGAAATGGGTTTTGATGAATCCGAAGACGTACAAAAAGTACTCGATGAAGCAGAACAAAAGCTCTTTGCGGTTTCACAAAAGTATATCAAGCAGGACTTCATTCCCATCAAATCCATTCTCGAATCTGCCTTCAATCGTATCGACGAGCTCCACAAAAGCGACAATGCCTTCCGTGGCGTACAAACTCACTTCCCCGATCTCGATGGTCTGCTTGCTGGACTCCAAAAATCTGACTTGCTGATTCTTGCCGCGCGACCAAGTATCGGAAAGACAACGTTTGCTCTTGATATCGCTCGCCAAGTCGGCGTCTATTCCAAAATACCCGTTGGCATCTTTTCTCTCGAAATGGGTTCGGATCAACTCATCGATCGTATGCTCGCCGCCCAGGCAGGTGTTGATCTCTGGCGTCTCCGTACCGGTAAACTTTCAAGCGATGGTCCAGGTAACGATTTCGAACGCCTCTCTGATGCTATGGGTGTCCTCTCTGAAGCCCCTATTTTTATTGATGATTCTGGGTCACTCAATATCATGGAAATGCGTACCATGGCTCGTCGACTCCAAGCCGAGCACAATCTTGGCCTCATCATTATTGATTATCTCCAATTGATGGAAGGACGCTCACGCGGAGGCGACAATCGTGTCCAAGAAATATCTGAAATTTCCCGTGGATTGAAGCAACTCGCCCGTGAACTTGATATTCCCGTCATCGCACTCTCCCAGTTGTCTCGTGCAGTCGAATCCCGGCCTGATCAGGTACCGAAACTCTCTGACCTGCGCGAATCTGGCTCTATCGAACAGGATGCTGATGTCGTCATGTTCCTCTACCGTGAAGACCGCGTCAAACCGGATACGCCAAACAAAAACATCGTTGATGTCATCGTGTCCAAGCATCGCAATGGTCCCGTCGGAAAGATTTCACTCTTCTTTGAAGAAAATGCCACCACCTTTCGATCACTCGAACGTGTCCATACCGAATAATGCTCCCCGACATTTCTCTCATCGCTACTCCACGGCGACTTCGATGTATGATTTCGAATTTTTGATTTCATTCCCATGCAGTATCCAAAAAAGTTTAAGCATCTCATCAGTCATTTCTCTGCCCTTCCCTCCATCGGTCCCAAGATGGCTGAAAGACTGGTACTCTACCTCTTCAAACAAGACGAAGCGAAACTCTTGGCATTCGCTGAAGCCCTCGAAGATCTCCATCATCTCAAAAGCTGCTCCCGCTGTTTCTATATCGCTGAAACCGAGCTCTGTGAGATCTGCTCCGATGAACATCGTGACCCGTCGGTTATCTGCGTTGTTGAAGAACCACTTGATGTCATCGCTATCGAACGTACCGGTGCTTTTCATGGTCTCTATCATGTCTTGGGAGGTGTCATGGACATGAGTCGCGAGCAAGAAGGTGCCACGCTCAAGATCTCCGAACTCGTGGCACGAGTCGCTCTCAACGGCGTCGCTGAGGTCATTCTCGCTACCAACCCAACGACCGAGGGCGATGTCACCGCCCTCTACATCAAGAAGAAACTCGAAGGGTCAGGCACTACTGTAACTCGCATCGCCCGAGGTCTTTCAACAGGTGGTGATATCGAATATGCCGATGAAGCCTCAATCACCGCTTCATTGACAAATCGTAAGTAAAGGTGTATAATAGAAATTAGTTTTTTACCCAAGAAAGGAGATGAAATGTCAACTAGTGTGCGAGTCGTACTCGTTCCCTTCAATGAAGATGATCGGCGTTCTTTCATCCCATCAGAAATGTTGGAGGATGTGTTCACTCCCAACGTCTCTGCTAGGCCTACGAAGGACGTCGTCGCTGCAGGTTTCGTTCCAGAGGAAGATTTCACTCAGGCAAAAGCGAAACTCGAACGAGCTCCCAGTAGTTAAGTCTACGCCTGAACCCAGGCAACAAAAAAGCCAGCACTGCTACGCGCTGGCTTTTTCATTTGATTGAAAAAGGTACTCAGTCTCTCTCACATCTCACCGCACAAACATTGGAATGCTTGCCGGTGAAAATAAGAGTATTCCGGCTGCAAACCTCTTAAAGCTCGTCGGATTATTCTGATAGTCCTTCCTCGCTTTTCAAGGTTTTCATCTCGGAATACTCTTATTTTCCCTCGACATGAGATGAGGGAGTTCCTGGACCACTCGGATCTTTCTATGCGGAAATTTTGGTTATTTCAACTTCAGTAAAAGCCTGACGATGACCATAGTGGGTCAATTCGCGCTTTTTGGCTTTAAACTTAATACCGGTTACTTTGTCGGCTCGATCCTGACGGAGAACCGTGCCGGTGACTTTCGCTTTTGCAAGCACCGGAACACCCACGACTACCGACTTCTCATCCCCGGTAAAAAGCACTTCAAAATCAACAACGGAGCCAACCTCTGCTTCAAGCTTCTCGACTTTCACTTTGCTTCCCTCAGAAACGAGGTACTGTTTTCCCCCTGTACGAATCACAGCCAACATATTCGTGGAATCACAAGAAAATTAATACCGGCTTATTCTAGCGCTTTTCCGGTTTTCTGTCAAACGGTCACCCTAAGACACGCGCAGACATTACTCTCAGAGCTTATTTGAGCTGAGAAGTCACCCACTCAATGGCTTTTTGGAGTTGCGGATCTTCTTTATTGGTCACTTGTTCACGAGTCAAATCCACTTCTTCATCCGGAGCGATGCCCACCTTATTAATCTGATTTCCCTTCGGAGTTAACCATTTGGCTACCGTAATTTTGACCGCAGTATCCTTGTTGACGCTAATGAGTTCTTGCACGGAACCTTTACCGAAAGATTGTTTCCCAATCAGTCGTACATTCTCACGGCTTTCTCGGAGTGCTCCAGCTAAAATTTCCGAAGCACTCGCGCTCCCACCATTGATAATCACGCTCGTCGGAAGTTTCGAGAAAACATCTCCTGAATGAGTCTTGAGTTCCTTACGATTTCCCTTACTGTTTTCTTCAATAACCACCACTGATTTTTCAGGGAGCAAGAAGCTCGCTATATCCACCGCGCTCGTCAGAAGCCCTCCTGGATTATTCCGAAGATCAATCACGAGTCCTTGCGCGCGCGCACTCACTGCCGAACGGATCGCTCGTTCGAATTCATCCGCGGTCTCATCACCAAAACGATTAATGCGTATATAGGCAATACCACCCTCCTTCATTTCAAATCGCGTACTCTTCACGTGAATCATCTCACGCGGTACAACAATATCTACCGCCTCCTCATCACCCTCGTGATAGATGTTCAAGGTAACACTCGTTCCCTTGGGACCACGGATACGACGCACTGCTTCTTCTAAATCAATATTGGCCGTTGTTTCATTGTCAATTTTCAAAATCTTATCCCCCGCCAACAATCCAGATCGTTCAGCTGGTGTCCCTTCGAGTGGTGAAACAATAGTCAGTATTCCCTCTTTCAGAGCCATTTCCGCTCCAATGCCCTCGAAGTTTCCCGTCATGTCTTCCTGAAAATCCTGTTTCTCTTTTGGATCAAAAAAAGTGGTGTAAGGATCCCCGGTTGAAGCCAACATGCCATCAATTGCCCCATACAGCATCTGCTTAGCATCCAGTTTCGATTGATCGACAAACTTGTCCTTCAAAATATCCCAAACCTTCCAGAAAAGCGCAAAGTCAACTGCCTTATCCTGACTCTTTCCGTTCAAAATAACCGCCCCATTCACTGAAGTAAAGTCACTCTCAGAAGACAGCGAGTCTCGACCTTGCTCATAACCACCGAAAAAAGAGAGTGTCAAAAGACCCAAAAAAGCGAAAAAAAGAAACATTTTTTTGAACAGAAGAAATCCTCTCTCTCGTTCAGATGCGAGAGACACACGAGCGCTTTCTTCCGACAAGACATCATTATCCATATGTATTTTTATTATGACTCCTCCACGTGCGGAGTCGATTTTCCAAGATATTTCTGAAAATACCGAAACGCACTCATGATATGCCACCACGTCAACTGATTAAAGAAAATTCCAAATATGCCACCACGAGCGCTTCCCTTAGCATGATAATGATATACTGTCGCTTCCGGACAGTATATCACCCGATATCCATGTTCCCAGAATCTACGACACCAGTCGACATCCTCCATGTACATAAAGAATCGATCATCCATCGGTCCAACACGCAGTGCCGCCACTCGATCAACAAACATCGCTGAGCCCGTAATCCAATCCACTGCCTTTGGAACGCTGTGATCATAATCTCTCATCACAAACCAATCAAGATGTTTTTTCCCGAACGGCAAACGACCCAACCAGGTACGGCGATACAGTATTGTCTGAGGTCGGTAATAATGAAAGCAACTCAGCTGAAGCGTTCCATTAAAATTAATCTGTTTCGGGCCAATGAGTTTCGCTTCCGGATGAGACTCCATATAGCTTATCAGTGCCGGAATGGTTTCCTTGTTGATAAGGATATCGCTATTGATGAGAAAAATGTATTTCCCGCGCGCTTCGGTCAAAGAAACATTAAAGAGTGTTTTGAAACCAACATTAGCAACAAAGGGGAAAAATCTGGCTTGAGGAAATTCCTCTCGCATAATCAGTTCCGTATCCTCTCCAGTTGCACTATCAGCGACGATAATCTCGTATGCAAATGACACTGAAGAGAGTTCCCGGTAAAGCGCGGAGAGGCAGAGACGAAGAAGTTCCGGATTCTTATATCCGTTCACGGCGATAGTGATAATCGGCTCTCTGGAATCGTGAATCATGACATGTACTGCTCACAATGACTCCTACCATCCATTAAGGAAGAGTCTGAAATAAAGCCCGGATTTGATCATAATTATTTCCACGCGGAAGCAGAATATACCCAGCTGATGGGTCATTTTCTTCTGGATGGTAGAGTAATCCCTCTTCTGTGGTATCGAGGACTCTCGATTGCGGTTCGACATCACCAAGCTTGACATAGAGATCATACATGCGCTGCATCTCCCATGCCTCAAAGTTCGTCCGAACATTATTACTCAGGCTTTCCATTATACCAGTCACCTTATCAAAACTGGTGAGGGTCCCCGTACTCATGGCCTGCTTTTTGATAGCTTCGATAACGATATGCTGACGTTTCGCGCGCTCAAAATCGTTCGAAGTTTTTCGTGATCTTGCATAGCAAAGAGCCTTGTTCCCATCAAGTATGTTTTCACCAACACTCAATTTGAAATCCCCCCCACATTCAACATTTGGGTTGTAACACAATGGGTATGCCTTGGCGACATAGCGAGAACCGTTCTTACGCGTATGGTACTTGTATTCGTATTGGGCCGGTTTTGTTGGCACCGTGAAAACATATGCATCACATACCTGCGGCTCACGAAATTGTAATGCTTCTTCAAAAGGCTGATCAAGAACAATCTTGACTCCACCAAGAGCATTAACGAGATCCTTAAACCCCTGAAAATCAATCGTAATAGTATACGGAATATCAAGACCTGTAATATCTCCGACAATAGTCCTCATATCTTCCATTCCTCCCCCACCCGGTTTCCGTTGTTCCCCCAGGGCAAAAACGGCATTAATTTTCCTCTGCTCATCCCGATTTGGCACTTTTACGTACAAATCACGCGGAATGGAAACCAGTGAGGCCCGTGTTTGATCCTGATCATTCTGCTTCGGATGAAGAGAAAGCACCATGATAGTATCCGCCAATAACCCACCACCATCCATACCCGCTCCACGCATGCCAAGGAGTAAAATGTTGATTTTACCTGTTTCTTCCCCGTGCAGCTTCTTCTCAACGCCGGGCAAATTTTTCACCAGACTTTTAAAAATATTCGCATTCCCATCTGAAATCCTATTAAGCAGCGCTCCAGTTTTCCAAGCAAAAACCCCTCCAACCAACAAAGCAAATACAAAAACAACCAACACAATACGTAGCCATTTCCGCTTACGATTTGGTTCGGTATTTCTTTTCTCGGGAGATGAGTTTAGGGAAGCACCCCTCATGAAAGGTTTATGCATAGTAGATGTCAGCTAATAATTGAGCGCTTTTTGACCATGAAAACTGTTCGAAGCGGATTTTACCCGCTTCAATAAGCTGTTTTCGTTGATCTGAGTGAATGGTAAGAGTATACAAGACTTTCGCGCATATATCAACCTGCTCAGGATGAAAATATACCGCAGCATCTCCCGCGACTTCCCGGAGACACGGGATATCTGAAGCAGCAACAGGAACCCCCTGACTCATCGCCTCCAGAAGCGGAATGCCAAAACCCTCATACAAAGAAGGAAACACATAGCCAGTCGCGCCTTTGATAAGAGCCGGCAAATCATCTTGTGCAACAAAACCAGGAAAAATGACTTGTTGACCAAGATCCAATTCAGCGATTACGTGATCAATATTCTGATCAAAGTGATGCGCTGACCGATTCCCAACCAAGACAAGCTTGATGTCAGCATCATGCTTCCTGAGCTCCGCAAAGGCTCGGATGAGAAATGGAAGATTCTTTCTTGGCTGCAGCGTTCCCACAACAATTAAATATCGCTCAGGCAATCGGTATTGCGCGCGTACTTTTAAGACCTCTTCCTGAGATGCCTCTGCCATAAACTCAGACGAACAGGCATTGGGTATTACGGCTATCTTCGCGGATTGGACGCCGTCAAAATAACGGAGAATTTCATCCCGGGTAAACTGAGAAGGAACAATCACTATATCAGATCGCTTGAGTGACCGCGGAATAAAGAAACGGAGAAGCATACGGTCTCTCCAATCAACAAACCATGGAAGAGCACAAAAAGAAACATCGTGAATATGAACGACTACCCGCGTTCGACTGGGAATAAAAATTGGGAGAATATACTGGGTATGGAAGACATCCACACGGCGCTTCAAGAGAAAGAAGGGCACCGAAAATAAATTCCAAATAAATCGATTTCTGCCAGCAAGCGACACCACCTCAATATGTTCTCTCCCCACGATGTTGAGCTCGTGATGAAGGGCGGCCAATCTTCCCCTCTCGGTTTCATCAGTTAAGAGAAGATATCGGTTCTCTCGGTCGAGCGCCACTATTTCTTGCGTCAATGAACGAAACACCATTTCGTCTCCTGTTCGTCCTTTGCCAATAAGCCTGATATCAATAGCAATTGTTTTCATACGTCATGCAAAAAAAATCATTCTGCCTTTTTGGGAAACAGCACCCCGCCTAAACCAAGAAAAGCAAAGAAAATACCTAACAAAATCCCTGAGTTAAACAAATTGAATATTGTGAATCCGATCCACGTCAGGTGCAAGAACAAAGAAAGGGCAATTTCAGATCCCCCTCCAGACAGGGCCTGCCTTCCTGATTGAAAACCATACAAAAACCAGAACATTGAAAATGCGCATAACCCAATCAAACCGCTCCCAAGCCAAAACTCGAGAAATATATTACTGGCATTCAATATCGATCCACGTTCATCAGCCCCAAGATGCGTCCCTACCATCCCCCAACCAATTCCCAAAAAAGGATGCTCGCGAATCAGGCTCGTCACCTGTCCATATACCGATTGTCGTAAAGAAACATTCGGATCATCACGACTGATCTCCTCAATCACGTATCCTGCCTCACGAAAAGTCGGCTGTTCTTCTAGAAGAATATGCTGGCAACCATAAGAAGCAAGTTCATCAACAGACTGTATCTGTTTTGGGGATTGATTGGCCTCACGGCAGGCAATAGTGATTTTTTGTTCTCCACCTATGGATACTGCTCGATCAAACACAGAAAATCGGGAGAGATGAAGAGCTGGTACAGCGACCAGCGCCAGACACACTACCGCTCCCGCTTTACCAATCAATGAAAAAGCTTTCTTAGGATTTCCAAGTTTTATGAACGTTACCAGTGAGACTCCCACAAAGAAGATTCCCATACCAGCCATACCCAGCCAAGCGCTTCGAGTCAGAGAGATAACAAGAGTAAGTGTCCCGATAAACAATACCCCGAGCGGCAAAAGCGTTTGTATCCAGTGTTTCCGGAGAATTTCACTACGGTACAGCCAGGCCAAAGCAAGGGCTATCGGGAATAAAAGATACATCCCCAACCAATCTGATTCCGCGAATGTCCCATTGGGTCGACCAGCCATCACCTGAAAACTTTCTTTCCCAAAAGCAAAAAGAATATTCTGCGCAATCGACCACAGAGCGACCACGCCAAATGAAGAAAGAAAAAACGGGAGTAACTGAATCACGGACTTCTCAGTTCGAACAAAGAATCTCACCAGAAAATATAACACCACGAAGCTACTCAAAATCAGTGCGAGTTTCCACGCAGCACCAGATGGAGTCGCTTGGAATGCGGATATATACGCTCCAATTGAGAAAAGCACTGGGAATATATCAATCCACAAAAATTGAAACGGCGAAAACAAAGGACGCTTTGCGATTGTGCGAACCCCTACCGCAGCGAAGAGTAACAGCATGAGCCACTGGTATGGACGTAGCCATATTCCAAACTCAGCTGGAGCCAAATTAATCATCTCGTATGGCAACATGCCAATCAGAAGCAGGAAAATCCAAATCGGTCTATACAGCGTGACCAGGAAAACCAAAAAAGAGAAGAAAAAGAAATTTCCCAGACTCAGAGGTAACACGTGGGCAAGAGACAGGAAGATTCCGAGAGCGCCAAAAAAAATGTTGACGAACACAAGAATCGTCTTGATGCGGTGCCGAAAAAGAAACGTCAAAATGGTTTGTGTCAGGTGATTCATAGCTTCTCTAGAACACACGCTTGTATTACTTGCTCAGTAAACGCAACAGAAGAAAAATCAGCCGCTCGTTCTTTCCCTTGACGGCTGAGTATTTCGCGAAGTGCTGTTTCTGTCAAGAGTCGATCCATTGCTACGGAAAGGGCCAGGATGTCTTTGTCGTCAACCAATAGCGCTGCTTCACCACAAACTTCTGGAAGTGAAGAATTCGTAGCAGTGATAACGGGACAGCCAAGTGCCATCGCTTCCAAGACTGGTAAACCAAAGCCCTCATACTGAGAAGGAAACACAAAAAACTTCGCCCCCCGATACAGTGCGGGTAAATCATCCGCTGGTACGTATCCCAGAAGATGTACACAGTCGTCTAAGCCAAGCTCGGTAATCAAACCAGCAACATCTGTGGCGAGTTTATTCGTCTTCTCGTACACTTTTCCTGAAATCACCAACAGTGGCACTGAGACAAGATTTTTCTTTTTTTCCGCACGGAGAAGAGCATAAGCTCGAAGTACCCCTTCAGTATTCTTCCGGATTTCTAGTCCACCACCATGGTAAATATATCCTCGTCTCAATCCGTATCGCGCGAGTACGACAGCGGTTTCTCCATCCGAAGGAGACGAGAGAAACATCGGCGCGAGACCAGGATACACCCTCCGTATCCGTTCCCTCTCAATGCCTAAATAGGAGGCTACATCGTTCTTCGTAGAATCAGAAACAGCAATCAATGAATCTGCGAACCGAATCCCCCGTTCAATCATCTGCCAATGAAATTTTTGGGAATATTTAGACACATAAGCCGGGAAAAGATGTGGGATAAGATCATGAACTACCATGACATGTCGCACAGGAGAGGAGCGATCAAAGACCGTTGCTGATTGGAAAAGACTCAAAAATACATCACATCCGTCTTGCTCTGCCTCGAAAGCAACTTGTTTTTCCCAAAGCCACTCGCGAAGAATATCATCCCGTCGCCACCAACGTGGTAAAAACACCTTTGCTCTCATGCCAGAGTCGGATATTCCCTCGAATGGCTCCTGCGCGTACAAGATGACTTCTGGCCGTTGATCTATCGGCCAAGCAGACAAAACAATCGGGAGTTGCTCTAGAAAATGCAAAGTCACCTGACCAATACCAGTAGCTGATTTACGCAAAAATGATGCATTGATTCCGATTCTCATACACCCGTATTGTATCAGGGAAACAGAGAAGACCGAAATAGGGTGCCCCATACCGCAACCAACTTCAAAGTGGAAGGCCAAGCAAAATTGGTGAGAAGTATATTAGAGTGTCACCGAAATATCCCTCATGACACCGGCACGATCAATAGAGAGAGTGATCGTATCCCCGGATTGAAACCGGGCTAAGAGAACCGATAATGGATTTGCAAGCGTCACCGCCTCATTATTGACACTCACGACAACATCGTTAACCTGCAAGCCGGCCTTTTCAGCTGACTTCCCAGAGATGAGCGCCAATCCCGTTCGTCCGGACGGTGAATAGATAAGCGCGCCCTCGGTTCGCTTCAGTCCATGTTGCAAAGCGTAAGCCTGTGTCAGTGGTACATAGTACGCGCCAAACACTGGACGCTTCAAACCAGATCCGGATCCTGACAAGACGAAATCCAATGACTGACGGACTGCCTTCGACGGAAGAATAAACGTCCGTTCAGTATTATCAATTAAGAGCTTTCCAACTATTCCGAGCATTTCTCCGTTGTACTGAATAACCGGTCCGCCCACAAAATCATTCTCTTGTCCAAAGTTCATCCGAAAGACTCCTTCCCATTTTTCCGTCGATGAAACCGTTTTTCCAGAAAGGTTGAAGGGAGTGTCTATCGTATCAAGAGTTCCTGTTGTAAACCTTCTCTGATGTGACTGATATGCAAAAGCAAAAGCGATAAGCTTCTTCCCAACCAGAGCACTATCAGAATCAGACAAAGCAATCGATGGCGCATCCACCACGTCAATACGAAAGAACGCCAAATTCGTCAGGGTATCTGTCCCAATAAAATGAGCCTCGTGACTTGATCCATCAAAAAGAAGCGCGGTCATGGGTTCAGCGTCCATCTCAGCTACTCCTGGTTCTCGGTAGGTCACGATGACACCATCGTTCGTCAGAAGAACACCGGTCTTCATTTGCGTACTTCGATCCGAAGGAACTGTCGGCCGAGGAATAAGCGTCACCACCGCTGTAGCTGGCTGAGAAATAATCGCTCCCAGAGAATCATCTTCTCGAACCACAATCTGCTCGGTTTTGTTAATGACTGTGACATTATCTGCCGTGCGTTTCAGGAACCCAACCCGATCTAACCCACGCTGGACCGAAAGCCATGGAAGAAACGAACGATCAAAAAAAACACCCCCGATACCGCCAAGGACAAAGATACTGATTAATACCACGATCCATTTGAGAGTCTTCCGAAAGTTCATAATATTCATCTATTTTCGATTTAAAAAATCCACACAACCCTCCTTATTGAAAAAACCAAGATAAAACTGAAAACCTTTGGTGCACCATTCTAACACATTCTACCAACTCTATCAACCATCATACCAAAATATGCCATGGAGTGCTCGCAAGTATAGACAATACCAAAACAAGCAAAAAGAGGATACGAGTAATAGTACGTTTCAAGGAAAGCTCTCCGTAAAAAGCGGTGAAAGCAACATCCCAAAGTATGGCGTAGAGGACCAATGCGAGTGCACCAGTCGTCAGATATCCAAATGGCAAAAACCCAAATGCCCAAGCACATTCTCCCATGATTAAACCAAGTACCAAACTATAGAATAAGGCTCGCCAACGATTCCGTCGTTCTCGATTAATGAGCGCCTGATAGCTCACTGCGCCTGTCCCAATAAAAAACAAGGACATAAGACCCCACAATGGAAAATTAAAATTTATGTAAAACCCATAGATTCCAGAATAGAAAAAAAACATCGCTGCCATAATAGACATGGAAAGCAAAGACTGAGCGGTCTGATCTGCCGGAGCAGAACGCAGTCGATAGAGGGCCAGTAATCCAAGGTAGTACATTCCACCCGCTAGAACCGCGAAAACCTCGCGCTCGATGGGTGCGTCAATCAGAGAAAGAAGTACCGGGGCGGTCACGGAAAGTAATATCGGAAGAGCGGCGTCAGCCAGACGATGCGTGACCCTTTGGGTAGCAATCAGAGAAATCAACACAAGCGGTCCAATCACCGAAATATACCAACTCCACTGCAAAAGTATCTCCCCCTGTGCTACCAGCCACAATCCAAGAGAGAAGATAAGTGACCACAACAGTATGGTGAAATGGAATATCATGGACGAATTCAGTCAGTTGAAACCAATATACTCTTAGCTTAGACCAGACAGACAGAAAAGCAAGTTCATCCTTTCCTCGCACGTTTTTTGGCAGAATGCTGTACAGAAGCTTGCGGTCGGAACGTAATTTTCCCCTGATGCACAACCGCCATCAGTTTTTGACCTGAGGAAAATTTCTTCTCAAGCAAAAGAAGTGCCAGTACATCGAGAATTTCGTTCTGGATGACGCGCTTCAACGGTCGAGCACCATAGAGAGGGTCATACCCCTTCTCCGCCAAATACTTTCGAACCGCTTCAGACCATTCAATATATATCTCTTTATCCGCTAGCCGACAATCCAGTTTCTCGAGTTCAGATCGAGCAATACGCTCCAATACAGCTTTTGAAAGTGGATGAAAAACCACAATTTCATCGATGCGATTCAAAAACTCCGGACGAAAAGTCCCTTTGAGGCTTGCCATGATTTTTGATTTCATCTCATCCTCCTTCTGATCATCCTGATCTTCCCGACTCCCGCGAAAACCAAGCTCTTGCATACGTGAAATCACATCTGAACCAACATTAGATGTCATCACAATAACGCAATTTTTAAAATTGACTACTCGCCCCTTCGCATCGGTGAGTCGACCATCATCAAGAATCTGGAGAAAAATATTAAACACATCCGGATGCGCTTTCTCAATTTCATCGAACAGAATCACGCTATACGGTCGACGACGGATGATTTCGGTTAACTGTCCACCCTCATCATATCCTACATAGCCTGGCGGCGAACCAATCAATTTGGCAGTCGCGTGAGGCTCCATATACTCACTCATATCAACCCGCACCAATGCCTTCTGGTCATCAAACAAAAACGTCGCGAGAGCTTTTGCAAGTTCTGTTTTTCCAACACCTGTCATACCCAAAAACATAAACGAACCGATAGGGCGCTCTTCCTCAGACAGTCCAGTTCTCGATCGTCGAATGGCACTAGCTACCACATGTATCGCTTCGTCTTGTCCAATCACCCGACTTTTCAAAGCATCTTCGATATGTGAGAGCTTCTCTTCCTCCCCTTCAAGCATCTTCTTAATCGGAACACCCGTCCAACGTGACACGACGGCAGCGATTTCCTCTTCCGTAATTTCCTCACGAAGAATCGAACCTGTTTTTTGTAACCCAAGCAGTTTCTTCTCCTCAGCCTTCATTTTCTTTTCCGTTTCGGGAATACGTCCATAACGAATTTCTGCCACCCGATCAAGCTCACCTCGTCGTTCAGCGCTATCCGCTTCAGAACGATATCGATCAATCTCCTCTTTCCGTGTCCGTATCGCGGCGATAAGTTCACGTTCCGACTTCCACTGAAGAGAAAACTTCTGACTCCGTTCACGGAGCTCTGACAATTCACGATTGATATTGGTAACCTTTTTCTTGACTGATGCATTCTGATCTTTCTCCAGAGCCCGCTTTTCAATTTCCAAACGACGAATATTTCGTTCCAATTGATCAAGATCTTCCGGCATCGAATCAATTTCCATCCGTCGGAGAGAAGCTGCTTCGTCGATCAAATCAATCGCCTTATCCGGAAGAAAACGATCGCTAATATATCTCCGAGAAAGTCGTACAGCAGCAATAAGCGCATCATCATCTATCTTCACTCCGTGATGTAATTCATATTTCTCCTTAATACCACGCAAGATAGCGATGGCATCCTCTTCGGATGGCTCACTCACCATGACTGGTTGAAATCGCCTCTCAAACGCAGCATCTTTTTCGATATATTTCTGATACTCTTTGAGCGTCGTTGCTCCAATAGTGCGGAGTTTACCCCGAGCCAGGGCTGGCTTGAGCATATTCGAAGCATCCAGCGACCCTTCAGTAGCCCCCGCCCCGACCAGGGTATGTAGCTCATCAATGAACAGAATGAAATGATCAGCTGAACGCTCGACCTCCTTGAGAATTGCCTTCAGACGTTCTTCAAATTCCCCACGGAACTTCGCGCCCGCAAGAAGCGAGCCGAGATCAAGCGAGATAATTTCTTTCCCCTTGAGACTCTCCGGTACGTCACCAGAAACAATACGCTGTGCCAACCCTTCAGCAATCGCCGTTTTCCCTGTTCCTGCTTCTCCGATTAAGACAGGGTTATTCTTTGTTCGACGCGAAAGTACCTGCATCACCCTGCGAATTTCCTCATCTCGCCCGATAACCGGATCGAGTTTTTCTTCACGTGCTTGTTTCGTCAAATTGACCGCGTATTTTTCCAGTGCCTGATACGTCTGCTCTGGTTCCTGACTCTCCACCCGTTGATTCCCACGTACCTCTTTGAGCATAGCGAGTACCACGTCATACACAATCTTCATTCGTTCAAGAGAAGACTTTACGCGACTCGGCACCACAAGAATGGCCAACAAAAGATGCTCTGTTGAAACGAAGGTATCTCCGATTTTTTGCATTTCCTTTTCGGCCTCAGAAAACATCTGCGCGAAATTTGGCGCCAAATACAATTGAGCGATGGTTGCCGATTCGGCTCGAGGAAAAGTGTCAATCTCACCGAGGATATTCCCGCGCACGGTATCGATATCGATACCGAGTTTACCGATGACTACCGGCACAATAGAATCTTCCTGCATAAGCAGGGCATACATAAGATGCGCGATCTCCATCTGCGGATTATTGCGCGACAAAGCAATTTCTTGTGCGTGCCGAAGCGCTTCCTGACTCTTGGTAGTAAATTTATTGAGGTTCATAAGCGTAGGTATTTATGACACCTGTATACTACCGCAAAAGTCAAAAATTAGCAATCTCCTATTGAGAGTGCTAATCTAACACCCCAAAAAAAATACACCCAATCCAATACCAAACGCATTGACAAAATACTGTATATTGTGATATAAACTAAAGTTGTTTAAAAATCAGGACGGGTGCGTTGTAGCTTATTTCAAATTTTTTCGCACCGAAAGAAACGACGAGAGTAGGGCGCCTTCGATAGATTGGCTCCCTCTTTCCTCAACAACGCGTAAGCACCTTGAAGTAAAGAACGGAGCCATGCCACATGGATCAACAAGTTCTGTACTTCAAGGAGGGCATCATGATTCAGGTTAGATTTTTGTGCGAGAGAGCATCGCTCTACTGGCATCAGATCAGACAGCCGGATGGTGATCTCGTTGGCTTTCTCAGCGAATTGCAAGTCATCAAGGGCATTCGGGGAAATCTCGCTTTCGAATTGGATAAAGATTATGCCGCATTCTACATAGCGGATAACAACAGTAATCAAGTTTTCTACTTGTGCGCTATCAGCCCTCATTTGGGCAAGGCATTTAGGATCTACAAACGAACAGTTCCTCAGCAAGACATCAGGGAGTTTACACTCCGCTATCAACCAAGAATGTCTGCTTGAGATCCTCAGGAAAAACAACACTCAGGAGCCCGCAAGGACTCCTCTTTTTTTATCAAAATTCTTCTCCCTCTCCCCTCGACTCACCGATCATATCTTAAATCTTATAGGAGAAGCTTGTATCTATATTCACGAACAGCCTCCCGAGTAGAAAGCGAGAGGTTCGGTAAATGGAGCGCTTCATCAATGGTGAAGTATTCACATCCCTGCCCTTCACTGAGCTGTATATCTTTGAGATCTGCATTCGTCTGAGCCAAAAAAAAGAGTAGTTTTGCTTTTCTCAATTCCTGCTCCCAACACACTCTCAAGAACGGTATCTCCTAACTCTTGAATGTTATCAACTGAAATATTGATCTCTTCCTTCAATTCTCTCACTAAAGCCTCGAGCGGTTTTTCGTTGTCCTCAAAGTTACCACCCAGAAGACCATAGGTATTCGGATTCGTGATAGCAGGGTTATTATCCCTCAGTTGAAATAAATACTTCCCAAGCCTGTCATTCTTTACAAAAACCTTAACCACGTTTTTCATAATTTCAAATTCTTACCCATAAGATTAAGGAGTCTCGTTTTCGAACCGAATCATAACACATCAGAATAGAAGCGTAGTAGCACCAGTATCATACTTCCAGCACCTCCACATAATACCACCTCAGACACCCTGTGATTTTTGGGTCCCCTCAGAAAATATACTACCGTGGACAATATTCAGTCATTGGTCTAATAGGCTCAAAACCACAATAAAGCATAGCGCAAGTGTGCCAGTTTTCACATGTGTTTTCCCAAGCTGTGCACGAAGGGGGAACTTGCTTGCTGCCATATCGGTATCGATCTGACGCTGGAGCGCACGCAAGACAATCGGCAACACATTGGTTATTCCGCTTCTCTTCTTGGTAATTCATATATTTCCCATAATTCATCCCAACTATAAGGATAATAACAGGAACAAATAATCCTATTTTCATTATCCAAGGTAAAAACATCTTTGTTTTTCTCAATCGTTGAATACCAAAAACAATCACTACAATAAAAAGCCAAATAAGAGTGGCAAATCCCGCAGCTAAGAATAACCATCGCATCATTACAGAGGGGTTTGTCCCAGGTAAATTTGCCAAAGCTATGGATGGAAAACTCAAACCGAGGAAAACAAAAAGAATTCTTTGCATAGTCCTTTATCACTTAAAGTATACTTCTCATTTTATACTCACTAACAGTGACACAAAATAAAACTTCTTACAATTTCGTTTCCTGAGCCCGCTTGAGTATAAAGCTTTCAAACTTTTGACTAGATGCGTGGCATGGCAGATCTAGACACAATTTACCTTGGCTTAGTATTGGAATCCATTTTGTAACAAAAAAGCCCAAGACATAATATCTTGGGCTTTTCGTGCATACTACTTATTGGCCAACTTTTCCTCTAGGGAGTGAATGATTACCGAGTTTGCTATATTCTGCCAAAGCACCTTGCTTTTTCCAGTCTTGTTTGGATTACTATTATACTCTCTGGTATGAGCCTCGAGAACTTGAGAGACCAGCTTTGATCCATGTTTATCAAGAAACTCAATCGGATCAATAGCCCAATAATAACTGCCGTTTTTTTCCTCCAGTAAAAATCTCAGAGCGGCGAAAATTGGCAATGCAAAACCCTTAGACAGACGATACCTAACTGTTTTCCCGGTGAATGGTAGGGTTATGGAGATAGATTTGTTCTTATGATCCCCTTTCCCCCTATGTATATCAACACCATTTATTCCTCCAAACTTTTTTGTGCCAGCTTCCTTAGCATAACTCTCAAATTTCAAATACAAATGCTCGTAAGCCTCCAGGATGGAAGGTAGGATCGGATAAAGTTTTTCGTATGTTGGTCTATTTTTTTTATTCAACCACTTGTTGAAGCAGGTTGATATACCAGTATATGCAACTGTTGGCTGATTACCATTGCTATAAAGATCCTTATTTAGAGCCGTGAGAAGTGACAGCATTTCCTCTATTGGAAACGTTGCTTCAATGCTACCAAGATTCTCATTTTCAAAATAAATCACTTTTTCGCTGTAATTACCCAGCGCCTCTTTTATTGGTGCGAATTCGTTATCCAAGTTTGCTATGGATTTATCAGCCACCTGCACACTCGTATTTCTAGCTCTTGCAAGTTTGGTTGAAAATTCCTCAGCCCCTTCAATCACGGTCACGAAGATAGGGAGATCCATCAATGCGTCATCGCTCATGACTTTCTTATTCTTAAGAACAGCGTATGTATGCCCCCCGTCAACCAAGCCACCATTTGTGTTTCCATCTTCATCTTCACCAAAGTCCAAAATAACCTTTTTATCATTTTCATTGCCATTCGGAAAGTACACCTTTTCAGCAATAAGCAAAAGACCACGATTACAGTCAGTAAAATGTTCTGGTGCTTCCTCAAGCGTATTAAACATCTGCTTGCAAGGCTTGGATGTGATGTCTGGCTGTCTAGGATTTGGGGTCGTTGGAATATTGGTTGGAAGATCTTTGAGCAAAATAAAAAGGAAATGTGTCTTAATAACATCGTTTCCTTCGGGATCGTTGTAATTCAATTTTCTTGTGATTGTTCTTGCTTGGAAATAGTTAAATTCCAAGACTTTTTTTGTCTGTGACATAGTTTTGTCATTAAAATTAGTTAATTTTTCGCCTTACTATAAGCGATATTGCTTAAGTTAGCTATGTTCACGGCAAGATTACCTGCGAACTTTACTTCATTATAACAAAATTGAATCCGCATTGTCAACATTTTATTATTTAATCATTTTTTTCATAACCACATCGATATCTTTTTTCAGTTCGTGTTCTCATATCCTGATCACATTCCACCCGATTTCCCCGTAATGCTTGTTAACCTCCTTGTCACGTTCAACGTTTTTTTCAATTTTCTCTTCTGACAGTAAGATTCGGACTTTTTTACTCAGGGTCTGTGGCGTGAAAGACGCAGTTACCCTTACCAGCAGACCAGAGACGAAGGGCTTGAATGACTATTTCTCGATCTGAAGTAACAATATACACAGTCTGAGTTCCTCCAGAACTAAACTTCAGCTCAAGCCCTCCATGTTCCACCCGATTGACACGAAGTGACCGGTGGCCGCTTCTTCGACCTGATGGTACCCGAATCACCGAAGGAGCAATTTTTGCTACTACTGCAAGCGTGTTCAAAAATGTCACTCCTTCGATGGTGAAATCCGTATAACTACTGTGCCCGTTGGTCGTTTTAGCGAGTGAGGCAGCGCCGTGTTTTTTCGTCACACGCGGATTATTTTCGCTCTTCCAGTTTTACCTTCACTTTCTTGGTTTCCCCCTTATGCCACACCTCGAGAGTAATTTCTTGATTGACATCTTTCTCCACCAAAAGATTCGCTAATTGATTTTTTTCATCAATATTCACCCCGTCTATCGAAAGAATAATATCATTCTCTACAATACCCGCCTTATCCGCCGGTGAACCAGGAATAACTGAGAAATCCGTCACCTTTTCTCCTCGAATCACCAAAGCGCCATGATTGAGAGGAAGATTATTCTCCTTTGAAATCTCCTCATTCAAAATCAGATAACGGACACCGATATAGGGTGTTGCGATTTTCCCTGTCGTTTTCACTTGCTCTACCACTCGCTTGACCTGGTTAATCGGAAGTGCAAACGCGATATTCTCCGCTCCCTGAGCCATGGCGACATTTACTCCGATTACCTCGCCTGATATGTTAAACAGCGGTCCGCCGGAATTTCCTGGATTAATAGCCGCATCTGTCTGCAAAATACCCGATAATTGCTCCGACTGTCCAAATCTGGACCCAGCAGAGACTTCACGTTTCAAACCAGAAATAATGCCCCTCGTCACCGAGTTTTCAAATTCACCGAGTGGATTCCCAATAGCAATCACGGTCTGTCCGACTTTCACTTGGTCAGAATCTCCCAAATCAAGTACCGGAAAATCTGATCCCTCTATTTTCAGTACCGCGATATCACGGACCAGATCACGAGCCAATACCGTCGCCGCGTGTTCCTTCCCATCATTGGTCATCACGGTATACTCCGCTGCCGTATCCGATACGACGTGCTTATTTGTGACCACCAAACCATCGGCTGAAACAAGGAAACCAGAACCACTCCCGATCTGTTGTTTTTGAGTCACGCCTGAATCACGACCGTCCTGCTGACGAGTGTTAAACGGATCGAGAAAAAATGGATTTTGAAAAAAGCTCCGTACCTTCGGAATATCCTTCGAAACAACAATGCTCACCACTCCCGGAGCATTACGCTCTACGAGGTTTACAATGGCTCCATCATCAGAGGAGACAATATCCTCCCGCCCAGGCCGCTTCTGATCCGCTGATTTTCCCTCATCTGATTGCTGAGAAAAGAAACGCGACTGTTCGCTCAACATTTTATGAAATGCTGGGGCAGTACTTCCCCCTATAAAACCAAAAACGGCCGCCACGAGTAAAATAACGAAAAACTTCAGTCCTTCTTTTTTTCTTGTGTCCCAATCAAGAGACCGATCAATTTTTGGAGAGATTACCCGTTCTGATAAAACATCAGGGGTTACATTTTCAGTATTTTGTTCCATATGTATTTTTTTAGATCACTTACACAGAATCAAAAGTATTGATTATGATTTGACAGACATATTCTTTTGAGTCTCTTCGAGTAATTTCTGTTCGAATTGTTTCATTTCACTGCTTCGAAAATCAATACGTGCATTCTCGGTATCCCAGACATATTCGCGTGAGAGGATCAGGGGAGGAGAAGCTCGCATCCGCTCGACAAGCCAGTCAGCCGCGGTTTTCTTTTTTGTAAAAACCTGTTTTAACCGGTACAGCACTTGCTCTCCTTCCTGCTTTGTCTCTTCAACAACGATAATATGAAACCCAATCTCACTTTCCACAACATCACCTACCACGCCGACTTGTTGTTTTGCCACTGATGCCTGTAGATTTTTAGACAAATCTTTCACGAGAAACCAGCCCAATTTTCCTCCTTCTGATCTTGTTCTTCCTTCAGAATACTGCGAAACAACTTCATCAAAAGATGCGCCTGATTGTAATGCCCGATGAGCTTCCTGTATCCTTTTCTCTGCCCGTGCTTTCTGATCCGTATCTTGATCATATTTTGCAATCAACCGCTCTTCGTACAAATCCGGCAAAACTACTTTCTCTTCAAAATCCCGCATGTTCCATCCATACAATCGTTCAAGGTTAGCTTCCACATTTTCCGCTGTACCACCAGATTCTTCCAGCTTCCGACGCACGCCATCACGCGCGGCCTCTCTGGTAACCACAATCCCCTGCTCATGGGCGAGAGTCATGATGACAGAATCTTCAAACATCTTATTCAGCACTTCTTTCTCTCGGACAAGAAGGCGCTTCTGTCCATCTTCAGTCGAAAAATCAATACGCAAACCATACCGAGAAAAATCCTGGTTTTCATAAAACCGTCGAACCGATTGGACATTGCGCGACAAGTTTTTGGTGGTAATGACCACGTGATATCCGTCTATGACCAAAGGAAGAGGGATGGTTGTTCGAACGATACTCCCGAGACGGTTCCCTTCAGGAGTGACGTATCCAATCAAACAGACGAAAATAATCAATAATCCACCGATACTCACCAAGGCGAGCACTCCCACTTTCAGCGTTATTTTTTTTCCTTGTATTTTCATACGTATTTCAAATCGGTCGCTGATTACCAAATAACATTCTCCACCATTTCACATAATTTGGTGAGTGAAACTCCGCGGTACGACCAGTGCCAATAATTGGAATGGAATAATTCTCAGTCTGGCGCTCTGTATCTAAAGGCGTTTTCACGACAATCACCTGTTCATCAATTTTTTTCAGGCCAAGTTTATCTTTGGCTTCACGCTCCTGAAAACTAGCGGATGAAAAATACTCGATCTTATCTCGCAGTGTTGCGTTTTCCTGGTTAATACGATTCGCCTCATTTTCTAATTCACGTATCTCATTTTTGATCATCCCTGTACGCTGGAAGAAACGATAAGAGACAGTGCCAATCCAAAGAGCAAGCCCAAGAGCGCTTATAAAGACTACTCGCATCAAGAGAGTTCGCATGCTCATATATCTGAAAAAAGAGCTAGGAATACATGAGTGGCGCTAACAAAAAAGCAATCATGGAGAGTGCTACCAGCACCGAAAGAAAAACCCAGAAAACATAGGCTCGTCGATGCCATTTTCGAAAACTCATACCCAAAATAAACAGAACGGGTTACGTCTTTAGGATACCAAAAAATCCGTCTCGAAGCAAAAAAGACTCCTAAATAAAACCTTCCGTGTGTTGTCCGACTCTATTCCCCTGGCGCCTGTTTCCTCACGGTATGAATCATCGCGCGGACATCATCCAGATTCACGTCTGATTTTTTACGTAATGGTTTGAATGTCTTTGGTTGAATATGCTGCATCTGAGCAAGCGACATCGGTGCTTCGCTCGGCACATATCGCTCTGGTTGAGCTTGTCGTTTCTCCGCCATCCGACCACCTTCCGGCGCCAAGGATGATTCAGTCTGACGAGAAGGCCCCTCATATCTCTGCTCCCGAGATATTCCCGTGTTCATACTGTTTCGAACCTTTGCTGCCGCACGCTGATAATCTCGTAAGCAGTCCTTACAAAACGTTGGCCGAGTCGCCACTGGTTTAAATGGCACGGAAATAGCAACACTGCAAGTGGCACAAGTCGCCGCGAACATTTCTCGCTCCACCGGCTCTTGAGCGACGCTTTTTAATGGAGATGGATGAGCGGAAACAGAAATAGGTCTTTCTGGCTTCGGAGCCGTGAGTGGACGAGCAGATTCGGACACCTTTTCGACTGATGCCTTTTTGCGTATCCCCTCATTTCCAATAACTGAGATCTCTGGGTTCGATATCGGAGAAGCATTCACCGTGACATCCGGAGCTGAAACCGGAGGAATTACTTCGGCGGGCTTAGTAACCGGCGATGTGCCAGCAAACGGCCTCGAAACACCCGCTGATTGACGCGGTCCTGATGAGGCCACGCGATGAGTATTGTTCCTTCCCGCATCAGCTACCTGGGTCTGTGGTGGTCGTGATGCATATGTCCTCGTACTCCCCTGCGGAGTGACACTTGGACGCTGATAAATAGCCGCTTTTTCTTCTTCGGTTAACATTCCGCTCCAGCGCCGGATTTTATCTTCAACCTCAACTTTATTCGCAGCATATCGTTCACGTGAAATACGGATCACCTTTTCCTCGTTCTCTCTTGTATGATCAATCTGAATAGGAGCAAGCGAGACAGCGCTAAAGGCGTCCCCCGCGATACCATCAATCATGAGTTTCAAATAAATATGGTATTTCGGAAGATTCACAATATCATTCATGAGAAAAACAGGATCGAATTCTTTTTCAAGAAACTCCGCGTCAGTAGCACCGACACGAAAAGAAATGAGAGTCCCTGCGTTTCCAAAAATCGCATCACGCACTTTCTCATCAATCTGCGTCACATATTGATTCGCCAAGATAAGATTCAGATGATATTTACGTGCTTCCGAAAGGATATTCGCGAATGATTCCGTCGCAAAGTTTTGAAACTCATCAACGTAGAGATAAAAATCTGACCGTTCATCTTCGGGCATATCTACCCGACCCATGGCAGCCAATTGAATTTTGGTAATCATCATCGCTCCAAGCAAGGCACTATTATCCTCACCGATACGCCCTTTTGACAGGTTCATAATCAGAATCTTGCGACTATCCATCGCTTCCCGAACATCAAACGACGAAACCGTCTGACCAACGATATTGCGAATCAGCGCGCTCGACAAAAACTGCCCTACCTTATTTTGAATTGGAGAAATAACTTCTTGTAATACCCTATCACTCCACTTAGAAAATTCATCAACCCAAAAACTCTTCACTACAGGGTCAGTCACCTTCTCGACCACGCGCTCGCGATACGATTTGTCTACCAGAATACGCGTCACACCGAGAAGCGTAGATCCGGGATACTCGAGGAGCGCCATAATCGCGTTCCGAAGAATGTATTCCAATCGAGGCCCCCAAGAATCAGCCCAAATTTTCTTGAAGACACCAACCAAACCAGAGGCCACTAAATGGCGATATTCCGGACCAACCTTTTCCATCACATTGAAAGCAATTGGGAAGTCTTGGTCCGATGGATTGAAATAAATGACATCATTGATACGATTGGCGGGAATGGCTTTAATCAGTTTTTCCGCGGTGTCACCATGGGGATCAATAAAAGCCACCCCATGCCCCTTTTGAATATCCTGGATAACAAGATTTTCCAGAAGATTCGTCTTCCCCATACCGGTCTTTCCGATCACATACATGTGCCGGCGCCGATCATCTGTTTTGATACCAAACACTCGTTCTTGATTCCGAAAGTTCGTTTTGGCAAAGAATGCGATATCCTCTTGCATAGGCGTTTATTCTTGAACAGGAAGATTAGTAGGTGCATTACCACGTTTTGCGGATACTCGAGCCAGCGTTGGAGCCACTACATTCATATCTGGAAGGTGAAAGACTGTCGCCATCTCTTCGGAACTTAAGATAAACTTTGTATCATCTGGATCGCCATCGCGGGTGATATATCGACGAAATATACGTCGTTGTCGATACCGAAGTCGATCCTGAGTCATGACAAATTCCGCGTATGTTTTTGACAGATCATTCGGCTTGAAACCATTCAAATTTTGATCAGAAAACTGCTTGATAGCACCAATAATCGGAGAAACCCCTATCGCTTTGGAAAAATTCTCTCGTCGCCCAAGATAAATCATCCGCATACGGACCTTAAACATCTGCTTACCGAGATTCGATTGGAGGGCCTTCAAGACATCCTTTTCACCAGGACTCAAACGAAACTCAAGCGGCTGCTCATCCTTCTTCACGGTCGCGTACGAATAAAACTCCGGTTCAGCCGCCGTCAGGCCACGCGGAATATTTCGAATGACATCCCAAATATCCATGAAAAACATTTTGATAACTCCTATCTCTTCAGGTTTTTCTCGACCAAGAAATTTCTCCACTGTCTTAGACAGTAATTCGTGTGTTGCTTTTTCACCAATCGGAGTAGTGATAAATTGAAGCCATACATGCTGTCCCGGTCCAAGCCGCCCCATAGTCTCAATCAGTCCCGAAAGAGGATCTATCATTTTGCCAGTGACAGACTCCTCGAAATACTTATATGTCTTAATTGGGTACAAGTCATCCTTAGTCAGCTCAAAATCCGCACCCCACAAATCCCAATCTTTATTAGGAATCGTACGGGGAACACCATGAACATAGTCTTCCACCTCCAGAATTTCTATGTCGGGATACTGAGCATAAAGATGTGATTCCACTAAACTCCGAAATGACGCTTGCGTTCGAATATAAAAATGCACGGTTCCATCCGTACTCACCAACTCCAGGCTAAATGATACCGGAATAAAACCCATTACATACTGCTCAATCGATGTCGGAGTAGTCATCGCTCCCGCTAAACCGGAGAAAAAAGATTCCATTGGTTGTGGACTCTTTTCGATATCACGAGAAGGAATAACTTCAAGTACTATCCAAGAAATCTTGGATGCCCACTTCCCCCAAACGTGCTGCATCCACAACAACAAAAAAAGCCCATACAGAAGCGGGGGCAAAACAAAATACCACACATCAAAAAAAACAGCGAGGCCTTGATTCATGCCGCTTACTGCGTTGAGCAAGCTGGTAGCAAGAAGATCCATGGTGTAAATTGCTTTCTATTCTCAAGTCACCGTTCAGCTCTCACGCTTGAGATTCCAATGATTTTTCTGCCCAAACACATGAACTACTATGCGAAAGGCTCTCATCCACTCTCTCACGAAACCAAACGTACCAAATAACAAGAGAACTCTTTTTTTCTTATTCAGTCTCCTTCTTTAGAGTATACACATTTTTTCCTGCTCGAGCGAAATAGGTATTGAGATTGATCACCACGGTAGACTTTTTTACCTGGCGAATTTCAAAGACACGCTCAACAATTTCCTCGCGAGAGAGAGGTTTCCCTGCTTCACGAAGAATTTCAGTAATCACATCTTTCACCGTGCCTTTCTTATACCCCCAGTCCGAAAGAGCATAGATGCCGCGTCCAACCAACACAAAACGCTGGTCCTTAATCAGCTCATTGTGTACGGTCTGCGGATGGCTCTTCTTTTTCTTTGCGCCATGCAAGCCATACTCATCTATCATTTTTGCGATATCACGAAAGTGCAGCGGCTGCGCGGAGGTCTTCAGAACCAAGTGCGCCTTTTCACGCATACCACGTGGTTTGATTTCGCTCCACTCGGCCAAGCCCCATTTTCCAAACACATTTTGTCGAATACTTTTGGAAACCAACAGAAAATGCAGCAAACGATCCCGCGAAAATCCTTCCACCTGCTTGGAAAATAAATCATAGAGATCTTCGAGAGACAATGCTACTCCCGACTTCTTCAATACCTGAATAACCGTATCGTGAATTTCTTTCCACTCAGAAAAAAGAAAGCCATTCAAAAAGCATACTTTTTCACGATCATCATTTTCTTTCTCCATTCCGCACACTGGCAAACTCTCAAGAAACACCGAGAGAGCACCTCGTTCGGCTTTATCTTTCCCTGCTAATTTCTCAATCAGGTGATCTACTTTCATGACACCACTCTTTGATCCGAGTGCCTGTTCGATATGCTTCATGATTTCCATGACCTCTGGATATTCCTTATGCGAAGCAATCATAGCTAAGGCGCTTCCGACGACCTGGCGTACACGTTCACGAGTAATACCATGTTGCTTTCCGATCTCTTCAAGAGTACGCACTCTTCCATCCGGTACCCCAAAGCGAAATTTGACAATTTCACGAGAACGAACCGGCAAACGCTCAAGCAAACGCTCAAGTGTCGCGACATAAGAAAAACTTGTTTTTTCAGTTCCGGAAGTAGGTGTTGCCATAAAAAATCCATTTTAAATACGAATATATTTGCACCAGCTATCCTCTTTGCCCTGTCAGAATACCCCTTATTGAAGGAAAGATCCTCTCGACGAGGAAGAGTAAAGACATCAAAATCTACATTTAAAAGATTAACACATAATAAGAAAGAATGTCAAGCGCACCCATTCGTACTCTCCAAACCGTGTCCTTCCTAAACCGTCAAAGTTCTTATTACGCCGAAATGACTTACACCATCATCCCAGTGCACATCCTGCTGCAAAACCTATCAAAGAGCTCTCTTCCGATCGTGGGTATCACTCTGTATTCCTCATTCAAAATTGCGCTATTCTTTTTCTCAATAAATACCGAAGCGAATTCAACCACCAAACAGCAGGATGTCGTTCACTCAAAATACAGTACATTGAGGATGGTATTTCATTTGCATGCTTTCTCAAAAATTATTATACTCTATACAGAGAGAATAAAAACAAAAAAGACGTTTTGATTTTCGCAATTCTGCGAGATGTAAACGAAAAATAAATATGAATCAGAATCAATCAGACAATACCCCATTTGAGGGTCTTCCGGAAGCAGAACGAGGGCAAAAAATCCAGTCTCTTCGGGAAATGGTGCAGAGCGCCGAGAAAACCATTCAGAGTGCCAAAGCCATGCTTCTGCAACTCGAAGGTAAGAAAAAAGTTGGCCGTCCCCGCAAAACCGACTCAGAGAATGAAGGCACGGTCATTGAGGGTCCCTTTGATGGTCAGGTAATGGTCGGTACTGATGGCAAGCAATACCCCGTTCCAGCGAATTACGCATCAAAATCCAAGCTTGTTGAGGGTGATATGCTCAAGCTCACCATTACGAATGATGGCATGTTTTTGTACAAACAAATCGGCCCGGTAGAACGTCGCAATGCTCTCGGTATCATGACACAAGATGAAAGTGGAAGTTATTATGTCCTCACCAATGGTAAACCCTACCGCGTGCTTCTCGCTTCCGTCACCTATTTCAAGGCACTCCCGGGTGATGAAGTCGCCGTCGTTCTTCCACGAGATATTGAGAGCAACTGGGCCGCCATCGAAAACGTCATCCAACGTGGTGCGCACAAGGACTGGCAAACTGATTTAAAAAAAGCAACTGAGGCCAACGAAGCCATGAATGCTTGGAAGGTAGATCTCAAAGAATCCTCCGACAAAACTTCTGCTCCTACAGAACCAGAAGAGGGCCCGGTTGATCCAGCTGTTCTCGATGATTGGGTACGTGACATGGAAGAAATTGAAAAAGAAATCCGTGCCGCAGAGGCAGAAGTGGCCACCACATCAGGTAAAGAATAGATTTACATCTAATCCCTCTCCCCTTTTCTTCATGAATACAGAATATACTGGTTCCAGAAAAGACTATTTTTTTGGAACTGTCGCCGGGTTTTTAATTGGACTTCTTTTAATACCCATTCTCAAGACAACAAACCCGGATATATTTGAGCAACTCAAATATATCCTTGTTCCCGTTTTCATGATTCTGGTACCAATTGGTCTTATAATCGCCTCCTGGATCAGTCAAAAAATCTCTATCATTTGGCAACTCGCAAAATTTCTGGTTATCGGAGTGCTCAATACCCTGGTCGATCTTGGGGTGCTTGCTTTCCTGTTTTCTCTTGCCTCACTCTCTGGCGCTGCTATAGCATCCAACGATATTCTATTCACATTCCTGGTTCCGATTACTTTCTTTATTCTCTACAAAAGTATTTCTTTTATCATTGCCAATATCAATAGCTACTTCTGGAACAAACACTGGACTTTCGGAACAGATAATCACAAAAAAACTTCCGCGGAATTCACTCAATTTTTTCTGGTCAGTCTGGTCGGTTTCGCCATCAATATCATCGCGTCGTCTCTCGTCTTTTACTTCTTTCACGAAATCGGTGGACTCACTGTAGATCAATGGGGACTCATTGGTGGTGCCGTGGGAAGCATCTCCGGACTCGCTTGGAACTTCATCGGCTACAAATTCATTGTCTTCAAGGAACCCGAGAATAACCCTGTTTAAGACTCTATTTCTTTATCCGTGTCCTTCAAGAAGGCTCTTCGGTGAGCTTTTTTTCTTCACCAAAACAAGGTACAATGAAGACATGCAGCTCGATAATGAGTATTTTGTAGTTTTTGTTTATGTCCGTCACCCTCTACCGAAAATACCGCCCTCAACACTTCTCCGATGTCATTGGTCAGGAATCCGTTGTCCGGACATTTGAAAACGCACTCAAACTCGGAAGGGTCGGCCAATCCTATCTCCTCACCGGCCCGCGTGGCACTGGAAAGACAACGCTCGCCCGCCTCTTCGCAAAGGCAGTCAACTGTAGCCACCGAAAAGGTGCGGAGCCTTGCGACCACTGCGAGCACTGCCACCAGATTGAGGAAGGACGCTCACTTGATGTCATTGAAATCGATGCCGCGTCACACACGGGCGTCGACAATATTCGTGAGCTCCGCGATACAGTCAAACTTCTCCCAACTACCGGCTCACACAAGATCTATATCATCGATGAAGTGCACATGCTCTCGACTGGCGCTTTCAATGCCCTTCTCAAAACGCTCGAAGAGCCGCCAACACATGTCATCTTCATCCTCGCGACCACTGAGATCCACAAGGTACCAGCCACTATCCTCTCTCGTTGCCAGCGTTTCGACCTCTCTCGTCTCCCCATCCAAAGTATCGCGGCGAAACTCACCCAAATTGCAAAAACAGAGAAAATACAGATTACCCCAGGAGCAATTCATATGATTGCGGAAATCGCCGAGGGAGGTATGCGGGATGCCGAATCTCTTCTCACCCAAATAGTCAGCCTCACCGAGAATGCCATCGATGAAACAACTGTCTCAGTCATGTTTGGTTCCGCGGAAACCAAAAACCTCATCGCACTCGCCGAGTACCTCGCCAAAAAAGATTTGTCTGCCGCTCTAAAGCTCATTGGGACGCTCTCCGAAGACGGCAAGGACCTCTCCGTCTTTGCTGGCTCTTTTTTGAATTTTCTTCGTAAGCTTCTTCTCACAAGCGCGGCACCCAAAGCATCCCTCCCATTTCTCGAAGACCTCGCCGAGAACTCACGCCTTGCTCTCATAGACATCAGCACGCAACTCACTCCGCAAGAAATTGTTCGCATGCTCGAATTCTTCCAAGCCGCCAAACGTGATTCCAAAAATGCAACCATCTCCGAGCTTCCACTCGAAATTGCTATCGTCAAAAGTCTTTCCCCTGATGTGGTACCCCTTCCTACTGCCCAGTCAAAATCAAACTCATCGCTCCAGCCCATCTCACCGGTCAATCCCCCTATTCCACTCAAGACAGTCTCTTCTGCACCCAGAGCACCACTGACTACACAAACAGAAAAGAAAGTAGTCCAACCAACAGCCACTCCCTCCGAACCAGAAAATACTACCCTTCCTCCCGCTTTTTCTCTTGAAGAGATCAAAACTGCTTGGCAAAGCATTGTCGGACAGACCAAAATACTCAATGCCTCCCTTGCTCTTGCCCTCATGCAATCAAGTCCAAGCGAGGTACGCGGTCAGATACTTATACTCCAAACCAAACACAATTTTCACAAGGAACGCCTCGAAAGTCCCGAAAGTAAATTGACGCTCGGCCAAGCCTTTGCTAAGATTCTTTCGTTCGAACCGAAGTTTCAAATCGTGCTCGAAAAGGCGTCCGTGCCCAATGCACCATCCGCCACGCCAGACACTTCACTCGTCTCCCACGCTCTTGAGATGCTCGGCGGCAAAATTGTTCCGGAGCAAGGATAGCACATGAAAAAATAACATTTTTGGGGAGTAGCCAAGCGGTAAGGCAGGGGCCTTTGAAGCCCCCATGCGAAGGTTCGATCCCTTCCTCCCCAGCATACACAAATAAAAGGCCTCTTTTGAGGCTTTTTTGTTTGTGTTGTGATGGAAGGGATCGAGCAAGGAAAGGGGTCGGGAAAACACCTGTTTGCCCGTTTGGGGTGACCGGCCTTGCCGGACTAGAGGGCGGAAGCCCTATAGAGCGCAGCGAAGCGAGTAGTTCGATTCCCCTTCCTCCCCAGCCAAGTAGAACTATCAGCTGGTTCTAAGACCAAATTAAACAGAGAAGCCAGCGTAAATACAAGGTTTTTTCCGTTTACCGATGGGTTCTGAAGTATGTAACCCAAAAACGCCCTTTTTCCGACAACATCAGAACTATTTTCAAAAATGGTCTTTGCACTGCGAGCTACAGAAAGCACTGTAGCAACGGTAGTCTAGTAGTCGTAGTCTGCTTTTTGGTGCTCAGACATTTCAATTTCCAAAGTCTGTATTTGGTCCTGATACTCTCGATGTTTCCTGTCATAGGTATCCCTAGCAATTCCCCGAGCTCTTCAGGGCGTGGCGTGTGTGCTCAGACCGGGGCTTCCTGGTATAGAAAAAAGCCCCGTCTGTACAAGCGCGGGGCTTTGTCGCCGGAGTGCCGGCGAAATTATTTCTTGAGCCAGTCGATGAGTTCTTCGCCGAGCAGTTGCTCGTTGAGCTCGTCGTCGGACCGCTCGACGAACCGGCGGATGTCACGGATGACGACCAAGCCGGTGTTTCCAAACTGATCGCCGATCTCCTGCAAGAACGAGAAGCTCCCACCCTGATTCGACACGCCAATGAACAGGAAGTACACTTCATCTCCCCGTTTTACCGAGGTGGCGAGCACCTGTTCGGTTCGACTCTTGTCGCTGTTGTCACCGTCGGTCACATGAATGACCAAGGAGCGCTTCTTCTCGACCGGAGCCAAAGGCGCCGAGGACTTTCCGCCGCCGAAGAAGCGGCCGAACATACTCTTGGGCTTCTCTGGTGCACCCGCTTGCGAAGCCCAGCCGAAGTGCTGGAGATTCCGCTCAAGCACATAGCTGTAGTCGGTATCGCCGCCATTCCAGCCCGGCACATGTCTGATGATCTGCTTCCGGACGAAGTTCTCATAATTCATGGAGTTCACATCGCCCACATAGTGGACATGTCTCGGGCCGTCACTGAACGTGAAGACGTCGAGCTTCTGGTCGGGATCAAACGTGAGCCCCCACGGAACGAGACGGGCCATGAGGTCGTTCGTCACACCATCCCGATGTTCGTCCTCGAACGACCCCGACACGTCGAGGTTGAACGCGAGCTCCACCACCGGCGGCGTCACGATACCGACCTTCTGGAGATTCAGGCGAAGCTTGTCAGCTGACTTATTCGGATCGAGTTGCAGAGCCATGTGTATTCCTTTCATTTGAGACGTTGCATGATTTCCTCGAGACCTTGCCGAAGCGTATAGCAATCGGTGTCAGTCACTGAGGGTCCGTGAAACACAAGTGAAACTCTTTCGAGCCAAGCAGGAAGCGTTACCAGGATACTCTCCTGGATGCGGTCCGCCAGTGCATCAATTTGTGTGATACTCATTTCACGCAGAGGCCTTCCTTCTTGGATCGTGGCGATTGTCTTCGTGAGACTCATGCTTTGATCCGTAAGGTGCATCGCTCGGTCATCACCCGGCCCAAGCATCTTGGCGACGTAATGCGCCGCGACACTCGAAGCATCGAGTTCTGATTCAAGTTCAACGAACCTAGAAGAAAGCTCTTTGAGACTCGACTGCGTAGTACGCAGGCGCGGAAGCGCCTGACTCAAATGCTCCCGAAGCTGGTCCAGCTCATGGCGGTTTCCCCTGAGTGTTTCCCAAGGATTTTGCCGCTTTTTCCAAAACATCAGGCTTGGAGAGCCTCCGTCCTGGAATGACAATGCCACTTCCTCGAGCAGAGTGTAGAGGCGACTGTTATGCCGCATTCCATCCTGCACTACGGAAGCAGAGGTAAGTGCGAGCGACTGATCGACGAGCCCAGCGTACTTCTCTTGGACTCCAACTCCCCACTTCGAACAACTAACTGTCGTCAGCGTTTCGACGATGATGTCCTTCAGTATCCGTGCCACCTGAACGAGCGTCTTCCGAGCAGTACCCGGAAAATCTCTTTCCAGTTCAACTACGGATACCTCGAGTCCCTTGCGCACCGTCCCCGGCATAACCGAAGGCTTTACTTCTATAACTGCTTTCGTCGGTTCCGCAGTTGCGGGTGTCGAAGAAGGGATGATGGTCGGCTCGCGTCCTTGCGGAACATAAGCACGAGCATTCCCTCCCCCAATCACGGTTGGCTGGTGAGGTGATGGAGCGGATGGAGAACCGATCACCATCGGCTTTCGCTCTTGTGAAGCGATTAATGCTGGTTTCAGCTTTCCATTTTCCGCTCCGATCACCGTCGGTCTCCTCGTCCCAGACTCTGTACCAGGGAACGACGGAGTTTGATTACCGTTTTTCCCTGACATCAGAGCCTCCGTAATGGTTGGGTTACGAGAAGTGTTCGAGGATCGTATTGAAGTCCCCGTTGAAGCCACTGCCGGCCGCCGCGTATTCCCAGCCGTTCGGTCCCAGCAAAAGCGAGCCCATCTGGACTGCGTCGAACTGGCCGAACTGGTTGGAAAGCGCGTACTCACCGAGCACGACACCTCGATCGTTCTTGATGCGGATGCCGGCCTGCTTCACTTGGGAGAACGTGCCCGCTCCACCCGGGTAGATGGTCACGAAGATGGGAATCTCGTTCACACCATCCGGGATGAGCGCGCCATCGATCGTGATGATCTCATCGACCGACGCCCCGACGCCCGTACGCGCATCGCCGCTATGATGCAGCGACCTGCACGGCGTCATGAACGGCCGCTTGTCACCGACCTTGCGGGTCGAGGACGAGCCGTCGGCGAGAAGCAGGGAGGGATTGAATGTGGAGAGCACCTTGTCGAGCGAGTCGACCTTGGCGCCATCGCCGTTATTCGCGGCGAGAAGCGCATGACCGTCGAGGTCTTCAGACGAATCCCAATAGAGCTCGACGGAAAACCGCGCCGGCTTGGCGAGTTTCAACTGGAGCTTCGGGATCGCTTCGCCGTCCTTCTTCTGATTCAACTGCAGAGCCATGTTGTATCTCCTTCTTCAAGCCCTCGGCGCACCATGGCAGATGCGCTCCGAGCCGCCCCTTCGGGCTTGGGTTGAATTGCATTTTCCTGGCAATCGATGCTAGTCGCATCCACCACCACTATCCCCGTCATCGAAATCAGAAACATCGAGAACGGCATCGTCCTGATTGGAGTCGGAACGATGTTGGGCGGAACTGCTACCCGACGACGAGAGAGGTCGGTTGCACTGTTGGCACCGCGCACGCTCGTCCGAATTGACAGCCCCGCATGAGGCACACTTCACACTCATTACACTTTCTCCCGGGTTGTGTTACCTAAAGACCATCGGCAATGTCACTGATGACTTCGCCGATAACTTCCACAACGCCGCTGGCTACTTCACCGACGACACCAAGGACGTCTCCTGCGACATCGACGCCGCTGCCCACCACATCACCGATCGCATCCACAATCTCTTCGACCGCAGACGTACCGGATGAGACGGCCGACAACGACCGGCCACAGGCACTACACTTCTTCTCGTTTAAGCTTTCGCTCCCGCACTCAAGACACTGTATGATTCGCTCCTCGCTTCAGTGCCTCAGCGAACGGTTCGGCTGGATCTGCTGCCCGAGGGTGAGCATTTCCTGCCTGGCGTCCGCAAACATCTTCCGCGCTTGCGCGAACTTCGCTTGGTTCTGGATCCGGGCCTCGTCGACGATGCCCATCAGCACCTTGGTTTCAGCAACGATTCCTTGAAGCTTTCTGGCTTGTTCGAGACGGCTTTCACCCGGCGCATTGGCCGCCTTGGTGACGACATCCTGCACAAGCCTGCCCCGTACTGACATGAGAGTTGCATCAAGGGTCGCCCCCTGTTCCAAAAGTTGCTGGACACCCTTCGTGATTAGTGCCTTGTGGATCGAGAGAAGGGTCATCTTGATACTGGCGAACCGCGCCGTTGTCGTTGTTGCCGTTTCCTGAAGAGTGGCGATACCGGCGTTTTGCAACTGTCGGATCACGAGCTGGTCCCCCGGGATGCGAGTCAATGTCCCTTCAAGGGAAAGCGTTCGGCTCTCCAAAGCCTCGAGCTTGTCACGGAGTTCGTCGAGCGCCGCCTTTTGGACGAGGTCGTTTAAATTCGTGGTTTGCTCTACCTGGGCGACATACGCTTTGGCTTGGGCCAAAAAAGCCGTATGCAGGGCCACGGTGACGACGAAATCGTCGTAGTGTCCCCGATAGGCCTCTTTCAGGGCTTCCATGTTGTTGACCTCCCCTTCGAGCTTTTGCTGCTCTCTTTGAAGATCTCGATCCATGGATTTGAGAAGGTCAACCAAGGTCTTGGTCTTCCCGGAGGCGACACGCTTCGTTTCGGTCCAAGCCTCGTCCATGGCTTTCAAAAGGGCTTGCTTGTTGAACAGGCACCTGAGACGGGTAAGCATACCCGGCTGGCCGTTCAAAATCCGATCGGCAAGCTCAGGCAGTTGTTCCTGGTCCACCTTCTCTTTCAGTTCGACGACCAACCGAAACAACCGCGGGTTATCGAACTCGGTGATCTTCTCCAGGAATCCGTCGAGAGTTCCGGTCAGGGCCATCTCGATTGCGTTGCCGGACAAGGAAATATCGCGTCGCGACATGGACACAAAGTCCATCCCTGCCAATTGTTGTGCCACCTCCGCCCGCTGCTCTGTCGAAAGCGCAATCGGAAATGACGACGGAAGTTGAAGCGCTGCCACAGGGGGAGTGCTCACTACCGGCAATACAGTTTGCTCGAGAGAACGCGAGTTCCCTCTGATGACTGTCGGCTTCAAAGCCATTGCAACGTCCTTTCGTGAAGTTGTGCTACGAGATATGAGGTCTGACAGCACCTCTTCCAAAATAATTCCATCGCCTCTCTCTGAGAACGATGGGGATTTCAAACGCAATTCTTTTCTTCTTATTTCATTCAATTGTTAAGGTGAAAATAAAGATTCCTCTCTACCAAGACCCGAATCTTTCGATTCAATTCCTGGACAAAAAGGGCAAGGAATCCATGAGAGGACCCTTGCCTGAAGGCAGTGCGTGTTACGCCGCCGATTTACTCGCCATCGGCTTGATTCCCCTGCGACGTTCCTTCAGACGGCGGAAGTGCCGCGCGCCGAGGACCGTGAAACAAACAGCCACAAAACCGGTAATCTTGTACGACAGGTGGGTGTATTCTCCCACCGTCATGTGCACCCGAGTGATGTACTCCTCGAGCAATGGGTCGGAAATCATCATCTCCGCGCCCACCCACCCGAGAAGCCCCGCGCCCAACCAGATGATGATTGGAAGGCGATCCATCAGATTGACGATCATCGTCGCTCCGACCACGATGATCGGGATGGAGAGCACGATGCCAGCGATCGCATACGTCGTTGCGTGTTCGCCAGCGCTTTGCGAAGCCGCCGTCACCGCAAGCACGTTGTCAAGGCTCATCATGAAGTCGGCCATAACGATTACCCCGACAGCCGCAAGAATGGTCGTCTTCTGCTTGATATGCGGGTCACCGCCCGCGTTATCCGAGAGCAGTTTCCATCCGACGTACAGAAGGTACGCCCCAGCGATGAGCTTGATCGCCGTGATACCAATGATCTGCCCCGCAATGAGGAGCAGGATTGCCCGCAAAACGACCGCGCCGGCCGTCCCGAGAACAATGGCACGCTCGCGCAAACGAGCCGGCAATGCCGCACACGCGAGCGCGATGACGACGGCGTTGTCGCCGCCCAACATGATATCGATGCCGATGATCTTGAGGATCGCAGCCCAGTCGAGAGCCAACAACAGGTCAAACATTGTGATATCTCCTTCTTCTGTAGGCGCCGAGTCTCACTCGGCAATGAAAAGAACTCACAGCTCAATTTCCATTCAGCTGCTTCATTTACTGAGAAAATAAACTTTCTCCCTAAATGAAGTTTTTTCGATGTTTTATTCAAAAAGAACTTTGATTCATCACCATAGAATATAAATCAATTTTTGTCAATACCATGAAGCAGCTAAATCACCTTCCTCCCCCGACATCAAAAAACCGCCTTGAGAGCGGTTTTTAAGTTTCTCAGAAAAAATTTATCCCAACATCGGGCTTTTGTCACTCAGGAGCTCGCGAATTCGGTTGTTCAATTCCATTTCGTCATAGTGTGAGGCTCTTGCTACCTGAAGAAATGGAAGACCGGCATGAGCAAACGCAGCTTTCAAAAAATCATCTCGCCCAACCCTGTCAGAACGAAAGTGCGATGAATCATTCAATTCAATAACAAGAATCGGCCTTGTGCTTTCTTTTTCGCAGAGGAGAAAATCGATGTGCTTTGATTGTATTTTATTCAGCGCCGAACGATATGCACTATTGCTCAATCCATTTGGTACTGACAATATTTCCAAAAGACTCACTTGCGAAAAAAGTAAGTAATTATCACCGACTACATTCTGTAAAACAGCATAGAAAGATTTTTCCGCTTCCGTGAGGAGCGAATCTTTTTTGAGATACGAGAAATCTTTCCTTTTCTTTTTATCAAGAACAGTTCCAATGATTTTCAATAAAACCAAGACGGTCAGAGCGAGAAGAATCCACAACCAAGAATTCGGGAAGATCATATAAATGAATACAAAAAAATCCTACGTCGGTGGCTACTCTTGCGAGCAACCCAACACCCTTTCGAGTGCAGACTACAAACAAGTGCCGATCAGGAGACCGTCTCTATGTTTATGAATTTAAACCATGCCTTGCTTTTGGCAGGGTTTAGGCCTATATTTCAGTTGTTGACACAATTATACTCCAAATTAGAGCTTCGTAACAAGTAGCGCTTTTTGTACTGAATTTATGAGTAAATTACGAAAAATAAACGAGCTCAAGAATCCAGAGAGCTTTTTACAGATAAACACTGTGAAAGGTTTTAAGTATGTTGATAAGGCCGGGGAGATTGTAAATGCATTTCATAAAAATGAGACACCTCCTCAATTTACGATGGGATTGGACGGCTTGGTAATAGAACAACCAGTCGATAAGATTGATACTTTAAAGATTACTCCGCAGGTAGTATGGGCAAAGACAACCCAAATTGATTCTTTAGACATGATTTCTAGGCTTTTTTCAAAAGAATCTAAAAAAATAATCGGAATCCTAGAAATTGATAAAATTAGTAGAATTGGCTGGAGAAATTATTTTATCTATGAATTCCAAAATAAAGAGGAACAGGAAGATTTTTTTAAAAAGCTGATTCCTATTAATGGACTTCGACCATCATCTATTAGTTTTAAAGTTGACACTGGAAACCTTTTTCAGGCAAATTTGATTATTCAGCCAGTTATTAAAGAAAATGAGGCGGGGGTAACGGGTGTTTTATTTGATATAGATATTTTTCAGGATAAAAAAATAGATACAGAGCACATTCAAACAGCTCTAGATTCTTTTAGGGATTATCTACAAGACAGTAAAAATGGGCTTATAAAAATACTCAATGAGACTTTCAAATAGAGCCTATGCAAGTTTTTATAGAACTAGTAAAAAAGATAGAGCTTCAATCCGTATTGGTCTTAACGATTACTCTGCTTTTCGGTTACTTATTACTAAGGGATAATAATAATTTTTCTACGCCAGCGGGTATTTTGGGTAGCGTATCAATTGCTATTGGGCTACTTTATACCTTCGGTTCTTTCTTTTCTAATCAAATTCGTGAAAGCTATAAGGATGTAATATCCGAATATAAAGCCATAATTACCACTTTAAAATCTTCGAATAATTTTGCACAAAAACAACTAAAAGAAACCGTGGCTGATAATAAAAAAATTGGCAGGAGTGGCAATAGTTATACTATAGCCCCCACAGGAGGAACTGAGAATGAATAGTCAGATCAATCAATAAAAACTATGGACTCAAAAAAACTTATCATAGCAATTCTTTTTTTACTGCTTATATGGTTTGGGGTAGCAATAGTGCGTTTGGAAAATTATCACTATGCAGTTCAGGTGGGTTTCTGTATGGATTCTCCATTTGAACAAAGAGATCGCTGTCTGAGTAACATTGAAACTCGTACAAATTCCCTCTGGCATTTGTTGTATGGCTTGAGAATTATTAATTAATAATATGAATAAGGACTTTAATAGCGCTCAAGAAGTTAGCGTAGAAATTGAAGGTAAAATACACGCTGGACGATATATCGTAGAAAGAAAAGTCGTTACCGTTACATCCGGATTTGGGCAAAAAAGCACTCAGTTAGGAGGTTCAAATCCTGAAGATATTGCCAGGTTACTACTTAGCGAATTAGTGAGGGCTCATCTGTAAATAGGTTCCAACGGCGTCCCATGTTCTCAGCCACCATCGATCTCTCATCACGGCGTCCACGAAACGACCGTGATGAGCAACGTGGTTCACGGAGCGAAAGCAAAATAACAAGTCACATGCTATGATTGCTATTCCCAAACAGTACACTTCGCTCACTCACATCAAATCACTCTCATGGGAGGAAGTATTTTCCGCGTGGCGTGAGTTGGAAGTGTGGCAAGATTCCTGGAAACAACATTGGACCGAACGCGGGTTCGACTCATGGGATGAATGGCGTGGTGCATATGCAGATCCACTTCATCCAGAGACGCTTTCATGGGAACTGTACCATATAGGCAACCCCATTAAGGACCTCCCGTTTTTCTCTGGTGTTCCCACTCAAGGATGGGCCGAAAAAGCCTACAATGGAGAGACTACCAAACAACTAAAAGATATTTCTCACCTGCCTCTTGTCACCGAACACCAAAAAATTCTTGCTCTAAGACAAAATTTTCCAAAAGAAACCATGCTTATTGGTATCGTCCATGAGGGAAACATTATCCTTATCGAAGGCATGCATCGAGCGAGTGCGCTTGCCACGTGGAATTCTCATACTCCTTTTATTGGTAGCGTTACCATCGCCCTCGCTCAGTGGAGCAACTCAATTCCAACTCTCGGAGGGAATTACAAAATTCGGTAAACCAAGTTATATCCCTCAACCAATACCACATAATGAAAACACTCAAATTTGCCCCAGATCTGGTACACAAAATCCTCGCTGGTGAGAAGACTTCCACGTGGAGACTCTTCGACGACAAAGATTTACAAGTAGGAGACAAGCTTCTTTTCCAAAATAAAGAAACGGGCGCGTCATTTGGCACAGCCGTCATATCCTCCCTCTCTCGAAAGACCCTCGGCTCTCTCGAAGACGCTGACTGGATCGGGCACGAAAGATTCTCCTCAGAAGAAGAGATGTACGCGACTTATCGGAAATACTATGGCGACACCGTCAATCCTCATACTGAGGTCAAAATAATCACCTTTGTATTCTCTGTCTAAAGAGTCTAAAGATACGTCCCTTCCATAAAATATACAGAGAAACATTGACTTTCAAGAGGACAGCCCTGCATTTTTGACTGACATTTCACAGTTCTCCCTGCTATACTTGTCTAGGGACTCAGTGTTTTCCGTGTCTCACTCGCCCGTTTTTATACTGGAGAAAAAACTATTTGTTCATTAAAAAACTTTCGACTTCTTTTCTCGCTTGGCATCTGCCACGTATTTTTTCTGGAGAATTCTCTATGTGTGCCATTCCCACCCCAAACACGGATATTGAGGTTTGTCCTCGATGTCACCAGCCCTATGATTACTATCGTGGGTATCGTCTGTGCTGCGCCAACTGCAATCCATCTGAGTACCGAGAACGGCACAAAGCAGCTATTGATGCTGCCGAGCAAACCGAGCCGAAACAATGAAGCCTAAAGCACGAGCTCTCCCCGAAACCAGCGCACGACCCCAAAGGTACGGCGCTTTTTGTTGTCACTTTGCTCCCGCGGCATTCCCGGCAACAAAACCCGTCGTCCAGCAAAGCTGCAGGCTGTATCCTCCGGAGGGTCGATCAATATTCAGGATATCTCCCACCAAATAGAGATTGCTAAAAAGACGCGAACGCATATATTTACAATCCACTTCTTCAAGCGTCACTCCCCCGCTCGTCACAATAGCTTTGTCAGCACCCAGAACTCCCGTCACGGTCACACGAAGATCCTTGAGGTAGCGAACCACGGAGAGTCGTTCATCTCGCGATAGACTATGTGTTGGCGTGTCTTCATCAATACCAGACAAATGCAGCAGTACAGATATGAGCGCAGGCGATACAAATCCCTCCAGACTATTTTTGATCTGCTTATTCTTAGCTCTCTCAAGTACCATCTGAAGCTCTCGGTCAAGTTCGCCGACATTCATCTGTGGAAAAAAATCAATCGAAAGAACGACTGGCCCATACGGAAGGAATTCACTCACACTCCGACTCATATTGAGTACCAATGGTCCACTCAGTCCAACATGAGTAAAAAGCATTTTCCCTTTTCGCGAGGGGAAAATTTTCTGATTATTCTGAAACGCCGTTATTTTGGCCTCGCCAAAACTCACGCCAGCCAATGCGGCCACCCAAGGCTCTGCCGTACGAAGCGGTACGAGAGACGGACGCGGAGCAATCACTGTGTGACCAATCGCCTCAAGCCAGCGGAACCCATCGCCCGTTGATCCGGTTTCGGGATGTGATTTTCCTCCCGTTGCCAAAATATATTTCCCCGCTCGTATCACATCACCATTTTTGAGTCGCACTCCCTCTACCAACCCATGCGCCACCTCAATCCCACTCACCTGACTCCCCACTCGAATCATAACCGCTCCCTCCCGCATATACTGAACCAGCGCATTCCAAACCGATTGCGCCTGATCACTCACAGGAAACACTCGCTTCTCAGCTTCTATCTTGGTCGGCATTCCATGGGCGTGAAAAAAATCGAGCGTGTCCTGTACCCCAAATTGTGAAAATGGTGAAAAAAGAAATTTAGCGGACTCACCAAACTTCGCCAGAAAAATATGTTGGTCAAACTGTGCATTCGTAATATTGGAACGACCGCCACCGGTAATGAGGAGCTTCGCCCCAAGAGAGGCGTTCTTTTCAAGCAGCACCACACGCGCGCCGCAAGCCGCTGCCCGACCAGCTGCCATCATTCCAGCTGGCCCACCACCAATCACCGCTACGTCGTATACCATCTCTGCCATGCTTTCAAAATGAAGGAAATACAAGTAAAATACCTTTATACAATAGCATATTGTCAGAAGATACAGAATAATCCATCATGAAATAATTCTATGTTTGAAGCACCTCTCTCCCCAAAGACTGAGAAAGAAATAAAGAATCACTTGCCTTCTCTTAGGGATATCAGAATCAAGTTAACGGAATTGATTGGGCATGATGATTTCCAGGAATTCATTAAAGACGAAAATGTTGATCTTGAGTCATGTCCTACCCAATATGAAGTAGTGGTGGTTGAGCCTAATGGCGATGAGTCGCTCTATACCTACCAATGTACTGACACAGCACAGATTTTCGTAGCCTATTACCGAGGAAAAATTACCAACGACAATCTTATAGGCGGAGAAATACTGGCTGTACATGACTCAATAACCGGGAGATGGAACATTTTTCAAAAGAACCCTCAAGGAAAACAACTCGAGCCGTTTACCCCCCAAAGACAAATTATCGCCACCGACCTACCTCGCATTGCTCAAGAAACTAATGAGCATGACTATCGCAAGCTACTCGAACAATTCGCCAATGCCGAAGCGGTGTTTGGCACTACCAGCCTTGAGGAAACGATACAAAGAGAAACGGATAATTACGAAGCTGCCCTCGAACGAAGAGCACAAACTCGCCCGCTACTCAATGAAATATACAAAGAACTTATACGACTCAACGATGATAACTCATACCCTCCACAATTGAAACTCACTTCATGGCACGCAAGCGGACAACTCACCGAAGCACAATTCAACGAACTTAATAGTCGTCGTAAACACCTTGCTAACCTCCTCGGTGCTCTCAGTGGCGGAAAAATCAGACACGATCTCAACCCCTAAAACATGTCTCAATCCATCCTCCTCGCCACAAATAATGAGGCTAAAGTACTCCGTTTTCGGAAACTGCTTCAGCATGCTGCTCCAAATATCACCCTCTTGACCCCAAAAGAAGCAGGTCTTCCCTCAAGAGACATCGATGAGACCGGCCAAACACTCACCGAGAACGCCACCCTCAAAGCGCGGGCCTATGCATCTCTGACTGATTTTCCTATCCTTGCCAATGACACTGGTTTCTGGGTTCATGGTGAGGGATTTATTCTCGCGCCCAAAAGAACAGCTTTACTCAACCAGCATCCATCTACCGATCTTAGCCAAGCAGAAATTGCTCAGGCTATGCTCGCATTCTGGAAAGGTATCGCTCGAAAACACGGTGGTCAAGTCGATGCTACCTGGATCGAATCTTTTGTGATTCTCCATCCAGACGGCACACTCCACTGTGTCGAATCACGTCGCGAACTCCTTCTGACTGACCAAGAATTCGGTCAAGCGCATCCAGATATGCCGCTCCGCGCGCTGTACATTTCCAAAGCCACCAGCAAACCCGCCCTCACGCATACCGAATCAGAAGAACTCCTCGAGATGCGCCCCATCATGGATGCCCTCATCACTCTCACGGCAACACTCTCACACCCGCTTTGATTCGAGAGATGATCAGGAGTACACTGGAACAGATAATTCGTTAGGTAATACATGACCTATGACGCGTCATATCATTGAATCACAACAATTTGACCGAGAGAGTATCAGTGAAATTTTTACACAAGCGGATACACTCGAACACACACGTGATCAATCCCTTACGGGAAAAATCCTCGCCTCTCTCTTCTATGAACCGAGTACTCGCACTCGGTTTTCTTTTGAATCAGCCATGCTGCGACTTGGCGGCAGCGTCATCACCACCGAAAACGCAAAAGAATTCTCTTCGGTTTCCAAAGGTGAAACGCTCGAAGATTCCATTCGCATCGTCAATACCTATGTTGATGTCATCGTCCTCCGACACGATGAAGAAGGTGCATCCAAAAGAGCCTCCCTCGTATCCACAGTACCCGTTATCAATGCTGGAGACGGAACGGGTCAACACCCCACGCAAGCCCTTCTCGATCTCTACACCATACAACGCGAACTCGGCAAACTCGATGGCATACACATCGCCTTCGTCGGTGATCTCAAACACGGCCGCACCATTCGTTCGCTCTCCTATCTCCTGGGAAACTATACTGATATCACCATAGATTTTGTCTCTCCTCAGGGACTCAGAGTGGGTGACGATATCAAACAATACCTCACCGAACATCACGTGACATTCCGAGAAACCGAAGATCTCGACGCTCTCAAAAGTACTGTCGACGTTCTCTACCAAACACGCATTCAGAAAGAACGCTTCAAAAACAGAGAAGACTATCAAAAATTCAAAGGCTGCTATCAGATTGATCGGAAATTCGTCGACCAAATGAAGGATCAATCCATCATCATGCATCCTCTCCCACGCGTTGATGAAATTCTCCCCGAAGTCGATGCCTCCCCTCGCGCTGTCTACTTCAAACAAGCACATTACGGTCTTCTTATCCGCATGGCTCTCCTAAAAAGACTCTTTATCTCCTAGACGTTTCTCATTCAACTATGACCAAAACACTCATCTTCACTTTTCTCTTCATTGGGAGCGTCATCGGAGGCTACATCCCTCTTCTCTGGGGCGGAAGCATCTTCTCATTATCCTCGATACTCTGGAGCACTCTTGGTGGCTTTGCCGGCATCTATGTCGGCTTCACCATCGGCCGAAAAATTGACTGAGCGGCACTTACGAAAAGCTCATTGACGGGAAGAATAATGTCTCTTACAATGCAGCTGCTGATAAAATCCCTTATTGGCAGTTTTTTAAGCAGAGAAGGAGCACACCGTGAGTCATTTAACAAGTCGGTTCCACCGTCGACCTTACATTTCCGAATATAGCCTTGAGTGTATTCACCAAGGAAAAGTTCGAGACACTTTTGCTCTTCCTCGGTATCCTGATCTCCTGTTGGTCGTCACTACCGATCGGATTAGCACCCACAATCTCGTACATCAAAGCACTATTTGGGGGAAAGGCTTTGCTCTTACCCAAATGGTAATCTTCTGGATGACACGAGGACTCAAAGATATCCCGAATCATCTTGTTGCCTGGGGTAATCAGATTTATGACTACTTGCCTTCCGGTCGATATCCGGTAGACCTTCGCGAACGATCGATTGTGATTCGGAAACTCGACATGATACCCATCGAATTCATCTTCCGAAACCGCATGGCAGGAAGTCTCTGGAAAGACTTCTACTCGAAAGGAATTCCAGACCCATACGGACTCAATCTCCCGGCAGACCTCAAGCTCATGTCCCCGTTCGAAAGATCAGTCTTCACCCCAACGGACAAATCAGAGACTGATGAACCGCTCAACGCCGAAGAAACGATGCGTCGCTACCAAGCAGCGTATCAACTCGCGCTCCTGGCATATGAAACAGGACGAGAGTTCGCACTGAAGCGCGGCATCGAGATCGTTGATGGAAAGTTCGAGATTGGTTCCGATGCGGAGGGCAACTTCATAATCGCTGATGAATGCCTGACTCCAGATTCATGTCGTTTTGTCGAGAAAGGAAGAATCTCCATCGGAGAAGACCCTGAATGGATGGACAAGCAGTACGTGCGTGAAATGGCTGAACGGGCATGGGGAAAGCAAGCAAGATCACCCCTCCTCATCCGGCCGGAAATCATGAAGGAAACGTCGGATCGCTATGAGAAAATCGCTCATATGCTGACCAGCCAAAGCACCGATGATTTCTCCAGGAGTTTGTACCCGCACTAGCCTGACATCCTATCAGCATCCAATTATCAATATCTGGTAGGCAGAAAAAGGATATCGGGAGCAGAATCTTTCAATAACGGGGAAAATTCCGGAAGAAAGAGACAGACGTTGCTTCATTTTGTGCGGGTCACCAATGATCCGCATTTTTCTTTTGATTTTTCGTGTAAAAAACGCTAGGATGCAGGTAGAAGAAAAATACAAACACCACTCTCAATACTATGGAGCTTTTCCTTTCGTTCATCAGCACTCTTGGACTCGTGTTGGCAGTCGGCTCTTCTACCTACGCCATTACTTTTTTTCAACAATCTATTCTTGATGGTCGAATTGATAAAACCGAGCAACGATTCCTCCATACCGTCTATTTTATTCTTCGACTGGGCATGGTGCTCCTGGCTCTCTCCATTCTCTTCCGAATGGCAGATATCGCATTGACTCATGTGCCGCTCTTTTCTGACCAAACACTTTGGTTTCAGTTCACACTCCTCCTCATGGTCAATCTCAATGCCATCCTCATGGATCGACACCTCATTCCCATGTGGCTTGGTCCGGCTATCGCTGGTGCTTCTTGGTATGGCTATTTCTTCTCTGTCATTCTCGAACCATTCGCTATTCCTTTTCCTTTCCTGATCATATATTGGCTCTGCCTCATTGTTCTCTTTATTCTCTTGCTTCGCATCCTGAGAGAATATATCCCACACACAAAATAGATTTTGCGCATCAGCTCGAACAAATTGACAATACGCAGAAAAACCGCTACATTCTGGTTGCAGTTTTTTTCCCAATTTGATCCGAAAGGAGACGTGCCATGTTCTGCGTGTTGATCCGAATCATATCCGCCATTGCATTGGCGACTCTTCTGGCTATTCCGCCGAGCTACGCTCAGCAATATCGCCAGCCAACTCAACAGGAAATTGTTGGTGCGCGCGCACTCAAGGAACAGACGACGGGTGCTCTTCGTTTGCCTTCAAACGCCAGCTGGAACCAGATTTATCTGGCATTTTTTAACCAG
>WBZQ01000102.1_pt2 | contig 67025 bp, 55 predicted proteins | sample 5204251 | NCBI WGS metagenome assembly WBZQ01 (sample SAMN12412402, study PRJNA552823) | activated sludge metagenome | isolation source: activated sludge from nitrification reactor of wastewater treatment plant... | place: USA: Virginia | collected 2017-09
CGTTTTCGGCAGCTACGCGCAACAGCGGCCGATGGCGATGGTGCTGACCGTGTATGCCGCCGGAGCGGTGGCGATGCGCGTGTGGTTCCGCTTCGTGCGTCCGGCGAGGTTGTGGTCTTGCCGTGATAGAGGTCCGGAGCGAGCGCGAGAAATCCCTCCCGGGCGAATCGGTCGACCAAGTCCTCAATGTGGGGCACGAGACCCCACCATTCCTGGATGACGACAATCGCCGGGCCTCGCCCCCCGGCCGGCCTCGCCAGATAGCCGTCGCAGCCACTTGCGTTCCAAGGAAATGTGATCTTCTCGCCCATAACAAGACTCCCTCTCAGAACCCTAAGATGCGCGCCGATCTTACCGATGCCGATCTCTCTGGACGACAAGGGCTGGCGGGCGCGGCGAAGAGCCTTGGGAACGGCGCCCGAGTTTCCCGGAACTGCGGTCCTTTGGGAGGAGACCCTCACACGCTGGCCCTGTGGGAAGGCGGCCACACCGTCCGAACCGCGGTCCGATATGACCGCGCCTCCGAAGACGCCCGGCGGGACGAGAGATCCGACGACGTGCGCCGCTCCTCGCGCCGTACCTGGCCGATGGCATTCGTGCCCCTCGCCGGCCTCATGCCGGCCGCGCACCAGGAAACATGGGAACGCGAGTACGGCACGAGAGCCGCCCGGGCGACCTTTCTCTCCGCAATTCCGCTCCTACTTGCCGGCGGCTTTTCCCTGATCTGGCTTCTCGCGGGTGGCCTTCGGGGGCGCGCACGGCGTGAGCGTCGCGGCGCCCGTTCCCAGCTGTTTAGCATCTTGCGGCTCGCGCGGGGTGAGTTCGCCGGGAGCGTCCTCGCGCCGCTCGTGCGTCCGCTCTGCCGGGCGTTCCTGGGCTAGGCCAACCCCACCGCCAGCCGGACCGCGAGACGCGCCGCCCGCCATTCCTTCCACGCCTCCTGCAGCTCTTCGCGGTGCCTCTCGAGCGCGGCGCGCCACTCGGCTTTCGCGCTCTTCCAGGCCTCGGCCCTCGCCAGACCCTTGGCACGCCACTCGGCCTTCTGAGCCGCCCAGGCCTTCTGCGCCTCATGAAGCGACGCGAGCGCGGTCTCGAGCTGCTGGCGCGCCGCCGCAAGGCGGGTGTCGAGAGGGCCCGGCGCCGGGGCACTGCGAAGTCGCTCTTGAAGGGCCTTCTCCTCCATGCGAACGCGTGCCTTTTCGACGACCGCGTCCGGCACGCGCTTGAGGTTCGACACGAGACCGGTCAGCCTTAGGGCACAGAGCAGCCACTTGGTGGAGTCGTACTGGTACCAGCGCGCGCCGTTCCGGTAATCCCATTGCCACATGTGATGGAAGTTGTGGAAACCCTCGCCGTACGTGAGCGGCGCGAGCCATGCGTTGTCCCGCGCGCTGTTCGCGTCCGAGTAGGGCCGGGTCCCGAACATGTGCGCCGCGCTGTTGATCAGGAACGTCGTGTGGTGGGTGAGAACAATCCGAAGGACGACCGCGAAGACCAAGTACCCAAGCACATCGCCCCAGAAAAGGCCAAGGGCCAGAGGCAGCAGCACGCTGACCAGGGCCCCGATCTTGAAATGATGCCGGTGCTGCCACATTACAAGCCGGTCCTTGCGAAGATCCTCGACGCCCGCAAGCGGAAAGTCGCCGGCCCGCATGACCCAAAGCCAATGCGCGTACCAAAATCCCTTGCCAATGTTATAGGGGTCTTCGTCCGTATCGACGAACCGGTGGTGGCGGCGGTGGTCCGACGCCCATTTGAGCGCCGAGTTCTGGAAGCTCGCCGCGCCGAAGAGAAGGAGGAGAAGGCGCACGGGGGAAGAAGCCGAGTAGGAACGGTGCGCGAACAGCCGGTGATAGCCCGCCGAGATCGCCGTCCCCACCAGAAACACCATGGCGAAGCATGCGACAAGAGGCCCCGTCCGAAGCCCCCGGGCGATGATCTCCATCGGGACAAGGGTCAGGGCCAGAAGCAGGGTCCCGAGGAGAAACGAGGTGTTCAGGCGGTCGTAGGAGGGGAGCTTTGACATGAGAGGCTCCTGTCGCGAGTTCGTAAGGTTCGGTCGGGGGAAGGGGTCGAGTCCGGAGTCGCGGTTTCCGTGGAGCGCGGGACCGGGGTGAGAGCTGGCGGAAGCTTACCAGAGTCTCTGAGCTAGGGGGCCCGTTTCGGGGAGCGGTCTCACGGGGTCGCCGGCCTCTTCGCGGCGGCGACAGCGGCCGCCTTCTCGCGAATCAGCGTCGCCCGGATTGCCTCCGCGCGGGTCCACGTCAAGCGGTCCGGAAAACGAGCCTCGAAGCGGTCGATCGCCGTCGCCGCCTGTTCGAAGAACCCTCCCCGGGAAAGCGCGAGGACCTCGCCCTCCAAAATTTCCAAGGCTTGCGCACTGCCTTTGCTGATCGCGCTCCCCCGCCGGAACCACAAGACGGCCTCGTCCGCGCGACCCGCCAGGAGGAAGCCGCGCGCCGCCTCCTGAGCGATACCGACCGGATCGGGTCCGTCCCGAACCGCCGGCGACTGCGCGAACAGCTCCTCAAAGAGCCGGCTCGCCTCCTCAAGCTGCCCCGCCCGCGCCAGCGAAGTTCCCAACACCCGCGACGCCCACTCGACGAGCAGGGGGTCCCCGGACAGTTGTGCACTGAGCAGGGCCTCTCTCGCGCCCTCCACGGCCCTTTCGACCTGGGCGGCCTCCCGTAGCCCGGCAACCTCCCGGAGCCTGGCAAATGACTGATCGCGCGCCTCCTCGCGAGGGATTTTCCGGGAGAGCTTCGCCTCTTCATCGCGTTCGGGCATCCAACCGAACCCGTCGTAGTCCAAGTATCTTCGAACGCCGCTTGCGAACGTGATCGCGAGCGCGCGGTCCTTCTCCCTGGCCTCGATCTCGAGGCCCGCGAGGTTCATCGCGCGGGGCAGGAGCGCAAACCAGAGGAGGGCCGACGCCGGCTCTGGCGAGACCGAAAGATCCGGGGAGACCCCGGCGAGAAGCCTTCGCGATGGGCTCTCGGGACGCCGCCTTGAGGGCTGCGGAACCCGCACCGCCGCGAGGCCGGGAGAGCCGCCCAACCCCGCGGCGTGCCCAACCAGCAAGACCTCAGAGAGCCCGTCTCCATCGAGATCCACGGCCGCGACCGGCTCGAACCGCGCAGACGCGGCGAAGATGAGGGCCGCATCCTTCTCCCCCTCGGTCAACGGGGACAACACGTGATAGGAGCCGACGGAGACCGGCTGAGCGGACTCCCCTCCGGCTCGTGCCGTTCCCTTCGGAGCTCCCTCGGTCTCATACGTGATCAGAAGCTCATCAAGGGCGTCGCCGTTGAGGTCCACCGCAAAAAGACGAGTCGGCGACGCCGCACCGACCGAGCCCGGCCACGTCTCGGGAGGCGCCGGCAGGCTCAAGCTCTCGACGACCCGCCCCTCCCGCTCGTCCAGGAGGCACAGCAAGCGCCCGGATTCGCCCGACGGCGAACGCCCCATGATCGCGGCGACCCGCCTCCCTCCGCGCGTCCTTACGATCGCGTGCCGCTCCACCGCCACGTCGGGCCTCGACCAGAGCGTCTCGCCCCCGGAATCCACGGCCTCGATACCCAAGGGGCCCGTGCCCAGAACCCTCTGGAAACGCGGCTTCATCCAAGGCCAGGGCGGGATCAGGGCGAGCCCAACGAACAAGAGAAGCGAGGTCGCGAGGACCGGTGGCAGGCGCCGCAACCTCAGGCCAGGCTCCGGAGTCGCACGGCGCCTTCGCAAGTCCGCAAGCACCTCGGCCGCGCTTGTGTATCGACGCGCCGGGTCCTTGCACAACAGCCTGGTCACGACCTCGGCAAGCCAGACGGGCGTGCCGGCCAGCCGCTTGAGGTCCGGAACGGCTTCGCGCAGGTGCGCCACGACCGTGCCCACGGACGACGGCGCCGAGAACGGTACGTGGCCCGTCAACATCTCAAAGAGGATCACGCCGAACGCGTAGAGGTCCGTCGCCTCATCGGGCGCGTCGCCAAGAGCCTGCTCCGGCGCCATGTACTCGGCCGCCTCCGCGAGGAGGGTCGGATCGGAGGCCTTGGCCTCGGCCTCGGCCCACAAACGCGAGAGGCCATAGTCGGTGAGCCGGACCGCGCCGGTGTCGTCCAACAGGATGTTGCCGGGCTTGAGATCGCGGTGGACCACCCCAAGCGCATGGAGGGCCGCCAGCGATTCCAGGATCGCCTCGCCGAAGGTCAGCGCGTCCGCCCGTGTTGGGAGCCCCTTGGCGAGCCTTGCGCGGAGTGTCTCGACAGGCGCATCCGGCGTCGCGAGGTACACCGTATCGCCGGAGCGCCCAAACGAGAGCACCGGAACCAAGTGCGGATCGCGAGCGGCCTCGACGAGAAGGAGCTCCTTCGAGAAGCGCTCCCACATCCGATCGCTTAGGCGCGGTCTCTTGAGAACCTTCAGGGCCACAAGGCAGCCGGCCTCGCGGTCAAACGCCCGGTAGACGACCGCGTTGCCCCCGCTGCCAAGCACCTCGCGGACCGCGAAGCGCTTGCCGATCGGCGTGCCCGGCACGAAGATGCGGATCGGGTTTCCCGCCTCCTGGGTAGACGCGGCGGATCCAAACGGCAGCGTCATCGCGCCCGCAATCTTACGGTCCGGCCCGCCTGCTAAGCTCCGCGCCGGCCTGCCGGCCTTCATTCTCCAAACAGCCGGCGGCGATAGTGTGAGGAGGCCCAAGATGGGACTATTTGGCAAGTCTTTCGAAGAAGAGGTCGAGGCGGCGCTCGCGGAGCTTCGCGCCAAGCACGGGGTTCCGACGCTCGCGGCGACGATCGAGGGAAAGATCGTCACATTGACCGGTGAGGCTCCGAGCATGGAAGTCAAGGGAGCCCTGATGCAGGAGTTCAACGCGCGCGTCAAGACCGAGAACACGCTCAACATGATTCGGCTTCCCCGACCAGCGGCTCCGGCGGCCCCGGCTCCTGCCCCTGCCCCGGAGGCCCCCGCTCCCCATGCCGAAGACGAAACCTGGCACGACGTTGTCCGAGGAGACACCCTCGGGGCGATCGCCAAGAAGCACTACGGCAACGCCGGCAAATACATGAAGATCTTCGAGGCCAACCGCGACATCCTCGACGATCCAAACCTGATCAAGGTCGGGCAGAGGCTTCGGATTCCCAAGTGATGCCGTTTGTGGAGGTGGCCGGGGGATGAAAAACGTCCCCTGGCCAACCTGCCCCAGCGGCTCCGCTTTCGCTTTGTGATTCCGCGTGATCGTTCACGATCGGCTCTTCAAAGAGCTCTTGCAGACCTTCTTCTTCGAGTTCCTGGAGCTCTTCGTGCCCGCCATGGCGGCCGCCATCGACCGCGACCACATGAAGCTCCTCGACAAGGAAGTCTTCACGGACGTGACCGCTGGCGACAAGCACATTGTCGATCTCGTGGTGGAGGCCCGCTTCAAAGACAAGGGCGCCTTGCTTCTCTTCCACGTGGAGACTCAAGGCCTCCCGGAGGCCGAATTCAACCGGCGCATGTTCAAATACTTCTCTCGTTTTCACGAGAAGACCGGCCTTCCCGTCTACCCCATCGTCATCTTCGCCCACAACTCGCCCAAGCGGCAGGAGACCGACTCGTACCCCGTGGCCTTTCCGGATCTCACGGTCCTTCAGTTCCGTTACAAGGTCATCAAGCTGAACCGGCTGCGCTGGCGCGACTATCTCGACGCCAGGAACCCGGTAGCCGCCGCTCTGATGTCCAAGATGGACATCGAGCCCGCGGATCGCCCAAGGGTCAAGGCCGAGTGCCTGAGGCTGCTCGTGACCTTGCGGCTCGACCCGGCCCGCACCCGGCTGATCTCGGGCTTTGTGGACACCTACTTGAAACTCAGTGCCGAGGAGGATAGGGTCTTTCGTCGTGAAGTCGCTTCGTTCGCTCCGGTTGAACAGGAGGAGATGATGGAGATCGTCACCAGCTGGATGGAGGAAGGGCTTCAAAAAGGCCTGGCGCAGGGAATCGAGAAGGGCCTTCAACAGGGAATTGAACGAGGCCTTCAACAGGGAATCGAGAAGGGAATCGAGAAAGGCGTCCATGACGCCCGGCTCTCGCTCGCTCTTCGGCTCCTGACGCGTCGCCTGGGCCCTCTTCCGGAGGAAGTCGAGATCAACGTCCGGGCCTTGAGCTCCGCGGCGTTGGCCGAGCTTGCCGAGGCCGCGATCGACCTCCACGGACCCGACGACCTCGACCGTTGGTTCGCCGAAGTGCGCGGGACGATGCCCTCGCCACGTCCGACGGGGCTGTAAGACCGGTTCATGCGGCCAAGAAACTCGCCAAGGAGGCTCCTCGGAGGCCTGGCTCTTATCGGCTTGTCGACTTGGCCGCTCGCCGCGGCCAAGTCCCCACCGAGCCCACCGTCGTCGCCTCGCCTCGCGATCGTGATCTCCGTCGATGGCCTCTCCTGGGAGAGGTTGTGGAGCTATCGCGCCCACTTCACGGGAGGCCTGAAACGCCTTCTCTCGGAGGGGCGCGTCGAAAGAGAGGCGCGCTACCGGCACCTCAATACCGAGACGGGCCCCGGACACGCCTCGCTTGGAACCGGAGCCCCACCCCGTGTCACCGGAATCGTCGCCAACCGCTGGTTTGAGGCCCGCCCGGACGGCTCCTTGGCGCAGGTTTACTGCACCGATCAACTCGGAAAAGACCCCATCACGGGCGACGAGCTCACGGTTCCCGGCCCTGCACGATTGCGAGTTCCGACTCTTGGCGACCGGCTGCTTGAAAAGCATCCCGGCTCCCGCGTCGTCGCCCTTTCGGGCAAGGACCGCGGAGCGATTCTCATGGCCGGCAAGAGCCCGCAGCACGCGGTCTTCTGGTACGACCAGGAAGCTGGACGCTTCGTTTCCTCAAGCGCCTACGACCGAAAGTCGCCGGCCGGCAGCGCCGTGCTTCAGATCCTCAACAAGCTGAACCACCAAAAGGCCGCCGGCCAGCTCCCGAAGCGCTTTGGGCTCTCGTGGAGGAAGCTGCCGCCTCCGATCTCCACGGGCGACGCCGCACCTCAGCCCGCCTCCGCCTCCTCAATGGCGATGTTCCAGGTTCCGGCCGTCGGTCTCGGCTTCGATCACGATCTTTCGCGCCACGCCGATGGCTACTTTGCGGGGATCTACTACAGCCCGTTTCTCGATGAGCTCCTGGCCGACGCCGCGCTTTCGGTTCTCGAGGACACGAACCTGGAGCTCGGACACCAGGCGGACCCGGACCTCCTCCTGCTGTCGTTCTCGGCCCAGGACACGGTCTCGCACCAATACGGTGCGGAGTCCGAGGAGAACCTGGATGTCTTGAGAAGGCTCGATCTGCAGATCGGCCGGCTCTTTGCGCACCTCGACCGGTACTTTCCATCGGGCAAGGTCTTAGTCGCGCTCTCTTCGGACCACGGTTTTCTTCCGGTTCCCGAGGCCGAACGCAAGAGGGACAAGTCGTTTCACGGAGGCCGTCTGGTCACCGGGAGCCACATCCTGACGACCTATCTGGACCGCCTGAATCGCTATGTGAGCCAGCAACTCTGCCTCGATTCCGACAGCCGGCCCTTGTTTGGGTCCGAAGGCTGGAACGTGAGGTACAACGCCCCGGCCTTTGCGGCCATGTCCACCCGCGAAGGGCCGTGCGGCCCGGCCGGGAGGACCATCTCGAGCTCCGATATCGACCGCGTGCTTCCGACCGCTCTTAAGGCGCTCTACGAGGAAGAGCTTGAGGGAGTCCTCCTCGCGTCGAGGCAGGCGGAGTGGGACCCCAAACAGCCGTACGTGGAGTTCGCAAAGAACGCCTTCGACCCCGAGCGCACCGGAGACGCGATGTTGATTCCAAGGCCCGGAGTCCTGATGCACTGGGATCCGGGTCGGGGTTCCGGCCACGGATCCCACCACGAAAACGACATTCATGTACCGATGATCTTCTGGGGCGCGGGCATTGACGCGGCCCTATCCGACGCGCCCACGGCCCCTTACGACCTTGCGCCGACAATCGGCGGCCTCTTGGGAGTCGCGCTGCCGGACGCCATCGGAAGGCCCCTCCTCGGAAGCCGGTAGCGCCGGACGCGGACGGCGGCTTACCCGCCCCGGATCTCGCTCATCAGGCCCAGGGTGTTGTTGTCGGGATCGCGGAAGAACGCCATCCAGAGCTCGTGATCCGGCATCCGCGCGATGAGGTGAGGCTCCGACTCGAAGGTGACCCCGCGCGATTTCAGAACCGAGAACGCCCCCTGAATATCCTCGACGCGGTAGTAGAGGACCGAGGCCGGATGGTCGAACTCGGGCCGCTCGGGGAGGGACAGCATCAACCGGACTCCCCCGCAGTCGAAGAACGCCATCTTCGGGACCTCGAAGAGGAACCTCATCCCCAGCGTATCGCGATAAAAGGCCACGGCCCTGCCGATGTCGTGCACGTTCACGGCGATCTGGCCAATCCGTGAAAGCTGGAGCTTCCCATCCGGTGTTGCGCTTTCGGTTGTCATTTCGCTACTCCTTTCCCGAGACCGGTTGCCAAGATGGCGAAGACACACTCGTGGGCGCTTCTCGAAAATCGCCTTTTGAGCTGCGGCGAAACCGTTCCGGGGAGATCCCGTGATAGCGATGAAAAAGAGCCCCGAAGGAGCCCAGGCTCGCGAAACCAACCGAAAGACAGACCTCCGTGACCGGGAGGTCGGTCGTCAGGAGGAGCCGCCGCGCCTCTCTTAGCCTCCGCATCGTGAGAAACCGATGCGGGGTCTCGCCGAACGCCCGGCGAAACGACCTCAGGAAGTGGCTGGGCGAAAGGCACGCCACCGAGGCGAGCTCCTCCAAGGAGACGGGCTCCGCGAACGAGGCGGCGGCGTGCTCGCGGGCCCGGTGGAGCCGGCGATAAAGCTCTTCGCGGGTCGCAAACCTAAGCCCCGGAAACCGGTCGATTTCAGAGCGAAGAGTTTCCCGAGCCTCCAAGAGACGCCCCGCCAGCCCGTACAGCCGTTCACGCAGCCAGTGGGCGTCGCCGGCCCTAAGGCACAGCTCCTCCTTCAGAAAGCGAAGGGCCGGCGAAAGCGTCGCGTCGTGAGGAGTCGTTCTCTCGACGAATCCCAGCGGGACCTTTCGAGGAGCCTCGGGACAATCCAACAGCCCTTCATCGCTCTCGGTGCGGCTTCGATGCACGTCCTCGAGAAGGCCGTTCTCGAAGAAGACACAGAACGACTCGACGCGACCGCCACGCCCGCCGGCCTCGGCCAAGACCGAGTAGCGTTGGCCCGCGTTCAAGACCAGGTACGAGCGGTCATCGACGAGGATTCGAGCGCGATCGACCTCGTACACGGCTTGGCCCGCGGCAAAGGTCTTGATCGAAAGCGATCCGATGCCCTCCCAAACATGCCCTCGGCTCGTCTCCCAGAGGATATGGCTCGCTTGACCGAGCGGATAAGTCGTCCTCGTTGCCGCCAGGCCGCTCCTCGGGAGCGTGATGAACACAGGCCGCCGGCCCTCAGCGCTTCTTGCCCGCTCCGTAAAGGAAGCCCGAGAGCGCGAGGAGAACGAGGAGCGAGGCGAACATCCCGACGCCCCCAGATAGAAGCGCCGCCGAGGACTTTCCGACGACCTTCGAGGCGACAAGCGCGGCCACCACGACACCCGCAAGGCCTTCGCCCGCAACCAGGCCCGACGCGGCTAGAACCCCGGGGTCGCTTTCGGAACCGCCCTGGCCGTCTTTGCTTCGGCGGCGGTCCACAAGGGCCCGGACGCACCCACCAACGAAGATCGGTGCCATCGACGCGAGCGGCAGATAGACGCCAATCGCGAACGCCAGGCCCGAGACCCCACAGAGCATCGCGCCCAGGGCCAATCCGGTCCCCGAGAGCACGAGACCCCACGGCAGCGACCCGGCCAGCACGCCTTCGATGATCGTCTTCATCAGGGTCGCCTGGGGAGCGCCCAGATCTTTCGATCCAAACGTGTAGGCGTTTCCGAGGAGCAAGACGGTCGCCGCGACGGCCCAGCACGCGAACGCCGCGCCGATGAGCTGCCCAAGCTGTTGTTTGGCCGGCGTCGCCCCGACGAGGAACCCGGTCTTGAGGTCCTGAGAGATGTCGCCGGCCTTGGACGCGGCGATCGCCACGATCGTGCCGACCGTAAGGACCGCGGCCCGCGCTCCGCCGCCCGTCCAGCCGAACGCCACGAAGACCGACGCCACCCCGAGCAGAGTCACGAGCGTGATGCCGGAGGTCGGCTGAGAGGAGACCCCCACGATGCCGACGATGCGGGCCGCGACCGCGACGAAGAGCACCCCGAAGATCCCAACACCGGCCGCGCAGACCACGCGCTGAGAGAGCCCCATTCCGCCCGCGAAGATGCCCGGAACCAGCGCGGAGAGAAGAACCACGGTGAGGATGCCGCCGAAGACAAAGGAGCCGGGGAGGTCACGGTCTGTCTCGGGCGCGGCCCCGCCGGAGAGATCCGTCGAGGCGGCGCGCCCGTCTCCCCGCATTCCCCGCACGACGGCCAGAAAGGCTCCGACCATCGTCGGCATGTTGCGAAGAACCGTCAGGATTCCGGCCGTCGCGACCGCGCCCGCCCCGATGTACTTGACATAGCGGGCCCAAAGGTCGTCCGGGCCCATCGCGGCGATCAGCCGGGTCGCCTCCGGCGCGAGCGGCGCCGTGAGGCCGCTTCCAATCCAGGCGATCAGCGGGATCAGAACCAACGACGAGATCAGGGATCCCGCGACCAGGATTCCGGATTGCCGATACCCGAGGATGAAGCCCACAGCCAGCAGCGCCGGCGCGATCTCGATCGCGAGCGCGGCCTTCGGCAGCACCGGAAGGACGACGCCGATCTCGCCGGGAATCAGGAACAGCAGCGACACCAGGAACTTCACGGCCGCCCCGACTCCCATCCCCCAGAAGATCCACTCGCTGCCACGAGCCTCGGCCGCCGTGGCGCGAAGAACCTCGGCGCAGGCCGTCCCTTCCGGGTACGGCAGCTGCCCGTGTTCCTTCACGATCAGAAGCCGTCGCAGCGGGATCATCGCGGAGAGCCCGAGGACCCCGCCGAGAAAGCAGAGCACCACAACCTGCAAGTAGGGCGGCGCGATGCCCCAGAGGAACAGCGCGGGAACCGTGAAGATCGTCCCGGTCGCGAGCGATGTCGAGGCCGACCCGATCGTCTGAGAGAGGTTCGCCTCGAGAATGGTCCCCTTGGTCCCGAGGAGCTTGAAGAGGGCCACGGTCAGGACCGCGGCCGGGATCGAGGCTGACACGGTCATTCCGACCTTCAATCCCAGGTAGGCGTTCGCGGCCCCGAAAACAATTCCCAATGCGATTCCGGTCGCCGCCGCCTTGGCCGTGAACTCCGGAACCGTCTCGACCCTCGTCATTCGTCGCCGTCCTCTTCGTCGCCGCCGCCGAAGAAGAACGAGTCGCCGCATGCGCGGCTGCAGTACGAACGCGAGCCGATCCGATACGTGCAGAAGGTGCAGAAGAGCTGCTTGCAGACCGGACACGTCTCGACATCAATCGGGTCGCAGAGGCGCTCGCACCGGCAGCAGATGAGGTCCGTGGTCTCGGGACCCTGATCCTCGCGTGCCGCCATTTGCGGCGGGGATCTTAGCGGGAGCGGTGCCGAAACGTCCCGGATTCTGATACCCTCCGCGGCCCGTTTGGGCTTGGGAGCCGCCCGCGGCCTCCCGAAACCCGCGACGAGAAAACGGCGGTGTAGCTCAGCTTGGTTAGAGCAGGCGTCTCATAAGCGCCGGGTCGGTGGTTCGAACCCACTCATCGCCACCAGCTTCCATGCGATCGGCAGGCGCCCCACCGTCGTCGTCTCTCACCTCCCGCTTTCAGGAGCACTTTCGGAACGCCTTCGCGTTGCATCTGTCGCGCCTGTCGCCACACCCCGCGTTGGTCGTGGGCTGCTCGGGAGGAGGCGACTCGGTCGCGCTGGTCGCTCTCCTCGCCACCCTCCCGGAAAGCCCCTTTCGACCCGTTGTCGTACACGTGGTTCACGGCCTGCGCGGGGAGAGCGCCCTCTTCGACGAGCGCCTGACCGCCGAGGTTTCCCAGCGGTTGGACCTCCCTTACGAGAGGCGCGATGTCGACGTCCCGGGACGTCGCCGAAAGGGGGAGAGCCTCGAGGCGGCGGCCCGAAGGCTTCGCTACGAGACTCTGTTTGAGGTGGCGAGAAGTGCGTCCACAGACTCGGTTTCGCCGCTCGTCGCGACGGGTCACACGCTCGACGACCAGGCCGAGACCGTGCTCCTCAACCTCCTCCGTCACGCCGGGCGCACACGAGGCGGCATCCGCCCCATTCGGGAGGACGGTGTTCTCCGCCCCCTCTTGCCGTTCACGAGGCACGAGCTTCGGGAGTTCCTGCGGAACCAGGGGCTCCCGTGGCGCGAGGACGAGTCCAACGCCGACCCCCGATTCGTGAGGAACCGGCTCCGCCACTCGGTGCTTCCGGCGCTCGAAGCCGCGTCGCCCGGAACCTCGGTCCGCCTGGCGCGCGCGGCGGACGCCTGGACGCTTCGCCTCGACGCCCTGGACGCCGAGATCGCCACGGTCCTGACCACGCACGGCCTCGATCCTCAAGGCCCGTTTCCGCGCGCGCTGGTCGACGTTATGCGTCGCGAGCTGGCCGGGCGCTTCCTGGTTCGCCTTCTCGGACACCACGGTGCGGTCCCGGGCAGGGCTCAGATCGAGCGTGTGCTCTCCCGCCTCACCCGTGGCGATTCCGTCTTCGTCGAGACCATCGGCGGGAAGCGGATTCATGTCACCCCGCGGCGGCTTCGTCTGGCGGTCGCCTCGCCGAATCCGCGGAAGTCAGCTGATAGACTGCGCGGATGACGTTGCGGTACGAACAGCGATACGGGCCGGCCGAGATCAGCCGGAGGATCTCGGACATCGGAAGGCGCATCGTGGCCGACTACGGCAGCACTCCCGAAGACCCGATCGTGCTGATCGCCGTGCTCAAGGGCTCGTCGTTTCTGATCGCGGACCTCGCGAGGGCCATCGACCGCCCCGCCCGCCTGGAATACATCGACGTGATCCGCGGGGACGACGACGCGATCGTGGATTTCCACTTTCTGACGAAGTTCGATGTCAAAGGGCGCGACATCATCATTCTCAAGGACGTGATCCGAAGCGGGATCATTGAGGGATACCTGATGGACCAGCTTCGGGAAGAAAACCCTCGCTCCATCCGTTTTGCCTGTCTGGTGGACCGCCCCCAGGAACGCAAGATCTCGCTTCTCGCCGACTATGTGCTGTTCCCGTCCGAGGAGGGCATGCTCGTCGGGTATGGCATGGCGTATCGGGGCGAAGGCGGGAACCTCCCGTTCATCGCGCAGCTTTCGCCGCAGGATTTGAAGGAACCCTTCGACCCGCCCACGGGCGTTTTCCGGCGGAAACCAAATGCGGAAGGCTGAAGACCAATAGAAAACCGGGCGCCGCCGCGGAACCCCGACGCGGTTTCGCCGTAACAGGACGACGTCGAGGGACAACGTGAACTCAACCGCAAGGAACCTTCTCCTCTGGATGGTCATTCTGGTCGTGATCCTGCTGCTGTTTCAGATGCTGCAGTGGGGCAAGCCGGGCACCGAGAGCATCAGCTTCACGGAATTCACCGAGAAGGTCGCCGCCCGGCAGATCGACCGGGTCACGATCCGGGGATCGGAAATCCGGGCCTACAAGACCGGCTCGGTCGAGGGCCAGCCGCCCGCCCTCCGCACGATCGCGCCCGCGTACGACGGCCTCGTGGAGGAGCTCCGCAAGGCGAACGTCAAGATCACCGCCGAGGAGCCCAAAGACGGCTCGTTTCTCCTGATGGCGCTGAACTGGGCGCCTCTCCTGATCCTCGTCGGGCTCTGGATCTTCATCATGCGGCAGATGCAGAACGGCGGGAACCGGGCGCTGGCCTTCGGCAAGTCCAGGGCAAAGCTCTTGACGCCCAACCAGAAGAAGGTCACGTTCAAGGACGTCGCCGGCTGCGACGAGGCCAAGTCCGAGCTCTCGGAGATCATCGACTTCCTCAAGGATCCCGCGAAGTTCCAGAAGCTGGGCGGGAAGATTCCCAAGGGCGTCCTGATGATGGGCCCGCCCGGAACCGGCAAGACCCTCCTCGCGCGCGCCGTGGCCGGCGAGGCCAACGTGCCGTTCTTTTCGATCTCGGGCTCGGACTTCGTCGAGATGTTCGTGGGCGTCGGCGCGAGCCGGGTCCGCGATCTCTTCGAGCAGGGCAAGAAGAACGCGCCCTGCATCATCTTCATCGACGAGATCGACGCCGTCGGCCGGCACCGCGGAGCGGGGCTGGGCGGCGGACACGACGAGAGGGAGCAGACCCTGAACGCGCTTCTCGTCGAAATGGACGGCTTCGAGGGGAACGACGGCGTGATCCTGGTCGCGGCCACGAACCGGCCGGATGTCCTCGATCCGGCTCTCCTAAGGCCGGGCCGCTTCGACCGCCGCGTGGTCGTGGATCGGCCCGACGTCAAGGGGCGGGAGGGCATCCTGAAGGTGCACTCCAAGCAGATCCCGCTCTCGGACGACGTCGACCTCTCGGTCGTGGCGCGCGGAACCCCGGGCTTCGCGGGCGCGGACCTCGCAAACCTCGTCAACGAGGCGGCCCTAGCGGCCGCGCGCGTCGACAAGAAGCGGGTCGAGATGGTGGACTTCAACTACGCCAAGGACAAGGTCCTGATGGGCGCCGAGAGGCGCTCGATGGTGATGTCCGAGGACGAGAAGCGCGTGACCGCGTACCACGAGGCCGGGCATGCCCTGGTCGCCGCGTTCGAGGAGAACACCGATCCCCTCCACAAGGTCACGATCATCCCGCGCGGCCGCGCGCTGGGCCTGACGCAGCAGCTTCCGCTGGAAGACAAGTACACGTACTCCAAGGACTACATCGAGGCCGAGCTCGCAGTGATGATGGGCGGGCGCCTGGCCGAGGAGATCTGCCTGGGCCGCATCACGACGGGCGCCTCGAACGACTTCGAGAAGGCCACCGAGATGGCCCGCCGGATGGTCTGCGAGTGGGGCATGAGCGAGCTCGGCCCCACGTCCTTCGGAAGACCCGAAGGCGAGGTCTTCCTGGGCCGCGACTTCTCCCGCCAGCCCGACTATTCCGAGGACACAGCCCGGAAGATCGACAACGAGGTCAACCGCATCGTCACGGCCTCCTTCAACCGGGCCAAGAGGATCATCACCGAGCAACGCCCCGCGCTCGAGGAGATCGCCAAGGAGCTCTTGGAGCACGAGTCCCTCGACGGCGAGGAGATCTACGGGATCATCCAGCGCATCACGGGCCGCAACACCTTCAAGCCCACACCCCGCAAACCGGAGCCTCCGACTCCCACGGCACAGGCCCCGGTGACGTCGCGAAAGGAAGAGGGCGGGAAGGCTCCGGCGCTGATCCCCGTCCCGGCCTGACCAAACCGCCGGCCGGTCACAAGCGAACGTCCGCGATGGCGGAGCGCGTGTTCCTGGACGGTCGCCTCACACTCTCTGGGCTGCCGTCGGTGATGGCGATCCTGAACGCGACCCCGGACTCGTTCTCGGACGGAGGCCGGTTCGCCTCGGCCGAGGATGCGATCCGCGCTGGGCTCATGGCGGCCGATGCCGGCGCCGCGATCCTGGACGTGGGGGGCGAGTCCACCCGTCCCCGAGGAACCGCCTACGGTGCCGGTGCCACGGCGGTCGACGAGGCTGAGGAGGCCCGGCGCGTCCTGCCGGTGATCGCGGGAATTCGTGCGGCGGATTCGGCGATTCCAATTTCGATCGACACGCGAAAAGTCGAGGTCGCTCGACAGGCTCTCGAGGCCGGCGCGGACATCGTCAATGTCGTGACCGGCCTCGATCCCGAACCCGCGCTCCTTGGGCTCGTTGCGGAGAGGCGGGCACTCCTGATCCTCAACCACTGCCGGGGAACCCCGGCGGACACGTTTCAGGTCTCGCGGTTTGAGGATGTCGTGACCGAGGTTGCGCGGGACCTTCACGAGGCCCTGTCGCGAGCCGAGGCCGCGGGCATCGATCGAAGCCGCGTACTACTGGACCCCGGGCTCGGTTTTGGGAAGACACCCGATCAGAACTTCGCGATCCTCTCCCGCCTTGAGGAGCTGACATCCAGAGGCCAAGCCTGGGTCTTCGGCGCCTCGCGCAAGGCGTTCCTGAACCTTCAAGGGCGCCCCCCCAACGAGCGATTGCCGGAGTCGCTGGCGGCCGTCGCGGTGATCGCGGAACACGCGAGAGCCTCCGGAACCCCGTCTCTCGTGCGCGTTCACGACGTCTCTGAGACCGTGAGATTCCTCGCGGTCCTTCGTTTGGGCACAGCGAGACTTCAGACTCCGGGGCGCTAAACTCCGTCGATGTCGCAACCGTATGGAAATGCGTCCTCGCGCGAAAGAGAGCCCGCGGTCGCGACACTTCAACGTTCCCTCTTCGGAACCGACGGCATTCGCGGAAAGGCCGGGGTCCCTCCTCTCGACGTTGAGACCGTGTCTCGCGTTGGAGCCGCTCTTGTGGCCTCTCTCAGGGGCTCCGGAAACGGCCGCCCCCTTCGCGTTGTGCTCGGATGCGACACCCGCGAGTCGTCTGAGGAGATCGCGGGAGCCCTTGCGGGCGGCGTGGTTGGATCGGGCGGAAGCATCGATTTCACGGGAGTGGTTCCAACGCCCGCCGTGGCCTTCCTGACGCGCGAGCTCGCGGCGGACGCCGGGGTCGTGATCTCGGCCTCGCACAACCCGTGGCGCGACAACGGCATCAAGATCTTCTCGTCGCAGGGGCGCAAGCTTCCGGACGAGGTCGAGGCCGGCATCGAACGCGGCATCCTCGCCGCCGAGCCCGCCCCCAAGGTCCCGCTTCGCGTCGACACCCGGCTCGCCCAGCGCTACGTCGAGCACCTCGTCATGACCCTGCCACACCGGCTGAGCGGCCTCACCGTCGTGATCGACGCCGCGAACGGCGCGGCCTACAAGACCGCGGTCGAGGCCTTCGAGGCCGCCGGCGCGCGTGTTCTCGCCCTCCACGTGGCCCCCGACGGCCGCAACATCAACGATGGCTGTGGAGCCCTCCACCCGGACGAGATGGCCCGCGCCGTCGTGGCCGCGCGCGCGGACCTCGGCATCGCGTTGGACGGAGACGCGGACCGGATCGCGGTCGCCGACTCCCTGGGAACTCTCCTGGACGGCGACGACATCCTGTTCCTGTGGGCTCTGGAGCTCGAGCGCGAGGGCCGCAAGCCCGCCGTGGTCGTTGGAACCGTGATGTCCAACCTCGGGCTGGAGGAGGCCCTTCACGAGAAGGGAATCCGCCTCGTGCGCGCCGCGGTCGGCGACCGCTATGTGGTCGATGAGATGGAACGCGAGGGCGCGCTCTTGGGTGGTGAGCCCTCGGGTCACCTGATCCGCGCGGATCTCACCACGACCGGCGATGGAATCCTGACGGGCCTCCACCTCGCGGCCCTCGTCGCCGCGTCCGGCCGCTCGTTGAGCACGCAGCCTCGCCTGGTTCACACGCCGCAGGTCCTCAGGAACGTCCGGGTGAAAAAGCGGATTCCGTTCGAGGAGATCGTGTCTTTGATCGCCGTGCGCGAACGGAGCGAGGAGCTCCTCGGCGGCCATGGCCGCATTCTCCTGCGCTATTCGGGAACCGAGCTCCTCGCCCGCGTGATGGTCGAAGGCCGCGAGCGCGAGACCGTCAACGCGGTCGCCGAGTCCCTAGCCGGAACGCTCCAGGACGCCATCGGGGCCTGAGCGGCGTCTTCCGTCATGGGGTGAGCGCCATCGCGACGCAGCTCATCGACGCCGGCGGTTCCTCTCCCGCGACCGTGGCGGCGAGCCGATCGCCGTCGATCGGCTTCACGGTCACGAAGGCCATGATCTCCGCCTGCTCCCCCGAATCGATCCGCTCTACGGCGATCGCCGCATTCTCGAAGCGGCGCAGGAGATCGGCGGCGGGAGACCGGCCACGGCGAGCTCTTTCGTTCGAAGGAAAGGAGACCCGAACATAGTGCCGCTCCCTCATGACCTGCGAGACCTCTCCGCTCGGACGCACGGCTTCGAATCGCTCGAAGCCGAACGGCGGGAGCGGGCGTCCACCGGCACGGCGGGCGATCTCGAGGATGTCGGAGAGCACGGCCACCGCGGTCGCCGCGCCTCCCGCGCCCGCGCCCCGGAACAAGAACGGCCCCCCGGTCTCGCAGATCACCTCGACCGCGTTCGACGGGCCCTCGACCGCGGCAAAGGGCGAGGAGGAGGACACCAGCTGCGGCTTCACGGAGAGGACCGGCGTCCCATCGGACAGCCTCCTCGCGACCGCTATCAGGCGGGGGACCCGCGACAGCCGCTCGGCAAGCTGGAAGTCGACCGGCAAGAGCCCGGCGATGCCCGCCTTGGCAACCTGGCCGGGCTCCACGGCGATTCCGAACGCCAGGCGCGCCAGGATCGCGAGCTTGCACGCGGCATCGTCGCCCTCCACATCGGCCTTAGGGTCCGCCTCGGCATACCCAAGCTCCTGAGCCTCGCGGAGAATCTCGGCGAACGGGCGGGCGGTTCGCTTCATCTCGGACAGAATGAAGTTCGACGTGCCGTTGAGGATTCCGGACACGGACACGATGCGGTCTGACGAGAGGCCCTCGCGAAGCGCGCGCAGGATCGGGATGCCGCCCGCGACGGAGGCTTCAATGCCCAGCGCGACCCCTTTCCCGGTCGCCAGGGCCGAAAGCTCGTCGCCATGCTCGGCGAGGAGCAGCTTGTTCGCGGTCACCACCGGCTTTCCCCGCTGGAGCGCCCCGCGCACGAGCCCGCGCACCGGAGCCACGCCACCGATCAGCTCGACCACTAGGTCGACATCCTCGGCCCCCACAACTTCCGAGAGCTCCGACGTGAACCGCACGCCGGAGCCGTCGCCGTCCGCCCAGCCCTCCGGTCGCCCACGCAGGCCGCGGCTCGCCACCCTGCTGAATCGAAGATCCACCCCGAAGTCTCGAAGAAAGGCCTCCCGCCGCGTCGCGACCAGGCGAACCAATGCGCGCGCGACGGTTCCGTAACCGAGAAGACCAAGCCTCACCGTGGGAGCCTCCATCAGCGGGTCTTCAGACATCGCGGGCGGAATGTAGAGAACGGCCTCGCCACGTTCAACCGGGCGGATGATTCACGACCCTTAGACTTTGGGTTCCAGCTCGGAGAAGCAATGGCTGCCTTGCCGTTTCTGATCATCTACATCGTGCCGGCCTCCGTGGTCGCGGGGGCCTTCCTGGGCGGTGCGGGAACCTACCTGACGCCGCTTCTGGTGTTCTTTCTGATCCCCTTGGCCGACGCGGTCCTCGGGGTCGACACCCGAAACCCGGTCCCCGAGGCCACGCCCAACGAGGGCGCCCGCGGGGTCTATCGGGCCATCTGTCGCGCGGCGGTCCCGATCCAAGTCGGCCTCGTTTGCGTCTTCGCGTGGGTCGTCTCGAGCCGCTCGCTGACGCCGCTCGAGATCGTGGGGCTGACCCTCTCCGTGGGCATCACGACCGGCGCGATGGGGATCACGATCGCGCACGAGCTGGCCCATCGGGCGAATCGCCTGGATCGCGCGCTGGCCGACGTGCTGCTCTTGTTCGTCTGCTATCTCCACTGGGGCATCGAACACGTGCACGGCCACCACCGGAACGTCGCGACCCCGCTTGACCCGGCCTCCGCGCGAAAGGGGGAGTCGGTCTATCGGTTCTGGATGCGCTCGGTCTTCGGAAGCCTCCGGAGCGCGTATGCGATCGAGGCCACACGGATTCGCCGGAAGCGTCCGGGTGCCCCACGACTCGGCCTCATGGTCCAGAACCGCGTAGTGTCCTTCGTCGCCTGCGGGGCCTTCCTCGCGGGGGGCTTTGCGCTCGCGCTTGGCCCACGCGGCGCGGTGTTTTTCCTTGCGCAAAGTCTCGTCGCGATCACGCTTCTGGAGATCGTGAACTACGTCGAGCACTACGGCCTTCAAAGGCGACCCCTGGGAGACGGGCGCTACGAGCGCGTCACAGAGCTTCACTCCTGGAACGCGAGTCACCGGGTGACCAACTACTTCCTTTTCAATCTGCAAAGGCACTCCGATCACCATGCCTATCCGCAGCGTCCCTATGAGACCCTGCGGCACTTCGACGAGAGCCCCCAGCTCCCCCAGGGCTACGCGGCCATGGTCCTTCTCGCGCTGCTGCCACCCGTGTGGCGCCGAGTTATGGATCCCCGTGTCGCGGTCCACGAAGTGCGGCTCGAAAAGGCCGCCTGAGCGCGAAATCTTCGCCTGCTGTTTCGAACCCCGTGCCGTGACCTGTGTATCGTCCGCGCCGCATGGGTTCCATGCGGTCCGACGACTTTCCGCGGCGCTTTTTCGATGGCCTGGCGCGCTATCGCTGGCTGGAGACCCTGGGCCGCGGCGGGGCCGGCGTCGTGTTCAAGGCGCTCGACCTGGAGCTCGACGAGATCGTGGCGATCAAGTTTCTCGCACCCGATTCGTTTGACGACGAGGACAACGTCTCGGCCCGCTTCAAGCGCGAGGTGGAGCTGAGCCGCCAGATCTGGCACCCCAACGTCGCCAAGATCTACGACTTCGGAACGCACGCCGGCACGCTCTACTTCACGATGGAGTACATCGACGGAGAGGACCTGTGGACCATCATCCATCGCGAGGGACGCCTTCCCGAGGCCCGCGCGGTGCCGCTCCTGCGCCAGATCCTGCGGGGCACCGAGGCGATTCACCAGGCCGGAATCGTCCACCGCGACCTCAAGTCCCAGAACGTCCTGATGACCGCGGCGGGCGGCGTGGCGATCCTCGACTTCGGCCTCGCGCGCGGGCACCCGAGCGAGCGCTTCACGCTCCACACCTCGATTCTCGGAACGCCCGACTACATGTCCCCGGAACAGGCCGAAGGCGCGCCGGTGGACGCCCGCAGCGACATCTACGCGGTCGGCATCATCGCCTTCGAGATGCTCACGGGCCGCGTGCCGTTCACCGGGACCTCACCCATCGCGATCGCGATGAAGCAGATCACCGAGCCCGTTCCGGACACGCTCGCGAAAAGGACGGACATCTCGCAGGGGCTCAAGGCCATCGTCCACAAAGCGCTTTCCAAGAGGCGCGAGGACCGCTTCCCCGTCGCCGAGGAGATGGAGATCGCGCTCGCGACGCTCAAGAGCCCGGCCGCGGACAGCGAGCTTCCCAACGCGGACGCGATCGCCGATGCCCTGGAGTCGCACCTAGACGCCCTGTTTCCCCACGAAGCGGGTCCGGTCATGCCCGGCTCCGCGGGCAGCGTGTCCCGGGTGTTTCGAAGGACGCCTCTCGCGCTCGTCGTTCGGCACGACCACGCGGGGCTTCTCACGCTCGCGAGCGAGGTTGCCAAGGCGGGCTGCAAGACCATCGAGGCCCACGACGCCCGGGGCGCCCTCATCGCCCTGCAAAAGCGGAACGTGAACCTCGTGGTCCTCGACGCGGCCCTCCCGCATCGCGACGGCTGTCAGGTCACACGCACGATCCGATCCCTGAACCGCTTCGACCTGGTTCCCATCCTGGTCATCACCGAGTTTCCCGACCGCGACATGGCCGCGCGCGCCATCCAGGCGGGCGCGACGGACGTCCTCAGCGAGCCGCTCGACGCGGAGCAGCTAGCGTTCCGAATCGGTGTCCACATGCGGCGTCTCGGCTTCGCGCCGAGAGAGAGCGACGGCCCGCGCACCCTCAAGCGCCGCCGCTAGAGCGAGCCGGGCTTCTGCTTCCGCGGCGCTTTCGCACGGCGCTTCCCGGGCTGGCGCGCTTTACATCGAAAGGGGCGGCGTGCAAACTCCCGCCCGACTTTGGAACCCTCAACGTCGTCTGCTCGCGCCCCGGAAGGCGGGGGTCAAGGCGGTGCCGCCGCGCCTGAGCGCCGCTTCGAGCGGTATTGGGACAAGAGCGGTTCCGGCTTTCGACTCATCAGCCGCCCCATCGTGATCGACGGCTTGCGAACCCCCCAAACCACGATCGAGCTCGCCCCGCGCATTCGGGAGTCGGATGGGCACCTCGTCGACGACTCGTATCACGCGGTGGAGCAGGCCGCGACGCAGTTCTACGGCAAGCTCACGCTCGAACAGTTGGTGATGACGACCGTGGCTCTCCAAGTTCACATGCGCAAGAGCCGCGTGCACCTGGAGAGGAGAAAGCTCCTGCAAAGCCGCTGGACCGAGCTCGCCCGAAAGATGAAGAAGGCGCGGGTCGAGGACGAGCATCTGACCTTTCAGGAGAGCCGTTGGAAAGAGCGGATGGTCGAAGCTTCCGAGCGGAGCGGCTCCGGCGGCTTTGGAGGCGCGGTGAGCCAGGTCGTCGAGCTTTTGGAGGCCGAGCACCAAGAGCTCGTGGAGCAGCGCCGCGCCCTTGAGGAGGAACAACGGGAGAACCAGCGCCAATGGCTGGAGCTCGAGAGAGAGGACGCCCAGCTTCTGCAGGATGCTCCCAAGTTCGAGCAGACCGACGACCTCCGCCATCCCTACGTGCTGATGCTGATCGGCACGAGCCGCGAGACACGGCCCAAGAGATCGCTCGCCTCCGCCATGAACGTCCTCGTCGAGGCGTTGCAGAAGCCGCTCTCCAGGACGGATCAGATGCTCCTCGAGATCGCCCTCCGCCGCGGAATCCGGGCTTCGGGTCCGGCTCGCGAGCCGGACTCCGAGGATTGGGTGCGGGGTCTCTTTCGGGAAGCGGAGAGAGCCTTCCTTGAGGAGTTTCCCTGGTCGCGTCCGTACCTCAGTCGCCAAGCGGACTGAGCGGCCGGCCTTGCCCGAACCTCCCGACCTCATCGCGCAAATCGCCCGGGCTGTTTCCTTGGCGGGTGGTCGCGCGGTTCTTGTTGGCGGTTACGTCCGCGATTCGCTCCTCGGCCTCCACCCAAAAGACATCGACATTGAGGTGTTCGGGCTTTCGCTGGACCGCCTGATCGCCGTGCTCCGGGAGTTTGGGCAAGTCGACGCCGTGGGACGCTCGTTCGGGGTCCTCAAGATCCGAGATCTCGACGTCTCCGTGCCGCGCCGCGATTCGAAGGCCGGCCCGGGACACAAGGGGTTTCTGGTCGAGCCGGATCCCTCCATGACCTTCCCCGAGGCCGCGCGCCGCCGCGACTTCACGATCAACGCGATGGGGCAGGATCCCCTGACCGGCGAGCTCCTCGACCCTTTCCGCGGCCAGGAAGACTTGGCCAATTCGTTTCTGCGCCGGACCGATCCGGAGAGCTTCGACGAAGATCCGCTCCGGTTTCTCCGCGCCGCGCAGTTTCTGGCCCGCTTCGAGCTCACGCCCGAGCCGGACCTCCTAAACGCCGCGAGGGCTTCCCGCCACACCCTCCTCGAACTTCCCAAAGAGCGCGTCTTCGAGGAGCTTGTCAAGCTTCTTCTGAAGGGAAGGAGGCCCTCGCTTGGGCTTGCCTATCTTCGCCAAACCGGCCTCGACGAGGTGCTGTTTCCCGAGATCTCCGCGCTCGCCGGCTGCCCCCAGGACCCGGAATGGCATCCGGAAGGGGACGTCTTCGTCCACACGTGCCTGGCCTTGGACGTCGCGGCCGGCCTGCGCAGCGGACAGCGCGACGCCGACCTCGTGCTAATGCTGGGCGTTCTTTGCCACGACCTTGGCAAACCGCCCACCACGGCCTTCGAGGACGGGCGCTGGCGCTCGCGCTCGCACGAGCAGGCGGGCCTGGTTCCGACGCGGCTGCTTCTGGAGCGGCTGAAGGCCCCGGTGGCGACGTTGGAGGCGGTCCTCGCCCTGGTCGCGGACCACCTGGCTCCCGCGCACTTTGCCAAGAGCCGGCCAGGACCCAAGGCCTACCGGCGGCTGGCGCGAAAGCTCGGGGACGGTGGGACCAACATGGAGATGCTCCACCGGGTCGCCATGGCCGACCACTTTGGCAGGACCACCAAGGACGCCTTGGCAAGGGAGTTTCCGGCGGGCGCCGATTTTCTGGCCGCGGCGCGGGCGGTCGCGGTCGAGAAGGCGCCCGAGCCCGATGTGGTCATGGGCCGCCACCTGATCGCACGCGGTCTGAAGCCGGGGCCTGCGTTCTCATCGATTCTCGACCGCTGCCGGGAGATTCAATACGAGACCGGCTTGACCGACCCGGACGCGATCCTGGCGCGGCTCCCCTTGTGACGGTGTGATTCTGTGACGCCGAGCTTGTCAAGCCGGATTGCAAACTTGAAAGAGGTCCTCAAGCCCTCCCGACAAAGTTCTCTCGACGCCGCGCGCTCTCTGGTCGTCGTCTTCACGGTGCTGGGGGCCGTGCTCGCGGGACCGGAGGCGCTTCCGGTCCCGCTGCGGCTCCTCACCGCAGGTGCGATCGGGGTCGCGTTGTTCTGGACCGCGTCGCGAGCCACGCGCGTTCTCCTTGGTCCAGCCGAGATCGACGCACTCTCGCGCCTCACCATCACAGGTCTCTTCGCGGCGGCCTTGTGCATTGTCCCGGCGACGATCCTGGGACACTTTGGGGTTCTGTCGGGCCGCGCCCTCCTGACGTGGGTTCTCATCGCGTTCGTGGCGAGTCGTGTCTTTTCCGCGCCCGTGGACGCGGCGCAAGAGCCGTCCGCGCCGCGTCCGCCGTTTGCGGAGCGCTTCATCCTGGCCGGAGCCGTCGCGGCCATGACAATGGTCTTGGCACTTGCGATCTACGATCAGAGGCACCGCCCTCCCGGGGCCAACGCCTACGACGACGCTTCCTACCACCTTCCCGCGGCGGCCACGTGGCGGCACAGCGGCGACCTTCGCATGCTGAAGTTCCCAATCGGCGACGGCAGCATGGCATTCTACCCAATCGCAGGCGAGTTGGCCTCATTCGCGCTCCTCGCGCCCATGGGCAACATCGACGTGTTCGCCCGGGTCTCGGAGGCCCCGTTCGCGCTCTTTTCCCTGATCGCGGTCGCGGCGATCGCCCGAAGGCTGGGGCTGCCGGACGGCGCAGCGGTTCTGGCTGCGCTTCTCTATGCCACAAACCCGCGTGCCTTCCCGACCGCCATGCTGAGCGCGGGAAACGACCATGCGACCGCGTTTTTCGCGCTGGCGGCGGTCCTCGCAAGCCTCCTCTTGGGCGAACACGCGTGCGCCGGCCGAGCCGTGACCTTGGGCATCGCGCTCGGCCTCCTCGCCGGGACGAAATACACCGGGCTCATGTTCGCGCTACCCATCGGCATCCTGGCGGGGCTCTGTGTGCTCGGGAGCCGGGATTCCGGCACTTTGGCTTGCCCTTCCCTTCGCCGGATCCTCGCACTCGCGGCCATCGCGCTGGGCGTTTCGCTCTTCTGCGGCGGCTACACCTATTTGCGCAACGCGGTCGCGACCTCAAACCCACTGTATCCCGCCGACGTCAAACTCCTGGGGACACAGGTGCTCAAGGGTTGGGCGGCGAGCGCCCGCGCGGGCTTTCGGGCGCGTGAGGAGTTTCCTATCGACGTTCGCAACTTCCTGACCGGCCGCCCGGACCTCTTTGGGAGCCTCTTTCCGTGGATCGCGATTCCCGCGGCCTGCCTCGCCCCGGTTGTCGCGCTCTTTGTCAACGGCTCGCCCTGGGAACGCCTCCGCCGGGCGCTCCTGTTTTCGCTTCCCGCAGTCTTTTTCGCGCAGTTCCTGTTCCTGATGTTCGACCACCGCGACGTGCGTTACATCTTCGCCGCGGTCGCGCTGGCGGGCTTGGGAACCTGCTGGCTGATCGAGCGCCTTCCGCCTCGCGCGGCCCGCACCCTGCGAACTTGCTTCGTGGCAGCGGTCGCCATCTCCCTTGCTCTCCATCAGACTCCAGAGCCCCAAGCACGTGCTTGGCTACTGGGGGGAGCCGGGCTGACCGGGCTTTTCTTCGCGGTGCGACCCGCTGGGTTTCTCGCACCGTCTTTGCGGCGTTGGGCCACCGTCGGCGCGATCGCGCTCCTGGTCGCCTGGACGCCGACCGTCGCCGAATATCAGAACGAGAAATTCGCTTCCTATCAAGCCGCGGCCTTCCTCGATGCCGCGACAGGGCCTCGCGGCACAACCGTCGCATTCGTGGGCGGGAATCAGCCGTACGGGTTCTTCGGAGGCCTCCTTCAGAACCGCGTGCTCTTCGTCCCGACGTTCGCGGACGCGGGCGCGGCCTACTTCGGATGGAAGGGTTCGCTCCAGTTCCCAAGACACCTCGCGGACCGAAGCGAGTGGCGACAGAACCTCCGTCGCCTGGGTGTGGAATACGCGGTGGTTGTCCGGCACGGGGACGACATGCCCGAGCGCGGCTGGATGGCCATCGAGCCTGACGCCTTCCGGCTGGTCTGCCGGGACGCCCGAACCGAAGTCTTTTCGGTGAACGTGCCCGAAACCCCGTCGCCGTCGCTCACGCTGGACCCGGAGCGCCCGGAGACCGACCGGTTCCTCGGCGGCGGCGTGGGACGGTTGGTCGGATCGGCAAATGAACGAGCGTTCTTCCACGTTTCCCGCGCCGATGCCATGTTCGTGATTCCGCCGCTTGGCTCCGGCAGCCTGATCGACAGCATCACGATCGAGCTCGCCACGGCACCCGGTCAGGGCCTTGCGCTGGTGTTGAACGGGTCGCCGCTCCCCCTCGAGAAGGGTTCCCCGCTCGCGAGAAAGTGGATTGCCAAGGTACCCCACGGACGTTGGCGATTCAGACGCAACTGGCTGTCGTTTGCCTCATCGGACGACTGGCCGCCTCAGGGAATCCGAATCGCGCGCATCGAGCTCGCGATGCTTCCAAATACCACCCAAGCGCCCGCCAGGCCGGGCTCGCTCCTGGTCTCCCTGGAGCTTCCGGAGGCCGGAGCCACCTTGGAGGGCCAAACGCTGTTCGTAAAGGGCTGGTGTCAGGAACGCGGCGGCGGCCGCATCGAGCCCGCAAGCTTCCTCGTGGATGGTCTGGAACGCCCGGTGAAGCGACTGATACGCGTCGCCCGCCCCGATGTCTCCCAGGTGATCCCGTCGGTCGGGGACGCGTCCGAGGCCGGATTCGAGGCCGAGATCGACGTTTCGGACTTGGCAACCGGCGAGCACGAGCTCGTCGTGGGCTTCGAGACCCCCGATGGCCGCGCGCGAACGCTGCCGGCCCGCAAATGGCGTCGTTGAACCCGTCGAAGTAGATTGACTGGTCTCCCGTCAAATTGCGGCGCAAAATGACGACATGACCGTCACCCCGACCCGGCCCCGCATCCTGCAACGTCCCAAGCAGTCGTTCTTCCTGTTCGGGCCGCGGGGCTCCGGAAAGAGCACGTGGGTGAAGGCTACGTTTCCGTACGCGCACGCCGTCGACCTTCTGGACGAGGACCTCTTTCATCGCCTGTTGGCCGATCCGGCCCTCTTCGCGGCGCGTCTAAGGCCGCTTCCACGCGAGAGCTGGGTGTGGATCGACGAGGTCCAGCGCCTTCCCAACCTCCTCAACGAAGCGCACCGCTTCATCGAAGAGCGGCGCCTGCGGTTCGTTCTCTCCGGCTCGAGCGCGCGCAAGCTCCGACGCACGGGCGTGAACCTCCTCGCGGGCCGGGCGCTTCGCAAGACCATGTTTCCGTTCGTCCCCGAGGAGCTCGGCGCCTCGTTCGACTTGGACGACACCCTCGCCTTCGGCAGCCTCCCCATCGTGTTCGCCTCGCCGGACAAGGCGGAGACGCTGAAGGCCTACGTTCAAACCTACCTGCGCGAGGAAATCCAGGCTGAGGCGCTGGTCCGAAACCTGGCCGGCTTCGCGAGGTTTCTCCCGGTCGCGGCGGTCCTGCACGCCCAGGAGCTCAACATCTCGGGCCTCGCGCGCGACGCGGGAGTGTCCCGCACCACGGTCGCGGGCTACCTGGAGATCCTCGAAGACACGCTCCTCGCGTTCACGCTCCCGGCCTTCGAAAGCGGCCTGAGGGTCCGCGAACGGCGCCATCCGAAGCTGTATTGGGTGGACCCGGGAATCGTCCGCGGCGTGAAACGTCAACTAGGCCCGCTGACGGCCGAGGAGCGCGGCCCTCTCTTCGAAGGCTGGCTCGCAACGCTTCTAAGAGCCTACGGAGAACACCGCGGCCTCTTCGACGAGATGTTCTATTGGCGCCCCGCCGATTCCACGCGCGCCGAGGTGGACTTTCTTCTCTCGCGCCAAGGGCGCTACCTCGCGATAGAAGCCAAGTCGAGCCCGAGGCCCTCCCTGCGCGAGCTGTTCGGGCTCCGCGCGATCGCGAAGCTCCCAGGCCTTGCGAGGAGGATCCTTGTGTACAACGGAAAGGAGGCGCTCCAGACCGAGGACGGCATTGAGGTTTGGCCGGTCGAGCGGCTGCTCAAGGAGCTTGGGGCGGGGACGCTTTGGGACGTTGGATGAGGGGCGCTCTACCCGGCCGGGCGCATGCCGAGCCACTGCAGCACGGCTCCCTCCACCGCCTGCAACTCGGCCGGCGTGAGGACACCAAGCCGCCTAATCAGCCTGACCGGCGGAACCGTGACGATGCTCTGGGCGTCGAATGCGCCAACCTTGAGATACGGGACGGGGATCGCGACTTCAAAACGCGACTCGCGTAGGCTTGTGGTATGCGGTACAAGAGTGACGAGGGAGCGTTCCGAGCCGCGAAAGGAAACGCTTACCACCAGGCAGGGACGGACCTTCGCGGCGAAACCCAGATCCGTCAGCCAGACCTCGCCACGCAACATCAGACTTCCTCGCGCTGTGTCGCCCGCGCCTCCTCCTCGTCCAGACCAAGGAAGACTGCGTCCGCAGCCCTCACAAGCTCTTCGTCAGTAAGGGCGGCGTGATCCGAACGCGCCGACCAGCGCAGAATGGCCGACGCAAGTTCATGTTGATCGGGTTCAGGAAGTGCCTGAAAGGACTCGAGAAAGTGTTGAACGGCGGTGCTCATGGCCTTCACCTCGGAGCAGGATTCTGGCACACGCGGTAGAGCCTCGCGTGTGTGTCAGATCATCTGTAGCAGTCCGCCACTTCACTCGTCCTCCAAAATCGAGCAGGCCTGGATGCCTACAGAGCCGGATCGAGATTAGAGGCTCGCCGACGTAGATGTCGTTGAACTTGGCGGTCATCGCCGCGTCGTTCGCACAGAGGGGACTCGCTTGCGCGGCGCTGGCGACTCAGACTACTCGATCCAGGCCGTAACCCGCCTCGAGGAAGCTCGTCACGCGGTTCGCTAGCTCGCCGTAGTTGCCCCTTGGGTAAGTCACGCATTCCCAATTCCTCAGGTCTGACGGAAGGGAAAGTACGAGGGAATCTTCGGAAACCAATACGACGTCTTTCTTCATCCCCATCGCGAGTCCGAGCTCGAAATAGACATTCAGATTGTCTTGGTCAACCTTGGCGATCACAAGGCGACTTCGCGACAAATGTCGATGGATCTTCTCCAGTAGCTGCCCGGACTCCACCAGTATGGCGCGAGAACCGGGATTCACGCCCTCCCAACGTCGACAAATGGTTGCGGCGTCAATTGGTTCAACGCCTGGAGGGAGCAGCTCCTGAGGCCACTCCTCTCTAAGGCGAAGACGGTAGTAGCGCTGACACCCATTCAGAAGCGCCACCGCCGATCGAACCCTTGAAAGATGAGAACAGGTAGAAGTAACGACTAGACTCACGCGCATGTTCACGTCTACCGTATTGAGACCGGTGAGACCATTGCCCGCCGTCCCTACCTCGGCGGCCCAACCGGCGGCAGGATCACCGTCCTCTCCTCCGCCCGGTCCGGCATTTGCGGCAATGGCTCCGTTACCGATGTCACCGAACCGGGCTCCTGCAGGACCGGTGGCACTCCGGCGCCTGACAGTTCCCGGCGGCGTGCGCCCGAGGTCTCGACCGCCTTCTGCCTTTCATCCCTTGCCAGCTTCAGGCTTCGATAGCGGTCCTCGTCCACCAGGCCGTTCCAGGGATATTCGCCTTGCAGCGCGAGCGCCTCGACGGCGTCCCAGGGTGAAAGGCCCAGCTCCTTCGCCGCGGCGCCTATCCATTTCACGGCCATGTGTTCCTCCTTCTTACGACTTGCCAAAGATGTCCGCCGCGATCTTGGGCTCTACGAAGACGCTTGCCAGCTCGCATCTCACGGCCGCGGCATTGGCCGCCTTCTTGATGCCATCCTCGACCAGAAGCAGGAGCTCCAAGGCCGCCTCTTCCGGGGCGCGCGACGGCGAGAAGGCCTCGAAGACCACCGCGATGTCCTGGCGCTTGGGTCTTGGGGCGCTGGTGCCCAAGCGTTCCACGGCGGACGCATAGGCGCCGAAGAGAAGCGTCGATACAAGATCGGCCGCGCCGGACTCCGGCTCTTCCTCGGGCAGGCCCAACGCCACGATCGCGCGTGGCGTTTCGCCCTCGAGTCCCGTGTACACAACCGTGGCCTTGAGAATGCTGTCGGGGGACGGGGGCGGGGCGACCAGCGGGCCGATCTTGACCAAGAGGTCAGTGCGCTCCTTCATCAGCGCGCGGCGGGCCGCGTCGGGAATGGGGTGAGCGTTGTCCTTGAGAAAGGTCTCTATCTGGAAATAGTTGTCCATCATCCGGCCGGAATCGGCCTGCGCAAGAAGCGCTTCGCGGTCGGATTGGAACTTCGAGCGCAGCGTGCGGAAGTCCTCGACGACACGGCGTGCCTCGCGGGCATCGCAGATCAGCGTGTCCTTGACGGCTTCCACCTTTCGAAGATGGGCAAGGCCCTCGAACTCGTCCCGCTTCTCCTCGAGGCCCAGAATTTCCTCTTCCACGCGGGCCATGTCGTCCATCAGGCGCGACAGGCCCTCCTCGATCATCCCGATCTCGTCCCTCTTGCGGCGCGCCTCCAGGCTCAGCTCGGAAATCCGGAGGCGCCGTTGCGCAGCCTCGCTCCGTAAGGCTTCCTGGGCCTCGCGGCGGGTCGCGTCGATGCGGAGAAACTCCTTGAGAAGACCCATGCGCGGCTCCTTCTTTGCGCCCGCGAGGAAGGCTCACGGGCCTGCGTCATGCGCGAGGGAGGAGTCTACGCCGACGCGTGAACCGCGACCTCGCGCCCTGGACCCTTGGAAAGCGCGCGTGCCTCGACGGCCAAGAGCTCCGCAAGCCTCGCCTTCGCGGGAGTCTCGCCGGCGTGTTGAACGGCAAGCTCGAGGTAGATCGGGCCGTGGCGCGCCTCCGCCTCGGCGAGTTCCTCGTAAAGGCGCGAGAGCCTTGCGTCCTTCAGGAAGGGAATCAGCTTTGCGAAGCGCTCATGGCTTCTGGCTTCGATGATGGCCGCGACGAGCAGAAGATCGAGCCCGCGCTCTGGTTCGCTTCCCTTTCGACAGGCCTGACGCAGCTCGTGAACGTAGTCGTTGCGGCGCTTGGTGGGGAGGCTCGCGCGGAGCCGGCGGGCTTCGCGCGTCGCCTTGCGGAAGTGCCGAAGCTCCTCGGCGGCGAGCGCGGAGAGCCGATCGACGAGCTCGGGGATCTCGGGATACGCGCCCACAAGTGAGAGCGAGAAGACGGCCGCCTGAAGCTCACAGACCGCATGGTCCGCGACGAACGCGGGGAGATTCGCCACGGCCCGTTCCGCCCAGGAATCGGGCGTCGCGAGGCGGAGGTTGAGGGCGAGCTCGGACACGAGAGCGTCCGGTCTCAAGCACCGGCGGGCGACGGAGGAACCTGAAGGGCTGGCGAGGAGTCGCGCTTGGGGGTCGCGCGCGCGGGCCCAAGCTGGCGCTTCATCCATGTCGAGAACGCGCCGAGCTCCGAGAGGCGGAGCGCCAGAAGCAGAAAGACAAACGCCTGTTGGGCAAGAAGGAACGCCCAGCGCTTGCCCATGTCGCGGCCATCCCAGGTCGGCAAAAACGCCCACCACGCAAGCCGCGGAATCGCAAGCAGTGCGACGCACCAGGCGCTCAAGGAAAGCGCTTGCAGGGGACGTCCCAGAACAAAGCCCAAACCGGACGAGAGCGCGAGAAACGGGCTTCCGTTGCGCGTCAGGCCGATCCAGGCGCGCGCCGAGAGAACGGCCGCGCGGAAGATCGCCGCGAAGCACGCAAACAGCAGAAGCCGAGCCAGCATCAGAAGCGTGGCCTCCCATTCGTATGACAAAGCGGCCGGGTCGTAGAGGCGCCCTGGGGCCTCATACAGCCCGAGGTAAAGGAGACCCGTTCCGGAAAGCGAGAGGAACCCCAGGACAAGGGACGAGAACGCGAAGCGCCCGGCGTCGGCCCCAAAGGCGGCCAGGCTTCCGCGGTCCCGGTCCGCCCCGAAGCGGCCCGCGAAGCCGCCCGAAAGAACCGACGAGAAGGCCACCACCAGCAAGGCGAAGAAGACCAGCGAGCTTGCAAGGCCCGACGAGAAGAGCCCCGCGCGACTCGCGCCGCCCACGACATCGCCCGTCACCAGGGCTTCCCAACCGGATAGGTCTCCGAAGACGTCCGGCCGGGCGCGCCCAAAGTGCACAAAGAACGTGGCGAGGTTCGGAGCGGGGGCCCTTAGCAAGCGCTCGCCGTACGGCGTTCGATCCAGGCTCTGGTGCAGCGCCGAGGAGATGGGCGAAACCAGCGCCGCCGCAAGGAGCGCATTGAGAAGCGTGTAGAGAAGGAGCGCCTTCCAGGTCGCGCAGGCGCCCGCGAATCCCCTTACCCAATGCGCCGGTACGGAGCCGCTCGAGGCCGTTCCCCCGTTCTTCAAGCCGGCCTCGGGATCAGAGGGGCGCTCAACGAGGCGATCAGCGAGAAGAGCTCCAGGACGTTCTGCGCCCAAAACCTCAGACGATGGCTCCAGTGCGAGGCGGCCGCGGGATTCGTCTCGCTGGTCCGGCCGTTGTTGAGAACGTTGATGTCGACAAGGAGCTTCGAATCCGGATCCACCTCCGCGGAGAGGAGCTTGGGTCCCGTGACGCGATAGCGAATCCAGGCCCCGCGTCCGTCCCAGGCGCGCCGGACAACCACGTTTCCGGCGAAACGGAGCTCGATCTCGACCGGCCAGACGGCCTCGCCCAATCGCCGTACGACGACCAGCGACTCGTATCGGGTTCCCGCAGCAGGGCCCGCGGTCTTGGCACCCGGGTTCGGCACGGCCGCCGGGACGTTCTGAGCATCCGTTTCGTCCGCGACGCGGTTCTCCAAGCGCAGGGCGGTTCCCTCGCCGAAATAGCCGGCTCGCGGTTCGGCAGGGCGGCTCGTCACCGAGGTCACGGCGTAGTCGAAGGTCCCCGTTCCCCGGAAGCTCTCCTCAATGAGGCCAGCCATGTCGGTGCCGGCCGTCTCGCGGACGACCCCCAGAAAGTCGGAGGTCGTCGGGTGTCGGAACGCGTACTTGGTCACATAGGCCTTGAGCACGGCGCTCCATCTCTCCTCGCCCAGAGTCCGCTCGGCGCTCGCCAGCACAAGGGCCGGCTTGTTGTACGCGTTGGCGCGCATCGCGCCCCGGTCGAGCACCGAGAACGTCGGCTGAGAGATCGGATCGGACCGCGAGGCCGCCTGCCAGTTCAGGTAGCGCTCCGAGGGAGCCAAGGGATACGGGAGAAGCACGCTTCCAAACGTCACCGGAATGCCGAAGAACGAGCGGTTGAACACCGGATCGCCGTACGCCTTCTGAAGGACGCGATACGTGGCGTAGGTCGTGAAGCCCTCGTCGAGGTGGGCCTCGTTCACCTCGTTCGACGCCACGACCGCGTGGAAGACCTGGTGCCCGATCTCGTGAATGGTCACGCTCTCGGGGTGGTGAACGCGTTGCCGCGGGATCCACGGCGCCCCCGCCGTGATGAAGGACGGATACTCCATCCCCTCGCTCCCGGAGCTGTAGGGTGGATCGACAATCGTGAGCGTCGGGTAGGGATACGGAATGTAGGCGGCCCCGAACGCGGCCAGCGCCTCTCTTGCGGCGCGGAAGTAACGGGCCTTGGACGAGCGGTGCTCGGGCTGCAGGAGCAGCACGATGTCGGTGTTGGGGAGTCCTGGAAACGAGAACGTCTCGCGGTGGAGCTCGAAGCGGGGCGAGACGGTCCAGGCGAAATCGTGGACGTCTTCGGCCGTGAAGCGGACCCGGAGACGGCCGCCCGAAAGCTCCGCCTGTTCCCTCTCGACCCCGGTCGCGCCGACCTTGCCCTTCATCGCCCGCGGCAGCTCCAACGTGACGTCGTAGTCGCCGAAGCTCGCGAAGAACTCGGTCGCCTCGTGGAACTGTCGGGCCCTCCAGCCATCGGAAAGCAGCGCCCCAAGCTTGGGAAACCAGTGAGCCGCCAGAACGTAATCGTCCTTCCATCCGGTCCGCGCCACGATGCGCGGGAGCTTGGCCACGAAGTCCACGTCCATGACCAGCGTCTCGCCGGAAGCCAGCGACTTGGGGAGCGTGACCTCCGCGTAGGTCCGATCGTCCGGGTTGCCGTCGTCCGGAGACCGGAACGTCATAGACGATGTGAGCTCCGGACCTCTCTGGAGCGCGATCCGATGGATCTCCAGATAGCCGTACGACGAGTCGGCGAGCGCATGCCGCGCGGACGATTCGCGGTCCAAATACCGCCGCATCCAGGTGGAGTTCGTGTTCCGAAAGCCGTTGAGATAGAGGTGAAACACCAGGCTCTGGAGGCGCGCCTCGCTCCGGTTCGTGAACGTGACGACCTCGTGTCCGGTCAACGTCCTCTGCTCGGCATCGTAGGAAGCCCGGATCGTGTACGAGGCGACGTTCGCGGCTCGACTGCCGGCCTGGGCCGGTCCCGCGAGGAGGATCGCCGCAGCCGCAAGGCAGGACGTGGGTCCGCCAAGCCTGCGGCTTTCCGCGCCTCTTGCCGGGAAGTGTCCTTCATTTGAGCGGGATTTCACGGACCGCGCATGCTAGCAGCGGCCCATACAATCCCGCCGTGACGGCCGATACTCAAGGGGAGCCCGCGAGGGAAGGCGGGAAACACCGCGGAACCGCCGAGTCGGCCGCCTCACGTGCCGAGGCGCTCCGGCAAGAGATTCGTCGGCACGAGCACCTCTACTACGTTCTCGACCGGCCCGAAATCACGGACGCCGCCTACGACGCGCTGATGAGAGAGCTTCTCGCGATCGAGGAGGCCCATCCGGAGCTGATCGCAGAGGACTCGCCCACACGGCGGGTAGGCGGGACACCCGTGGAAGGCCTTCCGAGCGTGCGCCACGACGTCCCGCTGCTGTCGCTGGAGAACGCCTACAACCGCGCCGAGCTCGCGGCCTGGTGGGCTCGCGTCCACAAGGGCCTCGAGGGGCGGCCGTTCGCGGTGGTCTGCGAGCTGAAGATCGATGGGCTGTCGATCTCGCTTGTGTACGAGGACGGCGTTCTCGCGCGGGCCGCGACCCGGGGCGACGGCACGGTCGGCGAGGACGTGACCCCGAATGTACGGACCATCCGCGCGGTCCCGCTGCATCTCCGTTCCGGCCCGCGCGTCCCGCGTCTTCTCGAGGTTCGGGGCGAGGTCTATTTCCCGAAGCGGTCTTTTGCCGCTCTGAACGCCCTGCGCGAGGAGGCCGGCGAGCCGCTGTTCGCGAATCCCAGGAACGCCGCCGCGGGTTCCCTGCGCCTTCTGGACTCGCGGATCACCGCGGAGCGGAAGCTCTCGGCGTTCCTCTACGCGATCGCGCGCTGCCATGCGAACGGCGAAGAGAGCTGCGAGCCCGCGACGCAGTCGGAGACGCTGTCGCGCATGGCGGACTGGGGCCTCCCGGTGAATCCGCACTGGAAGAGAGCCGAAGGCCTCGAAGACGTGGAGGCCTTCCTGGAAGCGTGGAAAGAGAAACGGCACGCTCTTCCGTTCGAGACCGACGGCGTCGTGATGAAGGTGGAGCTCCTATCGGATCGCCGCCGCCTCGGACAGACCGCCAAGTTCCCGCGCTGGGCGCTCGCCTACAAGTTCCCGCCGGAGGAGGCGACGACACGGGTCAAGCGAATCCTCGTGCAGGTCGGGCGCACCGGGGTCCTCACCCCGGTTGCCGAGTTCGAGCCGGTGCTCCTCGCGGGCTCGACGGTTCGGCGCGCCACGCTTCACAACTACGAGGACCTCGCGCGGAAGGACGTGCGCGAGGGAGACCTGGTTGCGGTCGAGAAGGGCGGGGACGTGATCCCCAAAGTCACGCGCGTGGTTTTCGAGGAACGCCCCGCAGGCGCGGCCTCGTTCGAGATGCCCTCGGCCTGCCCGATCTGCGGGGCCGCGGTCGTCCGCGAAGAGGGCGCCGTGGCGTTTCGGTGCCCAAACCCGCACTGCCCCGCCAAGGTGCAGGAGGCCATCCGCCATTTCGTGTCCCGTAAGGCCATGAACATCGACGGCTTGGGCGACGAGCGCATCGAGCAACTCCTCTCGGCGGGCCTCGCCGACGACGTGGCCTCGCTGTACACGCTCACAATCGAGAAGCTCACCCCGCTCGAACGCTGGGGCGAAAAGTCGGCGCGAAACCTCGTCGAGGAGATCGAGAGGTCGAAGGACGCCGGGCTCGCGAGGCTCCTCTTTGGGCTCGGGATCCGGCATGTGGGTGAGAAGACCGCTCGCACGCTCGCGCGCCATTTCCGGACGTTGGAGACGCTTCGAGAGGCCGACGAGGCGAGCCTGACCGCGGTCCCGGAAATTGGACCCGAGACGGCCCGCGGCGTGAGGGAGTGGTTCGAGAACGAGGCCAACCAAGTGCTGATCTCGAAACTCGCCGCGATCGGCGTCCGTATGAGCGAAGCCGATGAGGACCGCTCCCCAGCCACCGACCTCGCGCCCGAGGGCAATGCGCGGCCTCTCTCCGGCATGGTGTTCGTCTTGACGGGAAGCCTCACGGGCCTCTCGCGGGAGGACGCGACCCTGAGGATCGAACGCGCCGGGGGCAAGGTGACGTCGAGCGTCTCAAAGAAGACCAGCGCGCTCCTGGCGGGCGAAGAGCCCGGAGGAAAGCTCGACAAGGCGCGGGCCCTCGGCGTTCCAATCTGGTCCCTGGCCGACCTTGAGGCCGCTCTCTCGGGGAGCAGCTCGTCCAATTCCTCATCCGAACCCGAAGCACCGTCGCCGCAACACGCGGACGCCGCCAACGAATGAACCCGAGGAGTCACACCCCAAGATGAATCCGCCCTTCACCGGCGCCGGTACGGCCCCGCCCAACCTCTCGGGCTCCGGCTCGACCTCCTCCTCCGCGCTTTCTCAGCCTCTCATCCTGGTCGTGGACGACGACTCCGCCAGCCGTCGCGCGATGGCGCTGACCCTCCAGACCGACGGCCGCCGGGTCGAGGAGTTCGCGAACGCGGACGCCGCGCTCGCGCGCGCGACCGAGGACCCTTCGGTCGCCCTCGTCGTCACCGACCTCAAGATGCCGGGCAAGACCGGCCTGGAGCTCGCGACCGAGCTGGCTGCGGCGCGCCCGGACATCTCCGTGCTCCTCACGACCGCGTACGGCGACGTCGAGACGCTGATCGCCGCGCGAGCCCTGGGAACGGTCGACTACGTCGCCAAGCCGCTCGCCAAGGACGACCTCAGGCTGCGGGCCGAGGCGGCGCTGACGCGAGCCCGCCAGGCCGGAGAGATCCGCTCGCTCAGGGAGCGGCTGGACAAGCGATACGGCTTCGAGGCGATCCTCGGCGTCTCGCGCCCCATGGAACGGCTCTTCGAGAGACTTCGCGTCGCCGCGCCCGCCAAGACCACGGTCCTCATCGTCGGAGAGTCGGGCACGGGCAAAGAGCTCGTCGCGAACGCGCTTCACCACAACTCGCCGCGCCGCTCGCGCGCGTTCGTCGCGCTCAACTGCGGGGCCATCCCGAAGGAGATCATCGAATCCGAGCTCTTCGGCCACGAGCGCGGCGCGTTCACGGGAGCGCTCGTCAAGCGCATGGGCCGCATCGAGCAGGCCCACGGCGGCACCCTGTTTCTCGACGAGGTCTCGGAGATGCCGCCCGAGCTTCAGGTGAAGTTCCTGAGGGTTCTCGAGGAGAAGCGCGTCACCCCGGTCGGCGGCAACGACTCCAAGGACGTCGATTTCCGCCTGATCGCCGCCACGAACCGCGACCTCGCCAAGGAGATCGAGGCCGGGCGCTTTCGGCAGGACCTCTACTACCGGTTGTCGGTGGTAACCGTGACGATCCCCGCGCTCCGCGAAAGGCGTGAGGACATTCCTCTCCTCATCGAGCGCTTTCGCGATCTCTTCGCGAGGGAGCACGGCCGTGCCATCGGCGGCGTCACGCCCGCGGCGCTCGCGGCACTGGTTGAATACGAGTGGCCAGGCAACGTGCGCGAGCTGAAGAACGTCATCGAGAGCGCGGTCCTCTTCGCGGCCTCCTCCAAGATCGACGTCTCCGACCTTCCCCCCGCGGTCCAGGCGAAGGCGGCCACGCACGCCTCCGACGCCCACGCGCAGGGCACCGAAGCCGCGCCGTCCCTGGTCGGCCTTCTGATCGGCAAGACCATGGCGGAGATCGAACGAGAGGCCATCCTCACAGCGGTTCAGGCCTCCGGCGGAAACCGAAGGAAGGCCGCCGAGAGGCTGGGCATCGGCCTCCGGACGCTCCAGAGAAAGCTCAAGGAGTACCGGGGCGAAACAGACGACGGCCCGGAAGGCGATGCCGACGACGAAGCCGAGGCGGCCGGCGGCGCAAGTTCAGCAGGAGCCGATCCGGAGGGCTGAAGGGCTCCCTTAAGGCAAGGCTCCCTTCGTTCCGCTCTTCCTACAATCCCGCCCCATGGACATTCCGATGAAGGTCTACGTGACGTGCCCGATCGCGGAGCTCCGGCAGGCGCAGGGAACGCTGATCGCGGTTTCGCCGCACGGCTACTACGAGCTTCACATCGCGTTCGGCTCGAACATGCACAGCGTCCTTCTGCCCGTTTCGGCGACGACGCTCACCGCGAGGGAGCCGATCCTCACGCCACCGGCCGGGTTCGAGCTCGAGCGCTAGCCGCGCACGGTCCGGCGCGCCTTCGCGGGGGCCTCCCTGACCGCGCGCTTTGCGGTCGCAGGCTTTTTGGACCTCGCGGGCGCCGCCGCGGGACGCGACGACGTGCGGTGAGCTGGAATAGTTCCGCTCGCGGCCACGACCGCCGGTTCTGACCCGGTCGCTGGAACGCCAGCGGCGGGCTTCACCGTACCGGCGCTGACGGACTTGGGCGCGTTCTTCACCTTCGCCCCGTCCCGAAGGGCCGCCTGCGCGGCGGCGAGGCGGGCGATCGGGATGCGGAACGGCGAGCACGAGACATAGTCCAGCCCGGTCCGGTGACAGAACTCAACGCTGGTTGGCTCGCCCCCGTGCTCTCCGCAGATTCCCACCTTAAGGGCCGGACGCGTCCCGCGACCCAGGTCCACCGCGATGCGGATCAGCTTGCCGACCCCCCGCTGATCCAGCTTCTCGAACGGGTCCGCGGACAGGATCTCCCTCCTCACGTACTCCGGCAGGAACTTGCCCGCGTCGTCTCTCGAAAGGCCGAACGTCGTCTGCGTGAGGTCGTTCGTGCCGAAGCTGAAGAACTCGGCGACGGTCGCGATCTCGTCCGCCGTGATCGCCGCGCGCGGAAGCTCGATCATGGTTCCGAGCAGGAAATCGACGCGAATGCCCTGGGACTCGAATACCTTCTCGGCGGTGGCTCTCACGATCGCGCCCTGATCGGCGAGCTCGTTCACGTGCCCGACGAGCGGAATCATGATCTCGGGCCGGATCTCGATTCCCTCTTTCTTGACGCGGCACGCGGCCTCCAGGATCGCCCGGGTCTGCATGCGCGTGATCTCGGGGAACGAGATCCCCAGCCGACAGCCCCGATGCCCCAGCATTGGGTTCATCTCGTGAAGATCCGCGACCTTCCTCGCCACGAGCCGGGGGTCGACGCCGGTCAGGCGCGCCACCGCCTCGCGCTCCTTTTCGCCGTGCGGAAGGAACTCGTGAAGCGGCGGGTCGAGGGTCCGGATCGTCACCGGCCTCGATCCCATCGCCCGGAAGAGGCCGATGAAGTCCTCGCGCTGCATCGGGAGGATCTTGTCCAGGGCGCGTTCGCGGTCCTCGGTCTTGTCGGCGAGGCTCATCTCGCGCATCGCCAGGATCCTCTCGCCTCCGAAGAACATGTGCTCGGTGCGGCACAGCCCGATGCCTTCGGCGCCGAAGGACAGCGCGTTCAGGGCCTGATCGGGCTGGTCCGCGTTCGCGCGGACGCGAAGCCGCCTCACGTCATCGGCCCAGGACATCAGCACCGCGAAGCGGCGGTAGATCTCGCTGTGCTCTCTGTCCAGCGACTTCTCGAGCGTGACCTGCAGAACCTCCGAGGGCTTGGTCGCGAGCTTCCCTTCGATGACCTCGCCGCTCGTGCCGTCGATCGAGAGCCAGTCGCCCTCTCTCAGGACCTTCATGTCAGAGCTCGCGGGCTTCACGGCCATCGTGCGCAGCGACGCGTCGATCCGAAGGACCTCGCAGCCCGCGACACACACCTTGCCCATCTGCCGCGCCACGAGCGCCGCGTGGGACGTCATGCCGCCGCGTGCCGTGAGGATGCCCTCCGCGGCGTTCATGCCCTTGATGTCCTCCGGGCTCGTCTCCTCGCGCACCAGGAGCACCTTCTCGCCGCGCTGCGCCCATTCGAAGGCGTCGTGCGCCGTAAACACGATGCGGCCCGTCGCCGCGCCGGGTCCCGCGTTGAGACCCTTCGCGAGAATGCGCCCCTCCTTCATCGCCGCGTACTTGGCGTCGGGGTCGAAGATGGGCCTGAGCAGCTGGTTCAGAGAGTCCGGGTTCACGCGCAGGACCGCTTCCTCGGCCGTGATGCGGCCCTCCTCGACCATCTCCACCGCGATGCGGACCTCTGCGAAGCCCGTGCGCTTGCCGGTCCGGGTCTGGAGCATCCACAGCGTGCCCTTCTCCACGGTGAACTCGATGTCCTGCATGTCGCGGTAGTGGTCCTCCAGCGTGCGGCGGATGCCGAGGAGCTGCTTGTAGACGGCCGGCATGCGCTTCTCCAGGGTCGCCATCTTCTGCGGGGTTCGGATGCCCGCGACGACGTCCTCTCCCTGCGCATTGATCAGGTATTCGCCGTAGAACAGGTTTTCGCCGGTCGCCGGGTCCCGCGTGAACGCGACGCCGGTGCCGCAGTCGTCGCCCAGGTTCCCGAAGACCATCGACTGCACATTGACCGCGGTTCCCCACGTCTCCGGAATGTCGTTGAGCTTTCGGTAGACGATCGCCCTCTCGTTCATCCAGGACGAGAAGACCGCGCCGATCGCGCCCCACAGCTGCTCGCGCGGGTCCTCCGGAAACAGCAGCCCGGTGCGATAGCGGATCTCGGCCTTGAAATCGCGGACGAGCTCCTTGAGCGCGTCGACCGGCAACTCGGTGTCGAGATGAACCCCGTATGCGAACTTCTTCTTTTCCAGGATCACCTCGAAGGGATCGCGGTCGCGCTTGTCCATGGGCTTCAGGCCCATCACGACATCGCCGTACATCGCGACGAAGCGCCGGTAACAGTCCCAGGCGAAGCGCGGGCTCTTCGAGACCTTGGCGAGGCCCTCGACCGTGCGGTCGTTCAGGCCCAGGTTGAGGATCGTGTCCATCATGCCGGGCATCGAGGCGCGGGCCCCGGATCTCACCGAGACCGTAAGCGGGTTGGACGCGTCGCCGAAGCGCCGCCCGACCCCCTTCTCCACGAGCTTCAGATGGCCCTCCACCTCGTCCTTCAGCGACTTCGGATAGTTTTTTCGGTTCGCGTAGAAGTACGTGCAGACCTCGGTCGTGATCGTGAACCCGGGTGGAACTGGAAGGCCCAGGCGGGCCATCTCCGCGAGATTCGCGCCCTTGCCGCCGAGGAGGTCCTTCCGCGCCCCGCTGCCCTCGGCATGTCCCGATCCGAAGGAGTAGACGAACTTCTCAGGCTCCGGCCCGGTTGTGACGCTCTTCACCATGTTGCCTCCGGCGACGCGTTGCATCTGATCGGACTCGAATTCTAGGCGGCGGACTTCACGGCAGTTTCCCTTAGACTTCGGCAGTTCAGGACTTCCCTGACAGCCGAGGGCAAGGAGATCGCCATGACGCGACACGCGACAAAAGAGGGCTTGGAGAAGGGTCACGACGCCTTCCCCCTGCGCCTCCTGCTCCACCTTCCCGACCGCGTCCACTTCCCCGACATCGCAAACGGACCGCGGCTCCAATTTCAGCTGGAAATCGTGAACACCTCCTCGAAAGCCTGGGCGGCGGGACTCGAAGACCGGCCGCTCCTGGAGCTCGCGTTTTGCGACGAGGCCGGGCAGCAGCTGTCGCTCACCTCCCGCGTGTGTCCAAACCTTCTCCACCCCGCGCGATTGGCGGCCGGGCGTCGAATCCTCTTCGCGCTCTCGGCACCGCTTCCGACCCTGGCTCCGGTCTCATCGTCCCTGCGAGGCGACCTCAACCTGGGCGTCGAGGTCAGGCTCCTGCCGTGGGATCTGGTCGCGGCCAAGACCGTCCGCGCAAGCTTCGGCCCAATGGGCGAAGAGTATGGACAGAGGGACATTCGAAACCTCTGGCGCGCCAACGCGGGCTAGCAAGACCACCCCGTCGCGTTGCCGTAACCGACACTACGGATGCCTTGGGATCCGTAGGCGCACGGGAAGACCACGGAGATCAAGCGCCTTCAGAAGAAGCTGAACGAGCTCGGTTATGTGGTTGTGTACGCCGACCTCGACGAGTACAACAACCAGACGACGCCGCTCGACATCAGCGATTTCCTGATGCTCATCGCGGGGGCCTTCGGAGAAGTGCTTGTCAAGGAAGGACACGTCCGAAACGACGTCACCAAAGTCAGCTACTGGGAGCGCCTGGCTGCATACCTGAAGAGGACAACCGTGACGGCCTCGGAGATCACCACGACGCTGGGGGCCCCCGGAGCCTCCGTGAGCCTGAAGGCGAACCTCAAGAGCGACCCAACCTTCAAGCAGCGGCTCCAAGAGCACATGAAGGGCCACCTTGGGACCTTCGTCGCCGATGTACACAAGTTCCTCGAGGACTGCGTCAAGGCGATCAAAGTCCGAGCACGGCGAGATGAAGGAAACCGTCCTCATCGTCGACTCGGTGGAGCACATTCGCGGAACCTCCGTCAACGCCGACGACGTTCAGAGGTCGATCGAGCAAGTGTTCGTCGGGCACGCGGACAAGCTCCATCTCCCAAACCTCCACGTGATCTACACCATCCACCCGTACCTGAAGGTCCGCGCCGCGAACCTCGGAAGCCTCTATGCGCCGGGCGGCGTGCAGGTGCTCCCAACCGTCAAGGTGAAGGCCGAGAAGGACGGTGGGGTTTGCCAATCCGGAATCGACGCGTTGGAGCGCGTCCTTCGCGAGCGCGGCCACTGGGAGCGGGTTCTTGGCAAAGGGCGGCGGGACCTCCTGGACATGCTGATCCGAACGTCGGGTGGCCACCTTCGCGACCTGCTGCGGCTGATGGCCGAGGTTATCCGAAGGGCAGGAGCGCTTCCCGTGAAGGAGGCAACCGTCGAGGCCGCGATCAGCCAGATTCGCAACGAGTTCCTCCCGCTTGCCGACTCCGACGCGGTCTGGCTCGCACGAATCGGCGAAACGCACAAGGCCTCGCTCGGAGAAATGAAGAACCTCCCGGACTTGGCCCGCTTCCTCGACACACAGCTGGTGCTCTGCTACTGGAACGGGCACGAGTGGTACGACGTGCACCCGATCATCGCGAACGACGTGCGTGAGCAAGCCGAGGCGGTTCGCAAGCAGGCAAGGCCGGAGACGGTTCGTGGCGAGGCCGAGCCAAGCTGACACGCCATGACCGCGGAAACCGGCCCAGCCCCGGTCGACGGCGATGACCTCGGCCCGGCCGGCGAGGCCGAGTGGCAGCGGCTCCACCGTCAACTCGAGCTGGGAGACGGGTTCTGGCTCGGATTTCTGTTCTCACCATCCCCAAGGTCCGTCGCCATCCTTCGTCGTCGGCTAGAGAATCACCTTCGCCACAAAGCCGAAAAGTTGCGGCTTCTCCAAGTCGACCGGCCGGAGGATCTCCTTCCGTCGCTGACGAAGCTTTTCGAGCCGGAATCCGCCGCGGCCGGCTGCGTGTGGGTCGAAGCCATCCACGTCGACTCGAAGGCCGCTGACGGAGAGGCCGGCCCGTGGACACAGGCTTGGGACCAGCTCTTTCTCCGAACAAACGAGAAGCGCGATGCCCTTCGGGGCTTCCTGAAGGGCGGCCTCGTCTTCGTGGCGCCGTTGGGCGTCAAGCCGCGCCTGCGCGAAGCCGCTCCGGACCTGTGGTCAGTGCGCTCGATCGTCCTCGAGCTTCCCGCGGTGCCGACTCCAATTCGGGAGAACCGGGAGGAAGATCGAACGGCTTCGCGGGAGCCATTCATTGAGGCCGCTCTCGCAGAGACGCTCCCCGACCCCGATTTCGCTCTCGCGGAGGCCGCACGCCGCCGCGAGAGCGGAGCGGAGGACCCAAGGCCCGTTGTGAGCGCCCTGCTGAGAGCGGTGCCGGGCCTGCTAGCGCAAGAGCGAGTCCCGGAGGCGCTCGATGCCGCGAACGAGGCTCGCTCTCTTCTCGAGAAGGCGGCCTTGACCGACAAGCACGAGTACGCAGAAGCCCTCGCCGCCTTGAGCGAGGTTGAAGAAGCGCATGGCGACCTCGCGGCCGCGACGGATCACGTCAACCGAGCCCTGGCCCTTCGACGCGGCGCCTACCGCCGGGCGCATCTCGAGTGGTTCGATCGGGCGGGCCGCCTCGCAGGAGCTCGCGGGGATCTCGCGGACGCGGCAGCGATCTATGGCGAGTCCGTCTCGATGGCGCGCGGGCTCCTCCAAGAGATCGGGCCTTCATCGGAAGGTCAGCGCGACCTTTCCGTGCATCTCGAAAGGCTCGGCGACGTCCGAATGGAGGCCGGCGACCTCGCCGCCGCGGCCTCCTGCTTCGAGGAGTCCCTCTCGCTCAGCCGCCACATCCTCCAAGCCTTCGGCAACTCCCATCAGGCCCTTCGCGACCTCTCCGTCAGCCTCAACAAGCTCGCCGACGTCCGTAAGGAGGCCGGCGACCTCGCTTCAGCAGCCTCCGCTTTCGAGGAGTCCCTCGTGCTCGGGCGCCGCATTCTCCACGCCTTCGGCGAACGGCCCGTTTGGCTTCGCGACCTTACGTTGACCCTACAGAGGCTCGCGGCTATCCGGAGGGAGACTGGAGACGAGGAAGCCGCAAGGGCGCTTGGTGCAGAGCGTGATTCGGTCAAGGATCGGCTGAGACGCCTGACGCCCGAACAGGTCATCGCTTCGACGTCTGTCGGCTCGGCGAGCGGCCGTTAGGCCTCGCCACTAAGCGAACATCAACTACAGGCGCGACTTGGCCCCTGGGCTGAATCAATTCGTGGCGGCACGATCTCTTCGGAGCCGTTCGTTCTCCTCAACCAGAGCGGCTAGACGCGCTTCCAGGCCCCTAGCCTCGACCGCGGGAAGCGCGCCCTTCAACGCGAGGCTCAGCGTGTGGAGATAGGCGGCGGCCGCGCGCGCCTCGTCCTCGGCGGCGCGCGGTGCGTGTAGGTGGCGGGCTAGGGTCTCCTCGTGGAGCCTTTCGAGCGCATCGACAGCGCCGTCGAGCCCGGCCTCCTGGCGGACGCGGCGGGAGACCGCAGCAGCGTCCTGCGGGTCGTAGCGCGCGATCTCCGCTGCCAATAGCCGCGCGTCGTGCGGCCGATCGAGGGCTTTCAGGCCGAAGTTGAGTGGCCGGAGGGCGTCGAAGCTCTCCGTGGTCACGAGCGGCCCGGTCCCGGCCTTTCCAACGAGGATGACGGCGGCGCCCACGGCCATCGCCTCGAGCGCGGCTCGGGCACGCGCGAAGACGAGGTCGTAACGCGGCAGGACGAGCTCGGGATGCGCGATCGCGTTCCCAACCCCGCAGCCCACGACATCCAACGGGAGGCCCGCGAAGGCACAGGCCTCCCTAGCGACCGGGAGAAACGTGGCCGCGGTCGCCTCGTTCGAGAACAGCAGCGCACGGCGAGGCTGGGCGGGAAGTGGATCGAGCGCTTCCCGCGACTGGAAGCGCGCGAGGTCGACGAAGTTGAGCAGAAGCGCGATCTGATCGGAAGGGGCGCCCGCCTGGATGAGGCGCTCCTCGCACGCGAGGTCGACTGCGACGTAGCGGCCAATGCGCGGGTGGAGCGGCGGCGCCTCCTCCCAGGGCCGGGCGCCGTGGCAGACGAAGAGCGCGGGAACGGCCGGGAAGCGGAGAAGGGCCGTCATGGTCTCGAGGTGGTGGTGACCGTGGACGAGGTCGGGGGCCACGTCGAGGCGGTTGAGGTCGTCGACGACGGTCACGCCAGCCTCGGCGAGCTCTTTCGCAACCTCGCCGAGAACGGGGCTGTACGCGATGACGTCGTGCCCACGCGCGCAAAGCGCCAGCGCCACATCGCGCACCCAGAGCTCGGTGCCGGCGCGGGTCGCAAGGGTGTTGTTGGTGAGGAGAACGCGTCGGCCGCGCGTCACAACGGGCCCTTGGCGACACGCGCCGCGAGGGCTCGCGCCACGGGAAGGACATGCTCCCTCCGCCGGATGACCGATCGGTAATGGCCAGCCGCGACCTGTCGCTCGCCGTACGTTTCGTAGAACGGAGGTTGGGCGGAGTCTTCGGAAACAGCTAGCGGCGCGGCCACAGGGCGGAGGCATTCGACGCGGAAGGCGTCGAGCGAGTCGCAAGAGAGCGCCGCTTTCACTTCGCCGTCGAGCTCCGCATAACCCTCCGCGGCGGCTCGCTTCTTCGCGAAGGCGTCGTCGTCGAGGGTGAGCCAAAGTGCGCGGCCTTCGAGGCCGGGCGGGCAATGCGAAGGCGCGCCGACGAGCGGGAAATCAAAGCTCTCGATGATCCCGCCCTCACGGGCCGCGAGACCGACGGCGGCGTCCACCAGGAGGCGACAAAGGTCGTGCGCGGGGTTGTAGCCTTCGGCGGCGTCAGAGACCACCCGCTCGACCCGGTCGAGGACGAGTGAGATCGCGAGCTCTTCGGCGAGGTAGACGAAGAGCGCGACGTCGCCGCCGAGAAGAGCCTCGTAGAGCGCGCGGTCGGAGAGGGCCCCGAAGAGGCGGCCGCGTTCGCTGCCGGCGCCGTCGAGGATACGACCCGTCGAGGAGAGGCGTGACCCGCTGGCCCGTCCGGAGCCGTCGGTGAGGACCAAGACGCGAGGCCGCGCCGCAGTCAGGAATCCGTGAATCCGTAGCTCGTGGCCTGGATGCGCGACGACGAGAGCCGTTCGCTTCTGCCGCAAATCGCAAGGAGCGGCGTTCGGTCCCGGAGCTCGCGCGAGAAGCACTCTCGATTTTATGAATGCCACTTCCCGTAGGGGCGGCCCCCCGTGGCCGCCCCCTCTCCGCCGATGCGCGTCCTTACCCGACCCCGTCCAGGAGCTCGCGGACTCTTCTCGAAACCACTTGCGGCGTGAAGGGCTTCTGGAGGAAGCCGAGGCCGCGTCCCGAGAGCCCGCTGAGCATGGGTTGATCGGTGTAGCCCGAGATGAAAAGGACTCGAAGGTCGGGCCTGAGGCGGCTCAGGTTTCCGGCGAGCTCGGGCCCGCTCATCTCCGGCATCACGACGTCGGTCACGAGGAGATCGATCTCGTGCAGCCTTTGCCGACCCTCGGTGAGGCCTTCGGCGCCGTGCGCGGCCTCGAACACGCGATAGCCGCTTCGCCTCAGGACATCGGCCGTCATCGTTCGGACGGCGGTCTCGTCCTCGACGAGGAGGATCGTCTCGGTTCCCCTTGGCAGGTCCGGGTTGGCGATACGGTCCGTCGTCGCAGCCGCGGCCTTCGCTTCGGTCGGCCTCGCGGGAATTCGCGTGCCGGTGTCGTGCGCCGGAAAGTGAACGTGAAAGCTGGAGCCGCGGCCCGGCTCGGTCTCCACCACGATGAAGCCCTGGCCTTCCTTCACGATCTCGGCCACCGTGGAAAGGCCCAGGCCCGTCCCAAGCAGGCCCTTGGTCGTGTAGTAAGGCCTGAAAAGGTTCGCACGTGTCTCGGCGTCCATTCCGGTTCCGGTGTCGATGACGCTTAGGACCGCGTAGTCGCCCCGCGTGGCTTCATAAAGACCTTCCACGAGCGTCGCCCGGCCCGGGGAGGCGCCCGCGCCCGGGTTTGGCGCCTCAAACGACGGCCCGATCGAGGTCCGCGCCGTCCGCACGACGAGCCTTCCACCGCGCGGCATCGCGTCCCTCGCGTTGATGACGAGGTTCATCAGGACCTGCTGGATCTGGCCCGCGTCCTGAGTGATCGAAAAGAGCCCCGGTTCCGTTTCAAGAGCGAAGCCAATGTCCTCGCCGATCAGCTGCCGCAGCATCTTCTCGAGATCGCGAACGACCACGTTTAGGTCGATCTCCAGCCGCGCGACATCCCTCTTTCGCGAGAACGAAAGCAGTTGCCTGGTCAGGTCGACCACGCGCTCACCCGCCTTCGCGATCTCCGAGACGTGCCACGCGAGTGGGTCCGCCGTCGGGATCTCCGCCGCGAGGAAATGGCAGTGCCCCAGCATCGTCGTCACGAGGTTGTTGAAGTCGTGTGCGATGCCGCCCGTCAATCGCCCGACCGCCTCCATCTTCTGCGAGTGCCGGAACTCCTTCTCGAGGGCCTGAAGCGCCTTCTCCGCGGCCTTCCTTTCGCTGATGTCGCGCGTGATCGAGAGCGCCTGGCGGGAAAGAAGCGGGACCAACCGGGTTTCGAACGCCCGGATCTCGCCGCCGGGCGGCCCCGCCAGATACTCGAAGGTCTGCATGCGCCGCTCTTCAAGGCAGCGCGTGAGGACCTTTTCGAAGAGGGATGCCACCGGTTCGGGAAAGACCTCGCCGAGGCTCTTGCCCGCGCACGGGCCGACCACACCGAGCACCTCAAAGCCTGTCCGCGCGCGGCACTCCAGGAACAGGCCCGTGGAATCGTGCCGGATGAAGAGGTCGGGAAACCCTTCCGTGGTGGCGAGAAGCTCTTCCGTGGCCCGGAGAAGCTGGTCCTCCGCAAGCCGCTTCGCGACGGCCTCCCGCTCCCTTTGGAAGCCGATCGCGAGGAGCTCCGCGACGATCTCCAGGTTGGCTCCGACATAGGCCGAGACGCCCGACGCGGGGCCAAGGGCGCCCTCCAGCCGAAGCACGCCGAAGACCTCCTCGGCATGGCGGACCGGAATGTCGAGATCGCCCCGGGGGCCATCGGCCAAGGGAGCCGAGGGCGCGCGCAGCAGGGATCCGCTCGAAGATCTCACGCCGGCGGGCTGGCGCGACGAGACCACCTCGAAGGTCGTGTCCAAGGCCGAGGCGTTGGTGTTGCGGGCAAACAGGAGGCCCACTCCGGGAAGCGCCTCGTGGAGCGACGTCAGCGCGCTCTCGATCAGCTGGTCGGTGGACCAGCCCGCGTGGAGTCCCTGCACGAGCGTGCGCAGAAATCGCGGGGCCTGCCCGCTCGCCCCGTTTGAGGGGCCGGAAACGGCGTGCGGCGTGTCCCGGGTCCGGTGTTCCGTGGCCGTTTCCGCGTTCGTCATTTGGCCACCGCGAGTCTATTACGGTGGCTGGAACCACAATGATCCAGCAGGTCGTTCTACGCCGCGAGCCGCACCGGAACACAGCTGCGGCCACGTCAGACCGTTTCTCGCGCCATGCGTTGACGCGACCCGTGCGCCGCGGGCAGAATTCTCGGAATGATCGATAACCCGACGAACGAATCCGCCCGTGCGACGACCGCGTCCGCATCGCCGAGCGCCACGATCGCCAAGCCGGTGGCGCGTCCGACCTCGTGGTGGCTCGCGACCCTCAGGCGCCGGGCCGAGAAGATGTACAGCGAGAAGCTCGACCTCTCGCGGAAGGTCGAATTCGCCTCGGAAGCCGAGCGCCACGCCTGCATCAAGTTCTTCAACGCGGCCTACCGGGCCGAGGAGTCGGGCAAGGCCGGCGCGCACCGGCTTGCTGAAGAGGTTCGCGCCTACGACCCCGAGCTTGCCGAGTGCCTCGTCCTCTACGGAAACGAGGAGGGCTGGCACCGCGAGCTGCTCGACGAGTTCCTGCTGCACATCGGCGGAACCGTGACGCCGATGGGGCGCATGACGGGCGCCTTCTACCGGGTGTATGCGCGCGCCAAGCGGATGGACACGATCATGCTCACGAACCTGATGTTCGAGACGATCGGAGCCACTACATACCGGCTGGCGCTGCGCCGGGTCCGCGAGCCGCTCGCGCGCCACGTGCTGACGATCCTGACCCGCGACGAGTCGTTCCACGTTCCCCTCAACGTCCACTTCATCCGCGAGACCCTGAAGCGCGAGCCCGGAAAGAGCCGCGCGCGGCTGAACCTGATCTACAAGACCGTGTTTCACTCGCTGGTTCTGATGTCGTTCGCGAGCCGCAAGGTCGCAAGCGAGTTCGACAGGATCACGTGGAGAGAGCTGACGACCGCCTACGTGGAGAACCTCGGGCAGCTGTTCCTTCAGGAGTCGGACCTGAGGTTCGAGCCGCCAACGCTGCTGCTTCGAGCCTTTGGGCTCGACCGGGATCGGCTGCTTCGGACCGAGGGCCTCTCGATGATCAGCGCGGCCGCCGCCGAGGCCGCGGCGCAGCGCGAGAACGTGGTCGTTACGGCGCTTTAGGAGGGAGGAGCAGCTGGCTTGCGCCGGCCCTCAATCAGATCCGAACCGCCTCACGCCTTCGCGGCCGATCCTCCGTGATGGTTCCCATCCCCGCTCCGGCCTTCCTTCTGCCTTTCGAAGTCCACCTGAGCGGCGACCTTTGAGATCCGGTCGGCGAAGATCGCGACGAGGTCGTCCCTCTTGGCGATCTGGAGCCCCCTCTTCACGGCCTCGGTCTCGTTCTTGACGAGCTCGATTTTCGCGGGATCCATTCCGTTCTTGACCAACGCGTCGCGGAGGTAGCCCGAGACCTCTCCGGGAGCCCGGCCGCGAAGGTCCTCGTCGTCCCTCAGGATCACGTGGTCGAAGTGCGGCGCGGCGAGCCTTCCGATCTCCGCGTAGTCCTCGTTCCTTCGGTCTCCCGGCGAGTTGAGAACGCCGATCAGCAGGCCCCTCTTCATCGCCGCCAAGAACGGCGCGACCTGCGCCATCGCATGCGGGTTGTGGCAGTAGTCGATCATCACCCGGAACTCGCGGAACTCGTAGAGGTTGGCGCGCCCGGGCGTCTGGAACGGGGTCGGGTGGAACGTGGTCAGGCCGCCCTTGATGTCGTCCAGGGCGATCCCCGACGCGAACGCGGCGAGCGCGGCGGCCAGCGCGTTCGCGATGTTGAAGCGCGCCTTGCCGTCGAACGTGATCGGAACCTGGCGTGCGTGCACCAGCGGGATGCGGAGGGTCGCGCGGTAGAGGCAGAGCGTGTCGTGCCGGTCCATCACGGCCCCGAGGCCACCCTCCGAGACGTGCTTTCGAAAGAGCTCGTTCTGATGGTCGAGCGAGAAGTACGCGATCCTGGCCTTGGTCCGGCTCGCCATCCAGGGCGCGAACGAGTCCTCGGCGTTCAGCACCGCGACCCCTTCCGGGAAGACCCTCTCGGTGATGAGCGACTTCACGCGCGCGAGGTCCTCGAGCGTCTCGATGTCGCGAAGCCCGAGGTGATCCGCGGCCACGTTGGTCACGATGCCCACGTTCGCCCAGTCGTACCCCAGCCCGAACCGCAGGATGCCGCCCCGCGCGGTCTCCAAGGCCGCGAACGTCACCGTGGGATCGCGCAGGACCGCCTGCGCCGAGGACGGCCCCGTGCAGTCGCCCTTGATGACCGCGTCGCTTCCGATGTACACGGCCTCGGTGGTCGTGAGCCCGACGTGATGGCCTGCGTACCTTGCGATATGCGCGATGAGCCGGGTCGTGGTGGTCTTGCCGTTCGTTCCCGTGACCGACACGATCGGGATCCGGGAGGGCGCCGCGGGCGGAAACAGCATGTCGACGACAGCGCCCGCGACGTCCCGCGGGGTTCCCTCGGCGGGAGCCGTGTGCATGCGGAAGCCCGGAGCGGCGTTGACCTCGACGACCCCGCCCCCCACGTCGGCCACGGGCTTCTCGACCGTGGGCGAGACCACGTCGATGCCGGCGATGTCGAGCCCCACGATGCGCGCGATGCGCTCCACCATCTGGATATTGCTGGGGTGCACGACATCGGTCACGTCGCGCGAGATGCCGCCCGTTGAGAGGTTCGCGGTGGACTTCAGATAGACCGTCTCGCCCGCCTCCGGAACCGACCGGGGCGTCATGCCGCGCCGCTCCAAGACCGCGAGAGACAGGTCGTCGATCTCGATCCTGGTCAGGACCTTCTCGTGCCCGATGCCGCGGCGCGGATCCCGGTTCGTCTCCTCGACCAGCTCGGCGACCGTCTTCTTGCCGTCCCCGACCACGAACGCGGGGACCCGCTGCGCCGCGCAGATGAACTTGCCGTTCACGACCACGAACCGGTAGTCCGAGCCCTCCAGGAACTTCTCGACGATCGCCTCGTCGCGGTGCGTGAGCGCGTCGTTGTATGCGAAGCGCAGCTCCTTTTCGGAGCGGATGTTGGTCAGGACGCCGCGTCCGTGCGAGGCGTCGAGAGGCTTGACCACGACCGGCCAACCCAGCTTCTTGGCGATGTCGACCGCGTCCTCCTCGTCGGTCGCGATGAAGCCCTTGGGAACCGGAATCCCCATCTGCCCAAGCATCCTCTTGGTGAGGTCCTTGTCGCCCGCGATCTCGACCCCAAGGTGCGCGGTGGTCGAGGCGATCGTGGCCTGGATGCTCTTCTGGTGAACGCCGGTCCCCAACATCACAAAGGAACGGTCGTTGAGGCGCAGGTACGGGATTCCCCGGGCGGCCGCGACGTCAACGATGGCCTTCGTCGAAGGACCCAACCCCGATTTCTCGCGCAGGCGCTTGAGGTTGTCGATGCGTTCGTCGAACTCGAGGTCGTCGACTTCGTTTTCCGCGCACGCCTCGACGACGTCCAGCGCGAACTTGCCCGCTCGAATCCCGACGCGCTCCTCCTCCATCTCGTAGACGAGGTTGTAGACCCCACGGTGCTTCGTCACGCGGGTGCGCCCGAAGCTCACCGGAATGCCGATGCGGCTCTGGATCTCAATCGCCACGTGCTCAGCGACGTGCCCGAGCCAGGTTCCCTCCCGCACCCGCGAAAGGAACCCGCCCCGCGCGCCCTCCGAACAGTGGTGCTCCTCCAGAGACGGGATCAGACGCACCAGCCGGTCGAAAAAGCCGTCGATTTTCGAGGTCGGGCGCTCCTCGTAGCCGCCGAGGTCGATCTTCATCCAGATGCAGGGCCGGTAGGACCAGTAGTTCGGCCCGTTCAGGACAAGGGTCTCCAGAAGCTTGATTCGAGAAGCCTGACTCCCCACGCGTTGCCTCCTCGGAAAAGACGGGGAAGTATAGACGGCGCAAGGCGCCGGGATCGCTGTTCTGGCGTCAGCAACCCATCGGGATCGCGACCTCGACGACGTGAAGAAGCCTCCTCCCGTCCGGAGACTTCGCGTAGACCCGGAAGCGGAGCGCGCTCAAGGCGATGCCGCAGGGGCCGTGATTCGGTCCCTCACACTGCCTCGCCAGCGCGACCCATCGCTCCCGGGTCACGGCCTCCTGGCCCGCGAGCCGCTTGGAAACAGCCGCCACGATCTCCGCGGGCGAGGTCGCCGGGAAACGCCTCCGGTCGGCCTCGGAGATGGTCGCGATTCGAAACCTCCGGCCGTCCGTCGACGTGAGCGAAACCCAATCCGAGTTGTAGTGTTTCCAGTCGATCAGATCGAGGTGCGGGCCTTCGTCCGCGACCGTGAGGCTGGTCTCGAAGCTCCCTTCCACCTCAAAGCCAGCCGTGACCCCGGGCGCCGGCCGGAGAATCAGGAGGCCGCCCTCGATCTCCTCGCCCAGCTCGAGGCTGGCGCGAAGAACGGGCTTCGAGGGTCGTTGGAAGCTCACGGACGGGACCAGTCCGCCCGAGGCGTCCCGGAACTCTATTGCCGCAAGGGCCGGCCCCTTCCCGGCTTTGATTGCGGGCGCGTCTTCGCTAATCGCCATCTGGGCTCGAACCGAGAGAATGGAGCCCAGGAGGCAAGCCCAGGAAGCCAAGCGTCGCGAGGCTTGGGAGCCCCGCTGGGAACTACCCAAGCGGCCGGAGCTCCACGGAGCGGTTGCGTCTCACCACGACCAGATGCCCCTCCGGGACCGGGTCCCAGCCGGGATCCTCGCTGAGCGGCTCGGAGCACACCAGAACCGCGCCGTGCGCGGCGTCGGCCTCCAGCATGCGGCAGATTCCGCCCTCGCACACGTAGCGCTTGCCCTGGTGCCAGTAGAGGCTCGCGGGCTGTCCAGCGCGGCTCGCGTATCGGGAGGCCACGCCCCGCTCACCGTCCGTCACGGCGACGTTCAGAAAGCAGGGCTCTTCGATTCCCGCGCGGTCACATTCGGCAAGCAGCGTCTGAAGCGCGGTCTCAAGGGCGCGCGCGATCCGGTCGGCCACGTCGGGGCCGCCATTTGGGTAGTTGCGTACCGGGGTCGCGGCGTAGGCATCGAGGAAGAGCCCGAACAGGACCTCGGAATCAGTTGAGCCCTGGATCATCCCGAACGCCTCCTCCGAAAGCGAGGCTAAGAGGCGGCGCCGCACCCGCGAAAAGCCCGCGATCGAGCCGTTGTGCATGAACGCAAAGTGCCCGTGCGTGAACGGGTGGCAATTGGTGACCGTGACCGCGAGCCCCGGCGAGGCCGCGCGGACGTGCGCCAGGATGCACGGGCTCTCGGTCACACGCGCCACATCGAGGAGATTGTGGTCGCTCCAGGCCGGAGAGGCCGACCGGTAGACGGCCGGCCTCTCGCTGAGCCTTGGGACATACCAACCCACGCCGAACCCGTCTCCGTTCAGCGGATCCTGACGCTCCTTCGCGTGCGCGCTCTGCTTGATGATCGAGTGGACCGGAAGCGTCGTGAGCGAATCGAGCGTCAGCGAAGGGCCAAGGTAGAACGCGAACCGGCACATGGCGTTGGGAACTCGGGCTCAGCTCTTTGGAAGAACCTCTTCCAGCTTCTTGACCAGCGTCTCGGACGTCGGCTCGACCTTCGAGTCGTAGCGCGCCACCACCTGGCCCTTGCCATCCACGAGGAACTTGTTGAAGTTCCATTTGATGTCGCCGGAGAACCCCGGCAGCGAGGTCAGATACTTGTAGAGCGGATGCTGCCCTTCGCCCTTCACGGTGATCTTCGAGAACAGGCTGAACGTGGTCTTGAAGCGGGTCGCGCAGAACTTCTTGATCTCGGCGTCCGAGCCGGGCTCCTGGGCTCCGAAGTCGTTCGCGGGAAACGCCAGGACCTCGAATCCACGGGCCTTGTAGGTCTCATAGAGCTTCTGAAGCCCCGCGTACTGGGGCGTGTAGCCGCACTCGGACGCGGTGTTGACAATCAGGAGCGCCTTGCCCTGGTAGTCCTTCAGCGCCTTGTCCTGGCCGTCGATCGTCTTCATGGTGAACTTGTAAAGGGAGTCCGCGCTCACGCCCGTGTCTCCTTTCGGCGCCGCTGCCGCTTCGTTGGCCTTGGCGGCCGGCTTAGCCGGCTCGACGGCCATGGCCGTGGTTGCCAACAGGACCAATGCGATGGATAGGACCGTCCGGCCTGGGTTTGGGAATGGGAGCTTTCTCATTTGGGTGTCGTTTCCTTTCGTTTCCTGGTGTGGCACGCCGGCCTCTTACGCCGGGCTTGCGGGATGGGTTTTCACATGGTCGGGCCGCGCCTGTCAGCGCCAGCGGCCGATCGCGATGTAGCTCACCGTGGTCGTCATGGATTGGCACGGACCTCCCGGCGGATCCCCGATCGCTATCAGGCTTCCGCTGTAGCCCGTGGCGTTCAGGGCGTACGAATAGACGCCTTGAACGCGCGTCCCGCCGCCGTCGCTGTTGTTGATGCCCGGCGTGACGGCCGGAATCTCGGCGAAGGGCGAAGCGAACACAAACGCGAACTGGCGCGCGCACGGGTTCGACACGGACGGGGTTCCAACCTGCGATCCCCAGGCGATCTGGAGCTCGCCGATGCGAACAAACCCGGTCGCGGCATTCCCGCTGGCGGACGGCGCGCCGAGAAACTTGCTAATCGAGATGCTGTCGGCGAGCTTTCTCTCGGTGACCGAAGCCTCCGCGAGAAGATCGGTCGTGACTCCGAGAGGCGCGACTGCGAGCGTGACGTTGGGACCCGATCCGCCGCCGGTCAGGCCCGTCCCGGCGGCGATACTGCGGATCCCGCCTCCAAGCAGCGAGTTGCGAAAGCTCATCTCGAATCCGGAGCCGTCGTTTGAGCCCGGGACCTGAAATGTCCCGGCGATCTGGGTTCCGTAGGCAATCACGCGCCCGGCGCCGCCCGTCACGAGGATCTCCAAACGGCCGTTCGTGGCGGAGACCGGGGGCGAGAAGTCGCGAAACGAGTTGACTTGGAGGGCTTCGAAGGCCCCCAGTTGGTATTCCACCGGATCCGCGAGCCTCACACCGGCTCCGTCCCGAAGCGTGACTTGTACGCTTGCGGTCTGGCCGGTGGTCTCAATCAACCCGAAGTTGTATCGGAAGTTCTCGCCCGGGCCCTGGCTCACGCCCTGGAGCAGCGCGGCCTCGCCGGCCCCGATCGCGAACCCGGAAGGAACGCCGCTGAAAAAGAGCCCTTTTGTGTCCTTTGGCGAAGCGCCGGGCGGAAGGTCATAGGTGCGCACCGAGGCGAAGACCTCGCGGTCCGCGCGAATCCTGAGAGCGGCCCCCGTATCCGAGATGCCGAAGAGCTCGCCCAGGACATCGTCGATCCTTCGCGTCGCGCCCGCGGCCAACGTCTCCGTTCGCGTGGACGGGTTCGGGTTGGAACGCCCAAAGACGAGAAGGTCGATTTGCACGGTCGCGGGGGCGGCCGAGAGGTTGGTGATCCAAAGCGTGGACCGAAAGCTCGCGGTCCTGGCGACGCCCGGCACGAAGAGCTCGTCCGCCGCGAAGCCGGCCCTCGCGGGGCGGTCCAAGCCCCCAGCGGCGAGAAGGACAAGCATCCATAGGGTCCTGCGGACAAAAACCAACCACTTCCCCGCGCTTGGCACGTCCGCGGTTCTAGGGAGGCGCCGGGCGGGTGTCAACCCGGGGCGACGCGAAAAGACCGCGTGCTACAGTTTCGGGTGATGCGCGTCGCAACCTGGAATGTCAACGGCGTCAGAGCGCGCGAGGCCCAGGTTGTGGAGTTCCTCTCGAAGGAGGCTCCCGACGTCCTGTGCCTTCAGGAGCTCAAGGCCGAGGCCTCCAAGGTTCCCGCCAGCCTGACCGCGCTGGCCGACTATTGGGCCTTTTGGCACGGCGCTGGGGCGTACTCGGGCGTCGCCCTCCTGCTTCGCAAGGCCACGTTCCCAGAGGAGCCGGTCTTCTCGCACCCGGCCTTCGACCACGAGAACCGCATTGTCATAGCAGCGGCCGGCTCGATGACATTTGGGTCTCTCTATGTTCCCAACGGCGGCAAGGACTTCGAGGCCAAGGTGCGTTTCCTTTCGGCGCTCAAGGACTGGGCTGGGGCCTCGCGCGCGGGCAAGCGGCTCGTCGTCTTGGGCGGGGATCTCAACGTCACCCGCAGCGAGATGGATGTCCACCCAAAGGAGCGCAAGGTCGATGCGATTGGGCAACGCCCCGACGAGCGCCAGCTCCTCGAAGAGCTCCTCGCCGAGGGGCTCTTCGACGTGGCCCGCACCCTCGACCCGGACAACGACCAGCTCTTCACCTGGTGGGCCCCCTGGCGAAACCTCCGCCAGCGCAACATCGGATGGCGGCTCGACTACATCCTCGCGAGCGACGAGCTCCGAAAGACCGCCCTCCGGTGTGAGGTTCAGAGAGAGTTCGGAACCAGCGACCACGCCCCGGTCGTCGCCGAACTCGCCTAACGGCTCAGAACGATACCCTTGGCGATGCGCGTCGCGACGCCTTGCCAGGCCGTCGATGCCTTCGAAAGCTCGAAGGAGTCCGTGCGCACCACGATCTCGCCGGTCTTCCAGACACGCGTCGCGATCGTGAGGCCCGGGCGCGAGAGCCTCCGGGTCAGAACCGCGCGGCCATCCTCGGTTTCGAGCGCGTAGGACGCTCCCCCGCCCGCGCCGAGCCCCTCCCTTTCGGGATCCTTCTCAAGCTCCGCCTTGATGTCCGCGAGCGTGGCCCCGCTTGCGTCCCTGCCGATCGAGATCGAGACCGCGATCGGATCCGAAAGGAGGCTGCCGATCACAAACGCCGAGGCGTTGCTCGTGCGTTCGGCTCCCGCCGTGCGAACCGGGGAAAGACCGCGCGGAACCTCCACGGCCGCGTTCGTGCCGGGGAGCGGAAGCGTCTCCCACTCGCGAGGCGGCCAGCGCAGCTCCCAGGGCCGGTGAATCGCGATCGGCAAAGCGATGCACGCGAGCAGCGTGACCGCGAGGCCGCCGCTGAGAACGGCCAATCCCTTCTCCTGGCCGTTGGGTTGGCGAGGAGGAGCGGGATCGCTGAGCCGCGTCAGGCCCTTGAGCAAGAGGCCCGTTCCAACGAGGAGCCCTCCCGCAGCGCCCCCGCCGAAGTGCGCCCAGAGATCCACCCGCGCGGTGAACGAGTAGAGGGTATTGACAAGGATCGGTTGCCAACCGGTGCGCCTGAGGTGAACGCGCAAGGCCTCGGGCAGGAGGCTCTCCCTTCGGAACGCCAGGACCGCGCCCGCGACCATCAGGCCCCAGATCGCGCCCGAGGCTCCCGCGCTGAGGCCCGCCCGCCTCACGAGAACGCTCGCGAGGCTGCCGAAGAGCGCGGAGCAGGCATAGAGCACGAGGTAGCGGTAAGGGCCCAGAACCCGCTCCAGGAAAGGCCCGAAGACCGCGAGCGCCCACAGGTTGAGCACGGCATGGGCGGGTCCGATGTGGAGAAAGGCCGCCGAAAAGAGCCGATAGAACTCGCCCGCAAAGACGCGTTCGGGCACGCTCGCGCCCATGCGGAAGAGCGTCGACGTGAACTCGCTTCCGCCCCACAGCGTCTGCAGGCCGAAGAGAACCACGATCAAACCTCCGAGGCCGAACGTGACCCACGGCCTCCGGCTCCGGAAGACGTTCCAGAAGAGGCGCGCCTCCTCGCGGTCGGGATCCTCCGGATCGTCCCGATGGGCGAGCCGCGCGACTTCGGCCGGGGTGATCCCGGGAAACGCCCGCGCCATGGGATCGAGCCCGGCGCGCAGAACCGCCTGGTCGAGGAGCTTCCCGTGGTCGTCCGCGCCGAAGGTCCGCCGGGTTCCCCAGACCCGGGGCGCGACAGGATCCACCTGAAAGAGGCGCAGGCGGCTCCTTAGCCCAAGAAACCCTCCGGCTTTCCGCAGCGCCCGACGCGCCTCCTCGCCTCCCCCCACAACCAGAACTGCTCGCGGCGATTCGGGTCCCGTGGCTTCGCGGTTCAGCATCCGAAGCGTCCCCTCCAAGGCATGGAGGCCCAGCGAATCGCCTTCCTCGATCGCCACGATCAGGAGGCGCTCGTCGCTGAACGGCAGCGTCAGGAGAACCTCCCTCCCCCGCACTTCGTGGAGCCGCGCTCCCGGCAGCAGGCGGGAGTCGACCCCGAAGAGCAGCGAATAGACGAGCGCCTGTTGAAGCGCGCCCGCGGTTGGAAACGGAGGCGGACCCGAACGGTCGTTTGTCGTGGGGATCGGCATTTCAGGACTTCGGGCGTGGGAGCATACGGGTCGTCGGAAACCAACGGCCCGCGCGATACGTTCTCACGCCGCCCGACCCTCTACGACACGCATGAGCCTTCTCGACACACCGCGCCGCGACCTCGGATACGCCCTGAGGGTCCTCATGAGGAGCCCCGCGTTCACGGCAATCGTGGTCCTGACCCTGGCCCTTGGAATCGGCGCCAACACCGCGATCTTCGCGCTGATCGACCAGCTCATGCTCCGCACGCTTCCGGTCGCGAGGCCCGAGGAGCTCGTGATCCTCGACAGCCCCGGGCCGACCTGGGGCAGCGCGCGGAACGACGGCACGTTCTCCTACCCGATGTATCGCGCGCTTCGGGAGGAGGGGCGGATCCTGAGCTCCGCCCTCGCGCGCTTTCCGGCCTTCGTCAGCCTGACCTTCGGCGAGAAGACCGAGCGCGTTCCCGTGGAGCTCGTCTCCGGCAACTACTTCCAGGTCCTCGGCGTCGGCGCCGCTCTGGGAAGAACGCTCTCGCCCGAGGACGAGACCTCGAACGTTCCCGACACCGCGGCGATCGCCGTGCTTTCTCACGCCGCGTGGCGAAGACACTTCGGCGGCGATCGCGGCGTGCTGTTTCGAACCGTTCTGGTGAATGCCCACCCGTTCACGATCGTGGGGGTCGCCGACGAAGGGTTCTTCGGCCTCGAGGTGGGCGCCTCCCCCGACCTCTTCGTCCCGATCGCGATGAAGGGCCGGGTCACGCCGACCTGGAACGACCTCGACAACCCGCGCAGCCTTTGGCTCCACATCGTCGCGCGCCTCGGGCCTTCCCTCGCGAGAAGGCGGGCCGAGCTGGCCTTGGGAATCCTCTACCGGCAGCTCCTGACTAGAGAGCTCCCCACCATGCCGGATGCGTCCGAGGCGTTTCGGGCCCGCTACGTTGAGAAGCCCCTGCGGCTTCTTCCCGGCGCGAGGGGCCTCTCCGACGCGCGCGCCCAGTTCGCGATGCCTCTCTTCGCCCTGCTCGGGATTGTCGGGTTGGTGCTCCTGATCTCCTGCGCGAGCGTCGCGAACCTCCTGATCGCTCGGGCCGGGGCGCGCCAGAAGGAGATCGTGCTGCGGCTCGCGGTCGGCGCGTCCCGTCGCCGCCTCCTTGGGCAGCTCCTGGTCGAGAGCCTCGTCCTGGCCTTCCTGGGCGGGGCCGCAGGAGTCGGCGTCGCATCCGTCGCGGGCCGCGCGCTGCTCTCGAGGCTGCCCGACGAGGTTCTGGCCCGCGCTCTCTCGGCCGCGCCGAGCCCGCGCGTCGTGGGCTTCGCGGCGCTGGTCTCCGCGCTGACGGCGCTCGTCTTCGGCCTCGCGCCCGCGCTTCAGGCGACGAGGCTTTCCCTGAGCTCGGCACTCAAGGACGAATCGGCAAGCGTCGTGTCCGGTTCCCAAGGCACCGCGCTGCGCAAGGGTCTCGTGATCGCCCAGGTCGCGCTCTCGCTCGTGCTTCTCGTCCTGGCCGGCCTCTTTTGGCAAAGCCTTGTCAACCTGCGCCGCCTGGACCCTGGCTTTACGCCAACGCCGCTCGTGGCCTTCACCATCGACGCCCCGCTCAACGGCTACTCCCAGGACGCGGCACGAGTCCTCTACGGGCGGCTCCTCGATGAGCTGCGCTCGGTTCCAGGCGTCGTCGACGCCTCCCTTGCCGAGATCGGGGCGATGACGCGCACCTTCAACCGAAAGCGTGTCCGGGTCGAGGGTTACCAACCCCGCGCGACCGAGGACATGAACCCCCACGTGAACGCGATAGGACCTGGCTTTTTCGCAACCCTCGGCGTTCCGCTCCTCGCAGGAAGAGAGCTCACGCCCCAGGATGGCGCCGCGTCGCCGAGGGTCGCGGTGATCAACGACAGCATGGCGCGCCACTATTTTGGAACCACAAGCCCACTCAGGCACCGCCTTGGGTATGGGCGTGACGAGGTCCCCTCCGTCGAGATCGTGGGTGTCGTCCCGGATGTGAAGTGGAGCGCGATTCATGAGGAGGCGCCGAGGATGTTCTTCGTGCCCTATGCCCAACTCGAGAGGCTCGAAGAGGTCACGTTCTACGTGAGGGCCACCCAAGCGCCGGCAACGATCGGCCGCGAGATTCGCAAGCGGATCGCCCAAATCGACCCGCGGCTGCCCGTCTTCCATCTCAAGACCGTAGGCTCGCAAATCGACGAATCGCTGTTCGCGGACCGCATGATCGCGGGCCTTTCGGCCGCCGTCGGGCTCTTCGCAACGCTCCTCGCGGCCCTTGGGCTGTACGGGGTCATGACGTACAACATCGTCCGGCGCACCCGCGAGATCGGCGTCCGGATGGCGCTCGGAGCCGGCCGGGGCGCGGTCCTCGCCCTGGTTCTAAGCGACGCGGCCCGCCTCATCGCGATCGGAATCGCCATAGGACTCCCGGCCTCTCTGGCCATCGCGAGCCTCCTTCAGTTCCAGCTCTTCGGGCTGACGGCCAAGGATCCGCTCACGCTCGCAATCGCGACCGCGACGATCGCCGCGACCGGGCTCCTCGCCGGCCTCATTCCGGCCGACCGCGCCGCGAGGCTCGACCCCATGAGGGCCCTCAAGCGCGACTGAGAGGCCCTGGCCAACCTATGATCGCGGGCCTTGGGCAACATCTACTTCGACCTGACCCGGGAGTTCAACGAGGACGGCACGGTGGTGCTCCTGGCTTCGGGGCAAGCCGTGGTCTTCTATCGGCTCGCGATGATGAGCAAGGACGGAGATTGGATTCTCCGCGAGGATCGCGCGGCCTGTGCGAAGGCCCTGGAGGTCCTCGGACGGCACGGCGCGTCTTATCGCGCAAGCGCCCCCCTCGATCCCGACTGGCTGGCCGGCGGCTGGTCATCCCATTTTGAGTTCCAAAGACACGGCGCACGCGTCCGCTGCGATTTTGTGTCCCGACCACCCAGGCTTCCCAACTTGTCTTGGGCGGACCTCGCGAGTTGCGCCGCCGGGACGGAAGGTCTCCGGGTTCTGGACATCGAACACCTGATCGAGATCAAGAAGACACAACGCGCCAAGGACTATCCGATTATCGGAGAGCTCGCGCGAAGCCTGAACCCGGAGCGCGAGCTCGCTTTGACAACCGATCCGGACCGCATCGAGCGGCTTGCCAACCTGCCCATTCCAATCGAGCGCCCCAGTGTCCAGGCGGCTCGCGAGGGCAAGGGGCGAACCGGAATCGTCCTCGCGCTGGCGCTGGAGATCGACGCGGCCCAGCGCGCCGACCGCCTTCGTGTCGAGCGCTACGCCTCGGTGGCGGAACCCTACCTTCGCGAGTTCCACGCCGCGGGAATTGGCCGTTTGCCGCTTCCGGAAGCGCACAAAGCCGCGCTTGCCCTTGCGTCTCGTCTGCTTCCACGGACCCTCCCGGAGATCGGCCTTGCAACTCCTGAGTGAAGACGATCTCAACCTCAGGGACATGACCGACGAGGAGCTCGCGGCGGCTTGGGAACTCTGGTTCGAGCTTGCCCAATCCACCAACGACGACGACCCGCCATACACGCACGGCGTGTTTCAGGCCGTTTCTAAGCAGCCTGAGCGCGTGAGCGGCTCCCGCGTAAACCGGGACGTCGGGGCCTCGTCATTACCGCTAATCGAAAGGAGCCCATCATGAAAGCCCGTCACATTCCGAGCGCCACGAGAATCGCCGCCCTCGCGGCGTTCGTCGTCTCCCTGACCGGCTGCTCGTCGACACGCGTGAAGACCGATTTCGACCCGGAGGCGCGATTTGGCGACTTCAAGACGGTCGCCTTTCACCCCAGGGCCGGAAAGACCAAGGCCAAAGAGCAAGGGCGCGACGCGCCGCTTCTCGAAAGGAGAATCGAACGCGCCCTCCAGGCCGAGCTCACCAAGAAGGGCCTGAGCTTTGTCGAGGCCAAAGACGCCGACGTGATCGTGGCGTTTCACGCCCAGATCAAGACCAAGCGAGATGTTTGGGTGGCGGACTACGGCTGGCGAAGAGGCTGGGGCCGAAGCGTCCACGTGAGCGAGTACCCCGTCGGAACCCTGGTCGTCGACCTGATCGACGGCCGGACCCGAGAGCTCGTCTGGCGCGGCACGGCGAAGGGTGCCGTGGACGAGGAAGACACCGAAGAGTCCGTCCGCGACGCCGTGAGGGAGCTGCTCAAGGAGTATCCGCCGAGGGGTCGGTAGGGTCAGGTTCACCGCTTGGCTCGCCGCAGGCCGGATCGGGAGAGACTGCCGCAACGTCGGGATCAACGGTCACAACGGCGACGCACTCATAACGAGCCGCATATCTGTTCGGGCGGGCAAGACGGAAGTTGTAATTGGGAAGGATGTAAATCGTCTTCGATCTCTTTTCGTGCACCCGGCACGACGTTCGCCATATGCATCAGCTACCTCGCCGCTCCGCTTCCCCTACCCCTCCCGTGCCCCCAACTCCACAAGCTCGATCTCGGGTGGGATCGCCTTCACGACCCGCTCACGCTTGGTCAGATCGAAGCCCTTGCCGCCTCTCCCCACGATCTCGTGCCTCTTCGTCACCGTGAGCGTGGTTCCTCGCGAGTTCTCCAACGTCAGGACGGCCCTCTTCTCATCGTCGCCGAAGACGGCCGCCGCGACGATCTGGTCGTCCTCTGACAGCTTCAGGCCGATCACGCCGCGACCTGGGCCGGCGAGCTCCGGAACCTCGCCGACTTCAAACAGAATCGCCTTGCCCTTTTCCGAGACCATCGCGAGAACGTCCTTCTCGCCGCACGGGGAGACCATCACGACCTCGTCCTGGGGCGCGGGCTTGGCGTAGCGGCGGCCGACGCGCGTAGTGGGTTCGCGGCACGGGTCGAGCGAGAAGCGGAACACGAGGCCCTGCTTCGTCGCGGCCATCATCACGACACCGCTGGCCGGCGTGAGGCGCGGGTCGAGCGAGAGCGCCGCGACGACCCTCTCGCCGTCTCCGAACTTGAAGAGCTTCTGAACCGGCTCGCCGTAGCCCGTCGAGGGCGGAATGTCGTTCAGCCTCGTGACGTAGGCCGAGCCGTGGTTCGAGAACAGCACCACGAGCTCCTTCGTCGAGCCCTGCAGGACGCACTGAACCTCGTCGCCCTCGCGGAGGCGGGTTTGCTTGGGGTCCTTCAGCTCGCGCTGTCTCTTGATCCAGCCGTCGGTGGTCAGGATCCCAAACGTGTCCTCGTGCTGGATGAACGCCTCGGCGGTGTACTCGGGCTCGTCGACCTTCATCGAGATGCGCGTTCGCCTCTTGTCGTTCGCGAACTTGCCGCGCAGCTCCACGAGCTCGCGCTGCACAACGCCCCACAGCTTCTTCGGGGAAGCGAGTACGCCCTCGATCCGGGAGGCCTCGGCTCTCTTGTCCTTGAGCTCGGCGCGGATCGCGTCGATCTCCAGACGAGCGAGCTTGTACAGCTTGGTTTCGAGGATCGCCTCCGCCTGCTCCGCGTCCAGGCCGAAGCGCTTCATCAGCTTTTCGGCGGCGTCGGCCTTGCCGTCGGACTTGCGGATCAGACGGATGGCCTCGTCGAGCGCGTCGTAGATCTTGAGGAAGCCCTCCAGAAGGTGGATGCGCTCCTTCAGCTCCGCGAGGTCGTATTCGAAGCGCCGCTTGACGGTCGCCAGGCGGAAGTCCAGGAAGTGGCGCAGCATCGCCGACAGCGAGAGGCGGGCGGGCTCGGCGACTTCCGGGTTCGGGCCCGGAACCAGGCACGTGAGGTTGACGGGAACCGTGACCTGAAGCGGCGTGTGCTTGAAGAGATAGGTCATCACGAGAGCCGGATCGCTGTCCTTCTTGATCTCGAGGACGATGCGCACGTCGTCCGTCGACTCGTCCCGGACATCGAGGAGCGCAGGGAGCTTCCTCTCGACGATGACCGCGGCGATCTTCTCGATCAGGCCGGCCTTGGGGATGTTGTAGGGAACCGACGTCACGATCACGTTCTGGCCGCCGCGCGCGCGGTCCTCAACCTCGTACTCCGCGCGCAGCTTCAGCGTGCCCTGCCCGCCCTGGTAGATCTCGGCCAGCTCGCGCTTCGAGGAGAGGAGAAGACCGCGGGTCGGAAAGTCCGGCCCCTTAATGATCTTCAGCGGATCGAACGCGGGGTCGTCGATCGACGCGATGGCCGCGTCCAGAACCTCGATCGGGTTGTGAGGCGGAATCGACGTCGCCATGCCCACCGCGATTCCGGTCGCGCCGTTCACGAGGAGGTTCGGAAAGCGCGCGGGAAGCACGATCGGCTCGGAGTGGACGCCGTCGAAGTTCGGGCGCCAGCCGACCGTTCGCTTCTTGATCTCGGCCAGGAGCTCCACGGCGGACGCGCGGAGCCGGACCTCGGTGTAGCGGTACGCCGCGGGCGAGTCGCCGTCCAGGGATCCGAAGTTCCCGTGGCCCTCGACGAGGGGCAGCCGCACCGTGAACCACTGCGCCATGCGGACCATCGCGTCGTAGATCGCGACATCGCCGTGCGGGTGGTACTTGCCGATCACATCCCCCACGACCGACGCCGACTTCTTGAACTTCGCGTCCGGCATCAGATGAAGGTTCTGGAACATCGCGAACAGGATGCGCCGCTGAACGGGCTTGAGCCCGTCCCGCACATCCGGAAGTGCGCGCGAGGTGATGACCGAGAGCGCGTAGTTCAGGTAGCGGCGGCGCGCCTCTTCGGGGAGCGAGATCTCGGGATCGAGGGCGAACGCCGCCTGGGAGCCGCCCGTGGGGCCTTTCTTCGACATCGCCCGAATCTACCCGAGTCCGTAGGGACCCGGCGCCACCGCTACTTTTTCTTCGACGTGGGCGCGGGGGCCGGAGCCGGCTTGGCCGCGGTGGCCGACGCCTTCTTGCGATCGCGCGCGGCCCGCTCCATCTCGATCGCCTCGACCTCGTCGGGCGCGTCCATGTAGTGGCCCTGCCGCTTGCGCGCCGAGAGCGATTTTTCGACCGCCGCGAAGACCGGGAAGGCTCGATCGGGCTCGCTGATCATCTCGTCCGCTTCGGTGCGGGAGATCAGGCGGTAGTCGACCGCGACCCGGAGATAGGTCGCGAGGGCGTAGCGGAGGCCGTCACGAGCCGCCGCGAGTGCATCGAGATTTACCTTTGTTGCCATCGCGCGGAGTATGACAGAAGTCGCGAGCAGGAAGAACACGGGACCTAAGCCGTGCCGACTTCTGCTATGACACCGCGCGAAACGGAGGTTCCATGTCGAAGCCACACACATCTCCCGCGGCCATCCGAAAGGCGTTGCCCGCGATGCTCGTCCTTTCTGCCGGTGCGCTCGCCGCGGTAATCGCACCGCGGCTCCTCGCCCAGCGCGATTTCAGCAACGTCGAGATCAAGTCCGAGAAGATCACCGATGGTCTCTACATGCTGACCGGGGCCGGCGGAAACCTCGGCGTCTCCGCGGGCGCCGACGGCGTCTTCCTGATCGACGATCAATACGCGCCTTTGACCCCGAAGATCAAGGCCGCCATCGCCGCGATCTCCGACAAGCCGATCCGGTTCGTCTTCAACACGCACTGGCACGGCGATCACACCGGCGGCAACGAGAACCTCGGCAACGCGGGCGTTCTCGTCGTGGCCCACGACAACGTCAGGAAGCGGATGAGCGTCG
>WBZQ01000044.1_pt1 | contig 66803 bp, 65 predicted proteins | sample 5204251 | NCBI WGS metagenome assembly WBZQ01 (sample SAMN12412402, study PRJNA552823) | activated sludge metagenome | isolation source: activated sludge from nitrification reactor of wastewater treatment plant... | place: USA: Virginia | collected 2017-09
GGTCTGCCGCTGAACGCCAAGCCTGCCCCGCAAGTGTTCTCGCTTGTTGAGCGCGGCGGCAACATCCGCTCCATGCACTTGGACGACAAGAATATCCGTGGTGCCATTGCCAAGCACTTGGACGAGCGATCGCGCCTCGTGACCGATGGCGCGCAGGCTTACAAGTTCGTGATGCCGTCACCGGATCAGCACGAGTCGGTCGATCACTCCAAGCGCGAATACGTGCGCGGCGATGTCCACACCAACACGCTGGAAGGCTTCTTTTCGATCTTCAAGCGCGGCTTTGTCGGCGTGTATCAGCACATGGACAAGAAGCACCTTGATCGCTACCTGGCCGAGTTCGATTTCCGCCAGAACACCCGTGCGAAGTTGGGGATTAATGACTCTCAGCGCATGGGCATCGCGGTGGCTGGCGCGAAAGGCAAGCGCCTGACGTACCGACGGCCTGACGAAGCCTAAAGAACTAGCAGCCGAGGCGGCATACAAGGCCGCAGTTATCGAACTGGCCGAAATTGCCTACCTTCAGTGGATCGAACAGAAGAAGTGACTAGCCATAGAGACGCCATTGATCGTGCACTTCGGACGCTGGAAAGCGGCGCGTCTAAATCAAGCTCACATCCGATTCACTAATAATCATCACAACGGGCACTCGGCTTAGGATGGAGCGCAGTCATGGCCATGACCGGACATCGCTTAGGTAACCCCATCGCACAGGTGGAGTCGGCAATACTTGAGATTCCCGACGACATGAATTTCGGAACCGGGAGCTTTTCAGTTGTCTTCAACCGAAAAGCCTTTTCGCCTGATGGGGTTTCGTTTGCAGTAGGTATTGCGAATCCGCCGAGAATCCAGTGCTTCATGGAAGTAAATCGCGCGCGGTCTCTGCTGGGCATTGTCTTGAACCCCTGCGTCTCGTCGGAAGAGCCTCTCCCAACAACGCAATTCATGCTGCCAAAGCACATCAAGACCGGAGAACGTCATGCCGCAACCATGCGCTTTATAGACTGGCGCGTTGAATCTGTGTCGTTCGACAACTTGCCGCTGGAGGCTGCGACCATGTTGAAAGCGGAACGCTCGCCGACCATCAAGATGCCGCGACCAGACATTACAACTCCGCTCGGAGTAGCTATATTCAAGTACGCCTATCTAGAGCACACCGTGCGTAGCGCCCTATATAGCGCCAGCGGGCTTTCAATGGAATTGTTCCGAGAGATGGTGAAGGATCCGCGCATCGAAGACGTTGTGGCAATGACTAACAACGTCCTTAGGCACCGAAGCATCGCCGTTCAGTTCGATTTTGCGTCCCTAGCCAATAGGCTGGCGAAGGCAAAGAAACGGCGCGATCAGGTGGCGCATGGAGTATTCGTTGAAGATCCGAAGACCGGTGGCCCCGCAGTGATTGACGTCGATGGCCGTTGGGCTGTCGATCCGCAGGGCGATACATGGAAGAAAAAGACCATGCCTGGAATTCAGCTTGCGGACGCTGCGTTCTGGGAAGATCTGGATCGGGAATTCAGCGAGCTAACTATTCTTGCTGAGAAGCTGGCTGACACAGTGGAGGTCGCGCAGCGTCCATCGCAAGAAAAATCTCCCTGACTAGAAAGTCGTAATTGTCGCAATCGCGATCAAACTCAAAATAGACCGCTAGTCCGGCCATCACCATCTCGTCACTTACCGCCGCGCCTCTTTCATCGAAGTCGCGTTCAATACCTGTTCGCATGGACTAAACTCCGGCCATGGCCAAAGCCAGAACGCAGTCGAAGCGTGAAACAACCGCCAAACAACTGGAACGGTTCCGCGAGATGGCGCGCGAAGTCGGTGCCGATGAGTCGCCAGACGCGCTTGATCGCGCATTCGGCAAGTTCGATCCCAAGAAGACGCCGAAGGCGCCCGCAAAGTCCAAGTAGGCCGGCTCGGCCATCTCATTTGTTCCTAGTAGCGTGGTACGCATTGTGTATCGTCGCCAGTGGCATGGCGATGTTTCACTTCACGATCCCAACCTTCCGATGATTGTCGGAATCGACAGCAGCTGATCGTCCTGGGTACAGGCTTCATCAATGGCAAGCACCCACGGAACGAGTACCCCCATGGCGAAGAACACGATCTGTCTCTGGTTCGAAACGGACGCCGAAGCGGCGGCGCGCTTCTACGTGGAAACGTTCCCCGACAGCAAGCTGCATGCCGTGCATCGCGCACCCGGCGATTATCCCGGCGGCAAGCAGGACAACGTGATCACGGTCGATTTCACGGTCGCCGGCCTGCCCTGTATTGGCCTCAATGGCGGCCCGGCATTCAGGCACAGCGAAGCGTTCTCCTTCCAGATCAAGACGGAGGACCAGCAGGAAACCGATCGCTACTGGAATGCGATCGTGGGCAATGGCGGCATGGAGAGCCAGTGCGGCTGGTGCAAGGACAAGTGGGGCATATCCTGGCAGATCACGCCGCGCGCACTACTGGAGGCGATGGCGGCCGGAGGCGACGAGGCACGACGCGCCTTCGCCGCGATGATGTCGATGAAAAAGATCGATGTCGCGGCGATCGAGGCGGCGCGGCGGGGTTGAGCGGCCCCGCGCCCGGATGGCGCGCTTTGGTAGAATGCGCGCGCACATGCGATGGGTGACCCTCATGCCGCGCCTCCTGCTTTGCGCCGTCCTCGTCCTGAACGGGACGTCGGCGGTGGCAGCGTCGATCGCGATGCTTCAGCAGTTCGCTCAGGCCGACGCTGCGCCCGCATGCCACGCGCAGGGAGAGTCGTCATCGGACTCGCATGAGGCGGGCCTCGATTGCTGCAAGGGCGGCCACGGCAACTGCCAATGCACCTTCGTGATGGGAGTGGCGGCGACCCTCCAGTTGCCGATAGCCGCGCATCCCCACACGAGCGACATTCACTCCCTGTCAGCGGGTCATCTTCCTCCCCTGCTGCCCGATCCTGTTCGCCCTCCCATCGCCTGAAGTCTGTCCTCGCGCGCACCGGGCGACCGGGTCGCTGCCGCGGCAGCATCCGCCGAATTTCAGTCGTGGAGATCTGCATGTCGAATGTTTTCGCTGGCCATCGGGCTGGTGTCTCGCGCCGCCGCTTTGTTCAGGGCCTCGCCGCCGGCGGCGCCCTGGCGGGTTTCGGCCACAGGTTCGCTTTCACTGCGCCGTTGTCCGCCAGCATGCCCGTGCTCGCGGGCACCGAGTTCGCACTCTCGATCGGCGAGTCGCCGGTCAACTTCACCGGCCGCTCGCGTCCGGCGATCACGGTGAACGGCAGCCTGCCCGCCCCGACACTGCGCTGGCGCGAGGGCGACACGGTGACGCTGCGGGTATCGAACGCCCTGCGCGACGCCCGCACCTCGCTGCACTGGCACGGCCTGCTTCTGCCGGCCAACATGGACGGCGTTCCCGGGCTCAGTTTCGACGGCATCGCGCCCGGTGAAACGTACCTTTACCGATTCAAGGTCCGGCAGTCGGGCACTTACTGGTATCACAGTCACTCGATGTTCCAGGAACAGGCGGGGCTCTATGGAGCGATCGTGATCGAGCCTCGCGAGCCGGCGCCCTATCATTTCGACCGCGAGCACGTCGTACTGCTGTCGGACTGGACCGACCAAGACCCTGCCGCCCTCTTCCACCGCCTCAAGAAGAACGCGGGCTACGACAACTACTATAAGCGCACGGTGGGCGATTTCGCCGCCGACGTGCGCCGCGATGGCTGGCCGAAGACGCTCGCGGACCGCAAGGCATGGGGAAGGATGCGCATGACGCCGACCGACCTGTCGGACGTGAACGCGAACACCTATACCTACCTGGTGAACGGTGCGGCGCCCGCGGGCAACTGGACCGGGCTGTTCGCGCGCGGCGAGAAAGTGCTGCTGCGCTTCATCAACGGCTCGGCGATGACCTATTTCGACGTGCGCATTCCCGGCCTCAGGATGACGGTCGTGGCTGCGGACGGCCAGTACATCCATCCGGTCACCGTCGACGAATTTCGCATCGCCGTGGCGGAGACCTTCGATGTGCTCGTCGAGCCCGCCGGCCAGGACGCCTACACGATCTTCGCGCAGGACAACGCGCGCACCGGCTTCGCACGCGGCACCCTCGCGCTGCGCGCGGGCCTTGCGGACGCCGTGCCCGCGCTCGACCCCCGGCCGATCTTGACGATGGACGACATGGGGCACGGCGGCATGGACCATGGTGCGATGGACCACAGCGGCCACGACATGCCGGGCATGCCAATGCATGCCACGACGGAAGCGGGCAATCCGCTCATCGACATGCAGGCGATGATGCCGGCACCGAAGCTCGCCGATCCCGGCATCGGCCTGCGCGGCAACGGCCGCGCGGTGCTCACCTATGCGGCGATGAGGTCGATCTTTGAAGATCCGGACGGCCGCGAGCCGGGCCGCGAAATCGAACTGCACCTGACCGGTCACATGGAGAAGTTCGCCTGGTCGTTCAACGGGCTGAAGTTCATGGACGCCGAACCCTTGCGGCTGCGCTACGGCGAGCGCCTGCGCATTGTGCTCGTGAACGACACGATGATGTCCCACCCGATCCACCTGCACGGGCTGTGGAGCGACCTCGAGGATGAACACGGCGCCTTCCACCTGCGCAAGCACACCATCGATATGCCGCCCGGCACGCGTCGCAGCTATCGCGTTCGTGCCGACGCACTCGGCCGCTGGGCGTACCACTGCCACCTGCTCTACCACATGGAAGCGGGCATGATGCGTGAAGTGAGGGTCGCGGAATGATCGCGCGCAACCGCTCATTCGCCGCTGCAACCGCCTGCGCGCTCGGGCTGGGGCTTCTGCTGCCGGGCCATGTGGCTGCCCAGCAGCACGATCATGGCCAGATGGGCCACGGGGCCACGCCTTCCGCTGCTGGAGAGGCCGCGCCGGTGACCCCGGTGCCGCCGCTGGATGCTGCGGATCGCGCGGCCGCGTTTCCGTCCCTCGCTCGGCCAATGCAACACGCATCGGCCGTCAATGGTCTCGTCGTCGTGGATCGTCTCGAGGCCTGGAATGCCGATCCCGGCACCGGCCTCGAATGGGAAGCGCAGGGCTGGCTCGGCACCGACCTCGATCGCGTGTGGTTGCGTACCGAAGGCGAGCGCGAGGACGGGCACACCGAGGCGGCCTCGGGCGAACTGCTCTACGGGCGGAGCGTCTCTGCCTGGTGGGATGTCGTCGCGGGTGTGCGGCACGACTTCGAGCCGGGCGACTCGCGGACCTGGGCAGCCGTAGGCATCCAGGGCCTCGCACCCTACAAGTTCGAGGTGCAGGCAACAGCGCTGTTCGCCGAATCAGGCAATGTGGCCGCACGCTTCGAGGTCGAGTACGAACTGCTGTTGACCAACCGGCTCATCCTGCAACCGCTCATCGAGCTGAATGTCGGGACCGGCCTCGGGACCGCCGAGGCGGGCCTGCGGTTGCGCTATGAAGTCCGGCGCCGGTTCGCACCCTATCTCGGCATCGTCCATGAACGCGCTTTCGGCGATGCCGCGGACGCACGCCGGCTCGAAGGCGATTCCCTGCACGACACGCGCGCCGTCGCTGGCGTGCGCCTCTGGTTCTAGGAGAATAAGGATGAAAATCCCAGGCCTGCGCTTCCTGTCGACCCTGCTTGCCATCTCGCTGCTTGCGATTGCGGCCCTTGCGGTCTACGCATGGTCCGGCGCCTACGGCATTGGCGCGGACGAACCGCACTCGCGGCCGGTGTACGCGCTGCTCACGATGGCACGCGATCGGGCGGTCCGCGCCGCCGCGAAGCAGGTCGTTGTGCCGGCGGACCTCGCCAGCGAGGCCCGGATCAAGCAGGGCGCGGGCAACTACGACGCCATGTGCGCGACCTGCCATCTGTCCCCGGGACGCTCCGCCAGTGAAATGAGCCGCGGCCTCTACCCCGCCCCGCCGCCGTTCGCGCGCGTGAAAGTCGATCCCGCGCAGGCGTTCTGGGTCGTGAAGCACGGCATCAAGGCCTCCGGCATGCCCGCCTGGGGCAAGAGCATGGGCGACGAGTACATCTGGAACATGGTGGCCTTCCTCGGCGCCATGCCGGACCTCGATGCGCCCAGATACCAGGCACTGGTCGCGGCGAGCGGTGGCCACTCGCACGATGGCGCCGAAGCGGATGAGCACGGGGACGCGGGCCATGGCCATGGCGGCGACGGGAACCAGGCCGCGGCCGCACTGGACGGCATCCCCGAAGCCGCACAGGGCGCAGTCGCCGTGGTCGACGCCTTCGGCGCGGCGCTCGTGGCAGGCGACCTGGGCAAGGTGAAGGCGCTGCTCGATCCTGCCGTCATCGTGCTGGAATCGGGCGGCGCGGAGCGCAGCCGCGACGAATACATGGACCATCACGCCAGCGCGGACGCCAAGTTCCTGCGTGGCGCCCATGTACGCGTGACGCGGCGCCTGGCGCGCGCGTCCGGCGATACGGCGTGGGTCGCGACCGAAAGTTCGATCCACGCGCACGGCGAGAAGCCGGTGACACTGCTCAGCTCGGAGACCATGGTCCTTGCGCGCAAGGCGGGCGGTTGGCACATCACCCACATCCACTGGTCCTCCCGCGAAAAGTGATGCTTGCGTGCCGCGATGCGTCGGGCGCAATCTCGGACGCGGGAGGTGGGACCACATGAAAGCAGCCTTGCCTTGCGGCCTCGGAGTCGTGTTCTTGCTGGCGGCTTGCACCGGACAGCCGACCACCGTGCACGGCGTCGACTTGCAGGCGATCGAGCGCAACTGCCTGCAATCCACCGGCTCGCGCATCCGGCGCGACAGCAACGAATGCCTGCCCCTGGCAGGCCGAAGCTACGGTCGCTCCGAACTCGATCGTCGCGGCTCGCGCGGCGCGGCGGAGGCGCTGGCCGCGATGGATCCGTCAATCAGCCTCGGCCGCTGAGGTGCGCATAGCTGCCGCGCTGATCGCCGTGCTGGCGGCCACGGTCGCCAGCGGCACGGAGCCGGCCGATGTCCTGATCCGTCACGCGACCGTGGTCGATGTCGTTGCGGGCCGCCTCCTCCACGACCAGGACATCGCGATACGGGGCGGGCGCATCGCCGCCATTGCGGCCGCCCGCGAGCCCGCCGCGTGGCAGGCGCCCGAAGTCATCGACGCCCATGGCCGCCATGCGATTCCCGGGCTCTGGGACATGCATGTCCATTTTGGCGGCGGCGAAGCGCTGATCGAGGAGAATCGCGACCTCCTGCCGCTGTACGTCGCGCACGGCATCACGGCGGTGCGCGATGCGGCGGGCGACCTCAGCACGAGCGTGCTCGAGTGGCGCGCGGCCGTCGACGCCGGCGCGCTCCTCGGGCCGCGCATCTTCACCTCGGGACCGAAAATCGAGGGCCGGGACTCGATCTGGCCCGGCGATACCGAAATCGGTACGCGGGATGAACTGATGGCGGCGCTCGACCGGCTCGAGGCGCAGCGGGTCGATTTCGTCAAGCTGACGGACGACAAGCTCTCACCGGAACTCTTCCTGTTGGGCGTGCACGAGGCGACGAAGCGCGGCCTGATCACCTCCGCGCACATTCCCATGGGCGTCACGCTCGATGAGGCGAGCGCCGCGGGCCTGCGCTCCATCGAACATCTCGGCTACCTGCTCAGGGGTGGCTCGCCGCGTGAAAGCGAAATTGCCGCGCGGTTTCGCGCGGGCACGCTGACACCCGCGCAGGCTTCGCAGGCCATCGAGGACAGTTTCGATGCCGCGGTGGCCCGGGCGAGCTTCGCGCGCCTCGCCGCGCGCGGCATCGCGGTCACACCCACCTTGAACGGCAGCCGCGTTGTCGCCTACCTCGACCGGGACGATCACGCGAAGGACCCTTATCTCAAGTACATCGGGCCCGGCCTGCGCGCCACCTACGCCTGGCGTGTCGAGCGCGCCGCGCGCGACGACGCCGCGGCGATCCGCCGCCGCCATGCCCGCTATGAAGCAACCGCGGCCTTGCTGCCGCTGCTGTCGCAGGCCGGCGTGACCATCCTCGCGGGCACCGATGCAGGCTTCCTCAACTCCTTCGACTACCCCGGCATCGGCCTGCACGACGAGCTCGGGCTCTTCGTCGCAGCCGGGCTCTCGCCGCTCGAGGCACTGCGCGCCGCCACCGTGAACGGCGCCAGGTTCCTCGGTCATGTCGGCGAGAGCGGCAGCCTCGAGGCCGGCAAGCGTGCGGATATCGTGCTGCTGAACGCCAATCCCCTCGTCGACATCGGGGCAACGCGCCAGATCGACGCCGTGGTGCTTGCCGGCCGGCTGCTGCGGCGAGGCGATCTCGATGACCTGCTCGCGCAAGCGGCGCGGCGCGTGGCGCAGCTGTCGGCGCCGGCCCGCTGACCGGCGCGCCCCCGTGCAGCCCGAACGCCTGCTGGCACTCCTTGCCCTTCTCGTCCTGACGAGCGCTTGCGGCACACTGCCGGACGGGCATGGCTGGGGTGAGGACGCCACGGCGGCGCCCGGCTGGCAGCGCGTGCGCGAAAGCGCCTGGCAGGCAGCGCGCAATCCACGGGTATGGGCCCCCCTCGCGGCGGCCGCGCTGCTGCAGGTCGACGACTGGGACCGTGACATCGCCGACTGGGCGCGCGAGGAAACGCCGCTCTTCGGTTCGGTGCACGACGCGGCGCGCTGGAGTGATCGCCTGCGAACCGCGTCGGTGATCGCCTTTCATGCGAGCGCACTCGCGACCCCGAGCGGTGAAACCGCGGGCGAATGGTTTCCGAACAAGCTGCGAGGCTACGCCGTGGATGCATCGGCGATCGTTGCCACCACCGGTCTCACCCAGTTCCTGAAGCGCGCGGCCGGTCGCGAACGCCCGAACGGTGCCGATGACGAGAGCTTTCCCTCGGGACACACGGCCGTCGCCGCCGTGCACTCGCGCCTCGCGGCGCTCAACCTGCGCCACATCGACATGCGCCCGGGCGCGCGGCGCGCGCTCGGACTGGGGCTCGATGCGATGACGATCGGCACCTCATGGGCGCGCGTCGAGGCCGGTTGGCATTACCCGTCCGATACGCTCGTGAGTGCTTCGCTAGGGGCCTTCTTCGCGGAATTCAGCGACGCGGCCTTTCTCGGAGCGGGCCGTGAGCCCGTCGCCCGCGTTTCATTCGGGCTGCTGCCGGGAGGGGGCAGCTTGCAGTTGGCATGGCAGTTTTGATCTTTTCTATATCAATAAGTTAATACTTATATTTAATGTTATTTATTCAGCACGGCCCTCGGCCCTGACGGGCATTTCCCGCGAAAAATGCAGGCGCGCTACATTGCCTTTCAAATCCAGCGCGCTATATTTCGTTTCTAGCTCGTTGATATCTAATGCAACACGCCCGGGGGTCCAATGAGCACCGTGATGGAGCAAATGCAGCTTGCGGCCCTGACTTTGGCATGCGCGGGCCCGATCAAGGACCGGCTCGCATCTGCCTATCGCGATCACCTGGCTGCGATCGAAAGCGCGGACCTGCCGCGTGACCTCGCCGACGACCTGATCGCCGTGCGCCGCGCCATGGTGCGCGAGCGGCCGCTGTGCCGCTCGGAAGACGCCGTGCAGGCGACGGTGCGCAAGATGTCGAACGATGAAGCGGTCGAACTCGCCAGCCGGGTGGTGATGTTGTTCGGCGCCCTGTGTGGCCAGTGGCGGCACGAGCAGCAGGCGACCGCCACCGGCAGCGCGGCGGTGGTGCGCATCAATCGAGCTTGAATTCGATCACGTCCCAGCGCGCCGTGTTCTCGTGGCGTGCTTCCTTCCTGATGGCGTCGACGAGGCCGCGCTCGTCCCAGTCGATCACGACCGTTGCGAGATCGGTGAGATCCTTCGGCAACTGGACGTCCTTGCCGAAATACTTGAGCAGCACCACCGGCCGGTGACTCGCCTGCGCGAAAAGCGCCTGGAAAGTCACGAGGTCCTGGTGCTTCGCAAATAGCGTCGGCAGCAGGATCACGACCTCCGCTTCCTTGATCTGCCGGCGCAGGTCCTCGCGCAGCACTTCCTTGTCGCCGCCCGGCACGCGGTCGGGCGTGCTGGTGTTGCGATAGAAGAAGTTGCGGGCGCTTTCGAGGTATTCGAATACCCGCAGGTAGTCGTCGTCCGCCTCCCAGGCGTGGGAAACGAAGACCCGGATGGGATCGGCCTGCGACATGGGTTCAAGTGTACACGCCGCACCGATACACTGCGCGCACCACGGCACCCGGATCGCGCCTTGAGGCTGCTCGTCTACAACATCCGCTATGCGACCGGCACGGGCCCGGCATTCCACCTGCCGTTGCCCGGCGCCGGCTACCTGCGCAGCAGCCGGCGCGTCCTGGACGGCATTACCGATTTCGTGCAGGCGGAGAATGCCGACGTCGTCGGCCTCATCGAAGTCGATACGGGTTCGATCCGTTCGGGCATGGTCAACCAGGCCGATTACATCGCGCGCGAGCTCGGCCACTACACGACCTACCAGAGCAAGTACAGCATCAATTCGCTGAACCAGTTCCTGCCCGTGGTGCGCAAGCAGGCGAACGCCTTCCTCGCCGCGCCACGGGTCACGGGCGAGCGCTTCCACTACTTCGACACCGGCATCAAGCGGCTGATCATCGAGCTCGAGCTCGACGACGTCTGCGTGTTCCTCGTGCACCTGTCGCTCAAGTTCCGCCATCGCCAGTACCAGCTGCGCTCGCTCCACGACCTGATCGTGCGCTCGAAGAAGCCGGTGATCGTCGCCGGCGACTTCAATACCTTCTGGGGCAACCACGAGATCTACCTCTTCATGCGCGCCGCCGGGCTCGTCAGCGCAAATGGCCACGGACTGCCGTCCTTCCCGTCGCGCAAGCCGCGCGTCGAGCTCGACTTCATCCTCGTGAGCGAAGGCATCGAGGTCAGCAACTTCCGCGTGCCGGACGTGCGGTTCTCGGACCATCGTCCCATCGTCTGTGACTTCAAGGTTAGGAGCTGACATGCCCGCCGCCCCCTGCTGGACCCTCGAGCGCGACGCCGAAGGCCTCGCGACCCTGACGCTCGACAAGCCCGCCACCTCGGCCAATGTCCTGTCGAAGGCGGTGTTGCAGGAGCTCGACGGCCTGCTCGGCCAGCTCGAAACGGCAAGGCCGAGGGCGGTGGTCGTGCGTTCCGGCAAGCCGGGCGGCTTCGTCGCGGGCGCCGACATCAACGAGTTCGTGGCGCTCACGACGGAGGAGGATGCGTACGCACTGGTCCGCGCGGGCCAGCGAGTGCTCGACCGCCTTGCGGCCCTGCCCTGCCCCACAGTGGCCGCCATCCACGGCTTCGCGCTCGGCGGCGGGCTCGAGCTGGCGCTCGCTTGCCGCTACCGCGTCGCGGCCGACGACGACAAGGTCTCGCTTGGCCTGCCCGAAGTGCAGCTCGGCATCCACCCGGGCTTTGGCGGCACCGTGCGCGCGGTGCGCCTGATCGGAGCGCGCGCAGCGCTCGACATGATGCTCACGGGCAAGCCGTTGCGCGGCGGCAAGGCGTTGGGCCTCGGGCTCGTGGACCGGCTCGTGCCGCGCGCGGAGCTGGACGCCGCCGCGCGTGCGCTTGCCCTGCATCCGCCTGCGCCGAGGCGCCCCGCGCTCGTGGCGCGAGCGCTGTCCTCGCCAATCGTGCGCCCGTTCGTCAAGCCGGTGCTCGAGAAGCAGGTGGCCGCGCGTGTCCGCCGGGACCACTACCCCGCGCCCTACGCGATCATCGACCTCTGGGCGCGCCATGGCGCGCGGGGGGCCGCGGCCTTCGAGGCCGAGGCCCGCTCGATCGCGCGCCTCTTCCTGACCGAAACCTCGCGCAACCTCGTGCGGGTGTTCTTCCTGCAGGACCGGCTGAAGGCGCTCGGCGGGCGCCCGCCGAAGGACCTGCAACGCGTGCACGTCGTCGGCGCGGGCGTCATGGGCGGCGACATCGCCGCCTGGTGCGCGCTGCGCGGCCTCGACGTCACGCTGCAGGACCGGGAACTGAAATACATCGAGCCGGCGCTGGCGCGCGCGCGCGAGTATTTCGCGAAGCGGCTGAGGGACGATGCCAAGGTTGCCGCCACGCTGGCCCGCCTCAGGGCCGACGTGACTGGCGAGGGCGTTGCACGGGCCGACGTGGTCATCGAGGCCATCTACGAGAATGTCGACGCCAAGCGCGAGCTCTATGCGAAGCTCGAACCCGCCATGAAGGTCGGCGCGCTGCTCGCGACGAACACCTCGAGCATCAAGCTCGAGCTGCTGGCTCAAGGGCTCGCCGATCCGGCACGGCTCGTCGGCCTGCATTTCTTCAACCCCGTGGCGCAGATGCCGCTGATCGAGGTCGTGCGCGGCGCGCAGACCCGCGCCGACGTCGTCGCGGCCGCGCTCGGTTTTGCGCGCCGGATCGACAAGCTGCCGCTCCCCTGCCGCAGTGCGCCGGGCTTCGTCGTCAATCGCGTTCTCACGCCCTACCTGCAGGAGGCCATGCTCGCGCTCGAGGAAGGCGTTCCCGGCGCGCTCATCGATCGGGTCGCCGTGGACTTCGGCATGCCGATGGGGCCGATCGAGCTCGCCGACGTCGTCGGCCTCGACGTCAGCGAGCATGTGGGTGCAATTGTCGCGCGGGAACTCGGGCGCACGCCGCCCGCCCTGCCTGGCCTCGCGGGGCATCTCGCCGCGAAGGAGCTCGGCCGCAAGAGCGGCCGGGGCTTCTACGAGTGGCGGGAGGGCAAGGCCGTGAAGCCCGACCCCGGCGCGGTGCAGGCACCTGCGGATCTCGCGGACCGCCTCGTGCTCGCGCTCGTGAACGAGTGCGTCGCCGTGCTGCGCGAGGCCACGGTGGAGGACGCCGACCTGCTCGATGCGGGCGTGATTTTCGGCTCGGGCTTTGCGCCCTTCCGGGGCGGCCCCCTGGCCCATGCGAAGCACCGCGGGTACGCGGAAATCGTGAGCCGCCTCACGGAACTGGGCGCGCGCCATGGTTCGCGCTTCACACCGGATGCCGGCTGGCAGGACCTCACGGCGGGCAAGGCGTGAACTGCGTACCGGAGCCGAAAAACCCCTGTGCTACGATCCGGCCGATGGCGACGCACCATAAGGTGCCGCGGACCGCAGGTTGATGTCACAGGAACAGGATCGCCCGGCCACAGTACAACTGCTCAAGACCTTCGCGCCCCTCGAGGGCATGAAGGCGGAGAACCTGCACGCGCTCGCCAAGAAGATCACGGTGCGCACGATGGATTCGGGGCGCCTGCTGTTCAAGGAAGGCGAGACGGACAAACGCACCTTCTGGCTCGTCAAGGGCATGATCGAACTGCGGGCGGGCGACCGGACCGCGGCGATGATCAAGGCCGGCACGCCCGAGGCGCGCAATCCGGTCACCCCTGGCCAGCCGCGCAAGTATTCGGCGCGCGCGGTCGACCAGATCGAGTACCTGTCGATCGACAGCGACCTGCTCGACGTGATGATCACCTGGGACCAGACGGGCAGCTACGAGGTGTCGGAACTGCAGGCCGACCTCGAAGGCAACGGCAACGCCGACGACTGGATGACGACGCTGCTGTCGACCAAGGCGTTCCACCGCATCCCGCCGGCCAACATCCAGGCCATCTTCATCCGCATGCAGCGCCAGGCCTACCGCGCGGGCGAGGTGGTCATCAAGCAGGGCGATGAGGGCGATTTCTTCTACGCCATCGTCAAGGGCCGCTGCCAGGTCACGCGCGAGACGCCGCTCAACAAGGAAGGCATCAAGCTCGCCGAGCTCGGCGTCGGCGACACGTTCGGCGAGGAAGCGCTGATCGCCGAGGCCAAGCGCAACGCCACCGTGTCGATGCTCTCGGACGGCGTGCTGATGCGGCTCAACAAGCAGGACTTCCGCGAGCTGATGAACGAGCCGCTGCTGCAGTGGGTCACCGACGAGCAGGCGCGCGAACTGGTCGCCAAGGGCGGCAAGTGGCTCGACGTGCGCCTGCCCTCCGAATACCAGAACCTCAGGATCGAGGACTCGATCAACATCCCGCTCTACTTCATCCGCATGAAGCTCTCCACGCTCGATCGCGGCACGAAGTATGTGGTCTGTTGCGATACCGGCCGGCGCAGTTCGGCCGCGGCGTTCATCCTGATCGAGCGCGGCTTCGACGCCTACGTGCTCAAGGGCGGGTTGACCAGCACCGACCTCGGCCTGCGCCGCGCCGGCTGATCACATCGTGTGCGTGGCCTTGTCGCCGGAGAGTGCGCCGGCGAGATAGGTCTCGATCTTCTTCTGTGTCTGGCCGCGGTCCTGGTCGCTGAACTGCACGCCGATGCCTGCGGTGCGCTTTCCCTGGGCGCCCTTGGGCGTCACCCAGATGACGCGACCCGCGACCGGCAGCTTCTCGTCCTCGCCCATCAGGTTCAGCAGCATGAAGACTTCGTCGCCGAGCCGGTAGTTGCTGTTCGTCGGAATGAACAGCCCGCCGTTCTTGACGAAGGGCATGTACGCAAGGTACAGCGCACTCTTGTCCTTGATCGTCAGGGTCAGGAGCCCGGGCTTGTTGCCCGTGCGCGATGTGGGGTCCTTCATCCGTGCCTCAGCCGCCTCTCTGCGCGGGCGCTTCGCCCGCCCGTTTGTCGTCGGCGCCGGCAAGGCGCCACAGCCAGCGTTCGAGCGCCACCGACTTGTTGAGCGGAGCGTCGATTTCGCGTCGCAACTCGCGCAGCGCGTCGAGCAGCCCGAACTGCGCGGCTATATTCCCGGTTGGCGCCGTGGCTGACAAGCGAATTCGCGCGGTGAGCCAGGCCTCGATGCAGGCGAGCCGCAGCCCGTAGTCGTCGCGCGACCAGCGTTCGGCGAGCTGCGCGGGGTCGGTCCGGCCGCGTTCAACTTCGCCGAGGGCAAGTTCCGATTCCGTGCGCACGCGGGCAATGCCAGCGATATCGGCCTCGAGCAGCGCAAGCGGCGCATCGCCCAGCACGTCGGCCGCGGCGGCGAGGTCGCCCTCCTTGCCCCGCCCCGCGAGCCATTCGAGGCTTGCCGCGCGGCCCGGCGCGCTGACGCGCAGGCGCATGCAGCGGCTGCGGATCGTGGCGGGCAGGCGCGACGGGCTCGCGCTCACCAGCACGATCAGCGTGCGCGGCGGCGGCTCTTCCAGTGTCTTGAGCAGCGCGTTGGCCGCCATGACATTGAGCGCATCGGCCGGCGAGACGATCCCGACGCGATGGCCACCACCGTGGCTCGTCAGGGCAAGTTCCGCGGAGAACGCGCGGACATCCTCCACGCGGATCTGCCTCGAATCGCCCGTCGGCGCCACGGCAAACACGTCCGGATGCTGGCCGGTGGCGCAGTATCGGCAGTCGGCGCACTCGCCGCACGGCGGACGGTCGCGCCGGCAAAGGTGCAACTGGGCCACCCAGTTCGCGAGCACTTCACCGCCGCAACCCGGATCGGCGTGGATCAGGAGCGCATGCCCCGAACGGCCGGCCCGATGCGCCGTGCGCAGCGCATCGAGCGCCGGTGCGAGCCAGAAGCAGTCGGCCGCAGTCATGCCTGCAGCACTCGCCCGAGTGCCGCCACCGCATCGGCCGTCACCGTCGCGAGCGGCCGCGAAGCATCGATGACGGCGAAGCGCGCCTGCGCGCGGCCCAGTTCGAGGTAGCGGGCCCGCACACGCTCGAAGAATGCGACGTCCTCTGACTCGAAGCGGTCCGGCACACCCCGGCGCCCCGCAGCCCGCGAGAGGCCCAGTGCGACCGGCAGGTCGAGCAGCAATGTCAGGTCGGGATTGACGTCGGGATGGACGGCACCCGCCAGCGTCTCGATGAAGTCGGCGGGCATGCCACGGCCGCCGCCCTGGTAGGCGCGCGTCGCGTCCGTGAACCGGTCACAGAGCACCCATTGGCCGCGCTCGAGGGCGGGCCGGATCAGGTTGTCGACGTGGATCCGCCGCGCGGCAAACATGAGGAGCAGCTCGGCCTGCGGGGCGAGCGGCTCCTCGCCGTGCCCAAGCACCAGGGCGCGCACGCGCTCGGCGAGCGGCGTGCCTCCCGGTTCGCGTGTCAGGCACACTTCGATGCCGCGCGACTCGAGCGCCTCGCGCAGCGCGACCGCCACCGTCGACTTGCCCGCACCCTCGATGCCCTCGAGCGTAATGAGGCGTCCTCTGCTCGCCCTGCGGCCTTCCAGCATGCCGCTCACGCCGCTCATTTTGCCTGTGCCGTCGGGCGGTCGCGCAGGCGCGCGAGATAGCGCGCCACCGCCGCGTTGTGCTCCGCCAGCGTCTTCGAGAACACGTGCGAGCCATCGCCCCGGCCCGTGGCGACGAAGTACAGCGCCCCACTCTCGTCGGGCTGCACCGCGGCGCGCAGCGCCTCGCGCCCCGGCAGTGCGATCGGCGTCGGTGGCAGGCCCGTCCTTGTGTAGGTGTTGTAAGGCGTGTCGGTCGTGAGGTCGCGGCGGCGGATGTCGCCGTCGTAGCGGTCGCCGAGCCCGTAGATGACGGTCGGGTCGGTCTGCAGGCGCATCCCCTTGCGCAGCCGGGCGATGAAAACTCCCGCGATCAGCGGGCGCTCGCTGGCGAGCGCCGTTTCCTTCTCGACGATCGAAGCGAGCACGAGCGCCTCATCCGCGTTCGCGAGCGGCAGGCCCGCGCGCCGCTCCTGCCAGGCGGCCGCCAGTTCGCGGGCCATCGTGTCGTACGCGAGGCGGTAAATCTCGCGATCCGTCGTGCCGTCGGCAAACCGGTAGGTGTCGGGGAAGAAGCGCCCCTCGGGATGCGCGCCCGCATGGCCGATCGCGCGCATGATGGCCGCGGCATCCTGGCCCTTCAACGTGTCCTTCACCCGCGGATGCGCATCGACGGCCCGGCGCATGTCCGCGAAAGTCCAGCCCTCGACCACCGTGAGCTGCTCGAGCACGACGCGCCCCGCGCCGAGCTGCGCGAGGATCTCGCGCGCCGTGGCCCGCGTGGGCAGGTCGTAGTTGCCGGCCTTCGGTGCGATGCGCTGGCCGTGCAGGCGCAGGTACCACTCTACGGCGCGCGCATCCCGCAACGCACCCTGTGCCTCGATCTCCTGAAGGGTGGCCCGCAGGCTGCGGCCGGGATAGACGTGCACGCGCACGACCCCGGCGTGCGGGCCCGGAGCGTCCATCAGTTGATCCATCCACGCAAGCCCGCCGATCGCGAGCGCAGCGAGCAGCACGGCGAGCGCCACGAAGGGCCAGGCAAGCACGCGCCGCCTAGGCATCGGCCGTCTCCATGGCCGTCTCGAGGACCGCCCGCTGGAGCCGCTGCGTGCATTCATGCGCCGGGTAGTCGCGGCCGGCGAACCGGGTAACGGGCCAGACCCCCACCCGCACGTTCGTGAGCCAGAGCGCATCGGCTGCGAGCAGCTCATCCGGCGCGAGCCGCCGTTCGGCCGTCGCCATGCCGAGCTGCGAAGCGGCTGCCAGGAGCTGGCCCCGCAGCACGCCCGCGACGGCGCAATGCGCGACGGGTGGCGTCACGAGGCAGCCCTGCGCGAGCGCAAATACATTCGTCATGCTCCCGCCGGTGACATGGCCTTCATCGGCCGCCAGTATGACTTCGTCGAGGCCGCGCTGCCGCGCTTCCTGCCGCGCGAGCACCTGTTCCAGCCGGTTGAGGTGCTTGACGCCGGCGAGCAGCGGGCGGCCGCAGCGCAAGACCGCGAGCGCCGTGCGCGCGGGCGCTGGCGCCGCGCCCTGCTCCCCGGGCCACGCATAGCCCATGACAATTCGGGTGGCCGCCTCCCCGCCTGTGTAGCCATAGCCGCGTTCGAGCGCCAAGCCGCGCGTGACGATCAGCTTGATGAGGACCTGCGGCGCCAGCTGCGCCGCACGCGCGATCTCGAAACGCAGCGTGTCGCGGTCGGGCATGGCGATCGACAGGGCCGCGCAACCCTTCGTGAGGCGCGCCAGGTGAGCGCCGAGGAAGCGGGCGCGGCCCTCGTTCGCGGCTATCGTTTCGAACAGGCCGTCGCCGTAGTGCAAGCCGCGATCGGCGAGGCCGAGCGAGTTCGCCGGCAGTCCGTCGACCCAGGCCGCGAGCATCAGGTCCTCGCGCCGGGCCCGGCGAGCGCGGCGAGCATGCCGCGCGCCTTGGCGCGTGTCTCGGCCAGTTCCCGCAGCGGGTTCGAGTCCGCCACGATGCCCGCGCCGGCACGCGCCTCGAGCTGCCCGCCCGCCAGGGTGAGCGTGCGGATCAGGATGTTGAGGTCGGCATTGCCGGAAGGCGAGAGCCAGCCGAGCGAACCCGTATAGGCGTCGCGCCCCCCGTCCTCGAGCTCCGCGATGATCTGCATGCAGCGCACTTTGGGCACGCCCGTGATCGTGCCTCCCGGGAATAGCGCGCGCAATGCGGCGACCGGCGTGACCTCGGCACGCAGCAGCCCGCTCACGTTCGACACGATGTGATGCACGTGCGCGTAGCTCTCGATGCCCATGAGCTCATCGACCCGCACGCTGCCGGCCTCGCACACCCGGCCGAGGTCGTTGCGTTCGAGGTCGATCAGCATCACGTGTTCGGCGCGCTCCTTGGGGTGCGCAGCGAGTCCCGCCACCTCGCGCTTGTCCTCGCCCGGCCGGCCGCTGCGCGGTCGGGTGCCGGCGATGGGCCGCGTACTCGCGACACGCCCCTCGATGGTGAGCAGCCGCTCGGGCGATGAACTGAGGATATCCACGTCCGGCAGGCGCGCGTAGGCCGCGAAGGGCGCGGGATTGGCCGCACGCAGGCGCTCGTACAGCGCCGCGGACCCACCCGTCCAGCGCGTGCGCCACCAGCGCGACAGGTTGGCCTGGTAAATGTCGCCGGCGCGGATATGGAACTGCGCGCCCGCGACGCGCGCGAGGAAACGTTCCTGCGGTTCCTCCTCGATTGCCAAAGGGATGGCATGATCCGCCTTCACGGCCTCGGGTTCGGCCAGCACAGCCCTCACCTGCGCCTCGACTTCATCCAGCAGCGCCGCGTCGGACGCCGGACATTCGATCTCGACGCAGTCCGACTGCAATTCGTGCACGAGCGCGGCCCGCACCCGCAGGGCGAGCGCTCGCCACGGCAGGCGTCCCGGCGGCAGGTGCAGGCTGGGCTCGATTTCCGCCGCCATTTCATAGCCGAGGTAAACGATCCAGCCGCCGGCGAGCCCCGTGGTCGACGGGTCGCGCGCATGCGCATCCCGCCACCAGGCATCGAGGGCATCGAGGAAGCCACCCTGCTGGCCCGCAAGTCCAGCGACCGGCGCCGGCAGCTTGCCGCTTGCCACGAGCCTCCCGTCCCGATCAAGCGCGAGCAGCGCCTCCGGCGCCGCGGCCAGCAGGGTACGCGCACCGCGCGCACCCTGCGCCGGCAGTGCGGCGCTATCGAGCAGCGTCGGGAAATAGCCGGGCCGCGCACCGACGAGGCGGCGCAGGGCGCACGGCGGGATCGCGAGTCGGCGGCGCGCCACCTCCGCGGCCACGGAGGGGTTCAGCCGGTGTAGCGGCGGAAGACGACGGTGCCGTTCGTGCCGCCGAAGCCGAAGGAGTTCGACATCGAGACATCGATCGGCATGCGGCGGGCCGCATTCGGCACGTAGTCGAGGTCGCAGGCCGGATCAGGATTGTCGAGGTTGATCGTCGGCGGTGCGACGCCGTCGCGGATCGCGAGCACCGAGAAGATGCCCTCGACGACGCCCGCGGCCCCGAGCAGGTGACCGGTCATCGACTTCGTTGAACTGACCGCGAGGCGTGCCGCGTGTTCACCGAAGGCGCGCTTGATCGCGATGGTTTCCGCGACGTCACCGAGCGGTGTCGAGGTCGCGTGCGCGTTGAGGTACTGCACGGCCGAAGGGGCGACCTGGGCGTCGCGCATCGCATTCACCATGGCGATGCGGGCCCCGTTGCCGTCGTCCGGGGGTGCGGTGATGTGGTAGGCGTCGCCGCTCATGCCGAAGCCGATGAGTTCCGCGTGGATGCGCGCCCCGCGGGCCCTGGCGTGCTCCAGGTCTTCGATGAGCATCGCGCCGCCGCCGTCGCCCATGACGAAACCGTCGCGGTCGCGGTCCCAGGGTCGGCTGGCCGCGTGCGGGGCGTCATTGCGTTCCGAGAGGGCCTTGGCCTGGCTGAAGCCCGCGAGCGCCGTCGGCGTGCTCGCGTGTTCCGCGCCGCCCGCGATCATGATGTCGGCGTCGCCGTGCTGGATCAGGCGCATGGCCAGCCCGATCGCATGGGTGGAACTCGTGCAGGCCGAGACCACGGCGAGATTCGGCCCGTTGATCCCGTAGCGGATCGACAGGTGGCCCGCGATCATGTTGATGATCGTGCTCGGGATGTAGAACGGGGAAATCTTGCGTGGATTCTGCGTGGTCGCCCAGGTGCCGATCTCGCGCTCCATTCCCTCGAGGCCGCCTATCCCCGAGCCCATGATCACGCCGCTGCGCGTGGGATCTTCCTTCGCGAAGTCTATCCCGGCGTCGGTGACCGCCTGCACGCCGGCGGCGACGCCGTAATGCATGAACGGATCCATGCGGCGCGCCTCTTTCGGCGCGAGATAGGCGGCCACGTCGAAGCCGCGCGCCGCGCCCGCAAAGCGGGTGGCAAAGGCCGCAGCGTCGAAGCGCGTGATCGGGCCGATGCCGCTCTCGCCGGCGAGGATGGCGGCCCAGGCGCTTTCGAGGGTGCTCCCGACCGGTGAAACGATGCCGAGACCCGTGACGACGACGCGGCGATTACCCACGCAGACCTTTCGCACCTCGTGCGGCGGAGGGGAGCTGAAGGCGCCGGTCGCCCGGCGCCACGAAACCCGCTTACTTGCGGCGTTCGTTGATGTAGTTGATGGCCTGCTGAACCGTGGTGATCTTCTCGGCGTCCTCGTCCGGGATCTCGATCTCGAATTCTTCCTCGAGCGCCATGACCAGTTCGACCGTGTCCAGCGAGTCGGCGCCGAGGTCGTCGACGAACGAGGCGCCGCTCGTGACCTGTTCCGCCTTGACGCCCAGCTGCTCGGCGACGATGGCTTTCACTTGCTGTTCAACAGTACTCATCTCAGTGGTGTCCTCGTGACTTATCTTTGGTATGGGCCGCAGTCAGGCCGGCCGAATGGGCGCGGTATTGTAGGGGAACACCCCTGCCCCCGCCACCTGCATCGCCCGCGAGTGCCTGTTTTTGCACACAAAAGCCATTTTTCCCGCCGAACCGCGCGTGGCGCTGGCGCGTCAGGGCATGTACATGCCGCCATTCACGTGCAGGGTTTCGCCGGTGATATAGGCCGCGGCGGGCGAACAGAGGAAGGCGACGGCCGCCGCGATGTCATCAGCCGCGCCGAGTCGGGCCATCGGGATCTGGGCGAGGAGCCCGCTGCGCTGCTCGTCGTTGAGCGCACGGGTCATGTCGGTATCGATGAAGCCTGGGGCCACGGCATTCACCGTGATGCCGCGGCTCGCAACCTCCTTGGCGAGCGACTTGGTGAAGCCGAGCAGGCCCGCCTTCGCCGCCGCATAGTTCACCTGGCCGGGATTGCCGGTGAGCGCCACGATCGAAGTGAGGTTCACGATACGGCCGCGGCGCTCCTTCATCATGCGCTTGAGGCTGGCTTTCGCAAGGCGGAACACCGACGTGAGGTTGGTGGCGATCACCCGGTCCCAATCGTCCTGCTTCATGCGCAGCATCAGGCCGTCACGCGTGACAGCCGCATTGTTGACAAGGATGGTTGGCAACTCGCCCCGGTCGTCGAGATCGGCAATCAGCGCATCGATCGACGCGCCCTCGCCCACGTCGAGCACGGCCCCTCGGCCACGCGCCCCGGCGGCGGCGAGTTCGGCGCCGAAGCGTTCCGCGCCTTCCGCGGATGTCGAAGTGCCGATGACGGTGGCGCCCGCCGCGCCGAGCCTCGCCGCGATGGCGCGACCGATGCCGCGCGAGGCGCCCGTCACGAGGGCGATGTCGTTCTCGAACATGTTCAGGCTCCCTGGGTCGCGGCGAGGGCCGCATCGATCGAAGCCGGGTCCTCGACCGCGAGGCAGGCGACACCGGGCCGCTTGTCGATCCGCTTGTTGAGGCTCGTGAGCACCTTGCCGGGACCGCATTCCACCACGGTCAGCAACGAAGCGTCGAGCAGTGCGCGCACCGTCGCGGTCCAGCGCACCGGGTGGGCGAGCTGCGTCACGAGCGTGGCGCGGATGTCGTCCGGGTTCGCGTGGGCCCGCGCGTCGACCGCGCTGAAGTAGGGAATGCGCGGCGGGGCGACCGCCACATCGCACAGGCGTTCCTTCAGGCGTTCGGCCGCGCCGCGCATCAGGCTGCTGTGCGACGGCACGCTCACGGGCAGCGGCACGGCGCGCTTGGCGCCCGCCGCTTTCGCCATCTCGATGGCGCGCCCCACGGCGCCGACGTTGCCTGCGATGACCACCTGGCCCGGTGAGTTGTAGTTCACGGGCTCGACCACCTCGCCTTGCGCGGCCTCGCGGCAGGCCGCTTCGACCGCGGCATCCTCGAGGCCCAGGACGGCGGCCATGGCGCCCGTGCCGAGCGGCACGGCCTCCTGCATCGCCCGGCCACGGAATTGCACGAGGGCGATCGCCGCCGCGAAATCGAGCGAACCCGCGGCGACGAGCGCGGTGAACTCGCCGAGGCTGTGACCGGATACGGCATCCGGCCGGCGTCCGCCGCGCGCCTGCCAGGCGCGCCACGTCGCATAGCCCGCCGCGAGCATCGCCGGCTGGGTGCACTCGGTCTCGTTCAGGCGCTCCGAGGGTCCCTCCTGCACGAGCTGCCAGAGATCGTAGCCGAGCACGGCGGACGCGGTGTCGAAGGTTTCCCGCACCAGCGGTTCGGCGGCCGCCAGCGTCGCCAGCATGCCGATCGACTGCGAACCCTGTCCGGGAAAGACGAAAGCGAGGCCCATGCGTGTTCCTGTCGTGTGGGGGCGCGGATTATAGCGGCTCGCGCCGAGAAGGCAGGCACAGCGCCACGGCGAGTCCGCCCATCGCACCATAGAGGTGCGCCTGCACCACTACGGGCATGTCGCCCGCGAGCGGCAACGCGCCCCGCTGCTCGACCGCAAGCTTCACGGTGAGCAGCACCGCGAGCAGGTAGCCGTCCGCTTCCCTGCGCCGCAGGTGCGCGAGCGCACCCGCCGCCAGCACGCCGTGCAGCCAGCCCGAGGCCCCGACGTACCACTCGATCGCGGGATCGAGAAACCACAGGCCTGCGTCGATTGCGGCGATGGACGCCGCGATGATGGCCACCCAATGCCGCGGACGATAGTCCCGCGAAAAGAGCGCCCACAGGAGCAGCAGCCCGAGCGCATTGAGCGCCGCATGGCGCAGGTCGAAGTGCACGAGATGCGCCGTGAGCAGGCGCCAGTACTCGCCGGCCGCGATTGCGCCGCGTTCGTAGCCGAGCAGCGCGCGCGGCGCGTCGCCCACCGCCGCCGCCAGCAACAAGCCGGCGAGGAAGGCGCAGAGGGCGACGCCCTTCCAACCGTCGCCATTCACCGACGCAAGCCAGCTGGCGATGCGTTTTCGTGAGCGGGGCGTCATGACGGCGGGAGCCATTTGGTATCATTATCGACCATATGAGCCATCCTTCCCGCTCCGCCGGTTTCACGCTCATCGAGATCATGGTGGTGGTCGTGATCATCGGCCTCCTCGCCGCGTTCATTGCGCCGCAGATCCTCGGGCGCGTCGACGACGCGAAGATCGTCAAGGCAAAGCAGGACATCCAGGCGCTCGAGACGGCGCTCACGATGTACAAGCTCGATACCTTCCAGTACCCGAGCACCGATTTCGGCCTGAATGCGCTCGTGCAGAAGCCCGCCGACCCGCAGGTACGCAACTGGCGCGCGGGCGGTTACCTGAAGCGCGTCAACAAGGACCCTTGGGGCAACGACTACCAGTACGTATTCCCCGGCACGCGCGGCGGCGAATACGACCTGTACTCCCTCGGCGCCGACGGCGAACCCGGCGGCGAGGGCATCAACGCCGACATCGGCAACTGGAACCTGGATCGCTAGGATCCAGCCCATTCCCGGGCGTCCCTGCGGCCGCTCCCCATGAAGCACGCGCGCGGCTTCACCCTCGTCGAAATCCTCGTGGTCGTGGTGATCATCGGCCTGCTCGCGGTCGGGGCCGTGCTCGCGATCGGCACCAGCAAGCGCGACGACGCGCTCGAGACCGAGGCGCAGCGCCTCGAAGCCTTGATCGACTACGTGCGCGAGCACGCGGAGCTCACGACGCGCGAGTTCGGCCTGCGCTGCGAGGGCGACCGCTACGCCTTCCTCGCCTTCGACCCGCGCCGCGGCCTGTGGCACGAGGCGGAGGAAGATGACGCCCTGCGCCCGCGGACCCTGCCGCCCGGCATGCGCATCCGCCTGCGCATCGAGGGGCGGGAAGTGCTGCTGCGCCCACCGAAGGACAAGGAGCCACTGCAGCCGCAGTTGATGCTGTTCTCGAACGGCGATGTCACGCCCTTCGAGCTGACCCTGGGGCGCGAGGGCAGCCCCCTGCAGGCCGTGCTCGCGAGTGACGAAGCGGGTACCGTGACCCTCAGCCTGCCCGGGGCGGAGGCGAAGCGATGACGCGCGCGCGCGGCTTCACGCTGGTCGAGGTGCTGGTGGCGCTCGTCATCGTGGCCATCGGCATGGCCGCGCTGCTCGGCACCCTGTCCTCCGCGGCGGATACTTCGATCTACCTGCGCGACAAGACCTTCGCGGAGTGGATCGCACTCAATCGCATCAGTGAACTGCGCCTCGCCGCCAAGCGGCCCACCGAGGGCAAGAGCGCCGGCGAGTTCGACTATGCGGGCCGCAAGTGGCGCTACCAGCAGGAGATCGCGAAGACCGACATTCCAGGCATCCTGCGCATCGATGTAAGCGTCGCGGAGGCGACCGCGCCGGCCGGCAAGGACAGCAAGGCGGGCAAGGACTGGACGGTGGTCGCCAGCGGCGTGACGGGCGATGCGCTGGGGCCGCCGAACGGCGTCGATCCGGACTGGAACGGCGCCGCCTTCCCTGGCGCACCCGGCGCAGCCGGCACGCAGGGCGGTGGTCCCGGGGAAACACCCGGCACCGGGGCCGCGCCCTCGACCTCCCCTGCGCCTTCACCCGGCGGGCCGCTGCCCACGTCCTGAATGCGCCAGCGCGGCTTCACCTTGATCGAGTTGCTGGTGGCGCTGTTCATCTCGGCCGTCATATTCGCGATCGGCTACGGCGCCCTGCAGCAGTCGCTCACGAGCCGTGGCGCGGTGCAGGCGAACCAGGAGAGGCTGGCTGCGCTCGTCAACACGATGCGCATCCTCTCGCAGGATTTTGGCCAGCTCGCGCCGCGCGCCACCCGCAGCCTCGTGGGCGACGGCGCCGATCCTGCGCTGCTTGCCGACGGACGCACGGATGCGCTCGTGACCTTCACCCGCATGGGCTGGGCCAATCCGGCCGGCATCCAGCGCCCCGCCCTGCAGCGCGTGCGCTACGCTTTCGACGGGGGCTCGTTGTACCGCGAGCACTGGCGCGTGCTCGACCCGGTGCTCGGTGCGCAACCCGTGCGCCGCCTGCTGATCGACCGCGTGAAAGCCGTGCGCTTTCGCTACATGGAAAACGGCCGCAGCTGGAGCGAACAGTGGCCCGGCATCATCACGGGCGGCGACCCGCGCCAACCGCAACTGCGGCGCCGTCCGATTGCCGTGGAAGTGACTCTCGAGCTCGAGGACTTCGGCACCGTCACCCGCATCATCGAGGTGGCGGGATGAAGCGCGAGCGCGGCGTTGCGTTGCTCACCGCCATCATCCTCGTGGCGCTCGCGACCATCGTCGCGGCGGGCATCGCCTTCAAGAACGGCATGACCGCGCGGCGCACGTCATCCGCTTTCATGTTCGACCAAGCCATCCAGTATGCCGCGGCGACCGAAGCCATGGCCGCCTATGTGCTGCGTGAAGATCGCAAGAACAAGGGCAGCACCGACGACTTCACCGAGGACTGGGCGCGGCCCTATGGGCCGGTCGAGTTGACCCCCGGCTCCGGCATCTGGCTCGAGGCGCAGCTCGACGATGCGCAGGGACGGTTCAACGTCAACAACCTCGTCGATGCCGAAGGCAAGGCCCGCCCCGAGGCCATCAAGCAACTCGAGCGCCTGCTCGCGACCCTCGGCCTCGAAGCGAACTGGGCCACGCTGCTCGCCGACTGGATCGACGCGGACGACCAGCCGATCGGCTTCGCGGGCGGCGAGGACACCCTCTATCTGGCGCAGAGCCCGGCCTATCGCGCGCCGAACGCGCCGATCGTGAGCGTGAGCGAGCTGCTCGCCTTGCCCGGCTTCGGCATCGAGCGCTACACGAAGCTCGCTCCCTACCTCAGCGCGCTGCCGCCCGGCACGCCGCTCAACGTGTGTACGGCGGCCGGCATCGTGATCGACGCGATGACCGAGGAGCAGGAGTACGGCGTCGATGCCGAACGGCTGGCGAAGATGCGCGAATCGGGCTGCTTCCCGACCCGCGCCGACCTGCAGTCCAAGGTGCGACCGGACCTCTGGGTGACCCTGCAGTACGAGGTCAGCGAGAAGTCGGAGTACTACCGGCTGCGCAGTTTCGTCGGTATTGGCACTACGGAGTTCGCCTTGTACAGTCTGCTCAAACGCGAAGCGACGGGCGCGCGCCCGATCCTGCGCACCTACGGTACGGACTGACCCATGGCTGACTGGTTCATCGTGCGATTGGCGAGGCAGGCGGGCGACCCCGTCGCCTGGATGGCGGTCGATGCCGAGGGGCACCAGTTGTCGGCGCCGGATGGCGGTGCGCTGTCACAGGCGTCGTTGCAGGCCGCAGGCCGGCGCATTGCCGTGCTGGTGCCGGCCGGGGACGTGTTGCTGACCGAAGCGGCCCTGCCCGCGAAGACCGGCGCGAAGCTCGCGCAAGTAGTGCCCTACGCACTCGAAGAGCAGGTCGCGGACGACATCGAAGCGCTGCACTTCGCCGTGGGCAAGCGCAATCCGGACACCGGCCGCACCGCCATTGCGGTGCTCGACAAGGCGGCCATGCAGGCCACCCTGACGATGCTGCGCGAAGCCGGGCTCTCCCCTGCGGCGCTGTACAGCGAGGCGAGCCTCATTGCCGGCAACCCGGGGCAGGCAGTGGCCTGGCTGGAAGGCGATACGCTCATCCTGTGCGCGCCCTCGCGGCCGCCGATCGTCACGCCCGTCACGACCCTCGCGGAAGCGTTCGCCTTCCTCGACGCGAGTGGCAGCTATGGCGAGGGCGTCGCGGCCTCCTCCGTATCGCTGCTGCTGCATGCCAGCGCCGCAGACTGGCAACGCCATGCCGGCGAACTTGGCTTCCTGCAGGGACATTTCGCCGCGGCCAAGGTGCAGATCCTGCCGCAGGGCTCGCTGCCGTGGCTCGCAAGCCAGCTCGCGCTCGCCGCGCCGCTCAACCTTTTGCAGGGCGACTATGCGCCACGTGCGGACGGCGGCAACGAACTGCGCCGCTGGCGCCTGCCCGCTGCGCTTGCAGCGGCGCTCTTCCTCGTGTTCGTCGGCACCAAGCTGTTCGAGATCCGTCGTCTCGACGGCGCCGAGCGCAAGCTGGACGTCGAGATCGAACAGACCTTCCGTGCCGCGATGCCCGGTGCGCTCGATTCGAAGGACGCCCGCCGCCGCATGGAGCAGCGCTACCAGGCGCTGCAGGAAAGCGGCGGCCAGGCCGGCCTGCTGCCCGCGCTCAGCGCCTTTGCGGCGGCACGTGCGGGAGTGCCGGAGGCGAGCCTGCAGGGCCTTTCCCTGCGCGAAGGCGCGCTCGACCTGCGGGTGCGCGCCCCGGATGCGCAGAGCCTCGACCGGATCAACCAGCAGTTGCGCGCAAGCGGGCTCGCGACGGAAATGTCGAGCGGCACCGCCGCGGATTCCGGCTATGAAGGCCGCATCCAGGTCCGGCTGGCGGGGGCGTGATGGACGCCGTCAGGCAATGGTACCGGGGCCTCGCCGAACGCGAGCGCCGTTTCGTCACGATCGGCGGCATCGCCGCCGCCGCCATCATCTTGTTGATGGGCGTACTGCCGCTCGCGCGCAGCGCCGCGGCGCTTGAGCAGCGCGTCGCCACGAAACGCGCGGACCTCGCCTGGATGCAGGGTGTCGCACCGGCGATTGCGGCAGCGGGTCCCGCCCCCGATTCGCAGGCGACGCCCGAATCGCTCGTGGTCACTGTCGATCGCACTGCGCGCGAGGCGAACCTCGGTGAGTCGCTCGCGCGCTCGGAGCCGGCCGGCAACGGTGGGCAGCGCGTGCAGCTCGAGAAGGCCCCTTTCGACGTGCTGGTGGCCTGGCTCGCGCGGCTGCGCCAGCAACACGGCATCAGGGTCGTGGCTGCCACGGTCGAGCGCTCGGCGGACCCGGGACTCGTATCGGCGACCCTGGAGCTCAGCGCGCGCTGACGTCACGATGGCCCCGTCGCGCTCCTCCTGGCGTTTCGCCACGCTCCTCATCGTCGCGGTCATCGTGACGCTCGCGGCCCGCTGGCCGCTCGCCTGGGCCACCAAATGGCTGCCCGCCGGCATGCAGTGCGCCGAGCCCGCAGGCAGTGTGTGGCATGGGCGCTGCGAATCGCTCGCGGTCGGCGGCCTCGCCCTCGGCGACACCTCCTGGCAGGTCCACGCCCTGCCCCTCCTGCGCGGCGTGCTGGCGGCCACGGTCCATGTGCGGCAGGGCGCGGACCGCATTGCGGGCGAGTTCGAGCTGCGGCCCGACGGGCGGCGCATGGCGCACGACGTCGAGGCCGAGCTCGGCCTCGGTACGGGCATCCTGTCCCAGGGCGCAATGGGCTTGACGGGGCGCCTCCATGCAAAGCTCGATCGCGCCGTGCTGCGCGACCGCCGCGTACACGACCTCGTCGGCACGGTGACCGTGCAGCGCCTCGCACAGGGGGGCACGCCGCTCGGCGATTTCGAGTTGCGCTTTCCGGTCGCACCGATCGCGGGCGCGACGGGGGACGTAACGGGCGAGCTGCGCGATCTGGGCGGGCCGGTCGGTGTGACGGGGACGCTCACGCTCACTGGCGAGCCGGGCTACGTGATCGACGGGCTCGTCACGGTCCGGGCCGACACCGCCCCCGCGCTCGCCGCACAGATCGCGATCCTCGGGACACCCGACAGCGAAGGGCGGCGGCCCTTCTCGATCGCCGGCACCTACTGACGCCGGCACGCAGCGACCCGCTTCAGTCCGGTTGGTACGCGCGGAAGGCGCCGAGGAGCGGAAAGTAGAGCGCGGCACGAACCGGCTCTGGCCCGAGCTCCCGCGCAAGCTGCGCGTAGCGCGCCAGCTGCGGGCGATAGCGTGACAGTTCCGCTGCGAGGAATTCCTCGAGCGAGCCGCCTTCGTGGCGGCTCGTCTTGTAGTCGATCACCCAGCGCACGCCCTCGGCGTCGATGAAACTGCGGTCGATCCGCGCATTGACCAGCCGCCCCTCGATCAGTCCCGTGAGGGCGAGTTCCGTCGCGGGCTCGCGATGCGCCTGCTCAAAGAGCCAGCGCCCGCGCGGATCCGCGAGGGTCTGCCGCAAGGCGCGCGTCACGCTGGCGGCCGCGGCATCGAGGTCGGCGGCCGGCACGCCGAGGCGCGCCAGCTGCACGCGATACCGCTCGACGCCGGCGTCGATGGCCGCCGGCGATGCAGGCAACGCGCGGCCCCAACGCTCGAGGGCACCGTGCACCACCGTGCCGATGTGGCGGGCGGTCTCGCGCACCCAGCTGAATTCGGGCGCTTCCCGCGCCTCGCGCGCGACGTGCAATCCGGCCGCATCGACGGCGTCCGGCGGCGCCTCGAGCGCCCAGTCCACCGGCAGCCGCGACAGGCGCGGTGTCGTCGCCACCTTCCCCTGCGCCTGTGCTGGCGCGGGCGCACCAGCGATAGCGAAGGAATCCGCGAGCATCGGCCAGGCTGCCGCGAGCAGGGTGCCGCCCACCGGACCAGGTTCCTTCCCTTCCGTGACGGCGAAGCTCGCGATCCAGTGCAGACTCTGCTTCGCGCGCGTGGCGGCGACATAGAGCAACCGGATTTGCTCGTGGGCACGCCGCTGCGCGTCGAGTTTCTTGAGGTAGGAGCCGAGGCGATGCTCGTCCCGCTCGCCGGCGGCCACGATCGGCGACATCAGCAGGTCCGATGCACCCGCCGCGCGCGGCAGGTCGAGCCAGCGCAGGATGGGCTCTTCGCCGCGGCCCGATCGCCGCCCGAAGCCCGGCAGGATCACATGCTCGAACTCGAGACCCTTGGCCCGATGGATGGTCATGATCTCGACGGCCGCGTCGTCCGTGGCCGAGCGGGCGTGCAGGTCCGCCAGCAGGCCTTCGAGCGAGGTGACGCCGCGCCACTCGCCGCGCATCGCAGCATCCGCCAGGGTGCGCAGGAACTCACGCACGGCATCGAGATCGCCGGGTGGGTAGCAATCGGCCCCGCCCATCTCGAGCCAGGCGCATTCGAGAACCTCCGCCACGGCATCGCGCCCGTAGCGCGCGAGCGCCCTTTCGAGCGGCCCGCGCAGCCTCGCGAGGCGCGCGGCTTCATCGCGGGGAAGCAACGCCAGGCGGTCCGGCGCCACGAGGGCTTCCGGCACGAGGAGCGGATCGCGTCCGCCCGATAGGACGCCGAGGCTTCCGAGCGACAGCCCGCACCAGGGCGCGCGCAGCACGCTGAGCCAGGCCGACCGATCGCCCGGGTGTGCGAGTGCGCGCAGCAGCGCCACGAGGTCGCGAACCGCCGGCACCTCGGCGAGCGGCACGAGGTCGACGCCACGCACGGAAAAACCAGCGGCGTTGAGCCCCGCGGTGATCGGCACGGCGTGCGGCCGCGCGGGCACGAGCACCGCGATGCGGCCGCCGTCGCCATTCGCGCGCAGCGCGCGCACGCGTTCGACGACGGCGCGCGCCTCGTCGTCGCCGTCGCCGTTGGCGATGGCGAGCAGGCTCACGTACGGAACCGTACCGCCCGCCGGGCGCGCGGCCAGGCTCGGCGTGTGCCGGACGGCGGCCGCGCGCATGTCGTCCTGCGCGGGAAAGATGCCCGCGAATAGCCTGTTGCCGAAGTCGACGAGGGCCGGGCGCGAGCGGAAATTGCGCGTGAGGCGCAGGGCCTCGAGCCGCACCGGGCCGACGCCGGCATCGCGCGCGCGCAGGAAGAGGCCGACCTCCGCCTCGCGGAACTGGTAGATCGACTGCATCGGGTCGCCGACCACGAACAACGTGCGCCCATCGCCGGCCGACCAGTCCTGCACCAGCATCTCGAGCAGGGCGAACTGCGTGATCGAGGTGTCCTGGAATTCGTCGACGAGGATGTGCCGCAAGCCCAGGCCCGTGCGGATCGCGAGCTCGCTAGCCACCCCCTCTTCCGTGAGCGCCGCGCGCGCGGCACCGGCCACATGGACATGATCGACCCGGCCCGCCTCGGCGAACACGAGGTGCAGGTGGCGCGCCGCCCAGGTGAGCACGCGCGACAGCGCATCGATGGCAGCGCCGTCTTCCGCTGTCAGCAGGGGTGTCGGCAGCTCGCGCGTGTCGCACAGGAGCTGCCGCGCATCCGGCAGCGCGGCGAGCGCTTCGATGATTTGGCCGGCCCGCGCCTTGTGGACCGCATCCTTGTAGCCTGGGTGGACGCGCGCGTCGAAACGCTTGCGCCAGCTACCGCCTCCCGTCAGGCAGGCGTGCGCGAAGGCGCACCAGGCCTCGAAGCTCGCGGCGCCCGCATCGAGGTGGCCAACCCCGGGCAACAGCGCCGCCGCGGCCACCACCGGCGCAGGCAGCGCCGCGACATTGCGCGCGAGCTGCCCCGTCACGATGCGGCCGAGCGAGGCGCCGATGCGCGCGCGCAGGTCGCCGGCCGATTCCTCGAGGACATGGGGCAGCCAGTGCGCGCGCCTTGCAAGCATGTCCGCGAGCAACGCCTCGACGCGCTGCCACTGGTTGTCGAGGCGAACGAAAAGCAGGTCGAAATCGCCGCGCAGCGTGGAATCGGATTCCGCATCGATCAGCGCGCGGCGCGCGGCGCGCAGGTAGAGATCCCGCGGCCGGTCGGCGATCGCGAGGCCGGGCCCCGTCCCGGCCGCGAGCGGCCGCCGCGCGGCGAGCGAGTAGTTGAATGCATCGATGGTCAGGATGCGCAGTCGTGAGGAATGGGTTGCGAGCTGCCAGCCCCGCTGCGCCGAGCGTGCGTGCACGCGCGCCGCGAGCGCCGCCATCTGCGCGGCCTGCGGGTGGCCCGCCTCGATCTCGCCTGCGAGGGCGGCGAGCACCCGCACCCGCATTTCCGCGGCCGCCTTGCGCGTGAAAGTGATCGCGAGCACCTGCTCGGGCTCTTCCACGTCGGCAAGGAGGGCGAGCAGGCGCTGCGTGAGCACCGTCGTCTTGCCCGAGCCGGCGGGTGCTTCGAGGAGGATCGAGCGGCTGATCTCGATCGCACGCTCGCGCGCCATGGCATCGTGGTCGATGTCAGGCATCGGCGCCCTCTTCTGTCCCGATGGCCATCCGCTCGCCGATGCGGCACAGGGCCGCGAGGTGGCAATGACGGCAGGCGCCGGCCGCCGGCGTCACCGTCGCGTGTCCGCGCAGGAACTCCTGTGCGAAGCCCTGCGTCTGCGCGCGCCAGATGCCCAGCTGATGCGTCCAGGCCGCTTGCGCACCGTCGCCGCCCGCGGTTGCGCCGTCCGCCGTGGCGATGGCGGCTACGCGCGGCAGCACGCCGTCCGCCGCCGCCACGCCCTGGAAACGTGGCGCGGGTGACGCCACGCGCGCATAGGCGAGCGCGCGCACCTCGTCGCCGAATGCCGAGAGATAGACGAGCAACTGCGCGGCGGTCGGCCGCTCGCCGAACCAGTCGAGCGACGAGGGCTTGCCGCTCTTGTAGTCGATGATCGCGCGCCCGCCTTCGCCGAGCCGGTCGACGCGATCGATCCGCACGGACAGGCGGGCCTCGCCCAGCTCGATCTGCCGCGCATCTTCGAGCGACTCGACCCTGAACGGCGGGCGTGCCTGCTCGAGTTGCGCGAATGTGGCGATGAGGTTCGCGAGGCGACGGGCCTCGCGGCTGCGCGTCGCCCCGGTGGGGGCGCGCGGCGGATCGAGCGCCTCCTCCCGCGCCGCGTCCACCGCATGGCCGGCCAGCTCCTGGAGTGCCGTGGCCGAGAATTCGCAAAGCCTCACCGAATCGCGAATGTCGCGCCAGAAAATCTCGAAGGCGCGATGCAGCCAGCGGCCGCGCTCGGCCGGGCTGACGCCTGGCGCCGGCTCATCGAGCACCGTCGCGCCGAGCTGCATTTCGGCGTAGGCGCGAAACGGACAGGCGGCCTGCAGCTCGATGCTGCGCGTACCGCCCGGCAGCGGGAAGTGCCTGGGCCACGGGCGGCCCGCCTCATCGTCACACGGTTCGAGACGGGTCGCACCGCGCACGCGCAGCGGCAGCCAGGTCGCGCGCGCCCGTGTCGCACCGCGCTGGCCCGTCGCCAGCAACGGGCTCGGCGCCACCTGCATGTCACCGGAGGACGTCGGCGAGCTCAGCACCAGCGCCTGGGTGGCGGCGCGCCAGGCTTCGAGGCTCGCGTGCGCCGCGGCGAGCTGGCCCGCCGGATCGGCCGCCGCGACGCCCGCCTCCCGCAGTGCGGGCAGCGGAATGAAAGGATCCGCCAGCGGCGGCGCCGGCCAGGCATCGGCCGCGAGACCGGCCACCCAGATCCCGTCGTAGCGCGCAACGGGATCCTCATGCGTCGCCGCGATGCTCACGATGGCGTCGCCCGTGGTGGCCTGCCAGGCGGTGCGTGCCGCCAGCTCGCGCAGCACGCGCAGCGCCTGCCGGGCATCGAGGCTGCCGATCACGCGCGACAGGCCGCCGTACTCGTCGAAAAGCGCCACGAGTCGCAACCAGGCCTGTTGTTCCAGGCTCGAGCGATCCGGCGCGTCGTCCGCACGCAGCGCATCGAGCGCGCCGAGGAAGCGCTCGGACCAGGTGCGGGTCCGGGCGGGCATCGCGTCGAGGGCGGCAAGGGCCGAGCGCACTTTTGTCGCCAGCGCGGCCGCCGGCTCGAGCCCGCCGGCCGCCGCCTGCGCAAGCCTCGCCAGGCTCGCGCGCGCATCGGCCTCGAGCGGTGCGTGCCGCCGCCACCAGAGATCGAGTCGCGCGCCCGCCGCACGCGGCAGGGGGCCGTAGGGAGAGAGCAGCCAGTCGGAAAACTCCTCGAACTCGAGGCCTTCGACCAGCCAGCCGAGGCTCGCGAGCGCATGACGCACGAGCGCCTGGCGCTCGAGGGGCGCCCCGCCCTCGATGGCGACGAGGTCGGCATCCACGGTGCCTGCGAGCTTCGATCGTGGCGCGAGCGCCGCTCGGACGCGCGCCGCGATGCCCTCCCGCCACTCGCCTGCGCCCGCGGCGATCACCAGCAGGCGTGCATCTGGCGCGCGTTCTAGCGAATCGAGGCACCACTGCGCGAGAGCCGCTGTCTCGTCGTCCTCGTCAGCCGCCAACTCGACGATCGGGGAAGTGGCCCGGGCGCCGATCGGGAGCCACTCCCCCGGCAACCCGGCCACGCGGCGCGCAGCAAAGAGACGGTGCGCACGCTGCGAGGCCGGGCCCTGGAATCCCGCGAAATGCACCGCGCCGGCGGCGCCGATGGCTGGGGCAAGCCGCGCGCGACGCAAGGCCGTGTCGGCGCCGAGTTCGAGGCAGGCGCGCCGCATGAAGTGCTGCGCCTCGTGCAGCAAGCGGGTTTCAGGCCCACCTGCCGCGAGCCAACGGCCGACGTCGATACCGTAGTCCGTCGCGAGGCGATCGGCGCGGCGCAGGGAATCCGTGAGCGTCGGGGCGCCGATCAGTCCCGCATCCTGCGTGGCCTGCGACGTCGCCTCGCGCCACAGCCACCACTCCTCGGCGGTCGACAGGACGCGCGGCCCGTCGTCGTCGATCGCGGACTCACCGACGGAATGCTCGATCCATGCATCGAGTGGCAGTACCGCCGGACTGTGCCAGGCCCGGCGTTGCCGCGCGACCGAGTAATGCGCGTGGGCGATGCGCACCGCGTGCGCCCGCTGGCGGCTCGGGACGACCAGGGTGTCGCCCCGTTCGATCGCCGCCAAAATGTCAGAACTAAGTGTAATCAAATCAGGTGATTACACACTAAATAGACAAATTACTTGAACCGCGCAGTCGCGTCGACGACCCGCGGCGGCAACTCCTGTGCGCCAGCCGCGTACGCAGCGAGCAGTTCGTGCATGCGCTGGAACACGGTGCGCAGCGTCGCGGCGTCGGGCAGGTTCGTCACGCGAAAGTGGTTGCGGTAGGACACGTTGAAGCTCGTGCCGGGGGCCACGAGCACATGCTTCTGTTCGAGAAGGTCGAGCGCAAATGCTTGATCGTCGATCGGGATCACATCCGTGTCGATACCGACGAAGGCGTACAACGCGCCGCGCGGGACCTGCAGGCGCAGGTAGGGGCTCACTGCCGCGGCATCGATGATGGCCGCCCGCGACTCGTAAAGCCGCCCGCCCGGTGCCGTGAGTTCGTGGATGCTCTGGTAGCCGCCGAGCGCCGTCTGCACGGCCCACTGCGCCGGCACGTTGCTGCATAGTCGCAGCGAAGACAGCAGCTCGAGGGCAGCCAGGTAGTCGGCCGCGGCGCGTACCCGGCCCGAGAACGCGGCCCAGCCGACACGGTAGCCGCAGGCGCGATACACCTTCGACAGGCCCGACATGGTCGCGCAGAGCGTGTCGTGCACCAGCGTGGCCATCGGCACGAACTCGGCGCGGTCATAAAGGATCTGGTCGTAGATCTCGTCGGCGAAAACGACCAGCCCGTGCTTCTCGGCGATGCGCGCGAGCCGCTCGAGCACGGCGCGAGGATAGACGGCGCCGGTCGGATTGTTCGGATTGATGATCACGATGGCACGTGTCCGGCGCGTGATCTGCGCTTCGACCGCATCCGGGTCCGGCACGAAGCCGTCCCGGGGCAGGCAGGGGTAGTACACGGCCTTGCCGCCGTTCAGGGTGACCGCCGCCGACCACAGCGGGTAGTCAGGGCTCGGCACGAGCACTTCGTCGCCGTCGTTGAGCAAGGCCCGCAGCACGAGGTCGATCAGCTCGGAGACGCCGTTGCCGATGAATACATCGTCGGCGCTCACGCCTTGCACGCCGCGCGCCTGCTGCTGCATCACGACGGCTTCGCGCGCGGGGAATATGCCCTTCTGGTGGCAGTAGGCCTCGCTCTCGCGCAGGTTCTCGATCATCGCGAGCCGCATGGTCTCGGGCGTGCGAAAGCCGAACAGGCCCGGATTGCCGATGTTGAGCGAGATGATCTCGTGTCCCATGCGCTCCATTTCATGGGCGCGACGGGCGAGCCGGCCGCGGATCTCGTAACGGACGTTCCTGAGGCCTTCGCTTGGACGGATGGGCTCGCTCATTGCAGCGAGCATAGCACTCAGCGGATGACGCCGGCTTCCCGCAGTCGGCCGCGCTCGGCGGAACCGAGACCCAGTTCCGCTTCGAGCACTTCGTCGGTGTGCTGGCCGAGGAGCGGCGGCGCAGCGCGATACTCGATGGCGGTGCGCGAGTAGTTGATGGGATTCTTCACGCCCGGTACGCGCCCTGCCGTCGGATGCGGCAGTTCGATCCGCATGCCGCGGTGGACGACCTGCGGTTCGGAGAACACCTGGCCGATGTCGTTGATCGGGCCGCAGGGCACGTTGGCGGCGTTGAGCGACTCGAGCCAGTCGCGTGTACCGCGCGTCAACAGGGCCCCTGCGACGATCGGCACGAGCACGGCCCGGTGAGCGACGCGTGCCGCATTGCTGGCGAAGCGCGCATCGGCCGCCAGCTCGGGTCGCCCCGCCACCGCGCACCAGCTCGCGAACTGGCGATCGTTGCCGATCGCGAGCATGAGGAAACCGTCGGCTGTCGCGAATGCCTGGTAAGGCACGATGTTCGGGTGCGCAGTCCCCTGGCGGCGCGGCGCGCGCCCGCTCACGAGGAAGTTCATGTTCTGGTTCGCGAGCCAGCCGAGCTGCGTGTCGAGGAGCGCGAGATCGATGTACTGGCCCTGCCCCGAGGCGCGGCGCTCGAACAGGGCCGCGCAGATCGCAGTGGCCGCATACATGCCGGTCATCAGGTCGACCACCGCCACGCCGACCTTCTGCGGGCCGCCACCCGGTTCGCCATCCGGCAACCCGGTGATGCTCATCAGCCCACCCATGCCCTGGATCATGGCGTCATAGCCGGGCTTGTCGGCGTCTGGGCCGTCCTGCCCGAACGCGGAGATCGAGCAGTAAATCAACGCGGGGTTGTCCTTCCTGAGGTCGCCGTAGGCCAGCCCGTATTTCGCGAGGCCCCCGACCTTGAAGTTCTCGACGACCACGTCCGCGCGCTTCGCGAGCGCGCGCACGAGGTCCGCTCCTTCGGGCCGCGCAAGGTCCACGGCCACGGAGCGCTTGCCCCGGTTGGTCGAGAGGTAGTACGCGGATTCGGTCGTGTCGCGGCCGCCGGCGTCCTGCGCGTAGGGCGGACCCCACTGGCGGGTATCGTCGCCACCGTCGGGCCGTTCGATCTTGATGACCTCGGCGCCGAGGTCGGCGAGCGCCTGCGTGGCCCAGGGACCCGCGAGGACGCGGGACAGGTCGAGGACTCGAATTCCAGTCAGAGGACCCATGCGATCACCCTCCGGAACGGGAGAGGCCGCCCATCATGGCGGCCTCCCCTGCGTCCGGCACATACCCCGCGACGCGGTTACTTCCTGCGGCGGCGCTTCTTCTTGTGGCTGTGCTCGACCATGCCGTCACCGTGGTGGTGCGGCGTGTCGCCGTGGGCGTGGCCGTGCGTGAACTCGAAGTCGACCGGATGATTGTGGCCGTGGGTGTTGATCCACTTGTAGAGGTCCGGCATCCAGTGCTGCACGCGGCTCGCGGCTCGCTCCCGGTTTTCCTCGACGTTTGTCCACGGATTGAAGTGAAAGTGGTTGTAGAGGCGCGAATCGGTGCGGCCGATGGCGAGCGTGCCGAGCTTGCAGCCGAACGCGCCGTGGTTGATGTACGGCGGGCGGTAGAAATAGCCGCCGGTCGGCAAGTCGCCGAACTGCATCATCCAGGACGTACCCCAGATGTGGTAGGCCTCCTCCGCGCAATCGTGGTAGGAAATGTTGTCCTGCCAGAAATTCGGCGTCATGCAATAGAGGAAGGTGAACGCCTGCGTGCGCTCGTCGAAATGCAGCACCTTGACGAGGCAGCCGGGCGCAGTTGCCGGGAAGAAATTGGTCGAGGTCCACTGCATGTCGTCGTAGGAATTGACCACGGCGAACTTGTGGCGCTCGGCGCGCGGGTGGTCGCTGTCGGACTCGACGAACGAGGGCTCGCCGTAGTTGTAGAACAGCAGGCCCGTCGCGCCGCGCGGCGACGACAGCGCGCCGATCGAGACACCCGCCGGCACCATGAAATAGCTGCCGGGGCCGTGCACCTTGTCACCGACGGTGATGGAGCCGGTCATGATGAACAGCTCGTACTCGCTGTAGCTCATGCCCGGGGGCTGGCGGTAGCCCGGCTCGAACATCACGGTCATGGTGCAGGCACCGTTGTCCGGGTCGAGCGAGAGCATCTTGTACTGCATGCCCTTCGGGAAGCCGGGCATCGTGAACTTGCGGAAGGAAACGTCGCGGTCGACGAAGGGTTCGATGTGTGGGCGGGCCATGGCTACTCCGGCACTCGGGATTTCAGAATACGACGCGGAACTTGCGCTTCGGCTGCACCGGGATCTCCTCCGGCCGCACCTTGCGCATGATATTGAAGTGCACGTGCGTGCCGCGCGACTGGATGCGCTGCAGGAACTCCGCGACCCACTTGGTGCGCTTCGGCTCGAGCGCATCCTGCTCGGCAACGATCTTGCGGTAGCGCGCCTTCTGCTCGGTGATCTCGCGCTTCAGCCAGGCTTCGACTTCGCGACTGCGTTTGTGCGGAATGGATTTCACGGTGCTCAACCTGCAATATGAGGAGACACGGTTATATACCGTGGGTGCCCGTCCTTCTCAACAGTACGAACCCCTACGCTGTGCCGCCACGACGCGCGACCGCGTAGCGGCCGGAGGAATCCCGCATGCTCGATGCGATCGTTGCCGTCACCTTGTCGGCGCCCGACCTGGGCGCAACCGCGCGTGCGTACGAGGCCCAGCTCGGCTATCGCCGCGTCGAGGAGGCGAGCGTCTCCCGCTCGCTCGCGAAGGGCTGGGGCGCCCCGGCCACGAAGGGACGCGACTACGTCTTGATGCAGCCCGCGAGCGGCGAGCCCGTCTACCTGCGCATCGTGGAGGCCGACGAGCCTGCGCCCGGCTACGCGCCCCTGAAGACTTTCGGCTGGAATGCCAACGAGATCCTTGTCGAGGACCCGGTCGCCCTCGCGCCGTTGCTGAAGGAGCCCTTCAGGATCATCGGGGAACCCCGGCCGCTTGACTTCAACCCGAACATCATCGCCATGCAGGTCACCGGGCCGGCGGGCGAAGTCGCCTACTTCACCCGCATTCCGCCGCAGGGTTCGGTTTTCGATCTCGGTAGCGCCAGGTCCTTCGTCGATCGCACCTTCATCGTGGTGACGGGCGGTCCCGATGTCGATGCATCCCGGGCGTTCTACCGCGACGTCTTGCAGATGCCGACCACCGACCCGGCGCCGACGAAGATCCAGGTCCTGCAGGACGCGTACGGCCTGCCGCGCGATGCGCAGACCCGAATTGGCATCGTGCGCTTTCCGTCGAGTTTCCTGATCGAACTCGACCAGTATCCCGCGGCGGCCGTGCCCCGGCCCACGCGCCGCGGCCACCTGCCGCCCGGCATCGCCATGGTGAGCTTCGCGGTGAAGAGCTTCGAGGGCAGCAAGCTGCCCTGGAAGGTGACGCCGCGCGTGCGGACGGAGCGGCCCTATGACGGACGCCGTGCCGGCATCCTCGTCGGGCCCGCCGGCGAGTGGATCGAGCTCATTGAGACGGGGGCGGGCTGCGGGCAGCAGGTTGCGTGTGGCGGGCAAGCGGCGCGGTGATATATCCGCTCCCTCGCTATCCGGGCGCGCCGTCTCCGATGGCGTGCCCTCGGAGCGGGGGCGCTTGGCGCATGATGTAGTCAGAGCCTGAGATGTCGCGGACGCCTCGCTCTTTCCCCCGCTCCTCGGCGCCCTCCACGCTCGTCCGCGGATGAATCACCGCGTTCCCGGCCGGCCCCTCGCAGCCCAGAATCCGCCGACTTCATTGAGGTGAGGAACGCAACGTGAGGCGACCTTCTCTCACCGGAGCCAAGCGGCCTGCTCGGGTAGTTGACCGCGCGCCGGAGGGGCAGCGGGGGCTCCGGTGACGAGCGTGGAGAGCGCCGAGGAGCGGCGATCAGCGCCCGGCGATCGCAGGTATTTCAGCGCCTGACGAGACAGTGCGCCGGGCGCCGCCGCGACGAGGGGACCGCCGCAGGCGGCGCTCGACCCGTGAGGAACCGGAGGCCCCGCTTCCCCTCCGGCCCGCCGCTCTCAACGCACCGCTCGCCCCGGCACCTGCGGCACCGAGGCGATCAACCGCCGCGTGTATTCGTGCCGCGGGCGATCGAGCACATCCACGGTGGGACCGGCTTCGACGACGGTCCCCGCACGCAGGATGAGCACCTGCGAGCAGAGGCGCCGCACGACGGCGAGGTTGTGGCTGACGAAGACCAGCGCCACCCGCCTCTCCCGATGCAGGGCCTGCAACAGCGCAAGGACCTGCGCCTGGATCGACACGTCGAGGGAACTGACGGGCTCGTCGCAGACGAGTACCTCGGGCTCGAGCATCATCGCCCGCGCGATGGCGACCCGCTGGCACTGGCCGCCGCTCAGTTCATGCGGAAAGCGGCCGGCTGCCTGCGCCGGCAGCCCGACTCGCTCGAGCGCCGCCGCGATTCGCACCTCGCGCGCCGCCCGGCCAGCGCCAGGTTCGTGCACGCGCAGGGGTTCGGCCAGCAGTGTGCCGACGCGCATGCGCGGATCGAGGCTCGCGAGCGGATCCTGGAATACCGGCTGGGCGATCCGGCGCAGGGCTCTCCATTGGGCTGCGCGAAAGCCTGCGATGGAGCGGCCTCGCCACAGCACCTCCCCGTTGGAGATCGCCATGAGCCCGAGTATCGCGCGCAGCAGCGTGGTCTTGCCGCTGCCGGACTCGCCGCAGATGCCGAGCGCGCCCCCTGGCGCCAGGTCGAGACGCACGCCATGCAGGACGGCATCGCCCGCGCCGTAGCCGACGCGCAGGTCCCTCACCTGCAGCAACGACGTGCCGCTTGCCATGGCGTCGATCATGCCGGCAATGGGAAATGACAGGCGAGTGTCCGCGCGCCGACCGGCGCCAGCACGGGCGCTTCGACGCGGCAACGCGCTTGCGCATGGGCGCAGCGCGGGTGAAAGGCGCAGCCTGCGGGTAGTGCGCCCGGCTGCGGCGGCTGGCCGGGAATCGGCATGAGCGGCTCCTCCGGCCGGTCTTCCATGCGCGGGATGCAGGCGAGCAAGGCCGCCGTGTAGGGATGCCGTGGCGCAGTCATCACGTCCAGCGCGCGGCCCTCTTCCACCAAGCGGCCCGCGTACATGACGAGGATGCGGTCGGCGAGCCGCCCGACGACCCCGAAGTCGTGCGAGACGAGCACGATGGACAGGCGACGTTCGGCCTTGAGCGCCGCGAGCAACGCGAGCACCTCCGCCTGCACCGTGACATCGAGCGCCGTGGTCGGCTCGTCGGCGATGAGCAGCGCCGGATCGCAGGCGATCGCGATGGCGATCGATGCACGCTGGCGCTGGCCGCCGGAGAGCTCGTGCGGGTATTGATGGAACCTCCGTTCGGGCACATCCATGTGCACGCGTTCGAGAAGGGCGCAAGCGCGGTCGCGCGCGGCCGCGCCGCGCCCGGCGCCGTGATGTTCGATCACCTCCGCGATCTGCTCGCCAACCGTCCGGTGCGGCGTGAGCGACGCCATCGGGTCCTGGAAGACGAAGCCCGCGCGCCTGCCCCGGATCCGGTCAAGTGCGGCTCCATCGAGCGCAAGCAGGTCCCCTCCCTCGAAGCGGGCCCCGCCGCCGACCTGCGCGGCGGCCGCGCCCAGCTGAAAGGGCGCGAGCAGGGCCTGGCTCTTGCCGGCTCCCGACTCGCCGACGAGCCCGACGCACTCACCCGGCTGCACTGCAAGGGTCACGCCCGCGACCGCGGTAACCGGCCCGCTGCGCGCGGCTAGCCGCACCGTCAGGTCGTGCAGTTCAAGGATGGGTGCGGGGATCGAGGACATCGCGCAGCCCGTCTCCGAGCACGTTGAGCGAAAGTGTCAGCAGGGTCAGGCAAGCCGCCGGCGCGAGCAGCAGCCAGGGCGCGCTCTCCATGTCGCGCGCCCCTTCGCTGATGAGGCTGCCGAGGCTCGCGAGCGGCTCCTGCACCCCCAGTCCGAGGAACGACAGGAAACTTTCGTAGATGATCATCTGCGGGACGGTGAGCGCCGTGTAGGCGATCACGGGTCCCGCGACGTTCGGCAGGATGTGCCGCCAGAGGATCCGGCCGCCCGATGAGCCCATGGCGCGCGCCGCGTCGATGAAACCCTGGCGCCGCAGCGCGAGTGCCTGGCCGCGCACGATGCGCGCTGTTGTGAGCCAGCCGACGCTTGCGATCGCCGCCAGCAGCACCGGCACGCTGCCGCGCCCGAAGAGCGTCGCGAGGATGATCACGAAGAACACGAACGGCAGCGCGTACAGGATGTCGACGATGCGCATCATCACCGCATCGATCCTGCCACCGGCGTAGCCGGCGACCGCCCCCCACGCTACGCCAATGACGGCGCTCACGAGCGCCGCGGCAAGACCGATCAGCAGCGAGATCCGCAGGCCCTGCATGGTGCGCGCGAAGACATCGCGGCCGAGCCGGTCCGTACCCCACCCGTGCGAGGCGTCGGCACCGGGCGCCAGCGCGGGCCTTGCGAGGTCGATCGCGCCGGCTGCATGCGGACTCAGCCACGGCGCGGCAAGCGCTACGAGGCACAACGCGGCGAGCGCCACGGCGGCGGCCAGCGCCGCGCGGTGACGCGCCAGGTCACGGCCGGCGGATGCGAGGGTCGAGCCAGCCATAGGCGAGATCGGCTGCGAGGTTGCAGAGCAAGGTGGCGACGCCATAGACGACGATCATTCCCATCACGAGCGTGTAATCGCGATTGAGGGCCCCCTCGACCAGGAAGCGCCCCGCGCCCGGGATGCCGAAGACCGTCTCGACGATGAGCGAACCCGTGAGCACGAACGCGGCGGCGGGCCCGAGCCAGCCGACGAGCGGCAGCAGGGCGGGCCGCAGCGCATGTGCGAGCACGATGCGGCGTTGCCCGAGGCCCCGGGCTCGCGCCGCCCGGATGTAGTCCGCGCCCAGTACCTCGAGCAATCCGCTGCGGACGAGTCGCGCGCTGTACGCCATGACCGGGGCCGCCAGCGTGATCACGGGCAGTAGCGCATGTCGCAACGATCCATTCTCCCAACCCGCCGCGGGCAGCCATCGCAATTGAAGGCCGAAGGCCAGCGACAGCAGCGGACCCAGCACGAAAGCCGGCAAGGCAAGCGCGAGCGCTGTCACGATCGTCGCGCCGAGATCCACGGGGCCGGCGCGATGCAGCGCCGCGAGGCAGCCGAGCGGCACGCCGAGCAGCAGCCCGAGCGCGAGCGCCACGGCCCCGAGCGCCGCGCTCACCGGCAGGCCGCCGGCGATCAGCTCGTTGACGCCCATGTCCTTGTGCTTGAACGAGGGTCCGAGGTCGCCGCGCAGCAGGCCCCCGACGTAGCGAAGGTACTGCGTCGCGAGCGGCGCATCGAGCCCGTAGGCGGCCTCGAGATTGGCGCGCACTTGCGGCGGCAGCGCGCGTTCCTCGTCGAACGGGCCACCGGGCGCAAGGCGGATCACGAAGAACGCCGCCGTCACCAGCAGCAGCAACGTGGGAAACAATCCGATGATGCGGGCAAGCGCGTAGCGCATCATCGGCGCGTGCTCAGGCTGCGGTCACCGCCGTCCCGACGCCGTGTGGCGGGCGTATGCGCAGGCTCGCGGCCAGCAGGATCGAGACTGCGATCAGGACGCAGACCAGCCCGAACGCCGACGAATAGCTGCCGTAGCGGTCGTAAAGCAGCGAGGTGACCCAGGGCCCGAGAGCACCGCCGCCCGCATCGAGGACCGTGAGCGCGCCCATCACGCGCCCGAGGGCGCGCGAACCGAAGGCGTCCGCGGCTGTCGCCTGCAGCAGCGAATAGTTGCCGCCCCAGCCGAAGCCGAACAGCGCGATGGCGGGCATCACCAGCGATTTCTGCAAGGTCGCGAGCAGGAGCGCGCCCGCGAGCATCAGCAGCAGGCTCAGGATCCACACGCGCTTCCTGCCGAGCATGTCGGACAGCACGCCCGAGACCACCTTGCCGACCAGGCCCATGATGAACAGGGGCACGAACAGCGCAGCACTCTCCTGCGGCGCAAAGCCGAGGTCCTTCGAATGCAGGAACAGGTTGTTGCTGACCGCGAGGATCGAATAGAAGGTCGCGAACGCCGCCGTGCCGATCAGCCAGAATTCGCGGCGCGCGACGATGTCGCGATAGGACAGCTCGGGGCCGGCGAGCGCGGCCGCCTGTGCCGCCGCACCGCCATAGGGCGCGAGCCCGAGGCGCGCGGGCCACTCGCGGATCGCGAACCAGATGACGGGCAGCAGCAGCAACGGCGCGGCGGCCCCGTACAAGGCCGCCTGCCGCCAGTCGTGCGCCTCGATCAGGCGCGTGAAGATGCTCGGCAGGATGCCGCTGCCGAGGCTCGTGCCCGCGAGCATCAGCCCGAGCGCGAGCCCGCGCCGGGAAATGTACCAGCGTGAAACGATCACGACGCAGACCGCGAGCCCCGCCCCGGCGAGACCGAGGCCCATCACGAAACGCAGCGCGTAGAGGCCGCCGACCGTCTCCACGTGCGAGAGGCCGTAGAACGACGCCGACAGCAGCAGCACGCCCACCGTCATCACGGGGCGCACGCCGAACCGGTCCGCCGCCCAGCCGGTGAGCAGCGTGAAGATCGCGGCGGTGCCGAGCTGGATCGCATCGCCGAGCTTGAGCGGCGCGCGCTCGATCGAGAGCGCGGCGAGCAGGTGCGGGTCGAAGGCCTGGATGCCGCCGATCGTGAGCCCGTTGGTCACCAGGATGAAGAACAGGGTGGCGAGCACGATGCCCCACCACCCGTAATAGCGCCAGCCGCTCTGGGCGCGCGCCGCGGGGTTCGTTGGATCGGACATCCGGCGAGTCTACAGGTTCGACGCGCTAGTTGCCGAGGCCGAGGCTGCCCGGGTTCATGCGCCCCTCGGGATCGACGATCGCCTTGACCTGGCGCAACAGGCTCGCGGCGCCCGGCTCGAGTCCCCGCTGGTAGGGATAGAACTTGCCGATCTGGAAGCTGACTGCGCCCTGCATCACGAAGTTCTCGGCGAGTGCGACACGGATGCGTCCCACCGCTTCGGTGGCTGCCGGATTCGGCGGGAACTTCGGCAGCTTCGCCAGGTACTCCGGCGGCAGGACGCGCTCGTGGAACGCAAGGCGCTCCTCGGGCCAGTAGAGCACCGGCTCGATCAGGATGCCGCTGTTGCCGACGCCCGCGATCAGGTAGCCATGGTCGATGTCGAGCCGCTGCATCTCGTCGGCGTGGCGGGCGAACACCGCCTTGCACGATTCGAACAGCGCGGTCGCGCGCGACAGCGAAGTCACGCCATGCACCGGCACCCAGCGCTCGCCGCCGGGCCCGAGCATGCTCGTGACATCGGCGAACGGATTGGCGCGCATGACCTTGGGCACGCTGTTTTCCACTTCCCGGGCGCCCGCGCTGCCCGCCGCGGCCCGCGCGATCGCGGCCTTGGCATCCGCATCGGCGGCATCGCGCCCGTCGATCGACAGGTGCATGGAAAACTGCTTTTCATCGAGGAAGCCGCGCCCCGCAAGCACGAGCTTGGCGCCCTCCTTCAGGCCCGCGAGGCCGCCGCCCGCCGCCTTCATGACCTTGCCGAGCGTCTTCACGTCGTCGGTGAGCCGGGCCCGCTTCATGCGCATGCCCTGCAGGCCCGGGTCGAAGGCGAAGCATTCCGAGACGACGTCCGCGCGCGCCACGGCGCCCATTGCCGCAAACAGATCCGCGGCAGTGGCGAACTGGAACGACAGGTGGCGCGATTCCGGTTGCGGGCGCACGAGGCGGAACGTGGCGCGCGTCTTGATGCCGAGGGCGCCGGTGTCCGACAGGAACATGCCCATGGTGTCCGGCCCGTACTGGCGGAAGAACGGCGCACCGTGCGCGTTCGCGTGGCTGCCGAGCCTGAGGATCGTGCCGTCGACCAGTGCGACATCGAGGCCGATCACGCTGTCGGCGACCGGGCCATGGCGGCCGGAACCGAGGAACATGCTCCCCTGGGACAGCGCACCGCCGACGGTCGCCTTCTGTCCCGACAGCGGCCCCCAATACGGCGTGCGCACGCCGTGGGGTGCGAGCGCGTCGTGCAGTGAGCGCCAGGTCGCGCCGCATTCCACCGTGACATAGCCGTCATCGGCATTGATCTCGAGGACGCGATCCATGCGCAGCATGTCCACCGAGATGGAGTCCGCGCTTTGCGGCAGGTACCCGTCCGTATAGGACATGCCGCCGCCGCGCGGCACGACCGCAAGCCCCGCGCGGGCAATGGCCTTGAGCGCGGCACTCAATTCCTCGGCCGATCCGGGACGGATGACAGCCAGCGGCCAGCGGCCTTCGCGATAGACGTCCTGGGCGTAGAAGCGCCGGTCGGCGTCGTCCGTCAGGACATTTTGCGCACCGAGCAGTGCAGCGAGGTCAGCGAGGAGAGTGGTCGCCATGGGGACTCCGTGCATGAATGCGCGGCAGTATATCGCCGCCCATGGCAGACGAGGGGCCGCGACCGGGCCTGTCTCGGTAAATCCGTACGAACGAATCTCGGTTTTCCCCAACTTGCGCTCCGCACCGTGGTCGCGGACAACTGGCAACCATGGAATCGACCCGCCCCATCCGAGCACTGATCCGCGGCCTCGACGCCCTCACGGTCCTCAACCTGAGGAACGGCGCCACCGTTTCCGAGGTCGCGCAGGACATCCGGTTGCCGCGCACGACCACCTACCGCATTCTCGAGACGCTGAGCCACGCGGGCTATGTCTATCGCGATCCGGTCGACGACCGCTACCGCCTCACCATCATGGTGCGGGGCCTGTCGGACGGCTTCGACGACGAGGCCTGGGTGACGCAGGTCGCGCGCCCGTTCCTGAACGAGCTCACCAAGGACATCGTCTGGCCGGTCGCCATCGCGTCGCTCTCCGGCACCTCCATGATGGTGCGCGAGTCGACCGACCACCGGAGCCCGCTCGCCGTCGAGCGTTTCTCGGCGGGCTTTCGCGTGCCGCTGCTGACCTCGGCCTCGGGCCGCGTGTTCCTCGCCTTTTCGCCGTCCGCCCAGCGCGATTCCCTGCTCGAAATCCTGGCGCGCTCGAGCCGCGACACCGACAAGCTCGCCGCCAATCGCAGCGAGGTGAACAAGATCCTGACCGAGGCGCGCACCCAGGGCTATGCCACCGCGGTGCGCCCGCGACGCGTCACCGACGAAATCACGATGGCGGTGCCGATCCAGCTCGACGACCGCGTGCTTGCCGCCGTGTCGGTGCGCTTCTCCGGCACGGCCGTGCCGATGAAGCTGGCGGTGGAGCGCTTCCTGCCGAAGCTGCGCGAAACCGCCGGCAACATTCGCGCGACTTTCATCGAGCAGCAACGCGATCCGCCGCAGCAGCACCATCGGCCTGCGCAGTTGCGCTGATATACTGGCCGGATGAAGCGAATACTCGTCTGCGTCAAGCGCGTCATCGATTTCAACGTCCGTGTCCGCGTCAAGCCCGATGGTTCGGGCGTCGTCACCGACGGCGTCAAGCTGAGCCTCAATCCGTTCGACGAGATCGCGCTCGAGGAGGCGCTGCGCATCAAGGAGCGCGGTGAGGCGCAGGAAGTGGTCGCGGTCACGATCGGACCGGCCGACTGCCAGCAGCAGCTGCGCACGGCGCTTGCCATGGGCGCCGATCGGGCCATCCACGTGGTCCACGACGGCGGCGTCGAACCGCTCACCGCCGCGCGCGCCTTCCTGCAGATCATCGGCCGGGAGCAGCCTTTCCTGGTGCTGCTCGGCAAGCAGGCCATCGACGACGACAACAACCAGACAGGCCAGATGCTCGCCGCCCTGTGGCAACGCCCGCAGGCCACGTTTGCCTCGAAGCTCGAGCTGGCAGGCACGACCGCGTGCGTGACGCGTGAAGTCGACGCGGGCCTCGAGACGCTCGAGGTCGACCTGCCGGCCGTCGTGACCGCGGACCTGCGCCTCAACGAGCCGCGCTACGTCAAGCTGCCTGACATCATGAAGGCGAAGAAGAAGCCGCTCGACAGCGTGTCGCTCGCGGATCTCGGCGTCGTTCCGGGCGCCCGCGTGAGAACCGTGCGGACCGAACCGCCTGCGCAGCGCCAGAGGGGCATCATGGTGAAGGATTGCGGCGAACTGGTCGCGGAACTGCGCAAGCGTGGGGTGCTGTGATGGCCAAGGTGCTGGTTGTCGCCGAACACGACGGCGCGAAACTCAATGCGGGCACCGCCAAGTGCGTGCGCTGCGCGCTTGGCCTCGAGGGCGCGGAGATCACGGTGGCGGTGTTCGCAGCGGACGGCGCTGCCGTCGCGGCCGAAGCGGCGGGCCTCACGGGTGTCGCGCGCGTGCTGCGGGTCGATCGCCCGGAGAATGCCCACGCCCTCGCGGCGGTTCTCGCCCCGCAGGTCGCGCAACTCGCCGCGCCCTTCAGCCACGTATTCGGTCCTTCGACCACGTTCGGCAAGGACCTGATGCCGCGCGTCGCGGCGCTGCTCGACGCGCCACAACTTTCGGATGTGATGGCTGTCGAAAGCGCCAGTCGCTTCCGGCGCCCCACCTACGCGGGCAACGCGATCGTCACTGTCGAAGTCGAAGCCGGCCTGAAGATCGTCGCCACGGTGCGCACCGCCTCGTTCGAGGCGACGCCCGCGGGCGGCGCCGCAGCGGTGGAGTCCGTCGCGGTCAATGTGCCGCTGCCGGCGCACACCCGCTTCGCCGGAGTGTCGGCGGCGAAGAGCGATCGCCCTGACCTGCAGAGCGCGACACGCGTGGTTTCGGGCGGCCGTGCGCTCGGCAGCGCGGAGAACTTCAAGCTGATCTACGGCCTTGCCGACCGGCTCGGGGCCGCCGTCGGCGCGTCGCGCGCAGCGGTCGACGCCGGCTTCGCGGCGAGCGACCTGCAGGTGGGCCAGACGGGCAAGATCATCGCCCCCGAGCTCTATGTCGCGATCGGCATCTCGGGCGCGATCCAGCATCTCACCGGCATCAAGGATGCCCGCACCATCGTCGCCATCAACAAGGATGCCGAAGCGCCGATCTTCGAGGTCGCGGACGTGGGCCTCGTCGGCGACCTGTTCGCGATCGTGCCGGAGCTCGAGAAATTGCTGACGGCGTGAGCGGCGGGCGGGTCGGCTCGCGCGCGTGGATTGCGCTGCTCGGATTGTCGGGCAGCCTCTCGGTCATCGGCATGGCGAGCATCGTGCCCGTGCTGCCCGCGCTGGCGGACGCCATGCGGGCGGACTTCGGCGCCGTCCAGTTCGTCCTCTCGGCCTATCTCCTGACGCTCGGGCTGGCACAGCCCCTGCAAGGACTGTTGTGCGACCGGTACGGGCGTCGTCCCGTGATGCTGGCCGGTTTCTCGACCTTTGCGACGGGCGGAGCCGCGGCTGCCCTCGCACCCGACCTGTCCTGGCTCATCGGCGCGCGGCTCGTGCAGGCGCTCGGCGCCAGCGTCGGAACCGTCGCGGCGCGCGCGATGGTTCGGGATACGCACGAACCGGAGCAGGCCGCCGTTGCGCTGTCCTTCATCACCGCGGTCATGGGTGTGGCGCCGATCGTGTCGCCCATCGCCGGCGGCCTCATCGTCGAGGGGCTCGGGTGGCGCGCGATCTTCTGGATGCATGTCGGCGTGGCACTCGTGCTGCTCGCCTGGATGTCCAGGTCGATGCCGGAAACCCGCCCCCCTTCCGCATCTTCGGCGGCGATCATGATGCCCGCCGGCAGCATCCGCGCGCTCCTGCGCGACCGCGACTTCCTTGGTTACACGTTGATCTATGGCTGCGCCAATGGCGTGATCTACTCTTTCCTGACCGTCGGTGCAGCTTTCTTCGAAGCGGCCTTCGGTATCGGTCCCGCCCGTTTCGGCCTGCTGTGGGCGCTGCTCGCTGTCGCGTACACGAGCGGCGCATGGATCGCTGGCAGGAACGCACGCCACTTCGGCTCCCGGCGTGTGCTGTGGGTGGGAGTCGTGCTCACCGCCCTGGGCACCGCGATTTTCGCGGTCGCTGCCCTGATGCGCGAAACTTCGCTGGCCGCCTGCCTCGTGGCACTCAGCATCTTGATCGCGGGCAACGGCATGATGTCGCCACTCGCGCTGGCCGGTGCCGTCAGCGGGCACCCCGGTCTCGCCGGACTCGCAAGCGGGTTGTCGAGCTCGCTCGCAATGATGACGACCGTCGCGTTCTCGATGGCGACCGGCGCCCTCTATCGAGGCACGCCCGGCACGATCGCGCTGCTGATGGGGATTGGCACCCTCGGCGTGGTGCTGGCGGCCGCCGTCAGCCGTGCTCCGCGCTGACGCGCACGAGCGCCTTGCCGAAGTTGTCGCCACGCATCAACCGGCAGAAGGCCCCCGGCGCCGCCGCGAGGCCCTCGGTGATGTCCTCCCGGTAGCGGAACTGGCCGTTGCCGATCCAGCCGCCCACGACGCGCACCATTTCGTCCATGCGATGCATGTGGTCGTACACCACGAGGCCGCGCATGGTGGCCCGCGCGCCAACCACCGGGCCGAGGAAGGGTCCCGGCGGCGGCCTGTCGAGGCTGTAGGACTCGATCATCCCGCACAGCACGATGCGGGCGCGCAGCGCGAGGTTGCGCAGCACGGCCTGCAGGGTGTCGCCGCCGACGTTGTCGAAATACACGTCGATGCCGCGCGGGCAGGCCTCCTTCAATTGCGCCGCGAGGTCGCCCTTCTTGTAGTTGATGCAGGCCTCGTAGCCGAGTTCGCGCACCGCGAACTCGCACTTCTCGTCGCTGCCCGCGATGCCGACGGCGCGCGCGCCGACGAGGCGCGCCACCTGCCCCGCCGTGCTGCCGACCGCGCCGGTCGCTGCCGACACGACCACCGTTTCACCGGGCTTCGGCTCGCCGAGGTAGACGAGGCCGCTATAGCCCGTGAGTCCCGGCATGCCGAGCACGCCGAGGGCGGTCGAGACCGGCGCCGCCGCGGGATCGAGCTTGCGCACGTCATGGCCCGACGACAGCGCGTATTCCTGCCAGCCGTTGCGAACGCGCACGAACTCGCCGGCGCGGAAATCCGTGTGGCGCGACTCGATGACCTGCGCCACCGTGTCGCCCACCATGACATCGCCGGGCTTGAGCCGCTCCGCGTAGATCTGGCTGCCCTTCATCACGTTGCGGTAGTAGGGATCGAGCGACAGCCAGACCGTGCGCGAGAGGAATTGACCCGGCCCCGGCGTCGGGATCGGGGTGCTGTCGGCACCGAAGTCTTCCGGCGTCGGCAGGCCTTGCGGCGTACGCTGGAAGGTTACGCGGTGGTTGCGATCGGAAGCGGCGGGCATTTTCAGAGCTGGCCCAGCACGTATTCCGCAGCCGACACCTTGAACTCGCGGGGCGCCTCGACGAGCACATGCGTCGCGACGCCGTCCTTGACGATCAGTGCGAAGCGCTGCCCGCGCATGCCCATGCCGAAGCCGCGCCCGTCCATCTCGAGGCCGAGCGACTTCGCATAATCGCCGTTGCCGTCGGCCAGCATCAGCACGTCGCTGCCCGTGCCGGAAGCCTTGCCCCACGCGTTCATCACGAACACGTCGTTGACCGCCATGCAGGCGATGGTGTCGACGCCCTTGGCGCGAATCGCCCCGGCCTGCTGCACGAAGCCCGGCAGGTGCTTGGCATCGCAGGTTGGCGTGAACGCGCCCGGCACCGAAAACAGCACCACGGTCTTGCCCTTGAACAGCTCATCAGTCGGGAGGTCGCGCGGACCGTCCTTGCCCATCGTCTTGAACGTGCCCGCAGGCATCCTGTCGCCAGCCTTGATCGCCATGATCGCTCCTTGCAGTCCTGGAATTGCCCCGGTCAACCGTACGGCCGCATCAGGTACTGGCCCTGCGGCGCTCCGATGACCTTGCCGTCGCCCCAGATGCGGCGACCGCGCAGGTAAGTGTCGGTCACGGAGGCGCTCATTTCCATCCCCTCGAACACCGAGTAGCCCTGCTGCGACTCGGACAGCTTGCCGCTCGCGACGAAGCCCTTGTCCGGATCGACCAGCACGAGGTCCGCATCGAGGCCAGGCGCGATGTCGCCCTTGCCCTTGAGGCCGAAGCGCTGGGCCGCGTTGTAGGACAGCAGCTCGGCCATGCGGTTGTAGGTGAGGCCGCGCGGCTTGCCCACGGTGATCAGGGCCGGGAGCATGAATTCGGTGCCGCCGAAGCCGGACTTCGCCTGGAAGATGTCGTTCTTGTCCTGCTTGCCGAGCTTCATCTCGTACTTGCAGCAGGCATGGTCCGAGCAGACCCAGTCGAGCTTGCCGTCGAGCAGCGCCTTCCAGAGGAACTCGACGTCGTCGCGCGAACGGATCGGCGGGTTGACCTTGGCGAGCGCCCCCACCTTCGTGTCGTAGTCGAGGCACAGGTGCGCGATGGTGACTTCGCGGCGGAAGTTTACGTGCGGGAACGCCTTCTCCATCCGCAATGCCGCTTCAACCGCCTTGCGCGAGGTCAGGTGCAGCAGGTTGATGTTGGCGCAGTTGGTCTCGTTCGCGAGGTAGGACGCGATCGTGATCGCGAGCCCCTCCGAATGCGGCGGCCGCGCGGCGCTGTAGGCGCGCAAGCCGGACAGCGGCTCGCAGTCCGCGCATTCGGGGTCCTGCGAGACGCCGGTCAGCCAGGTGTCCAGGTCCGTCTTCTTCGCGCCCTTCTCCACCATCTTCGTGTACGCCGCGAGGATTTCCGCGAGCTCGCAGTGCAACGACAGCGAGATGGAGTCCTTCTTCTCCGGGTGGCGCTGCATGGCGCGCTGCACGCCGCGCATCACGAACTCGAAGTGCGCGATGTCGTATTTCTCGTCCTTGCCGATCATCAGGAACTCGTGCTGCGAGCTCGAGGCGCCGTGCAGGCCGTAGCCGCCGTAGAACATGAAGATCTTGAACGAGGTGACCCCGTATTTCTCGATCAGCATGTCGATCTCGCCGATGTGGGTGCGATCGAGCGGCGCGAGGTGGTAGGCATAGTCGACGTAGAAGCGGTCCTTCGAGACGTCGAGCACTTCCTTGTACACCTGCGAGTACGGGCCGCCCTTCTGCATGTAGTAGCCGCCGGTACGCATGTAGTTGAGGCTCGAGGTGACGCCGCCCTGCGCCGCTGCGCGACTTTCGCTGAGCGCGTCCTCGGCCAGCGGGCCATAGATGCCGCAGTGCATGTGCGGATCGACGAGGCCCGGGAACGCGAGCCGGTCCGCGCCGTCGACGACCGTCGCCGCGTCGGCCGCGCGCAGGTCCTTGCCGACCTTGGCGAACTTGCCGTCCTTGACGGCAATATCCATCCGCTGCACGGATGTGCGGTTCGGGCGCACCACGCGCACGTTCTTGATCAGGAGGTCGTATTTCTTGGTGGCATTCGGCATGGGCGGCTCCACGGGAAGAGCGCCGATTATGCCGCAAGCCTTCCGGCCACGGCCCCGCCTGCGGCGAATACCTATGCACGCCACGCGCCGCGATGCCGCCGCTATAGTGGCAGCATGGCGCCGCAGTTCCCCATGACACTCTCCGAGAAGATCATCGCGCGCGCCTCCGGGCGCGATCGCGTCCGGCCCGGGGAGATCGTCACCTGCGAGGTCGACCTCGCGATGATGCACGACTCGGGTGGTCCCCGCCGCGTGCAGCCCTACCTCGAGCGGCTCGGCGCGAAGATCCGCCACCCCTCGCGGGTGGTCATCGCGAGCGACCATTTCGTGCCGCCACCGGACGTGGACAGCGCCGAGATCCTCGCCCTGACCCGCCGCTTTGCGCGCGACCACGCGATCGGCGCGTTCTACGACATGCAGGGCATCTGCCACGTCGTGTTGCAGGAGCACGCGCACCTCGCCCCGGGCATGTTCGCCGTGGGCGGCGACTCGCACTCTCCCTCCGGTGGTGCGGTCGGCGCCTTCATGGTGGGCATCGGCGCGACGGAAATGGCGGGCGTGCTCGTCACGGGCGAGATCTGGGTGCGCGTGCCGCAGACCTGGCTCATCGAATGGCGTGGTGCGCTCGGGGCCGGCGTGTCGGCCAAGGACATCATGCTGTACCTCTGCGCGCAGCTCGGCATGAGCAACGATTACAAGGTCATGCAGTACGCAGGGTCCGCGGTCGCCGCCCTGTCGATGATGGAACGACTGGTGCTTTGCAATATGTCCGCGGAGCTTGGCGCCAAGACCGGCATCATCGCACCCGACGCAAAGACCCTCGCCGCATTGCGCGCAGGCGGCCAGCCGGTCGCCGATGACGCGCTCGCCTGGCAGTCCGATGCCGACGCTGTCTACGAGCGGCATTGCGGATACGACGCGAGCTCGCTCGCACCGCAGGTCGCGGCGCCGCACAGCCCGGCCAACAGCGCCGCCGTGGATGCACATGCCGGCGTGCGCATCGACCAGGCCTACATCGGCGCCTGCACCGGCGCGAAGCTCTCCGACCTGCACATGGCCGCCGCGGTGCTGAAAGGACGCAAGGTCGCGAGCGGCGTTCGCCTGCTCATCGCCCCGGCGTCGACGCGCACGACGCGGGAGGCCGCCGCCGACGGCACGCTCGCGACGCTGGTGGATTCGGGCGCGATCCTGCTGCCGACCGGTTGCGGGGCCTGCGCGGGTTACGGCACCGGCGTGCTGGCGAGCGGCGAAGTCTGCATCGCATCCACCGCACGCAATTTCAAGGGCCGCATGGGCTCGCCCGGTGCCTCGGTCTACCTCGCCTCGCCCTATACGGTGGCGGCGTCCGCGGTGCGCGGCACCATCGGCGACCCGCGCGAGCTGCTGCACGAAAGGGCCGCCGCATGAGTGCCGCGGATTCGACCCCGATCGCCGGCCGTGCCTGGGTGTTCGGCGACCGCATCGACACCGATCTGCTCGCACCCGGCCACGCGATGCGCAAGCCGCTCGAGGGCCTTGCCGCACACTGCCTCGAGGCGGTGCGACCCGAGTTCGCGCGCGAAGTCGCCCGCGGCGACATCGTGGTCGCGGGCGAGGGCTTCGGCATCGGCTCCTCGCGCGAGCAGGCGGCGCAGGCACTGCGTTTCCTGGGCGTCTCGGTCGTGCTGGCGAAGTCCGCCGCGCGGATCTTCTACCGCAATGCCTTCAACCTCGGCCTGCCCGTCATGGTGCTGCCACAGGCCGGCGAGATCGCCGATGGTGCGCGGCTCGAAGTCGACCTCGCGGCCGGAATCGTGCGGGATACGTCCACCGGACGCGAGTATCACGGCGAGCCCGTACCCGATTTCCTGCTCGAGATCGTGGCCGACGGCGGCCTGATCCCCCACCTGCACAAGCAACTGCACGGACAACCCGCCGCATGACCGACTCACTGCGCGTGCGCCTCGCGGCGCCCGACATCCTCGTGGCACCCGGCTGCTACGACGCGCTTTCCGCGAACCTGATCGAGCGCGCGGGTTTTCCCGCGGCCTACCTCTCGGGCGCAAGCATTGCCTACACCCGCTTCGGCCGGCCCGACATCGGCCTCGTCGGCATGAGCGAGGTGGCGGAAGTCGTCGCGCAGATCCGCGAACGCGTCGCCACCCCGCTGATCGTCGACGCCGACACCGGCTTCGGCAACGCGCTCAACGTGCAGCGCACGGTGCGGCTCTTCGAACGCTGCGGCGCGACCGCCATCCAGCTCGAGGACCAGCAGTTGCCGAAGCGCTGCGGCCACCTCGCCGGCAAGACGCTGGTCAGCGCCCGCGAAATGGCGGGCAAGATCCGCGCCGCCTGCGACGCGCGACGCAGCCGCGAGACGCTCATCGTCGGCCGCACCGACGCGCTGGCCGTCGAAGGGCTCGACGCAGCGCTCGATCGCGCGGATGACTACCTCGCCGCGGGCGCCGACATACTTTTCATAGAAGCCCTGCCGGACGTGCCCGCCATGCAGCGCGCCCTCGAGCGCTTCAAGGGGCGCGCACCGGTGCTCGCCAACATGGTCGAGGGCGGCAAGTCGCCGCTGCTGCCGGCAGCGGAGCTGCAGCGGCTCGGCTTCTCGCTCGCGATCTTCCCCGGCGCCATGGTGCGCGTGCAGACCTTCGCCGCGCAACGCTACCTCGAGGCGCTCAAGCGCGACGGCACGACGGCCGGGATGCTCGCGGACATGCTCGACTTCAAGGCGCTGAACGAACTGCTCGGCACCGAGCAGTGGCTCGAACGGGGCAAGCGCTACGAGTAGCCCGCGGGCGCGGGCACGATGCCGCGTGCTCCCCATGGCGACCGCACGGCCGTCCCGCCTATGATGCCGCCTCCTCCAGCGACAGGACGGTGCATCATGCGCGCGAGCCCCTGCATTGCCTACAGTCTCTGCCTGTTGACCAGCGCTTGCGCGTACGCGGACGAAGCGGCGTTCCGCTCGCTGTACAAGGAACTGGTCGAGACCAACACCACTCTCTCGGCCGGCTCCTGCACTGAAGCTGCCACCCTGATGAAGGCCCGCCTTTCGCAGGCCGGCTATCCGGACGGCGACCTGCACCTCGTCACCGCGCCCGACTGGCCGCGGCAGGGCAACCTCGTCGCACTGCTGCCCGGAACGGACGCGAGCCTGAAGCCGCTGATGCTGCTGGCCCACATCGACGTCGTTGAGGCGAAGCGCGAGGACTGGCTGCGCGACCCTTTCAAGCTGACCGAGGAAGACGGCTATTTCTACGCGCGCGGCTCCGCCGACGACAAGGCGATGGCTGCGATCTTCACCGAAGCGATGATCCGCTTCAGGCAGGAGGGCTACCACCCGAGGCGCGGCGTCAAGCTCGCGCTCACCTGCGGCGAGGAAACGCCCAACGTGTTCAACGGGGTCAAGTACCTCATCGAGAATCACCGGCCGCTGATGGACGCGGCCTTCGCGCTCAACGAAGGCGGCGGCGGGCGGCTGGACGGCAAGACCGGCAAGTACCAGTACAACGGCATCCAGGCTGGTGAAAAGTTGTACCAGGACTTCACGCTGGAGACCGTGAATGAAGGCGGCCACTCGTCCCGGCCGACGCCCGCCAACGCGATCTACCAGATGACGCGGGCGCTCGCGAAAGTGCAGGCGCTCGAATTTCCGGTGGAGTTCAACGACGCCACGCGCGGCTACCTGTCCATCTACGGCGGGATCGTCGGCGGCGCGAAGGGCGCCGACATGCAGGCCGCCGCGGCCACGGGCGATGCGGCCGCAGTCGGGCGACTCAAGCAGGACCCGAGCATCAACGGCATGCTCCACACCACCTGCGTTGCGACCATGATCGGCGGCGGCCATGCACCGAACGCGCTGCCCCAGCACGTCACCGCGAACGTCAACTGCCGCATTTTCCCGGGCCATGCGCCCGAGGAAATCCGCCGGGCGCTGGTCGGGGCGATCGACGACCCGGGCGTGAAGGTGGCCTTCCAGTCCGAACCGGAGCGACCCGGCGCAGCGCCGCCGCTCACGCCGCAGATCATGGGTCCGATCGGAAAGCTGTCGGCGCAGATGTTTCCCGGCATACCGGTCGTGCCGGCCCAGGCCTCGGGCGCCACCGACGGCCGCTTCCTCACGCCCGCCGGCATCCCGACCTATGGCGTCTCCGGAATTTTTTCCGACGGCGCCACGACGAACGCGCACGGCCTCAACGAACGGATCCGCGTGCAGTCCCTGATGGAGGGGCGCGAGTTCCTCTACCGGCTCATCAAGCTGTATGCAGGTGGGAAGTGAACGGCAGGCTGCGTACCCGCTGACCCGTCAAGGCAAACCACGCATTCGCCACGGCCGGTGCGATCGGCGGCACGGCGCATTCGCCGATGCCGCTGGGCGCCTCGCGACTCGGCACGAGCCAGGTCTCGACGCGCGGCATCTCGTTCATCCGCAGCACCCGGTACTGGTGGAAGTTGCGCTGTTCGACGGCGCCATCGGCCAGCGTGATCTCGCCCCATAGCGCGGCCGACAGTCCGTAGACCACGCCGCTTTCCATCTGGGCGGCGATGTTGCGCGGATCGACCGCGATGCCGCAGTCGACCGCGCACACGACCCGATGGACCCGCGGTCCGTCATTCTCCCGGGACAGCTCGACCACCTGCGCGACGATGCTGCCGTAGGAAGCCACGATGGCGATGCCGCGGGCATGGCCCCGCGGCAGCGGCTGGCCCCAGCCGGCCTTCGTGGCCGCGAGGTCGAGCACCGCAGCCTGGCGCGTCCCAGCGAGCAGCGCACGACGGAACTCATACGGATCGCGACCGGCGGCGTGCGCCAGTTCGTCCATGAACGACTCCTTCGCGTAGCCGTTCTGCGAATGGCTGACGCTGCGCCACATGCCGAGCGGCAGCGGCGAGTCGACCGCTGCGTGGCGGATCCTCAGGTGGGGTACCGCCAGCTCGCGGTCGAGGACGCCGTCGACGCTCATGGCATCCGCCTTGCCGCCGAGCCCGCCGCGCATGCGCGCGAGGATCGACCCGCTCGCGCCCACCACATCGACAGCGACCAGCGCGCCGTCGGCCGCGAGGCCCGCGCGGTAGCGCAGGCGCGCTGCCGGTCGGTAGAAGTCGTGCGTCATGTCCTCCTCACGACTCCACAGGAGCTTGACCGGGCGCCCGACGGCACGGGAAACCTGCACCGCCTGGGTCACGAAGTCCGTTTCGAAGCGACGGCCAAAGCCGCCGCCGATGAACATGCGGTGCACCTGCACGTTTGCCGGCGGCACGCCAGCCGCCGCCGCGGCGGCCTTGTGCGCCACCGTGGGCCCCTGCGTCGGCGCCCACACCGTGCAGCGATCGCCCTCGACGCTCGCGACGCAACCCATCGGCTCCATCGTCGCGTGCGCGAGATAGGGCAGCGCATACTCCACGTCGAGGACCCGCGAACTCATGCGCAGTGCCTGCTCCACGTCGCCGGCCTCGCGCACCACCAGGCCACCGCTCGCCACGGCGGTCGCGAGTGCCGAACCGACCGACGGGGTCGTCGCGTCCGAGGCCCCCCCCTCAAACCCGATGTCGAGCAAGCCGAGCGCCTGGTTCGCCTGCCACCAGCCTGTCGCCACGACCGCCACGCCCCCATCGACCCGCACGACATCGATGACACCCGCCGCCGCACGTGCCCTGGTGTCATCGAGCCGGGCCACTCGACCACCCGGTACCGGTGACACGCGGACGGCGGCGTGCACCATGCCCGGCAGCGTGATGTCGATCGAGTACTGCGCGCTCCCGTCCGACTTGGCGGCGGAATCCTTGCGTGCGATGTGCGTGCCGATGAGCCGGAACTCGCCGGGTGGCTTGAGTACCGGCTCGCCGGGCGGGGCCAGGCGCGATGCCGCCGCGGCCAGTTCCCCGTAGCCCGCGCGACGCCGCGACTTCGCGTGCCGCACGACGCTGTCGCGCGCGACGCACTCCTCCACGGGGACCTGCCAGCGCGCGGCGGCGGCGGCCAGCAGCATGTCGCGCGCGCTCGCGCCGATGCGCCTCAACAGCGGGTAGTAGCCGCGCACGGCGGCGCTCTGCCCGGTGGCCTGGTAGCCCTTGACCGGGTTGTTGAAAGTGGGGTCGTAACCGCAGTGGATCACGCGCACGGCGGCGAAGTCGGCCTCCATGTCTTCCGCGAGAATCAGGGGCAGCGAGGTATAGACGCCCTGCCCCAGTTCCGCATCGGGCGTGACGAGCGTGATGATTCCATCCGGCGCGATCGCGACCCACGCGTTGAGCGGCGCCGGCGCGACCTGCGCGTGCCCCGCCCTGCCGGCCCCACGGGGTGCGGCGCAACCGAGCAGCAGCCCGCCCGCTGTCACGGACAGGCCGAGGCGCAGCGCTTCACGGCGCGAGATCCGCGTGACTTTCACGCCGGACGCTCCCCGAGCGGCACGATGCGGGGAATCAGGATCGAGATGAGCGCCGCCTGCACGATGCACATGACCGACACGATGGCGAAGACCGGATGATACCCGTAGCTGTCGATCAGCCAGCCGAAGCCCCACTGGAAGAGCGCGGCGCCACCCGCGCCGGCCGCTCCCGACATGCCCCATACGGTCGCGACGTCGCGCGCGGGGAACAGGTCCGCGGCCAGCGGAAACAGCGACGCCGACTTCACCTGGATCGATGCGATGGCGAGCGATGACAGCAGCAGCGCGAGCCACCAGTCGTCCACCACGCTCACCGGCCAGGCGACCAGCACGCCGAGCGCGCCGAGCCAGATCAGACTCTTGCGCGAACGGTCGACCGACCAGCCGCGCTGGATGAGGCGCTGCCCGATCCAGCCGCCCGAGAGGCTGCCGAGGTCGGCGAACACGAACGGGATGGCCACCAGCCACGCGACGCTCAGCACCGAGAAACCGCGCTCGCTCTGCATGTAGAGCGGCAGCCACACGCTGAAGAAATAGAACGCGCCGTCCCCCGCGAAGCGCGCGAGCACGAGTCCCCATGTTTCGCGGAAGCGCAGGTAGTGCGCCCAGGTGCGCCAGGCACTGCGACGCGTGGCCTCCTGCGCGGGGCCCGTGTGCCGGTCGCGCATGGCCAGTGCGCGTTCCTCCGCGCCGATCGTCGGGTGTTCCTCGGGCAGGTGGAAATGGCGCCGCCACCACCATACCCAGGCAAGTCCCGCGAGACCCGGCACGATGAATGCGGCATGCCAGCTGGAGAAGTGGATCAGCAGGCCCGCCAGCGGCGGCGCGAGGATCAGCCCGAGACCGGTGCCGGCCGTGACGAGGCCCATTGCCATGCTGCGCTCGGCGCGCGGGAACCACTCGGCAATCGCCTTGACGGCCGCGGGATAGTTCGCGCCCTCGGTGATGCCGAGCAGTGCGCGCGCGCCGAAGAAGCCCCAGAAGCCGCGCGCGAAGGCGTGCAGGATCGCGGCAATGCTCCACCAGATCACGGCGAGCGACAGCGCACGACGCGTGCCGAGCCGGTCGACGAACATGCCCGCGAGCAGCTGCCCGACGCCGTAGGCGGCGAGGAAAGCCGAGGCGATCGCGCCGTACTCGGTATTCGTCAGGTGGAAGTCCGCCTTGATGGCCGCCGCCGCGATCGACATCGCCTGACGGTCGATGCTGCCCACGGCCGTCACGAGCATCAGCAGGATCGCGATGCCCCAGCGCTTCTGTCGCCACCACGGTTGCATCAGTTCCCCCGCGAACGCTGCAAGTGCATGCGGTACTGGTAGGCATCCGCCCGGTAGAGCGCGACCACGCGCTCGACCGGACGGCGCTTCGCATCGAGCACGACCCGCGTCAGCCGCAGCAGCGGCGCACCGATGCCGACCGACAGCGCGCGGCCCGCCTCGAGGCCGGCCAGTGTCGCGCCGATCCATTGGTCGGCCTCGCGGACCTTGATGCCGGAGCGCGCCAGCAGCTCGAACATCGGCAGGTCCGCGCCCGGATGCAGCCGGCCGACCCTGCTGGCGATGTCGAGCGGCACGAAAGTCGTCACCAGCGCGAGCGGTACGTCCCGCAGGAGCCGCACGTGGGTCGACTTCCACACGCGCGCGCCCGCCTCCAGCCCGAGGGCCGCGAGCGTCTCCCCATCGGCAACCACTTCCGATGTCTGCGCGCCCTGCACCCGCGTCACGGCGGCGAGGTCGGCCACCTGGTTCAGGGCTTCGCCGAGGTCGAGCGATGCGGGCGGACGCGCCGCGGACATCTCGACGAAGGTGCCGCGGCCCTGGTGGCGCACCAGCCAGCCCTCGCGGACCAGCTCGGCGAGCGCCTTGCGCACCGTGATGCGTGACACGTCGAACATCCCGCAGAGTTCCGCTTCGGTCGGGATCTGCGCGCCCGGCGCGTACGTGCCGTCGCGCACCCAAGTGCGCAGTGCCACGTAGAGCTGGTAATAGCGCGGCGAGGGAATGCTCAATCGAGCACCGCGCCGCCGCTCAGGTTGAGGGTCGTGCCCGTGATCCAGCGGCCGTCCCGGCCGATCAGGTAGGCGATCGCGGCGGCGACCTCCCCCGCCTCACCGAGACGTCCCAGCGGCACGGCGGCCGCGATCCTCGCGCGCTCCTCTGGCGTGAAGCGCGCGAGCATCGGTGTATCGACGGGACCGGGCGCCACCGCGTTGACGCGCACGCGATCGGCCGCCCACTCCTTCGCGAGGTAGCGGACCAGGCTGATGAGGCCCGCCTTCGCCACGGCGTAGGCGGGACCGCTCAACGCACTGCCGCCGTGCAGGCCGTTGGTCGATGACAGCAGCGTGAGGCTGCCCTGCGACTCCCGCAACGCGGCGCGTGCCGCCCTCGCGAGAAGGAAGGCGCTCGTCAGGTTCACGTCGAGCAGGCGCTGCCAGTCGGCGCGCGAAACGGACTCGAGCGGCCCGCTGCCCGTGGCCCCCGCGAGGTGGATCACGTGGTCGATGCGCCCGAATGTCGCGCGGCAAGCCTCGATCGCAGCGTCGACCGCTGCTTCGTCCGTGACATCCAGGCTCGCAGCGCGAAATCCCCCGTCGACGCACGGCAGTGCCGCCAGCGCGAGATCGGTCGCGTGGATGCGATAGCCTTCGCTGCGCAACCGTTCCACCAATGCCCGGCCGATGCCGCCGGCGGCGCCCGTCAGGAAGGCAACGGGCGCCTGTGCGCGATCAGGCGGCACTCTTGACCTCGAGGTGCGCGCGGATGCCGTCGAGCATCGCATAGCGCATCGAGGCGGACGCGCGCACCGTGGCCACGGCCCGCTGCTGCAGCTCCGGCGTCGTGGCGTAGCGATCGGTCAGCTCGAGGCCGACGTGGGCGTGCTCGGTGTCGCCCTCGATGTGCACGTGGAAGAACTCGAGCTCGTCGTCCGTGTAGCCCATGCGCCGCATGGCTTCGACGTACTTCGGGTAGAGAGTGGGCAACTGGCCTTCGAGCGCCACCATGATGCCCGAGCAGGCCTCCGCCAGCGGGCGGATGCCCGCGAGCTCCCAGATCCAGGCCCGCATCGCGCGCGTCGTCGGCAGGACCGCTCCCGCCCCTTCCGCACCGAGGATGCGCTCGTCGCTGACGCCACAGGCGCGCGCGAACTTGCGCAGCAGGTCCGGGTGGCGCTTGCCCGGCGCGTGCGGCATCTCCTCGCCGAGGAGGTTCTCGAGCAGGTGCTGGCGCGCGTCGAGGTCCGGCAGGCGCGCATAGAGCGCCGCGAACTGCTGCGGGATGGGATCGATGTAGTAGAAATGCTGGATCGCCCATTCGCCGAGCTGCGCGCGCGACAGCTCGCCCGCGGCCCAGGCGCGGCTGAAAGGGTGACCGCCCCCGTGCTGCGGCTGGCGCGCCGCTTCAAGGGCGGCAAACAAACGGGCACGGTCCATGAGACTGGCCATCAATCGGACTCCTCTGCTGAAAATTCATGGTGGCACTTCGGGCAGCACGCCGGCGGCGCCGAGGGCGCGAGCATCCGCGGGCTGACGGGAAACGGGGTGCGGCAGGCGGGACAGGCGACCCACGCCGTATTGCCATCGTAGCGGCCGCTGCCGCCACCGGGCGTGGCTCCCGGCCTGCGCTCCCTGCCGCTCATGCGCGCGGCCAACCTGCGCCGTCGGCGCGGGCGCGCAGCGCACCCGCACGCGCACTGGCGTCCGGCGGCACCGTCGCGACGGGCGGCACCGCGCGCGGCGCACCCGCCCGGGGTGCGGGCGGAAGCGTCGCGTCGACGCCCATTTTTGCCGCTGTCACGGCGCCGCGCGGCAGCGACGGATCGAGGGCCGATCCCGACAGGTCGTCGATCAGGATCGCGTCGCGCGACCATTGCACCCGCGTGGCGAGCGCCCACTCCCGCGAATCGGCCGAGAACAGGTCGACATCCCCATCGACCGCAACCACCCATTTTGTGCGCCGGTAGGCGAGCGCCGCCACGATGGCGTCGCGCGCCTCGCCGCGCGCCGGCTCATCGAGTTGCAGCCAGGCATGGAAGCGCCGCCCCGCCGTCGGTACGTGCACGTTCACGAGCGAAGGCGCAACGGCCTTCACCAGCTCGAACAACTTGCCTTCCATCGCCATGTTGTCGGGAACCAGCATGTCGGTCAGCCCGGAACCATAGTCGTGGTAGAGGGCGTCGCCGCGCATCGTGATGCAACTGACCTCGCAGAGCGGCGCGGGCACCTGCGGGCCGAGATAGCCCGTGTACTCGCCGAAAGGGCCATCCGCCGCGAACGCCTCGCGCGGCGCCCAGCCCTCGATGACGATCTCGGCGTCCGCAGGCACGAGGATGCGCTCGCCATGCGTGATCGACGGTACCAGCCGCAGGGACTCGCCGAGCACGCCGCCAGCCGCTCGCCAGTGGCTCTCGGGGTAGCGCAGCTTGGCCTGCGTGCCCAGCAGCACGGCCGGGTGATGGCCGATCCAGAACGCCACCGGACAGGCCTCGCCACGCGCCCAGAACTTGCGCAGGTTGCGCGCGTTGTGGCTTGCCGGATACGGGAACCAGCTCATGCGGCGCGGGCCCTTGACCCAGCAGCGCTGGATCGCGGTGTTGTCGATGCCGGTGTCCGGATCGAAGGTCGTGGCGTGCGCCGCGGTCAGGTAGGGCCCCGGCTCGAGGTCGTGCTGGGTCAGCGCGGGAATGCGGCGCAGGTCGGCGCCCTCGCCTTCGAGCACCACCGACTGCACCGGAGCCTCGGCGCGTCCCACGATGCGCGGCTCGATGCCGCCGGCGCTGCGGCGCGCGAACCACTCTGCGGACTTGCGATGATCGTCCAGGCCGAGCGCCCTTGCGGTCAGCACGCGGCTCGCGGTGAGATTGGTGACGACCGGGATCGGGTTCGCCGCGCCGCTTGCATCGCGCGTGGCGCGAGCGAGCAGGATGGGAAACTCACCGCGCGCATCGAGCGCATGCTGGAGTGCCGTGAGCTCGTGGCGGCGCGCGAGTCCCGCGGGCAGCTCCCAGAGCGCGTCGCCGTGCGCGGCGAGGAAAGTCCGCATGTCTTGTGTCATAGGGCTTTGTCATACTGGCATGACATTTGGCCCGTGTACAATCGAGGACTGCCATGGCGCGAAACACCCGACACGAATTGCTCGCACGGCCCGATCACGACGAAGTGGCCCGGCAGGCCTTCGTGGTCGCCCTGAAGCAGGGCCTCAATCGCTCGCTGCGCAGCGGCAACGAGGCCCTCTACCAGGCCGTCGTCGAACCTGCGCTGGCCGCGGGCACGGCGGGTCCCGCCCGTGAAGCGATCCGCGACGCGATGTACGGCCAGAGCGCCTACCGGAGCTGGTGCGCGCTCAATCGCGGCGCGCAGGAAATGATGTGGGAGGCCGTGGGGGCGCCGATCCGGCGCGAACGGGCGCGGCTGGAGGCCGCGGCGCACCGCCTCGCCGCCGAGGGCGCCGCGGGCGGCAGCCTCGACCTCGACCCGGGGTTCGATCCGCCGCGCGGCGTTACCGCGATGGACATCCACTTGCAGCCGGGCGGCTATGCGCTCGACCTCGGCGAGGGCGACCTCACCGCGGGCGCGCTCTATGAAGCGGGCGGCAATCTCTATGCCTTCGGCCAGGGCATCGGCCGAAGCGACAGCAAGGCCGCGCACGTGCAGCGTTTCATCGCCGCGCGCTGGCCCGGCTTCTCGCCGCGACGCATCCTCGACATGGGCTGCTCGGCCGGTTCGGCGAGCGTGCCGCATGCACTGGCCTACCCCGGGGCGCAGGTGCACGCCATCGACGTCGGCGCCGGCATGCTCCGCTACGCGCACGCGCGCGCGGCCGCCCTCGGCGCCGCCGTGCATTTCCACCAGCGCGATTGCGTCGCGACCGGCTTTCCGGACGGGCACTTCGATCTCGTGGTCTCCCACAACCTGATGCACGAGAGCTCGGATGCGACGCGGCGCGGCATGTTGCGCGAAACCTGGCGGCTCCTGGCTCCGGGCGGTGTCTTCGTCCACCAGGACGTGCCGTTGCGCTTTGCAGGCCTGTCCGAGTTCCGCAAGTTCGAGCTGTCCTGGGACACGCGCAACAACAACGAGCCGTTCTGGGAGGTCTACGCGAACGCCGACCTCGACGCCGACCTCGCGGCCGCGGCCATTCCCAGGGACCGCACCTGGGTGGGCCACCTGCCGCAGTCCGACGGTTCATTGCCGTGGTTCGTCGCGTGCGGCTCGAGGCCCGCGGAGTGAGCTCCGCCCCGATCACGCAAGCCTGGCCCATCGCGCCGCGCATCCAGTCGCTCATCGATGGGATCTCGCCGGCGCTGCGCGCCGGCGGCACCGACCTGCCGATCGTGAACCCGACCACCGAGGCGCCGATCAGCGTGCTGCGCGAGGCCGACGCGCAGGAAGTCGACGCCGCGGTCATGAGTGCCCGCCGCGCCTTCGACACCGGCCCATGGCCGCGCCTCGACATCAATGCGCGCAAGGACATCCTGTACGCGATCCGCGATCGCGTGCGCGCGCACGCCGAGGAACTCGCCTGGCTCGAGTGCACCGGCGCCGGCTTGCCGCTCGCCCGCGTGCGCGAGCAGGTGCAGCGCACGGCGCGCGTGTTCGAATTCTTCGCCGAGGTCGCGAGCACGCTGCATGGCGAGGTGTATTCGCAATCGAAGGGCTGGCTCACCTGGGTGACGCGCGAGCCGAAGGGCGTTGCCGCGCTGATCTCGCCGTGGAATGCGCCCCTCTCGCTCGCGTCGATGCGGATCGCCACCTGCATCCCCT
>WBZQ01000145.1_pt1 | contig 66303 bp, 83 predicted proteins | sample 5204251 | NCBI WGS metagenome assembly WBZQ01 (sample SAMN12412402, study PRJNA552823) | activated sludge metagenome | isolation source: activated sludge from nitrification reactor of wastewater treatment plant... | place: USA: Virginia | collected 2017-09
CGGCATGCGTTAGGGCTGCCGCCCTTTCTCGATGGGGTAGCCGGCGGCGCGCCAGGCCTTGATGCCCCCGTCCATGGAGATCACATTCGTGTATCCCATCTGGCGAAGGCTGTCGGCGGCCAATACCGACCGGTACCCGCCTCCGCAATACAACACGATCGGTTCCTGCCTATTCGGAATCGCCGTTTCAATATCCCGCTCGATCACCCCTTTGCCGAGATGAACGGCCCCTGCAGCATGATCCTGAGCAAACTCGTCATCTTCGCGGACGTCCACGAAGTGGAAACGTTCACCGCGGTCCAGTCTCGCCTTCACGTCGCCGACGGTACATTCGCGCACGCGAGCCCGCGCGTCATCCACGACTTTTAAGAATCCCGGGTTGTGCTTCACAGCGACTCCTCCTCACAAAACAACGACTGCTGCGTCGTGGGGCGTCGAAATGTCTGAGGAACGCGCAACTCATCCGACTCAAAGCCGGCACGCCTGCGCCCTAACTCAAATAACTGCTCGACGCAGCGCCAATAGGCCCCCGCGCCATGATGCCGGCTGAAAAACTCGGCGTCACTCAAGGCTCCTCCACGAACCTCCCGGATGCGATGCAGGATTTTCGACATCCGATCGGGAAAGGCTTCTCGCAGACGCTCAACGAACACCTGCTCGACGTGTCCCGGCAAACGAAGCAAACTCCCGGTCGCAGAGACGGCTCCCGCCTGCTTGGCACGAGACAATATTTCAGGAATGGCCTCTTCATTCAACCCTGGAATGATGGGCGCCACAGAAATTCCGGTCGGAATCCCTGCTTGGGAGAGCACACGCATCGCCTCAAAGCGCGCACTGATGGCAGGCGCTTGCGGCTCCACCAATCGCGCGGTTTCATCCTCTGCGAAAGCGATACTGAAGTAGACGCGAATCCACGCTTGTTCGTGCAATTGGGTCAACAGATCCAAGTCACGTGCCGGAATGACGCCTTTCGTGATGATGCCCACCGGATTCCGGTATTCGGCGCAGACTTCAAGACAGGCTCTCGTCAAGCCGAGCGAGGCCTCGACTGGTTGATAGCAATCGGTATTCCCAGAAAACACCACTAGCTCGCCTGTCCAGGACGGCTTCTCGAACGACGCTCGCAGCAAGGTTGCCGCGCGGCGTTTCAGCACGATCTTCGACTCGAAATCAGTTCCGGCTCCGAATCCCCAATACTCATGGGACGGACGCGCGTAACAATAGGCACAGGCATGAAAACAACCCCGGTAGGGATTGACGCTCCATTTAAACGGGAGGTCCGGGCTGTCATTCTGGCTAAGAATCTGCTGTGTATTGTCCTCGAACAGTTGGATACGGGCGCGCAGCGATGGCTCAAGCGCTTCGCGCTGAAGTGGTTCGAATCGATTGGGAGGATTAGAGATACGCTTCACAACGACCATGGTGCCGCCCCAACTGCGCGTTGTCAATCACGCCCAGCACGCCTTCTGTCGCCTTGCAGAGGGGGCTGTTTCATTGACTACGCGGGCATCGGGTGTTAAATTTCTGGCCGCTTCAAAGGAGAGGGTATGTACGATCTGCGGGTATTGCGGGACAATCTGGACGGACTCCGTGACCAGTTAGGGCCACGAGGGAAGGACGTCGCTTGGGAAGATTTGAGAACACTCACCGAAGATCGTCGTACCCAGACGATTCACGTTGAAGAACTTCGGCATCAGCTCAGAAAGGGCTCCGAGGAAGTCGCCTGCCTGAAACGAGAAAAGCAGCCTGCCGAAGAAGCCATGTCGGCGATGAAGGCCGTAGGAGAAACCATCAAGGGCCATGAAGACCGCCTGCGGGTGATCGAAGAACAGCTCGCCCATATTGCGCTGCGCATTCCCAATCTGCCCCATGCCTCTGTGCCAGACGGCCATGACGCCGCGGACAATGTGGAAGTCCGTCGATGGGGCGCGCCGCCGCAACTCTCGGCGCCAGCCCAATCGCATTGGGATCTCGGGGAATCATTAGGCATTCTCGATTTCGACCGCGCGGTGCGCATGGCTAAAGCTCGCTTTGCCGTCCTGACCGGCCTTGGAGCTCGTCTCGAGCGGGCGCTCATCAACTATATGCTCGACATGCATACCACGCAGCACGGCTATCGCGAAGTGATGCCGCCGCTCATGGTCAATCGCGCGGCGATGACCGGGACTGGTCAATTGCCCAAATTCGAAGAAGACTTGTTCCAGATGCGCGACGAGGAGCTGTTCCTGATCCCGACGGCAGAAGTGCCCGTCACCAATCTGCATCGTGAAGAAATCCTACCGGAAGAGACCTTGCCGATTCGGTATACCGCCTATACGCCCTGCTTCAGACGCGAAGCCGGTTCCTACGGCAAAGACACGCGCGGCCTCATTCGCCTTCATCAATTCAACAAAGTGGAACTCGTCGCCTTCGCCAAGGCCGAATACTCCTACGACGAATTGGAGCGCCTGACGTCTCATGCCGAAGCGGTGCTTCAAGGGCTGGGCCTGCACTATCGAGTCATCACGCTCTGCAAAGGCGACATGGGATTTTCTTCAGCGAAGACCTATGACATTGAGGTATGGTTGCCGTCGCAACAGACGTTTCGAGAAATCTCGTCCTGTAGCAACTTCGAAGCGTTTCAAGCAAGGCGGGCCAACATTCGTTGCCGTCCGAAGGCGGGAAAAAAAGAATCCAAACCTGAATTCGTGCATACGTTAAACGGATCGGGCCTGGCCGTCGGCAGGACGTTGGTTGCCATTCTCGAGAATTACCAGCAGCCGGATGGGTCCGTGGCTATTCCGGCAGTGTTACAGCCCTATATGGGTGGGATTCAGACCATAGCGCGATCATCATAAAGAACGTGTCCCGGCCTGGTGTGGAGGGGTGACGGAGTGGCCGAACGTGCCGGTCTTGAAAACCGGAGATGGGGTAACCTATCCGCGAGTTCAAATCTCGCCCCCTCCGCCAATATTTTCAAGCAATTCAGGAGTGCTTTGCCACATTCTTGCGGCTGTACTGTGGCTAAGGCCGAACTGTAAGCGTACGGTCGCAGCCGTCTTGACGCTCAGGATTTGATACGCTGGAGGCGCTGGTTGGTGCGTTCGATGTCGAAGGCTGTGGGATTAAAGCGGCCGCCGCACCACCGGAGCATGTCATCGTGCTCAGGGTGAGTTGGGTCCGAGATGGCTTCGAGGAAATCGACATAGCCCGGTGGTCCGCCGACATCCTCGGGCGGACAGGCGTTGGCGCCAGCCACACAAAGTGGGGTGCGGGGATAGGTCTCGAGAGGAAGGGACTTCTCCACCTTGACCCGATGCTCCCAGCCGTCGCCGAAATCGTAGACGTAGCAAAAGGATTGGGCATTGGCCAGGCTCATCGTCAGCGTGATGCGTTTCTCCGGGATCACCGCCTGGCCCATGCCCCAGTCCGGATCGGGAATGCCGTAGCGGCTGCCTCCGATCTCGAACTCGTGCAGGTGGCTGTCCGTCCAGCCCATCGCCGCCTGGATCACGTGGTGCAGCTTGGCCAGCATCATGGTGTCCGGCACCACGACCCGCCGCCAGATGGCCGGCTTGAGCCCGACCAGTTCAATGCGCAGCTGAAGCAAGCTCGTGGGGCGGGCGCCCAGCACATGGACGCGCTTTGCCATCTAAGCTGCCCGCCGCGGTTCGGTACCCGCATCAATGGCCATATTCCACGGCAACAACTCATCGATGCGGTTGATTGGATGCTCGGCGATACGACCCAGGTCGTGGCGCAGGTAGGCTTCGGGATCGAGGCCATTGAACTTCGCTGTGCCGATCAAGCTGTAGAGGGCGGCAGCCCGCTCGCCGCCAGCATCTGAGCCGGCGAAGAGATAGTTCTTGCGGCCAATGGCCACGGCACGCAGCGCCCGCTCCGCGGCGTTGTTGTCGATCTCGATACACCCGTCGGCAACATAACGGATGAGCGCCGCCCAGCGCGTCGTGGCATAGCGGATCGCTTCGGCCCATGCCGATTTCTGTGAGATTCTGCGCAACGTATCGTCCAGCCACCCGCGCCAGGCGACGAGCAGCGGGCCAGCCCGCGCCTGGCGCACCTGCCACCGCGGAGTTTGGGCGGCTGACCACGAATGTCGTCCGCGACCACATAGAGTGCGCCCATGCGCGCCAAGGCGTCGGCCGCCAGCGGGGAGCTGTGCGCCTGGTGGATGTCGTAGAACTTGCGCCGCACATGCGCACAACAGGCCGCTTCCCAAATTCGCCCCCCCGGCATAGAGCGCGCCGAATCCGGCGTAGGCATCGGCCTGGAGGATGCCGGCGAATGATGTTAGATGCCGCTGCGGATGTTCGCCGCGGCGATTCGGCGAGTAGGCGAACCACACGGCCGGCGGTGCAACGGCTGCCGCAGGCCGATCATCGCGCACATAGGTCCAGAGTCGCCCGGTCTTGGTCGTGCCGCTGCCGGGTGCGAGCACCGGGACTGGGGTGTCGTCAGCGTGGACCTTGTCGCCGGCCAGAACATCACGCCGTACGGCTTCAACCAGCGGCGAGAGCAGCCCCGTGCATTGACCAACCCATTCGGCGAGCGTGGAGCGCGTCAGCTCCACGCCTTCGCGCGCATAGATGTCGCTTTGCCGGTAGAGCGGTAGATGGTCGCAGTATTTGGCGGCGAGCACAAGCGCGCGCAGCCCCGGGCCGGCCAGGCCACGCTGAATCGGCCGGTCGGCGGCCTGTGCTTGGACGATGGCATCGCAGCGGGCGCAGGCGAGTTTGGGGCGAATCTGACGTATCACCTTGAAGCGGGCCGGAACGTATTCGAGCCTCTCGGCCACATCCTCGCCCAACTTCTTCAAGGCACCACCGCAGTCGGGGCAACAGGCATGTGCCGGCTCCAGCACGACCTCCTCGCGCGGCAAGGGCTTGCGGATGGGCTTGTCCGCTTTGGTGGACGGTGTGGCCGTTCCTGCAGGCACGGCACACGGCGCGTTGGCCATTTCCAGTTCTTCGAGCACCAGTTCGAGCTGCCCGAGCATGGCGGACATCTGTTCGGAGCGGCGTCCGAACTGCATGCGGCGCAGCTTGGCGATGACGAGCGTGAGATGTTCGATCTGCGCGTGCTGCGCCAGCACCAGCGCCCGCAGGGCATCAAGGTCGGTGGGCAGTGCGGCGTAGGGCATGGGTGGAATCTACACGATTCCGGGCGCTGTGACCAGGGATCAGGTCGCCCATTCGGGACGGCTCGTCCACTGCGGCCGCCGCCAGTCGATGCCTTCGAGCAACATCGACAGTTGCGCGGCACTCAGATGTACCGTCCCGCGCTCGGCCTGTGGCCAGACGAAACGGCCGCGTTCCAGGCGCTTGGCGAACAGGCACAGGCCGTCGCCACTCCACCACAGCAGCTTCACCAGATCGCCGCGCCGGCCTCGGAACACGAAGAGGTGGCCGCTGAATGGATCCCCTGCCAGTTGTTCCTGAACCAGGCCGACAGGCCGTCGAAGCCGCGGCGCATGTCGGTTGCGCCAGCGGCAAGCCATATGCGCGTGCCGGCTGGCAGTCCGATCATCGTAGGGCCTCCAGCACCATATGCAAGGTCTCGACATCGACCCGGCCATGCAGTCGCAGCCGGGCAGCCGGTAGGTCTATCTCGATGTGGTCGCGCGAGATTGCTGCAACTTCACTCCTCGCCAGCTTGAGCGCTGGCTCGGCGCGTACCGACACGGGCAGCAGGGCCGTGCCCGGCTTGCCGTATTCGCCGGAACGGTACTTCGCAATCCATTTGCGCACCAGGTTGGCATTCGCTCCGTGCTCCAGCGCAACCCCCGCCACCGAGGCGCCGGGCTTCAGACACTGTTCAACGATCCGCAGCTTCTCTGCCAGGGTGCGCCGTCGATACGGCCCCCGTCCCGGTCGGTTCTCCCTCTCAAGCCTGTACTCAACGCCCATGGTGGCCACCCTCAATTCGGGTGGCCACCTTCGCCAATCTTCACAAATCCATCAAGACGGCCGTCGCCGGACGCTTACGCCGAACTGAGCACCATTGATTTTGGTGCCTTGCCTTCCCGACTTTGAGTAGAGATCGATAACGATGGCCGGTGATGTTCTATATCACCACCATTCTGCTGCTCCCCCGACGAAGAATCTTGTCCGCTTACCCTCAAGCTATTGTGCCACTCAAGCAGCTTGATCAAATCCTCTACATCAAATCCGACCGCTATCCCTCCATACGTCCTTGGGATCATCGAGGGCCCATTTGCTTGCCTTATTTCCTCCCCTTCGGCTTCGAGACGTTTCTCCGAACAACTACGCACTTGCGTGACTAGGCTGCCGCGTGGTTGACTAAAAAAGGGTGAGGGTCTCTGCCTTGGTAGTGCCCACCCAGGGCGGGAAGAGGTCTCGGCATCCTCCTGGCGAGATCTGCCTTCACCCCCCCCAAACCTCAACCATCAGATCATCTTCATCAATCCGTGCGGCATCCACCGCTTCAGCGCCTTGCGCAAAAATAAAACTTTTAGATAATATTTATATCGTAACTGATTGGCACAGAATAATTTTATAAATTCGAACAAACAAATTCCCTCTAAGCGATTCCGCTCATCCCACCTCCCCTCTTTTGCTCCATTCCCCTCCCCTCCTCCACGGTATTCTCACCCTCCTACTTGCTCGGTATTGTTGAGCATGTGCACGTCACCCGTCGGCCGCCACAGCATCGCAATTCCGTCCCATTTCACCGGAGGTCTTATGCACAAACAAGTTGGAAGGATCGGATCGGTGCGCCGAGAACTTCACGGGAAGGCCTGTCCCTTTTGCGGAGGACAGAAGTATCAACTGGTGCTTCGAGCCCACACGCTCCCTTCTACGGATGGCCTCTTCGCTCGCTGCAGCCAATGCCAGAGAACCAAAGAAGTTGATGAAGACCTCGGCCGCATCCTGTGGATGTAGCAAGCAGAACATACAATCGTCCGATGCCCATCATGCCTGAAGCACGAGGATCCATGGTCAGCGCCCACAAATCGATCAAAACCCGAACCCATCAGAAGTCACATGCCTTGCGGATGCTATTGACCAGCGGAGTCATTCGAGGGGCGGATGTGGATCCTCCAGGAATGTCCGACTCGCGATTCCAGACCAGCCCCACCCGCACTATCTACCCCAACAAATCAGTGTATACCAAACTGGTGCATACGACAGGACACAAACGCCACGTGGGACTACTCGCCCAGTGGCACACCACCTTCATCGATATCCTGAAAGAGTTCGGGAAACGATAGCGCCAGCGCCCCTCCTGCCACGTGCACCGCTCTGAAAGAACCTTAAAATCCTTCGGGAATTACTTGAGTGCGATCCATGCTCTGAGGTATGATCCCCCTTCTTCGAGTGGAACAGGTCCTAGCCGAGGGCGTCTAGGCGCGAGAGATCCACACACAGTCTGTGGCTTGCGGAGAGGTGGCCGAGTGGCCGAAGGCACCGGTTTGCTAAGGGCACTCGCCATGTCGCCCCACTACCCATACGTTTTTCCAGTCTGACGTATCCCTTCTGTAGTGCGCCACGAGCGCCTGACATGATCCGTGCGGACACCCAATCAGGACGCGAACCGGATCAAAACCGGATTCCCTCTGTTGTGGTCTTGCCCATCGGTCACCCCTCATTCCTCCACCTCACAAATATTTTTTGGCCCTAGCAATACTACCTACCCCTGCTCGCCCCGACTCTCACTGAGACCCCTTCTCAAAAAAATGTGTTTGGTGTGTCTAATGGTATTGGGATGTCGGAATCCCTGCCTGTGGATAACGCGTTATCCATTACACACACAGGGCACTTTTTCTTGAGAAAACATTAGAAATTCTAATCTTCATGTTCGTCACCCGAAAAGCGCCACTTTCCTGCCCTCGCTCACATTCGACACGCTGTTTTTTCATGAGGTTACGTAAATTCTTGCGCGCAAGTGTGCGCAGATGTGCGCAAGTGAGCGCGACTGTCCGAAACTCTCTGACAAGTGCGAACAGATTCCCTCGGTATCCCGAGTCCCGAATCCCGAATCCCGAAAGAAGAAAAAGAAAGAGAAGAGCGCGCGAGCGCGCCCGCTGCTGCCGGCGCTGTTTTTGAAAAAACTAGACGGTGCCGAGTCGCGAAAAGGACTTGACGCGTGGTGACGAGGGGCGTATAGGCTGGGACACGTTGTTTTTTGTTGCACAAAACCTCACGGAGGTTCCCATGACGACAGGACACTGCCCACGCCGCTGCGCTAGACTCGCGCTTCCCCACCCCGGAGGACGCGCATGGACCGCATCGGGCTTGCCCTCACCTGTTGGGCCGTGGCGGCGGGAGTCGGCCAATGGCTGATCGGACCGACCACGATGCCCTACACGCTCCGGTTTGCGCTGGTGCTGATCGCGCTCAGCCTGTGGAGCGCCGGAACCGTGCTGCTCATTCGCGCCCGCTGGCCGCATCGACTCCGTCGTCGTCGGACAGGCTGGATGCCGCTCGCCGAGGCCGTGCAGCTGTTCGATCAGGCCGCGCACGCCGATCTCGTGCCGTGGCCGCCGGGCATCAGGCCGGAGCTGCCCCAACCGGCACGCTGGGCGCGGTGGGCCTTCGACCTGACGACCGACATTCCTCTCTGGACCAAACCGCGATGGTTCCGCCCCTACACACCCGTGCCTCCCACCGATGTGGCGGGATGGCTCTTCACCGACACGTTGACCACGTTGCAGCATCCGACGACACCAACCCGTGCGTATACGCAGGTGGCCGTCCGCGCCGTCGATGTGCAGGCAGAGTACGACATGCGAGCAGGCTATCACGCCACACGAAAGGAGCTGTAGCCCGATGACCCCGACGACGATGCCCTCCGACTCCGCGCCAGCCGATCTACCGGACAGCCCTGACGCCACGTCAGCGCCCTCTGCCGACTACGAAATCTGTATCGCGGTCAGACGCACCGGGATATCAGTCTACGAGCAGCCGCTGGAGGCGTCGGAACCGGAACCGGTCGACGGCGACGTGGCCAGCCATGACCGCGATCCGCACCCCGTGCAGTCGTTCGAAGAGGCGCTGCGCGCGGTCGTGAAAATCTTTCAAGCGCATGCTCGGGACCAAGACGAATCGGACATGGCCGCCGGGCATCAGGCCGTCACCGGGCGCCGTGTGGAGGGCCTGGCATGAGCGACGCCACGCCCACCCCGCCCACCGACCCAGCCGACGCGTCCGCACCACGCGAGCGGAGAGTCGCGACGCTCACGCTGAGCGATAACCCGGACGGGTCGTTCAGTCTGGTGATGCATTACCACGGGGCCCCGGACGGACAGAGCGCGGCCCATCGGGCCGCGTACCTGCTGTCCCAGCACTTGGATACGCTCGGCGAACGCTGCGTGATGAGCCAGGCCCAGGCGGACGCGGCGTTGTTCGCTGCCGTCGAACACACACAGCCGACTTCAACCGCCACACAGTAGGAGTACGTATGTCTGACCTTGCGATGCATCAGGGAATTCGACCGATCCCTCGGCCCGGCGCGATTCAGGTAATGCCGCCGACACATCAGCCGGATTCTGTCACGCAGATCATGCACACCACGATTCAGCAGCTCATCGAGACGAAACGGCAGTTGCGGGACTTGCTGTCCCGCGTCACCGGCTGTGATCAGTCCGAGACGCCGACGGAAGAAACAGGTTCCTGCGCAATGGTGTCTCTGGCTCGATATGCCGAACAACTGTCCGGTGAGTGCAATGTGCTGGTCAAGCAGCTGCACGACACGTTGTAAGCTATTCTGACATGCCTACTCCCCCGACTAAACAATCAGTTTCTAGAGGCCCGAACGGCGGCAAGCGGATCTATGCTGGTCGCAAGAAGGGCTCGGTCAACAAACTCAACAAGCTGATTCGCGAGAAGGTCGCGCAGTCCGGATTGACGCCCCTGGAAGTCATGCAGCAGGTCTATACGAAGTTTTACCAGGAGGCGGAACGCTTGGCGCCCGGCGAGGCGAAACTGGCGCTGTACGATCGTGCGGTGGCCGTGGCGCACAAAGCGGCCCCCTACATGCATGGCACGGTGCAGCCGGTGCAGCACAACGGCTCGCAAGCGCAAACGATCACACATGAGCATCATGTCGTGGTCGATCCTGGAGAAGCCTATCTCAAGCTGGTGAAAGGCGCGTGACGCAGACGCTGGAGGTCCCTTCGTCCATTCCCTCCGATTTCGACTGGCAACGTCCAGACTACGCCCGTATTTTTCACGCCCGTCTCGATCGTCTCACCAGACTCCGTGCCCAGCCTGAACTCATTCCCGGTCTGAAGGCCTACTACAAAGACCATCTCGTTGCCTTCGTGCAGGATTGGGGTATTACGTATGACCCACGGAACGTCGAGATTGGGTTGCCGACGCTGATGCCGTTCGTGCTGTTCCCGCGGCAAATCGACTTCCTGCAATGGCTCTATGCGCGCTGGCAGGCGCGGCAAGGCGGGTTGGTGGAGAAGTCCCGCGATATGGGCGTGTCCTGGCTCTGTATCGCGTTCTCCGTGTGGGTGTGGCTGTTCTATGCCGGGGCCTCGATCGGCTTTGGCTCACGCAAAGAGGAATACGTTGACGACCTGAATAATCCGAATGCGCTGTTTTGGAAAGCCCGCACGTTGATTGACTACGTACCGGTTGAGTTTCGGCCGAAGGGCTGGGATACGAAAAAGCACGCGCCGTACATGAAGCTGATCAATCCAGAAAACGGGGCCACGATGATTGGCGAGGCGGGCGATAACATCGGTCGAGGCGCCCGATCCTCGCTCTATTTCGTCGATGAAGCGGCGTTTCTCGAACATCAGGATTCGATCGATGCGGCATTGTCCCAGACGACGAATTGCAAGATCGATGTGAGCACGCCGAACGGCGCGGGCAATGCGTTCTACCGCAAGCGACATGGTGGGAAGATTGAGACGTTCATTTTCGATTGGAAAGACGATCCCCGCAAAGATCAAGCCTGGTATGACGCGCAAGTGGCGAAGCTGGATGCGGTCGTGGTGGCGGCTGAGATTGACCGGAACTATGAAGGCTCCGTGCCGAATGCGCTCATTCCTGGGGAATTCGTGCGCGATGCCATGAAGCGCGGCCCGGCGGATACGCCGGCCATCGGGGGATTGCGCGTCGGCGTCGATGTGGCCCGCAATGGCCCGGATAAATGCGCGATCACGTTTCGTCGTGGCCGTGTGGTGCTGAAACTCATTCTCTTCGGGAAGTCAGAGATTCCCGACACGGCTGCGCGGGTGCGCCAGGAAATCCTGGCCTACGGCGAAATCCCGGAACAGATCGCGGTGGATACGTGCGGGATGGGCTGTGGGGTCGCGGATCTGTTGCGCGGCTGGTATCCCGATCGGGTCGATCCTCGCACCGGCCGCATTCAGCAAATCGTGGCCGATGTGAATTCGTCTGTCCGCATGGATAACGGCCAGCATTATAACCTCCGGGCGTTCATGTGGTCAGAGTTGCGCGAGTGGCTGAAGAGCGGGTCGATCCCGAATGATCCCACGTTACAGGTGGATCTCACGTCCATTCGCTATACGTTCAAGGGCGGACAAATGCTGCTGGAAGACAAAGACAAAGCGAAGGCGCGTGGGGTGAAGTCTCCGGATGCCGGGGATTCACTCGCGCTCACCTTTGCGATTCCGACCATTCCGCACCCCAGTGCGCCGAAACTTCCCGCCTACGCCGTCCACGACATGGGCATGGGGGCGCTGGGGGCCGCGTTGCTCTGTATCGTGAATATCGTGACTGGAGGAATAGTCCTATGACTCACACAGCTTCCCCGTGTTTCACCTGGACGAACGTCACTCCCCAGATCGAACAGAACCCCTTGGGCGAACTGTGGCACGACCAGGGCCCAGAGCGGATGGATAAATTCATTCTGCCGGCCTTGCCCGATGGCTACCGATGGCGTCGGGTCGGGAAGGCGTTGACGATTGAGCAACGGAGGAATGCGGCGTGATCATGCCTGATGGAACCCCATCCCTCGTGCATTCCCTCCAGGCCAAAGTCGTGGCGGATCTCTGTGCTGGCTATCGGTTCAGACGTGTGGAAGCCTGGCGAAACATTGCGGGCATACCGTGCGATCCATATACATCCTTCATCATCGAGCGAAAGGAGACGGCATGACCAAACCCCTCCTCACCTACCAACTGCTGGACCGTGTGCTCGGCGAACACGGCGAACGCGTGACCGTCAGCCTGGGCATTACCCCGCACCTGAACGGGTTCGCCTCCTGCCAGCTCACGTTTGAGGTGCCAGCTGTCGAGCTGCTCGAAGAGGTCGAGTCCGTGGTCGATGACGCGCCGAAGGCGAAGGGGAAAAAGAAGGCCAAGGCTGAGGCCCGTCCTGCCTCCTCCGCGCCTCAACCTGACAGCACCAAGCGTGACGCCGCGATCCGGGAGAAAGTGGCGTGGAAGGCGAATGTGGAAGTCTGGGGGCATCGTCCTCCGCACGGCGCGCCACTCTGGACGCCGGATGAAGTCGTGGAGGTGATGAACGCATGAAGAACATTCCTCGTCGTCTCTTCATGAAGTTCGACGTGCACATCGTGCAGCCATGAGTATGGCGTCTCGTCGCAACTTTATGCGCATGACTGCGGAATCTATGGCGTGTACGTTCGCTATGCACTTCATTCCTCTTGGGCTGTTGCGTTATCGAGACATTGATTGGAAATGAGCACCGAAATGATCGTCATTCTGATCGCCTTCTGCGTGGTTCTGCTGTATGGCGCCCTCGCCATCGTGGATGCCCGTGAGCGGAAACGTGAACGCTTGGATCCCCTAGATGAACCCTACAACGAAAGCGATACGCTGCCATGAGCCTCCTCGCTGAACTCGATCTCCCCGCTGATCTTCTCGCGGCCGTGCGGGCCTTGGATGGCGTCGTGGAGGACGACGCGCCCGCTGAGGATGCGCAGCGGCAGGATCAACTCACACGGATCGGGCAGATTTTATGCCGTGAAAAAGATAGCGCCGTCAACGCGCGACGGCAGTCCGGCATCGAGACGATCTGGCAACGCTGTGAGGAGCATTTCAATTCCATCGACGGCGCGAACCGACACGAATTCGGGAATGCGCAATGGGCCAAGCCGTTGACCATGGATGGCACGGTATCTACTGAAGATTCCCAGCCGAGCAAGGGCCGCTCCACCGCCTTCCCTCCCGTCACCTCCCGTTATGTGAACGTGGCCCACGCCAAGGTGACGGAAATCCTGTTGCCTCCCGATGAAAAGGCGTTCTCCTTCTCCCCCACACCTGTGCCGGAACTCGTCGAGGCCAAAGAAGACACGACGCCATTGACGCATCCTGAGACGGGACAACCGCTCGAACGCGATACCCGACCGGATGAAGTGGCACCTCAATCGGGGGCAGGCCTCCCTGGCATGCCGATGTCTGGACCGGATGGGCCTCCGCAGCCGTTGACCGTCAAGGATCTGGCTGAAGAGGTGGAAGAACAGGCCTCGACGGCCAGCGAGAAGGCAGAAAAGCGCGTCTATGACTGGATGATTGAAGGGGGCTATCGCCCTGAAGCGCGCAAGTCCCTGCTGGATGCAGCCAAGTTGGGGACGTTGGTGCTCAAAGGGCCCTATCCCAAGATCAAGCGCAGGATGGCCGCGACCAAAGTGCAGGGACCGGACGGCGCCGAGGTGGTCAAAGTCAAGATTGTGGAAAAGGTTGTCCCTGCATTCAAGCGCATTTCCCTATGGGACTTCTACCCCGATAGAAATTGCGGGGAGAATCCGGCTGATGGGAACTGGATTTGGGAACGGGATCGCATGTCGGAGCGATCCCTACGCCGGCTGATGAAAGAGCCTGGATACCTGAAATCACAGATCACTCTCGTGATTGAGCAGGGACCGATGAAGAAGTATGTGGAATCTGGCCGGCCTTCGGATCTGATAGACAGCGAGCAGTACGAGGTGTGGCATGGGCAAGGCGTCCTCTCCCGCGAGGACTACCTGTGCATCAACCCGCCCAGCAACGAGAATCCGGCGCCGGATGAAGACGTGCAGGCTGTCCCCATCATCGCCACGATCATCAACGACGTCGTGATTAAAGCCGTGTTCCATCCCCTCGAAGTGAGCGGGGATTTCAACTATCACGTCATGCCGTGGCAGCGCAGAGACGGGTATTGGGCCGGTGTGGGAGTCGCTGAACAGGTCTTCACAGCGCAGCGCATTGTGAAGTCTGCGACTCGCGCCATGCTGGACAATGCCGGCTACGCCGCAGGTCCGCAAGTCATTATCGATACCGGTTGCATCTCGCCTCCCGAGGGGCAAGCGTGGGAACTGAAGCCTTGGAAAATCTGGTTCAAGGGGTCCAGCACCACCATCGACGACGTGCGCAAGGCGTTCACGGTGATCGAGTTTCCCGACCGGCAAGCCGCACTGCTGGCGATCATTGAATACGGATTCCGGTTGGCTGAAGAGTCCACGAATATCCCCCTGATTGCCCAGGGGCAGAGCGGAAACACAACGCCGGACACGTTCGGTGCGACCGATTTGCAGAACACGAACGCGAACCAACTGCTGCGCTCGATTGCGGAAAACTACGATGAATGTGTCACGCAGCCGTTGGTGAACCAGTGTTACGAGTGGCTGTTGCTGGATACCGACATCCCAGCCGATGAGAAAGGCGACATGGACATCAACGCGCAGGGCAGTTCGGCTCTCGCGGAACGTGCCATTCAACGGCAGACCATTGCGCAGCTTGGTCCCCTGAACCTGAATCCCGCCTACGGGGGTGATCCCAAGCGGTGGTACAAGGAGCTCTTGCGGTCATTGCGCTTCAATCCGGCGAAGTTCTGCTACTCGAAAGCCGAGCAAGACAAGATCGATAGCACGCCTCCCCCCTCCCCTCCGCAAGTCGAAGTGGCAAAGATCCGCGCCGAAGTCGACCAGATGAAGATGCAGCTCCAGCAGCAAATGAAAGACGCGGAATTGCAACTGAAGCAGGCCTTAGGCCAGCAGGATAAGGACCGCGATACCGTGTATGTGCAGGCCGAGACGGAGCGGACGCGCAATGCACATCAGGCGCGCATGGTGGAGCTCAACCTGAAGCGCGAATTGGCGATGCTGGACTATGCCAACAAGCGCGAGTTGACGTTGGAGCAAGTCAAGGCGGATCTCGCCATGAATACCCAAAAGCTCATGATGCAACGCGAACTGGCGCAGCACGATACCCCAGGCGAGACGACGTCGCCTCCGACTGAGCCTCCTGGGAAGGCGCCGGATGGACAGAGCTTTGAGAAGTAGGAACGGTGGATGAATGAATGCTGAAACTATGCAGCAGGCAGCGCAACGATGTGAGCGGTTTCCTTCGACGATCCAGATCCTACAGACGCATCATGGCGTGCAAGTAATGAGTGGAGAGTGCTGGTACGGCATTGATGCGAATCAGAATGATGTGGCTCGCAGCGCGATCAACGAAATCGCCAAGTGTCATCAACGGAGATATGCGGACAGGCCGTACTATTCTCCAGGGAAAAGGCCAAAGAGGTAGTCATGAAAGTGCGATTCTATTGCGACCTCACCAGCACCGTTCAGGATGGTCCAGAAACACCAATTCTGTTTGCGTCCAACAAGCCTCCACAGAGCTTCCAAGGCCAATCCATGCGAATCTCTTTAGACGTCGAAATTCCTGACCATCTGCTGATTACCCCATCCATTCCGTGCGAGGTGACTGATGCCCAAATACATGACCATCCCTGAACGCACCTATTTCTACGATGTGATTGCCTGGACCGGAACCAACCTCGTTGACCTGGAGAAATTCATTGATGATCGTGGGTATAGCTCCGGCGTGATGTTGGCGCGTCGAAACGACGGGATGCTGCTGGTGATGAGCGATGGTGTGTACATCCCTGTTCCGGTGGGATCGTCACTCGCCTGGAGAGAGGCCGGTGAGATCTTTGTGGCCGGTGACACCTTCCTTGATGACAAGATTCTTGTCTCTGAGTCCCTGAAGGGCGAAATGGAGAAGCGCGGCCATGCCCCAATCAAGGCGGTGCGATGACTTGCAAGGACTGCGGCAAAGAGCTCCGGTCACCACGCGCCGAACGCTGCTGGCTGTGCGCCAGAGCCGTCCTCTCACGACGCGGCACACAACGCAAGATCGGCCAGAGGCTTGCAGCGAACATGCTCAAACGAATAGGCCTCGCGTAACCTGTCCTCGCTGTGCGGGTCTGGTGGTGCAGGATATGGATACCACTATGGTTGGCTTCCCTGTGTACTGCGTCAATTGCGGCTGGCATGGTCGATCCCAAGATGAGCCTCGTCCCCCTCGTGTGATGATTCGTACCCGCGTCCCTCAGACTGCACTCACCAAACGTCGCATCTCGGAATCCATGCGCGCCGTGCATGTGGCACGCAATCAAGCCCAGCGCGAAGAGTGGCGCGCACGTATCTCAGCCTCTAAGAAGTCTCCTCCCCCTGCGTCGACCTAGTTTAATTTGCGAAAAAAACGCGGCTGCGTATATGCACACCGTATGGCAACCCCTCCCCTGCCGTTTTCACTGACTGAGGACGAACGCGCTTCTGCCATCTGGCGGAAGTTGGCCGGACACCTCGATTCCCAACTGCGTCTCTATCGTGAGCAAAACGAGGCCTTGGTGATGATGCCCGAGGCGCGTGGTGCCGTGATCGGCCAGATTCGGGAAGTGAAGCGGCTGTTGGCGTTGGGTGATCCGCCAAAGCTCATGAGTTAACCGGTCGCCGGATAGACGACCATCACGACGTATCGACCGATGAGGCCGATGCGAGCACGAGGGAGACGATGGACACACTCACGCAAGAGCCGGTACAGGACGCGGAAGCAGTCCCATTCACTGAGCCTGACATCCCCATGACGGACGCGCAAGCGGACGCCGAAATGGAAGCAGGCTATCAGGGTGGGGCGCCTTCGCCCTCCGATCCGTCCCAGGCTGAGGGGTCTGCCACTCCCGATGCGGTTCAGTCGCCAGAGCCGCAAGCGGTTGTCCAACTGACGAAGAAGGAATACGACGAGCTCAAGGCCTTATCCACGGCGTTGTCTGACTATCAGGCCACTGTGAATAAGCGGCTCGATTCCAACTTTGGGAAGCTGGGAAATCTCGAACAGATCATTCGCAGCATTCAAGACTCCAGTGCAGCCGGCGAGCCGGTGTCCGATGAGGACATTGCGGAACTGAAGTCGGAGTTTCCTGAAGTCGCCCAAACCCTCTTGCCAGCCCTCAATCGAGTGGTAGGGAAGATGCGTGGGACGAGAAAAGCAGGAGCTTCGGCACAGCCATCCCAGCCTGCCACGCCGCAGCCATCGGTGGATGAGCTCATTCGCCAAGTCGAGACGCGCGCCAACATGCGCATCATGACGGCGATTGAGCCGGATTGGGAATCGACGATTCGCAAGCCGGAATTCACGGCATGGCTGGAGAAGCAACCCGAAGACTACCGCACCAAGGTCCAAGACACGGAAGAACCCAGCGTGTTGCAAGAGGCCTTGAGTGCGTTCAAAGCACAGCAACCGAAACCGACTCCCGCGACTCCCACACCCAAGCCATCCGTCCCGTCTGCCCGTCAACGCACGTTGGCCGCAGCCGTCACCCCGAAAGGGGATGCGGATCTTGGGGGATCGTCCGGCAACGCCGAGGACGAAATGGAAGCGGGCTATAAGCAATCGAAAGGCTTTCAACTATGAGCATGCAGACATTCGGCCAGAATCATGGCCGGTTGAATCGGTACAAGGGCGCGATCATTGGGCATGCCGAGCCAGAGGAATTGCTGGCACGGCAGGGCCGTCAGGTCGTTCGCACCTTGCCTTCCAACTCCAGCGACACGTACACGGCACGCCGGTACCTCCCGTGGGGGGCATCCGCCACCAACCAGAACACCATCAACCAGTTCTTCTCGAACGGGACTGGCGACCGGTCCTCGGCGGTGATCCAGGCCCATCAGGTGGCCGAAGGCATCACGCCCACGCCGGACAGCATGACCCCCATGGATGTCTCCGTGACGATGGCGCAATACGCCTGTCTCTACGGGTACACCGACAAGACGGCGATCATGTACGAGGACGACATTCCCGCAGAAATGAAGCGGCAGACCGGTGAGCGCACGGCGTTTGTCCGTGAGCAGGTCCGGTATGGCAGCTTGAAAGCCTGCACCAACCAGTATTTTGGTGGCACGGGCACCTCGATCGGGACCGTCAACGGCTCCCTGTCGCTGGGCATGCTGCGCAAAATCACCAAGAACCTGCGAGCAAACCATACCAAGATGGTGAGCTCCATGCTGGCGTCCGGTAGCAAGTTCGGCACGGCGTCTGTCGCGGCAGGCTGGTTCATCTACATCAACAGCGATGCGTCGAGCGATGTGCGGGACCTCCCGAACTTCATCGATGCCAAGGACTATGCCTCCGGCAAACCGGTCCCTGGCGAAATCGGCGCGTGCGAAGAATTCCGCTTCATCCTGCACCCTGATCTTCCGGCTCGGCAGGACGCGGGCGCGGCGGTGGGCGCCACCAACCTCTACAGCACCTCCTTATCCAACATCGATGTGTATCAGTTCATCGTGTGTGGACAGGATGCGTGGAGCTCCGTGGCCCTGCGCGGCAAAGACTCCATGAAACCGACCTTCTTGCCGGTGGGACAGATCAGCAAGTCTGATCCGTTCGGCCAGCGTGGGTATGTCGGCGCCATGTGGTGGGATGCCGTGATGATCGAAAACAACGGCTGGATGGCTGTCGGCAACGTCGGCGTCAAGAACCTGGCCTAAGAGAAGGGAGCTCCAACATGCAAGGGACACTTTCTCAATGGTTAAAAGGGATCGGGAGTGCCAGAGATCAGCGCAAGCTGTTCATGCTGCTCTCCCCGCTCATGGACAGCCTCTCCTCGCACAGCCTCATGAGTGCCAACCTGGTTATCAAGGCCGGTGCCAGTGCGGTGGTGAAGACCGGTTCAGCCGTGTGGGCGGGCATTGCTCAAGGCGTGCTCGTCTCCAAGGCGGGCTCGACCGACATGCCGGACCTGAGTGGAACTGTCACGAACGCGAAATTCAACGTGTTCGCGTTCTTCTTCGATCGTGACGGCACTGTCACCAGTCAGATGGGGAATGAAGGCGCCACCCTCGCGTCGGTGGTCTTTCCGCCGATCCCGCAAGGGAGAGGCGTGCTCGGCTTCGTGATTATTAACCCGACCGGTACCGGTAACTTCGTCGGCGGTACAACCGCTCTCGACGATGCGACCGTGGTACCGAACGTTGTGTACGTGAGCACCAGCGCGCCATTCGATCCCACGGCGTTGGTGTCGTAAGCAGAAGGAGCATTGTCCTATGGATGCACTGGCACAAGTACCTCTCACTCTGACGCTGATGAATTGCGCGTTGGCGGCTGGGGCCACCACCACCATCAGCAATACCGGCGTCATTCACTACGCCCTGAAGGGCAAGGCCTTCCAGAAGTCGGCCATGACCAACGCGGCAACGCCCACGGTCGATGCCGGCGACGGGCTGGCCTTTACCGGCATTGTCGCCAACCAGGGACAGATTGTTGTCGTCGGCCTGGATTCTGGCGCCAACGTGAAAGCCTGCGAAGGCCCAGCGGAAGCGTTGGATTCTGCCGGCGCCTTCATCCGCGCCCCGCAGTTGCCGTACATCCCCGATACCGTGTGTCCGATTGGGTACATCATCCTCAAGGGTGGATCGACCTTATCGGGGACGTGGAAATTCGGGTCCAGCAACCTGTCTGGTGTCACGGGTATGACGTACACCTTCGTGAGCGTCATCACCATGCCGGATCGGTTGCAGGTGTCCTAACCCCTGAGTCGGTTGCGGGGGGCTTCATCGAGGCCTCCCGCGCCACTCCCACCAAGGAGCGTCTATGTCCGTCGTCACCAAGTCACGCAAGGAAGTCCATACCTCAGATTTTGAACTCGGCCAACCTGGGGATCTGTCGGCTCGCGCCGATCAGCCGTTTGTACGTCCCGATACCGCGACCATTCGCCGGATCGATGGCGTCGACACGGAGCTATCGCCTGATTACCTGGCGGAATTGGCCTTCCTTGAGGAACCGGTGACGGTGATGTTTCAGCCTCCGACCCATGAGTTTGGTGCGCAGTTCGTTGATTGCTTCGTGCAGGGGAAGGGCATCGAGGCGATGCTGAACGATAAGTGGTACGAAACCAAGCAAGTCCCCGTGAACATTCCAGTAGTTGTGAAGCGCAAGTATCTCGGCGTCTTGGCCGGCGCCAAGGAAATGCGCGTCCGTGCCGAGTACGACGAAGTGCCTGGGAAAGACCCCATCAATCACCTTCGACGGTCCTTCATCCTAAAGCATCCGTTCTCGGTCATTAAGGATACCGAGAAGGGACACGAATGGCTGCGCAACCTTCTGGCCCAGCAGTAACGCGGGAGGGGCATGGCGTTGTATCTGGATCTGGTCAAGCGGCTGCGGCAGGAATGCGGGGTATCTGGCACAGGGCCAGTGACGACCATCAATCAGGTGGGCGAGCTCAAACGCCTGTGCGACTGGATCGCAACCGCCTGGTTCGATCTTCAATCCCTGCATCCTGACTGGAAGTTTCAGCGTCTTAGCACTTCCTGGACGTCAATCGATGGGCAGGCCGAGTACACCCCGACACAATGCGGAATCACGGCAGGCACGTTCGGGCGATGGCATCCTGAGCGGGATAACTTCCGCGTCTATCCAACCGCAACCGGCACCTCGGGCGAGCAATTCCTTGTGCGCATCGGGTACGGCGATTATCGGCGTCTGTGGGGCTTCGGCTCCAATCGCTCCGTCAAATCACTCCCTATCCATATTTCGGTGATGCCCAACGATTCCGTGACGCTGGGGCCAAAACCTCCGGCTGGGTACACGTTCCTGGGGGATTACTACCGATCGCCTATCACCCTCTCCGCAGATGCAGATGTGCCGGCACTCCCCTACCGCCATGATCCGATCGTGATCGTCTACCACGCCATGAAGATGTACGGCGTCTTTGAGTCGGGGCCGGAAGTCTATCAGTTTGCAGAGAAAGACTATGAACGGCGCATGACGCTGTTGCGCAACGATCAGCTCCCGCAACCCTTCTTCGCGGGAGGGTTTGAGTAATGCGCGGCGGCACCATCGCTATGAGTCCCGTGAAGGTCGACGTCGTCACCCTGAAGGGCGGCTTCGATCAGTTGACGCCGACCTTCTCGCTTGCGCCTGGATTCTGTCGGGATGCGCGCAACTTCGAGTGTGCGCCGACTGGGGGCTATGCGCGGATCGGTGGGTATGAGCGATTCGATGGGCGCGCCAAGCCGTCCGATTCCATCTATGCCCTGGTGCAAGTCTCCTCCTTCGTGAATATCCCGACCGTCGGCCAAACGCTCACAGGGTTTACCTCGGGGGCAACGGGTCAAATCATTGCGCTTGGATCAAACTATGTTGCTCTGACTCGCCTCACAGGAACCTTCGATGATGGCGAGATTGTATCGGTTGGCGTCACCACGATTGGCCTCACCGTTACCCTCTCCGTCAATCTGACGGCCAAGCAACGGGCGGAATATCTGAACCTTGCAGCCGATGCCTATCGCGCCTTGATTGGCGTGGTGCCTGGAAGTGGGCCGGTGCGTGGGGTCGTCTCGCACATCATCAGCGGCGTCCATCAGGTCTACGCGCTGCGCAATAACAGCGGGGGGACTGCCTGCAATCTCTTCAAGGCAACGGCGTCCGGCTGGTCACAGATCACGCTGTACAACGAGGTGGCGTTTACGGCTGGGGCCGTGGCGACTCCGGCAGAGGGTGACACCCTCACGCAGAGCGGCAAGACGTCGACCATTAAGAGAATTGTCCTAATCTCAGGAAGCTGGACGGCAGGCAACGCAGCCGGCAAGCTCATTGTCACCACCCCAAGCCCCAGCAATTACACGGCAGGCGCGGCCACGATCGGATCCGTCACGCTTACCCTCTCCGGTGCGCAGACGGCGATTTCACTTTTGCCTGGGGGCACATTTGAGTTTGATGTTGCCAACTTCTCGGGGCAGCTAGGCACGCGCCGGATTTACGGGTGCGATGGCGTCAACCGTGCCTTTGAGTTTGATGGGACAGTGCTGGTGCCGATCGATACAGGAGCGACGGTCGACACGCCGAAGCATATCCGCGTGCTCAATACGCGAGTGTTCCTATCTATCGGGAGCTCCCTCCTCGGATCAGCAGCCGGACTCCCCTACGTGTTCACGGCGATTGCTGGAGCGGTAGAAATCGCGGTGGGTGACGTCATTTCCGGCATGCTGGTGCAGCCTGGAAACCAAGACACCTCGACCATGGGCATTCTGGCGCGCAACTCCTCCGGCATGCTGTACGGAACCGATTCCACCACGTTCAAGTTTGTCCCCTTCAATGGATCGACGGGGGCCATTGATTATATGTGTCAGAACCTCTCGCAAAGTTATGTGCTGGATGATCGAGGGGTTATCAGTTTCCGATCAGCGCAGGAATTCGGCAACTTTCTGCAATCCACGCTGACGCAAAACATCCAGACCTATATCAGCGAAAAGCGATCGCTGTCGGCCTGCTCCACCATCAGCAAGGACAAGAGCCAGTTTCGGATGTTCTTTTCTGATGGCTCAGGCCTCTATACCACCATCGTCAATGGTGAGCATTTTGGCTCCATGCCGGTGGCGTTCTCGCATCCGTTCTTCTGCGCGTGGAATGGCGAACTCGCCAATGGGGATGATGTCTCGTATGTCGGCGGGAAAGATAGCGGGTACGTGTATCAGTTGGATCGCGGCTCCTCATTCGACGGCAACGCCGTCGATGCCTCAATTACGCTGAATTGGAATGCCATGCAGTCCATTCGATCGCGCAAGCGGTATCGACGCGGCAGCGTGGAAGTGCAAGGCAACACCTACGCGGAATTCTCCTTCGGCTACTCCCTGGGATACGAAAGCACGGAGATCGATCAGCCAGTAGCGACGGCGTATGAATCCAACTTGGGAGGGGTAGGACAGTGGGACTCCTCGAACTGGGATGAGTTTACCTGGGACGGTCGTATCCTTTCCCCGACTGAGATTGAGGTAGTAGGCACAGCGGAAAACATCCAGATCACGCTCTCTTCGTCGGCTGACTACATCTATCCGTTCACGGTCAACTCACTGATTCTTCACTATTCCATGCGGAGGGGCCTGCGATGAGCAAGAGACTATGGTTGCTGGCGATCCTGTGCCTGATCCCATCCATGGCATTGGGCAATGACTTCTATACGCACGGCGCCTTCCCTGTCCCTGGCTCTCCGGCCACCTCAGCGGGCATGCGTGCCGAGTTTGATGCGGTCACGGCGGGATTCGACAAGCTGCCAGCATTGAGCGGGAACGCGAATAAGCTCGTGATCGTCAATGGCGCCGGCACGGCACTCTCAACCGTCGCCGGCACCATCACGATTCCGCAAAGCCTCACCGTATCTGGCGCCTACGATCTGACACTGAATCTGACCGGCACCACCTCGATTACGCTGCCGACAACCGGCACCGTGGCAACCCTGGCCGGCACTGAAACGCTGTCAAATAAGACCATTGCGACTCCCACCATTACTGGCTCGATCACGGCAAGTGGGACAGGCCCTCACGCGATCGGGACGACCACGGACACACAGAACCAAGTGAAGATTGGGGGCTCCTTTACGCCTGGGGCATCAGACTGGGGAGGGGCCTTAGCCGTACGCACCTCCGTGGTTGGTCAGGCAAACCGTGATGTCGATGGCGTTGTGATTTGGCCGGCAGCGGTTGAGGCATCGAGCGGGACGCATCCGTGGATGTCGTCGCTTGAGGTGTCCCCGCAAGATGTCACGGATGGAGCGGCATCCGTCACGAACGCGGCCACGGTGCGCATTACCGGACCTCCGGCTAATGCCGCAACGAATTACTCGCTGTATGTCGCATCTGGCGATGTCAATACCGAAGGCGGACACATGCGCATCGGTGTCAGCGGAACCGGTGGGGGTCTAAACCCATACCTGAAATTAAACGATGGCACATCAGACAGCTACCTGCAAGTGGCGTCTGGAAACCTCAATCTCAACACGCTGAACCATGTCACGATTTCTCCAGGCCTGAGCGAAAAGGCGCGGTTCACCAGTGACGGGATCTTGCTGGTTGGTTCGGCAGATACTACCTCGTTGACGGCTGGAGGGCTGGGATTATTAGGCGGCATGCGTATGACGGAGATTTCCGACCCGTCCGCTCCGTTGACCAACAACCTCATGCTGTACGCCAGAGACGACGGATCAGGCAATACCGTCCTTGCCGTGCGCTTTCCGTCCGGTGCGCCGATCACCATTGCGCGAGAGAACGTCGGCGTTATTCCTCCTGGCACGGTCCACTTTTGGGGCGGTGGCAGCGCGCCGTCTGGATGGCTCTTGACCAATGGCGCAGCCGTCTCCCGCACCACCTACGCCGCACTCTTTGCAGCAGTCGGCACTACGTTCGGATCTGGTGACGGATCGACGACGTTCAACGTGCCGAACCTGTCCAATTACGCCACCAACGTGAAGGGCATGATTAAGTGCAAGACCATGAAGGCCTTCCCCTGGCGCACGATTGACCAACCGGATTCATTGAGGAGGGCCGCGTAATGCAACGTCTCTTGCTGGCTGTATTACTCTCGAATTTTCTGCGGTGACAGTCGAGTACAGCCATTTTGTGAAAACGTGTTCATTGTTACGGGAGGTTTTATGGTGCTGAGAATCATCGGAATTGCGGTGTTCGCGGTGTTCGTGGAAGTGCTGGCGTTGGTTTCGGTGCAGGCTCAGGAAAAGGTGTCCTGCCCGACCCAGTTGCAAGAGTCGCAGACGCAAACGCTCTTAGTTGGGCAGTCACGCGATCAGTACGAACAGCGATTAGCGCAGGCCATCAGGGCCAACCGTGAACTGAGTCAGATGTACGACGTGACGGCGACGGAATTGAAGCGCGTCACTGAGGAATTGGCAAAGCTCAAGCCGAAGGAAGGCGCGGCGAAGGAATGAACGAACCCGTATTTTCGGCCTACCTGACGTCCAGCATCGGCTTGATGGTCCTGGTGATGATTGGCGTGTGGATTGGGTTGGTGATTCGGTTCCTCTGGAGACGCCGGAACCCAATTCCGCAGCAGTTCTCCCCTCCTCCGCAGCATAAAGGGGCCACGCAACGCTATTGCGAAAGGATGGATGCATGATCCAGCAACCGAAATGGGCCAACGATCCATCCCACTACTACCGGCCTACGTCCTATGAGGCGTTGACGGTGGATGCCACGGTGCGAACGCCGACCATTCCCCAGGGGACGCGCATGGCGAAGGTGTATTTCCGCACGGGACCGGTACGGATCACTTGGCACGGCGTTAATCCAACCTCCTCGCTCGGGGTGCCGATGTATGACGGGTACGAGGAGTTTTACTCCGTGGTTGAACTGGCGGCTATGCGCCTCATTCGGGAGGGAACGGACAATGCTGAAGTCCATTTTGTCTATTACCAGTAAGTTCTCGCTCGCACTGATCGTGGTGCTGGCCTTGTCCGGCATTAGCCACGCGCAAACGACCACAGTTCGAGGTGGAAACGGTGCGGCCAACATCGCAGAGGTGAAGGCCGCAGGGCTAGCCGGCACAGAAAAGGGCCTGGTTGTCCGATGCGCATCAGGTTGCACGGGATCTGGCGGCACAGCCTCTTCGTTTGCTGCGGCGTTCCCTGCAACGGGTACGGCGGCAGGCTTCTCGGACGGCACCAACATGGTGGGGGCGCGCACCTACGATTCTGACTCCGGTGGTGGCACAGAAAATACCCTTGGAGTGAATATTCGCGCAGCAGCCTCCGGTGGATCGGTGGGCATTCCTGGCGATGCGACCAACGGCTTATGGGTGAATTGCAAAACCGGATGCTCAGGCACCAGTTTCTCGGATAACGGGGCGTTTACCTTCGGCACGTCTTCAGTGTCTCCCATTGCTGGCGTGTTCGACGATACCGCGACCAATACCGCAACCGAAAACTCGGCAGCGATCGTGCGGATCACGACACAGAAGGCCCTCCACATTAACCTGCGGAACGTCTCCGGTACGGAAATCGGCACCTCTGGCTCCCCCATTCGTGTGGACCCCACAGGCACGACCACGCAACCTATCAACGTGGGGCAAGTGGGTGGGGCCAGTGTCCAATCAGCAGCCAATGCGCTCAATTCGACGGGTGGCGGTATCGCATCCGTACAGCCGACGTGCCAACTCGACGTTACTACTCCGACCGCGACCACAGAAAACCAGTTCGGGAACGTCCGGTGTTCTTCAATCGGTGAACTGCATTCCATTCTGAGGGATGCAGCCGGCAACGCACGCGGGGCGAACGTCAACGCCTCCAACGAACTGACGACCAGCGCAAATACAGAGCTCCCAGCGGCGGCGGCATTGGCCGACGCCACAGCAAACCCGACCGTGCCGGCTGTGGGCAGCTTCAATATGTGCTGGAACGGTACCACCTGGGATCGTTGCACGAAAGGCACCAGCGGAAACGGGGCTGTCGACTCCAGTACCCAGCGCGTCACGATTGCTTCGGACTCGACGGGTACCGTGATCGCTACGCAAACGACCGCAGCCAATCTCAACGTGCGGCCTGATACCTCTGGCGCAACCGGCGCGGCGCCCCCGGCTCGGGCAAACTACATCGGGGGGCTTGGATCTGGTGCAACCGGTGGATTCCTGATCGGATCAGCCGTAGCCGATACCTTTGTCAATGTGAACGTGTCGACTGCGACCACCACGCTCCTGGTAACGGGCGTCTCTGGCCGGCATGTGCGTATAACCTCGCTCAATCTGGTCACGGCTGGCGCAAACAACGTCGCCCTGATCTCGGGAACCGGTGCCACATGCGGAACCGGCACCACAGGCATGACGGGTGGGACCACGGCTGCGTCTGGATGGAACTTCGCAGCGAATGGTGGCATTGCCCAAGGCACAGGACTCGGCACGATCAACCAAACCAACGCCACGGGCGATAGCGTGTGCGTCGTGACCAGCGCAGCCACGCAGCTTTCAGGACGACTCTCGTATGCCATTTACTAGACTTTGCTTGGTGCTCGTCATCGCCCTGTGGGCCGTCCCTGGATGGGCGGCTCCGGCGTTCGTGCAGGCACCGACTCCCGCAACCGTCTCCTCTGGTACATCCATCGCCCTGGCCTATGGCAGCAACGTCACGGCTGGCGGGCTGCTGGTCTGCCACATTTACGCCAATAATGGCATTTCAACAGTAGCGGACTCTCGCTCGCAGACCTTTTCAAGTGCCGTCAATGTCACGGACGGCGCGACGTTCTCTATAGCGACATTCTACTTCCCCAACACAACGGGGGGCGCCGATACCGTGACCGTGACGTTTGCTGGGGCTGTCACCTACGCCTCGCTGCAATGTGCCGAGTATAGCGGGGTAGCCACCTCCTCCCCGCTCGATCAGGCCACATCTAATAGTCAGACGGACCCAGGCACTGCCTCGAATGCCGTCACCTCCGGCAACGTGACGACGACCACCAACGGACAACTGATTGTGGGGTGGAGTACCGCCTTGGTCGTTGGCACCGAAACGATTACCGCAGGAACCGGCTTCACGGGGCGCACCAACGTCTTCGGGGACACGTTGCATGAGGATCAAGTGCAGTCGACGGCGGGCGTGATTGCCGCGACGTTCACCAACAGTCTTTCGACGGCGGACAACATTACGATTATCACGACGTTCAAGGCGCAAGTCACAGGATCGGCCCCACGTCAAGCATTGATGGGAGTCGGTTCATGATTCGCGCCCTGCTTATCCTCCTGACAGTCCTGACCGCGCTGCCATCCTTCGCGCTCTCTGGTCGCATGATGCTGGGCGGGATTGGCTCGGCAACGGCGCCATCTCTCGCAAACTCGAAGATCATCGCGCCTTCGAGCGGCATCTATTTTGGCTCGTATGAGTGGACGGCTGGCGATATTGCGACGGTCGAAAGCGCAGCCGGCATTCATACCTCTCACTACCACAGCGGAAGAGGATCATGGGCGACGGGATATATCTCGGGGCATCCACACCTCGACGTGACCGCAGCCAATACGGCATGGACCGCAGGGCGCGCAATCGTGGTGCAGGCCTATAACCTCTATGCCGGCACTGACGATGAGCATCCCACAGGGTTTACCGTCGACAAGCTCTTGAATGGGGACTACGACACCAATCTGTCCACCTTTGCCGGCGAATTGCGTTCATTCGGCAAACCGGTCTGGTTGCAGAACGGGCGTGAACCCAACGGCGTAGGCCAAGACTACATGGGCGGATGGGGATCGGACGGCACGCAGAGTACCGCGTGGGCCATCAATAACGAGCAGGCATACAACAAGTTTATTCCCCCTGCTCCACCAACTGGCGCTCCAGCCAATTTGTACGACGGGTGCAGCGGGACAACCATGCCGGATGGAGTGGGTCGTCTCAAGGCTGGGCAACGGTACATCTATGACTTTCTCGTGAGACGGGAAAGCCTCAACTTTCTGACGTTCGATAGCCAAGGTTTCAATGTCCGCTACTACAAGGATTCTTCTAACAATCAGGATCTTTTCGACTCCAACGATTACCCAGGACATGAGTCCTACGCGCTGACGCTGTTCCAGCGGGTGAGTGATCCCGCGTACTGGTACCCAGGGGATGCCTATACCGATTGGGTATCCCTGACGTGGTACTTCCTCGATTACTACGATGCGTCATGGTCCTGGCTGACGGGCAGTGATGTGCTGATTCCCAACGCCGATTGGATTGCAAGCCTGAACCGCATGTATGGGCAGATCCAGGGCGTGACCAGCAAGCCCATTTTGCTGGCCGAGTACGGCATGCCGGATGGCATGAACTCCGATACGACGTATGGCGCCAGCAAAGTGACGGCAGGATTTAACGCGATCCTCGACACCTACACGCAAATTAAAGCCGTCTCGCTCTGGACTAATTCTTCGTCCTGGATGGTCGCAGACAATTTCCCTTACGACTGCCTGATACGCCCAAGCACCACGCAAGCGACAGCCTTGCAGGCGGTGATTGCTGCGCATCCTGGCAAGTTTGTGACGTGCATTCGCACCACGGGGAATGTGATTCAACCGAACTGTACGCCATAGGAGAGAGGACCATGAACAGAACCATTGCCGGAGTAATAGCCATACTGTTGACTGCTGGAGCTTCAATCGCGTGGGCCTGCAAGCCTCCTGATCCGGTCACGGGATTGTCCATGCAATCATCAGACTTCACTTCCGTGACGATGGCCTTCGACGTGCCGGCCAAGGGTGGCGTGTCCATGCGCGTGACGCCGACGCCTGCGGGATGGGGAGAAGCTACGTCGATTACCTGCCCATCATCACCGTGCGTGATAGATAGTCTTCAGCCATCTACCACCTATGCCGTTGAGGCGATCCCGTTTCTGGTGACGAAGACGCAGGGCACACTGTACGGGAATCCGTCTACTCCACTATCAGTCACGACCCCAAAACCTGTCACACTGAAGGACGCGTTGCACGAAGGCGTCAATGCCTGCCTTGATCGAAAGTTGGCCCATACCGCCTGTTTTAAGGCGCTCAATGATGCGCTTGGAAAGGTTACGCAATGAAGAGACTGCTTCACATTCTCGCGTTGTGCGCTATCGTGCTGCCTTCTCTGGCGCATGCCCAATGGACAAATGAACCATCTGGCGCATCGACCGTCTTGGACTGTAATTTCAGTAGCACGCCGGCGGCCTGCGGCATTCTGGATGTGTACTCCAGTGCGATTCCAGATAGCGACGGGACTGATCCGGTGTCGCCATCCGGCGTGATCCGGTCGACCATCAATGCCGGTAATACCTCCGGCGGCTCGCAGATGAACTGGTTGACCTCTAACCAAACGTCCTACAGTGAAATGTATATGGGCATCGTTGTTCGGAACAATTCAGGGTTCCAGTGCCGAACAACTGCTAACAAAATGTTTTTCCTGCGAGGGCCTACGGTCAATGGGTTCTGGGGGCTTGCTTGCACCACAGGAGATACGAGCGGCTATGTCGGGTTTGGGCACAATACCGGAAGTCTTGATAATAGCCATACGTGCGCCTTTGATCTTGGACTTGTGTGTTATCCCAACGTCAATACGACCTACATCGCACATGGTACATGGATGAAGGTAGAGGCGTATCTTAAGAAGAGTACAACGGCGACCTCTCGCGATGGCATCGTGCGCTGGTGGGTGAACGGCATCCTGCAAGGCAATTACACCAACATGAATTATGCCCCGAACGGGCTGAATGAATGGGTGTGGACGGAGACGTGGGACGGAACCGTGACCAATCCTGTTCCATCAGTTCCGTGGAGTTGGTACATCGGGCATCTGCATATCTCCATCCCGAACTGCCCAGGCGGATGCGTGGTCACTGGCGGTGGTGGAGGATCAAGCCCCCCTCCCCCTCCTTCTCCTCCTCCCCCTCCTCCGTCATCGGGGGATTATGTGTATCAGTCGCAATTCTCTGGCACGCAAGGACAGAGCCAGTGGAGCTATCGTGATACGGCTGGAAATCTGCTGACATACAACAGCGGAAGCAACCTGTGGACTGGAGCTCAGTTATATCAGGGCGCATGGAGCTCAGGATTTCATCCAGGGCCAAGCAACGGGACGGTGATTCGCTGGACAGCTCCAGCGTCAGGTACCGCAACCATTTCTGGACATGCACAAAAGGGAGATTTAAGCGGAGGTGACGGGATCACCTTCTTGGTGAAATACGGAGGCACGACGTTATTTTCTCAGGCGATAGGCGCCACAGATGGTACAGCCTATCCGTACTCTGTAACGCAAGCGATGTCATCAGGGGAAACGATTGATTTCATTGTCAATCCAGGGGCCAATAATACCTATGACAGCACGAATCTTGATCCCGTCATAGATTGGGTGCCAAGTGGAGGGGCAACACCAACCGTCTCGGGATTCTCTCCATCCAGTGGTGCGCCAGGTACAACCGTCACGATTACGGGGACAAACTTCATCCCGTCGCTGACTGGACAAACTGTGACATTCAACAACATTGCCGCGTCCGTTACGGCGGCATCCTCGACATCTATTACCGCCATCGTTCCAACCCACGCCTTAACCGGAACCGTGAAGGTGATTACGGTCAACGGCACGGGAACCAGCGGCAGCAATTTCACGGTGCCATTGAGCGGCGTTGTCGAAACGGTATCAGATGTGTCGGCCTCGGCATTGAGCGCGACAAGCGCAACGGTGCAATTCACGGCGCTGTCTGACGGGACCGGTGCCGCAGCGAAGCATGATGTGCGGTTGGCGGCTGGCGTGATTTCATGGGGGGATGCGTCTTCCGTCACAAGCGGAACGTGCTCGACGCCCTACGCCCCAGGCGTTACGAATACGGTTGTAACATGCACGGTTACTGGACTCACGACCGGCACGCAATACCAAGTGCAATTGGTCCCATACAAGGGAACCCTCAATGTTGACGCGGTATTTGGCAATATCAGCAACATTGCAACCGTGACGCCGATTGGCACCATCACGGATATCTCAGAAATCTGTCAGTTATCTGACGGGTGGAAGCATCCCGTCTCGTTGCGATCGTGTCGAGTGCCATCGCCTCCACCTCCGGCCATGGTGCATTGAGTATGGTCTGGTGTCGACGCTGCCCAGCGCGTGGCCGGTATCTCACCAAGGAGAATCATGAGGAACCCTGGGCCTGTCACTGTGGGTGGACCACGCAGAGGAGAAATGATGGGGCTCTCAATCGCACAGATGAAACTGTCACGGATCGCCAGAGAAGGGGCTGAACGTCTCCAGGCGGAATGCCCCTGGGTGGTATTTACTTCTGGTCGCAGAGACTTAGAGGATCAGGCTCACGCGATGGCGGTCAATACCATGCACGATCGCCAATGGATCAGCCAAACCTACTTGCATGGACAACCGTTGCAGCGGTGGGTAGATGCGCATCCCGAAGCCGACTCGACGGAGCGACTAGCAGAAGGCCTCTATACCGTCATGCTGGCGTTGCCCGACGCGGACATTTCCAAACTGTCTCGACACTTTACCGGCGATGCGTTCGACGTGCGACCGATGCAGTCAGAGAATGGCCTGCCGACGCTGTACGGAGAAAAGATTATTGCGGCAATGCGTGAGCTCCCAGGCATCGACAAAGTGCTACTGAAGGAAGGGCGGTTGGTGGTGTGGCATGCGCAGTTCATTTCGAGCGTTGAGGTATAGGCCGAGTGATTGACCAATCAGGGATGCCAGTATGGGGGCGCATGGTCGCCATGTGGATACGCGAATTCGGGGCAATTGTGCTGGCCCTATTCGTGACGGGGTTTTTGCTGGGGCAGAAATCCGGCGTGATTCCTGATATTGAGCGAGAGACGCACGATCTCTTGAAAGTGGAGTCTCGCGCCCAAACGGGACTCTTACAGTCCAATCAAGCCATCCTCAACCGACAACTAGAAATCATGGAGCGAAACCAGAAGGCGCAAATGCGCCTGACGCGAGGGCTCTGTATTTCTGTGGCAAAAACGAGTGATGCGGAACGTCGCTGCCTGGGCGACGAGTAAGGATGGGCCATGGAGAAAGAGAAGGCGTTTGACTATGGAGCGACGGTCACGGGCGGAAGCTTCGGGCTCGATCAAGTCTTTCAGTCGATCGACGCGCTGACGACAGACGGCGCGACAGGACAGGAATGGGTAGCCTTGGCAAAAGGGCTCTTATTGATTGTCTTCGGATACTTCGCGTGGAAACGCACGAAAGCCGAGAAGGGGGCGGTATGACAGTCACAGCCATTGTGGGCGGATTTGCGATGCTCTTGCTGCAAATCCTGACGGAGTACGTGAAGGACGCTCCAGAACGAAAGGCGAAACGTGATGCGATGGTACAGCGTGACATTGATGTGCTGGATCGGGCTTTGCAGTCTGAGCGGATGCGCCCAAAAGGCGTATGAGCGGCATGTGGAAATCGCCTACACGCAGACCGGCCAAGCCCGAGCCGGATACATCACGATCAATAGCGACTACATGGATGCCCTGAACGAAAGGCGAAACGTGATGCGATGGTACAGCGTGACATTGATGTGCTGGATCGGGCTTTGCAGTCTGAGCGGATGCGCCCAAAAGGCGTATGAGCGGCATGTGGAAATCGCCTACACGCAGACCGGCCAAGCCCGAGCCGGATACATCACGATCAATAGCGACTACATGGATGCCCTGAACGACGACTTGCAGGCCTGCTACCGGAATAAGTAGGCCGGCAGATCGTGCAGACTTGCGACCTAAACTAGAACCGTGTAGCAATACAGGAGGGGGCATGGATGGCGTCGACGACTGAACCGCAGAGCTTACTGAAAACGTCTCTCAACGGTGTCCCGCTGGCCAGCTACGGCGCGGCACAATCCACAGCCACCACCCCGACCGCAACCGGTTACGACGCCAAGCAACTCTCGGTTGACCCCAATCAGACCGTTCAGGGGCAACTCGATACTATCACCTCGAAAAGCTCCCCGCTCATGCAGCAGGCCGAACGGCGTGCGCGTGAGTCGATGAATTCCAGAGGGCTCCTGAACTCCAGCCTTGCCATTGGTGCGGGACAGGATGCCATGATTGGACAGGCCTTGCCGATTGCCCAGCAGGACGCGCAGACCTACTCCAACGCCGCAATTAAGAATGTGGATTCCACCAACGCAGCCTTGAATTTCGGCGCCAATGCAAAAAACCAGGCGTCTCTGGCTGGCGCACAACTGGAAACCGATGTCAGCAAGACCAATGCGGCGGCAGTCAATGACGCCAGCGCACGAGCGGCAGACGCGTACAACACAACCGGCCAAAACCTGTTGCAGTCCGACACGCAGAAAGAGCTCGCGTCCCTGGATTCGGCTACGCGCATCCAATTGCAAAACCTCAATTCGGCCAGTCAGGTACAACTCAACACCATCGACAACCAGTACCGGCAACTGCTTCAGGCCAATACGAACGCAGCCAGCATGTACAGCCAAGCGGTGGCCGCGATCGGGAATATCTCGGCCAATACCAGCTTGTCGCAGGCCGCAAAAGATAACGCCATCCAGACGCAACTGAACATGCTGCAAGAGGCGTTGCGTGCGACGCAGACCATCACGCAGCAGACGCCGGCCACAGTCTCCAGCCTGAACCTCTCGCAGTTCTTCAACGGCGGGATCAATCAGGCCTTAACTCCGCAGCAGATCTCCCAGGCTCGCCGGCCCTATCAGCAGGCGGTGGATAGTGCGTTTGCCGCAATCCCTGTATGGGGCGTGAACCAGGACCTTTACACTGCGCCGGCTGGACCGAACCAGTCCGAACGAACCGCAGCAAACTTTAGAGCCTTGTATAGCCAGCGGTACCAGGAATGGCAGCAGGCAAAGGCGGCACTGGATGCTTTCAACGCTCAATACGCCGGCTGATACCGATCAGGGCGCCGTCACGATTGCTCCGCTCGCGCTATCGCGGTTGCCGGAGTGCGTCCCGTTTGCGAGGCGGTTTCATGAGGAAATGCACCTCCCTGGCGCGTTCAAGCCGTCCGTCTTCATTCGGAACTGGACGACATTCTTGACCCAATACCCTGCCGTGATCCTGACCTTGCGCAAAGGCGAGGCCTTGGTTGGCGGGATTGGCGGCATGATGGTGCCGGATCTATTGGACGGTCGCCTGTGCGCGCATGAATTCTTCTGGTTTGTCGATGCCGACCATCGCACGGGGACCGGCGCCATTCGGCTCTTGAAGTCCTTCGAGCAATGGGCCATTGAGCACGGGGCGGTAGAGGTGCGGATGGTGCATCTTGTCGGCCATCGCGACGATCAGCTAGGGCGCATCTATCAGAAGCGCGGATACCGCTTGCAAGAGCTCTGTTACTGGAAAACACTGACTCCCTCACGAAAGGATTGATCCCATGGCCGCTATTACTGCCGCAGTGATTGCAATAGGGGCGGCTGTCGCCTCTGCTGGAGCCGTCGCCGCAGGCGTGGCAACGGTCGCCACCATCGGCACGATTGCTGCCGTCGTCGGCGGGGTGGGCTTGGCCTTGGGCGCCGTTGGCATGATTACCGGCAACAAGACGTTGACCAAGATTGGGACGTATTTGGGAGCCGCAGCAGCCGGAGGGGGACTTGGAGCGTTGGCGGCTGGGGCCATGGGATTGGCGCCGGCATCGGCTGCTACGTCGACGGCTGGGGCCGGTTCGAGCGCAGCCGGAGCCGCAGCAGAATCGAGCAGCGCGGCGTCTGGTGCCTCCTCTCTCGCTGATCCTGCTATCGGGTCACAAGTCACGGGAGCGGTGCAGTCGACCTCAACTAGAATCCCCGATGCGATCACGGGAACATTGACCCAGGCCGCACCAGCGGCGTCCCCATCTGCCGGATCGGTCGCCATGTCTGCCGAACCGGTCGTCCAGCAAGCCGTCTCAGCCGTGACGCCAACTCCATCAAGCGCCCCTGCTGCGCCAAGCGCGCCGATCGTCTCCGCGCCTCAAGCGCCATCCGTACAGACCCCAGGGCAAGGGACAGGACTCATGAGCGCATCGCTAGATCCCAGCACAAAGGTGATGCTGGGACTTGCAGGGACGCAGATCATCGGCAACACCATGGGCGGAATGTTTCAAGGGCAAGCAGCCTCGAATCAGCTTGCACTACAGGAGAGGCAGAACGCGCAGAATTACGAACTCCAGAACAAGAACCTCGATCAAATTGAGGCGCAACGGGCATTCGAGCGCAAGAATGCGAGCTATGCTCCCGTGGTGTCCTTCCGCAATCCCTATAGCTTCTTGGCGCAAGCTAGAAAGGCGTAACACATGGCGAGCCTCATGAAATCCGTCCAAGATCCCTTGCTCAAGCAGGTCATTCGGCAAGTGGAATTCTCGCTCAAGCCTGAACTGCAAGAGAGTTACAACCAAATCCTCGCAGCCGGCATGACGTTGATGTATAGCGAGGACACGTTTCCCGAAATGGACAAGTACCTTGACGAAATCAAGGGGCCGGAAGATGTTCCGAAGATCATTTCCCACGGCATTCTCAAGTTGCTGTCGGTCGTCCAGAACGAAAGCAAGCAGCAGGAACCGTTGAAAGCAGCGGGGCCGGCCTGTATCACGCTCATGGCGCAAGCCTTGGAGTTTGTCGAGAAGAAGCTGAATATCCAGGTTGATAAGCAGATGGTCGACGAGACGACCACGTTGATTAAGGAAGGCATTTTCAGTCTCTACAAAATCACGCCGGATGTGCTCAAGCAATTGCAGCAAGGCGCAGCGAAGGGACAGACATCCCCATCAACTGGTGCGCCTCCTCCCCCTGCGGAGACTCCCCAGCCGGAGCACGGAGCCTAACCCATGTCAAAAGGACTCATGGTCGCATCGTTGGCCTCGGGGTTTGGTCAAGGCTTGGCCCAGGCCGCAGGAACCGGCCTGCAAGTCTACGGGGCCATGATGTTGCAGCAGCAGCGTGAACGCATGGAAGACTTGCGCATGCAGCGCATGGAACAGGCGGCAGCGGCACGGGATGCTCGCCACTTTGCGCAACAGACGTCCATGCAAGACGATGCTCAAGACTTCCAGCGCGGACAGCAGCAGGAGCGGATGGGCTTTGACATTACGATGCGTTCCCAGGATGCGCAGCGCGCCGAAGAACGAGAACAGCGCGGGCAGGACTTCCAGCGAGGCCTGGAGCAAGAGCGACGTGGAGGCTCAGTCGTCGAGCGTTCGCTGGATCGGCAGGCCCACAAAGAAGAACGCGACGCTACGATTGGATTCCAGCGCGACAAGTTGGCGTCTGATGAACGCCAGCACTCGGAGACGTTGGCCGCACAGAAGGCGCATTGGAAGGCCATGGAAGCGCACGCCAAGCAGCAATATGGCGAGAAGGTCAAAGATATTCTTGTCGACCCCAAAACCAATCGCGTCTACGCCCTGATGGAGGGCGGACAGACGAAGCCCATCATGGATGCGCAGGGCGAGCAACTGACCGGACAACCGAAATTCTCCAAGCAAGACGAGATCCTAGCGCATGGCATGCAGGAAGAAATGAAGGATCTGCGCAAGGAATTGGCCGATCCGATGACCGATCCCAAGCGAGCGGCGGAAATCCGATCGACCTTGCGCGAGAAAGAGTCCACCTATCGAACCGTCTTAGGGCGCGGGAACGAAGGAGCCTCGTCTTCGCAGATGGCTCGCATGGTCGATCCATTCGCGGGGAGCTCTCCCATGATGGCGGCGGGAAAACCTCCTTCACCAAAGACGCAAGATGAACCAGCGGCACCAAAGCCGCGAGCGGAACGGACGATTCCGGCCATGCCGTCGTCTCCGTCGTCGTCCCCATCTGACGCGTTGAGCTACGGGATGGATCGAGCCAAGGAAGGCTTGTCGTCTGCGGCGGATACCCTCACGGGAGCATTGATTCCTAACAGCCTCAGCCAGTCTCATCCCATTGCGAAGGAGTCTCGCGGGGAGGCCATGGCCGCAATAAAGGGCAATACCGATACGTTGCTGGCTGAGAAGCGTGCGGAAACGCAGGAGCGCGTGGCAGCATCGAAGCCGCAGGCCGAACAGCCCGCCGAACAGCCTGCCCCCAAGAAGCGCGGCATGAGCGTGATCGATGCAGCGAACGCCAGCGTACCGCCTCCCGCAAAGCAAGAATCCCGCACGTCCGGCATGGAGTGGGCGCAATCGCTCGCGCCTGACGATCAGCAACGGCTGAGGCAAATCATTTCCGACTATCAAGCCGGCAAGCGGAATCGGGATGAGTTTATCAGCGGGATCATTTCCCTCTCGGACAATGGGACGCAGGGCCTCGCCATAGCCGAAGGCATGTTGCGCAACCTCGACAAGAAGGGCTCGTAACGATGCCCCCCACCAACGCGCCGACGCTTGATGAATTCATGGACGCGGCTCGCGTCACCAGTCCTGGCGTGCCTGATCGTGACCTGAAACGGTACTGGGCGAAGACCTACAGCGGGATCGATCCGGCAACCCTGCCCACCTATCAGACGTTCCTCCCGAAAGCGCGTGAACGCAACCCTGATATGCCCGAGTCGACCCTACGCCAATACTGGGATGAGCACTACGGGGACTTCGGCGCAGCGGAAACCGATCCGAAGCCGTTAGGCTTGGGCGGCACCTTGCTCGAAGGCGCCAAGAGCGCAGGCCGAAGCCTGAAAGCTGCGGGACAGGCCTTGATTGGCGATGAGTCCGGCGTGGTCGACACGGCACGCGCACAGCAGGCGGCAGAGAAAGACCCAGCCTTACGCGACCTCTTGAACGATATTCAGCGAAGAAAGGCTTCATTGGGCGAAGATCCGTCATGGATGGCCTCTCTGGCAGAAACCGGTAAGGCGGCACTCTCGAACCCAAAAGGTGCATTCTATCTGCTCGCTGAACAGACGCCGAATAGTGCTGTCGCACTCGGCGCGGCTGGTGCTGGCGCGCTGGCTGGTTCTACGCTTGGGCCAGTTGGGACCATCGCCGGAGGGTTGGCCGGACTCTTTGGTGCGAATGTTGCCCTGGAAACAGGGGCTAAGGCGGTTGAAGCTGGATCAGATCAGACATTTACGCCTGACGAGCGATCCCGAGTCCTGAAGGAAGGCGCCATTAAGGGCTCTGTCGTCACGGCCATTGATGCGGCAAGCATGGGTCTGTCGAACTGGATCACCGGTACCACGGCACGCGCCGTTGAACGGGCAACCGCAAAGACTCTGACGGATGCAGGGGTGAACCTGGCCGATCGTGAGGCGGTGCTGGCCGCAACCAAGAACCCGGACATCTTTACCGCTGTGCAGCAGGCGCAACAGCGTGCCGTCCAAGCCTCAACGACATTGGGCCAACGCCTGAGTCGAGGCGCAGGAGCCTTGGGGACCGAAGCCATTGGAGAAGGCGCCGGGGAATATCTCGGGGAATATGCTGCGACTGGGCAGGCCGACAAAGTTGAAGCGATCATTGAAGCCTTTGCAGGATTGGGCCAGAGCGCCGGGGAAATCACCCTGACACAGATGCGCAACCGTGGACGACAAGAGCACACGCTCCTGACCGGCCAAGCGCCGACGGCCCTACCTGATCCAGAACAGAAGATCGAATCCCCACAAATCACCGCCGTCCCTGCGGCGGTCGGGCTGGGTGATCCCAACGTCGGCATTGATGAGGCGGTGCAGGCCTCGTGGGATCTGCTCGAAACGGATCGGATCGCGCAGGAACAGAATGCGAAGGCCTCACAGAAGCAGGCCGAACAGCAGTTGACGCAAGGGCCAGAGCCGTCATTGACCATTCCGCGTGTCGGCCAAGAGATTCCGATTCTGGCTGGCCCTGAACCGACTGCTCCCATTACCACGCCCGTTGAATCCCCCTCGTCCCTGTGGATGGATGAAGCCGTCACCGTAGACCCCACGATTGAGCGGGGAGCGGCATTCACCCCACGGGCGGAACGATCGCCGGAGGCGCGTGAACGCATCCAGGCAGAACGTGAGCGATTGCTGGCGATGCGTCGACCGTCTGGAGCCACACCGGCAGAACCAGTCACGACGCCACCTCCCGAACCGGACGCCGAGCCAGTTCCCCTACAGTCTGCGGTGGATCTCGCCTATCCGCCATCTGAACGCGGACGCATGCCGACTCAACAGGAGCTCGTGGCGCGTGGACGCATGCTGCAGAAACGTGCGGCTGAAGTCCCCACCATGATTGAGGCGCCGAAGACTTCGCCGGCTCAATCGCCCGTGGTTCCCGCGAGTCCCTTTACCCCTCGGCAAGAGCGCGAATTGACGCCGAGAGAACGCATTGCCCAGGAGCGTGAACGGCTCTTAGCGATGCGCAACCGATCCATGCCGTCTCAGCCTGCATCCGCTCCACCTGTGGAGCCTGGTCCGTCCTCCCCTCCTCCCCAGGGCAGGCCGACACCACAGCCTGAGGCGGCGATTCCTCCCACGCCCCAACCGACTCCCACGATCAAGCCGGACGCGATCACGTCGGACATGCGTGAGGCGTTGGATGCGGGCTACAGTCTCGATGTGCCGGACAATACTGCCGAAGTCACACGGCTGACGGCTAAGGCGAAGAAGCTCACGAAACGTGAATTCCTGGGCACGCTCTCCAAGGCCGAACGGAAGGTGATTCAGGCCACAGGGTTTACCCCTGAAGACTTCTGGCGCAATCACGTCACGGGCAAGCCGATCGACGAGACGCAGGGAAGCGAGCGTATCCAAGAAACTCCCCCTACTGAGACGCAAGCACCTGTTGCAGCAGAATCGCAGGCCATTCCCGAGACGCAACCGGTTACGCCGGTCGAGGAACCGCCTAAGACCGTTGCCGCGCCTCAGCCGAAAGTTGACGCCCATCCGCACGAGGTGCCACGCAGCACGCTTCCCCCTGAAGAAAACGCCGTCATGCTTTTGCCTGCCGAAAAAGCGCAGGCGGACATGGAGATTGCGGGAGGGGAGCGAGGCGGACGGTACTTCATGGAGACGCAGGGGCAAGGCGGCACGATGGAAGTGCGCGGACTCAAGTCCCCGACTGCGGACTGGTACAAGGAGCTCACGAAGGGCCCTGGGAAGCTGTCTCGCAAGCAGATCGAAACGGCCATTCAGAAGATCATCCAAGATCATGGCGTTGACATCGGAACCGCCGTCGAGCGCGTGAAGCAAGCCTTATTGCAGCATCATGAGTTTCGCAAGACGCCATGGGGTGAGGATGCTGACTCCATCATGCAAGGCGAGTGGCCGAGTTGGATACCCAGGCCGGACGAAGCACAGGCAGAAACTGCCAAGCAGGATGGCGAAACCTCGCTGGATATTCCCCCTGATGACATTGCCCTAGCCGACATCCCCGACGGGTTGACCGTTGACGTAACCGCCATACGGCAAGCGACGGGCGATGAAATGACCGTCAAAGAGAACGCCAAGGAAGCCCTGGAACGTATTGACGCCTCACTTGCGAAGTACACGAAACTCTTGGAGTGCCTGGGCGCATGAAGATTTTAGAAGAACGACAGGTGCCGGATCGGGAGCGGCTGTTACGACCGGCGCCCAAGCCGGAACCGCCGAAGGCTGATCCAGTCGTGGAAGCGATCGACCGGCTGACGCAGGCCTTGCGCAACCTCGATGTGCAGGCGCCTGAGATGCCCGCGTTGGATCTCTCCCCGATCGCGGCATTGATTCAGAAGATCTCGCCAGCACCACAGCAGCCGGCCAAGTGCTGCTGGCGCCTCTGCGTCTACTGGAACCGGAGTCCTCACAGATGCAGCCGCGTCCCTTGCTGGAACTGGAGTCAGTGCCTCAACCGGTACCGGCGTCCTTGTTGCCGGATCGTCCCAACTCTCAGGATCAGGCAGCTTTGCCGTTGATGGAACGGGTGGACTCTCCTCGCCGGCTGCGTCTCTCAGCGGAGCAGGCACGTCACTCTCGACGGGGACGGGCGCACTCTCGGCAGCATCAAGTCAGTCGGCTGGATCTGGCATCAGTGCCAGCACAGGAACCGGTTTACTCTCGGCTGGAGCATCGTCCGTTGTCGGATCATCCGGCACAAGCATTGACGGGACCGGCACGCTTCCTGGGGATGTGTCGACCGTTACCGGATCAGGCGATGTGTCGGGTGTGGTCGATGTTCCCCCTCCCCCCTCAACCGGAGGCGGTGGAGGTGGAGGCGGTGGGATGGGCGTCCCCTCGCAGACGCGCAGACGATCACGCCAACGGCAACGGGCACAGCAGGCACGGGCAGCACAGGAAGACGTGGAGATTCTGACCATGATGCAGGCGTTTGTCACGATGGTGGAGAACTAGATGGGATCATTGGGCGGCTGTTTCAAGCGTCTCCAGATTGTCGGAGCGGAAGCGGACTATATCCGTGGCTTGGTGAAGGCCTACCGTGATGAAGGCGTGCCAGGGATGGAGGCCAATACTCGCGCCGTCCGTGATCTGATTCGGGATATGAAGTCCGAACGCGCCAAGGTGGTGCAGCAAATCCGTGATGCGGTGGGACGGGTGACGGATGAGATTGACGGGAAGCCGTCCCCTGCTACGACCGTCACGATTGCCTCTCTCGACGACTACGATGCGTTCAGAAAGCGGTTGATCGATGGCGAGGCCTCGCTGGAGGAATACCGCGAAGCCTTTGCGCAAGTCCAAGCCAACAAAGATGCCTTGCTGGCAAGCCTGAACATGCTGAATAAAGAGCAACTGTTACGCCGCACCAACTCCTTCCATGCGCGCATGTCTGACAGCAAAAAGAGCCTAGTCAATCAGGCCTATCAATCGCTCTTTGGGGGATTCTCTCTCGGTCGCGGGGTGATGTATTCCTTCTCTGGCGGCAATACCTATGAGCAAGCCGTAGGGAAGATGGTCGAAGAGACGACGGCTGATGAGCTCCAGAAGTTTGCTGGAGACGTGGCCGAGAATCGCGCCGAACGGAAGAAGCGCATTGAAGGGGCCTTAAACCCGCAAACCCTCGAAGACTTTGATTTGCGCATCCGTGTCAAAGGGGAATCCTCCCTCACACCGGAAGAGGCTGCGCGGTACGACGAACTGCTGGCGGCGGCAGGGCGATCTCGACGACAAGCGGAGCAAGAGAAAAAATCGGTCGTGCAAGGCGTCCAGGCCGGCACCGACATGACCTTAACGGAGACGATCCACACCAGGGACAAACATCCTATTTGGGTGGTGAAGCTCGCGGATCGTGTGCCTGGGGAGGTGTACTCGCAACTCAATTCCGCAGCCAAGCGGTTGGGTGGATACTACTCCAGCTACTCCAAGAATGGGGCGATTCCTGGGTTTACCTTCACCACCAAAGAGGCGGCGGAACAATTCATGTCCGCAGGCCGAGGTGAATCTGTCTCGACCGCTTCGACGCAGGAAGCCAAGCAGGACACCTCGAAGAAGAACGCCGCAGCCAAATTGCGGGAGATGGCCGATACCCTTGATGGCAAGGCGGATGCGGTGCTGAATGCAGATCGAAAGACGAACACGGCGAGACGCGCCAGCATGGCAAGCCATGCCGAGAATGCGGCTTACGCTGATAAGGCCTTAGCGCAGACGATGCGCAACCTGTCCGATGCCATTGAATCTGGAGAAGCCACGCACCTAGACGGACTCAAGACCAAGGCGCAAGTGGAAATGCTGGACAGCATGATTGTCCAGGCCAAGTACCAACGCATCAGAAAAGAGACGGGCTCCTATTCCGAGTACGAACGGCAGAAGGATCGACCGGCGACCGCAGAAGATGCCGCGTTTGCAGAATTCCCCGCCATCCTCTCGGATCGCGCACGCCTGCAAGGGGTGGTCAATGATCTGAAGGGCCGGCCTGGAACGGATCGCTTACGACTGCGCTTTCAAAAGCAAATTGCGAAGGCGTCCGATGAAAACAACTTTCCCGTCTCACGAGAAGACGCGGAGCTGGCCTTGGAGAAGTATCCCCCAGGGAAGATGCGCACGCCCCCATGGCAATGGCCGGAATCCATTTCCAAGATCAAGCGCCTGGAGTCCATGGGCATTACGTCTGCACCGGAATTGCGTGCAGCTTTGCGGGAGTTTGTGGATTATCGCGGGAAGAAAGGGGCGATTGATAAGGCCAAGCAGTTAGAGCGCAAGCTGATCGGCAACAAGGGGATTGGGAACGACTTCTTCCCCACGCCGAAGGCTACAGCCGAGCGCATGGTACGCATGGCCGACATTGCCCCAGGGATGAAGGTACTTGAGCCGTCTGCCGGCAATGGCAACATTGCAGAGGCCATCAAGTCGGCTGGAGTCAGTCCCGATGTCGTCGAATCGTCGTCCTCGTTGCGAGAGATTCTTGAGGCGAAAGGCTTCAATCTGGTGGGTAGCGACTTCATGGACTACGCCGAAGGCGGATACGATAGGATCGTGATGAATCCGCCGTTCTCCAACGGGCAGGATGCGGAGCATATCCAGCATGCCTATGAATTGCTGAAACCTGGAGGGAAGATCGTCGCTATCGCGGGAGAAGGTATTTTCTTCCGGTCTGATGCCAAGGCCCAGGGATTCCGTTCATGGCTGGATGCGCACAATGGCGAGAGTGAATCACTCCCAGCCGGCACGTTCAACGATACGTCCCTGATGGCAACAACCGGCGTCAATGCGCGACTGGTGACGGTGGAAAAGCCTGCGGATGAGCGCGCCTCATTCCAACGCCGTTACTCCTCCTCGCTTCTTGGCAAGGCGGAACTTGATGAGATCGCCGGACGCATCGACACGGGTAACACACCGGTATTCGTCCTCCCGTTCGATCGGTTGCCGGCGCCCATTCAGGAGGAGGCGAACAAACTTGGCGCCCCAGCGGAAGAGTTTCGTGCGGTGTATTGGCATGATGCCGTTTACCTCATTGAAGATCGATTTGCCTCAGCAGCCGACGCCGAAGAGGCGGTATTCCATGAACTGTATCACAAATGGGTATCCGGACTCTTGGGCGGCTCCATGCAGCAGGACTTGAACGCCATCTTTGATCGGATGGGTGGACCGGAGGCGTTGCTGAAACTGGCTGATAAATACCAGTGGAAAGAGGCGCGCTCCATCATGAAGGCCTACGCGGATCGGAAAGACCTGTCCCGACGTGAACGAACGGCGGCAGTCGTCAATGAGCTCCTGGCCGAAATGGGATCGCGTAGCGTCTCCCCTACTGGCATGCAGCGCATCCAGGCGTTTATCGGTGCGGTGCGGCAATGGCTGCGAGATCATGGGTTTGCCGAACTCTCGCGCATTACGGAAAGTGACCTGTTGCATCTGCTGAAACAGGCGAGGGATACCCATGGCGAACTCAAAGCGAATGGGAACCGTCCGTACTTCCAGAGTACCCCGAACGCGCCGACGTTCTTTTCCAACCTGTCCAGAGTCATTGAACGGAAGATGCCGAACAAGGCCAGCGCGAGCCAGCTTGCCGGCATGCTCAACCCCAATAACGGCGTGAAGCCTGACGAACTGAAGTGGTCCGGCCTCGATGACTTCATGAAGACCAAGGAGAACTTCACCAAGCAGGAGGTGATGGACTTCCTCGATCAGAACAATGTGCAAGTGCAAGAGGTGATGAAGGGGAAGGAGACGCCTGCGCTGAAATGGGAAGAAACCAGAGACGGGATCTGGAGAGAGAAGGATTACGATTATGAGATAGAGCGCAATGGGATGCTGTATCTCGTGCGAGATGCACAGGGCAAGACGATCGCGCATTCAGTGACACTTGCAGATGCCAAGTCTCAAGCTGCTGCTGATTTGTATGCGCTAGGGATTGAGTCGGGCGAGGCCACCAAGTTTTCCCAGTACCAAATCCCTGGCGGCACCGACTATCGGGAATTGCTGCTGACGTTGCCGGAGAAAGAGCCGAAAGGATTCAAGGTATTCCAGCAAGATAATGGTTCATGGGCGGTTCGATTCCCTGATAATTTCGTGCTTGGAGAATGGAGGACTCGCCAAGACGCATTGGCGTCACAGCGCAAGCAGGCATCCTCGTCTACCTTCACCTCCCCCCACTTCTCCGAACCCAACATCCTGGCGCATGTGCGCTTCAATACGCGCATGGTCGATGGCAAGAAGGTGCTGTTTCTGGAGGAGGTGCAATCGGATTGGCATCAGAAGGGAAGGAAGGAAGGGTACGCGGGGAATTCTCCAGTTCCGACTAAGGCGATTGATCGCAATGGATACTGGGAAGTGCAAGACGCAGATGGGAGATTTATCACGAATGTCATGCACCGAACGGGGAGAGATCCATACAGCGAATCGCAGGCAATAGAGGAGGCGAAGCGGCGACTTCTTGAAGATCCTAGATCGACAGCCATTCGCGGTACCGTCCCCGACGCCCCTTTCAAAAAGACCTGGCACGAGCTTGCCATGAAACGCATGCTGCGCTATGCGGCGGAACAGGGCTACGATCGGATTGCCTGGACGACGGGGGAACAGCAGGCAGAGCGGTACGACCTGAGCAAGCAGATCGACGCTATCTACTACCTCGACAATATGGACGGCACCTATAACCTCTCGGCTGTCAAGGGTGGAGAGGAACTGATTGGCAAGGAAGATCAAACCATTGACCAAGTGAGCGATTTGGTCGGTAAAGAAATCGCCCAATACATCCAGCAGGGCGACGGCAAGGAAGAATCAGGCGAGGACGGCAACCCCTACAAGGCCCTGTCCGGCCTGCAACTGAAGGTTGGCGGCGAAGGCATGAAGGGATTCTATGACAAGATCCTGCCTGACTTCCTGAATAAGTACGGGAAGAAGTGGGGGGCGAAGACGGAGGATATTAGCATTGGATTTCCTGATAGAAATCTACCGTCATATGTAAATAAAAATGATGCTCGCGTTCCTGCCGAAAAAGAAACCGTCCACTCCCTCCACATTACCGACGCTATGAAAGAATCGGTGATGAAGGAAGGGCAACCCCTCTTCCAACGTCGCACGGCGACCGATGACATCGGCCTCACCGATGACATCCTGAATTCGCCTGATTTCTCCGGATTGCCACCGGTCCAGCAGCAAGCCGCGATCACGTACCAACTGCCGGCCATGTCCAAGATGGACGACACCATACGCCTACTGCAAGACAAGAGTATTGATCTGGTGCGCCTGGTCGATGCGGTTCGTTCCACAGGCAAGACCGTATCCGACGACCAAAACCCTGCACTCAAAGAAGAGTTATACCTGGGACGCGTCTCCCACCTGAATGAGACGTTCCTGAATGATGAACTGCGCCCCCTCCTGACGGCGATGCGACTCAATAAGATCATTCTGGATCAGCTTGACGAATACCTGCACGCGAGGCACGCCAAGGAAGCCAATGCGCACCTGAAGGAGATCAACCCCGATCGTGATGATAACGACGCGCTTTCCGGAATGACAGATGCCGAAGCCGATCGCATCCTATCGCAAGCCGATCGGGGCAAGATGGATCGATTGGCCGCACAGGTTGACGCCATCCTGAGCAAGAGCCGGTCCCTGCTGGTGGACTATGGCCTGGAATCACAGCAGACCGTCGACGGCTGGGCCAAGCAATATAGTGCCTATGTGCCGCTTCATCGGGCCGGATTCGAGGAGCACGGGCAAGGCACCGGTACCGGTCGCTCTGTACGTGGCGCGCATAGTCGTTCCCGCACCGGTTCAAACAGGGAAGTCACCAACATTCTGGCGAATATCGCCATGGATCGGGAGCGCGTCATTACCCGTGGGGAGAAGATGCGTCCCGTCATTGCGATGGCCGGCCTGCTGCAACAGCATCCGAACGCTGAGGTTGGCCGACTCGTGAAGCCGGAAGCCTTACGCTACACCAACCCCGATACCGGAATGCAAGAGACGGCGCCTGGGGATGTGGGCGACTACCGCGCCCCTCGTATCAAGGCACTCAACAAGAAGACTGGAATGGTCGAATGGCGTCCTGATCCGCTCTATAAAGGGCGAGAGAACGTCGTCAACTTCCGCGTGAACGGGGAAGACCATGCGATTGTGTTCAACGAGGAGAATCCTCGCGCGGCCCAGATCGCCCGCGCGCTCAAGGATCTGGACGTAGGCCAGCTCAATGGCGCCTTGGCGGCGATTGCCCCGGCGACACGGTATCTCTCCGCGATCAACACACAATACAACCCCGTTTTTGGCGTGGTGAATGCGGCGCGGGATATTCAATTTGCCATGCTCACCTTGAGCACGACGCCACTGGCTGGGAAACGAGGCGCGGTGCTCGCCGCCACCACGAAGGCCCTACGCGGTATCTATCAGGATGCACGCGCGGTCCGGAATGGCAAGACACCCTCTTCATCCACGTCGGCACTCTGGGAACGGTTTCAGAAGGTGGGCGGACCGACTGGGTATAAAGAGATGTTCCGCAGCTCGAACGATCGCGCGAAAGCTATCGAGCACATGCTCGATCCAGACTGGTGGACGAAAACCATGGGCGGGAAGATCCTCACGCTCAATGGCCATTTGAACGGGGTGCATTCCTTGATCCTGAACAAGATCGCGAAACCGGTCTTCGAATGGCTCAGTGATTACAACCAAGCGATGGAAAATGCCGTCCGGCTGGGGGCCTTCAAGGCGGCACTGGATCAGGGCATGAGCGATGAGCAAGCGGCCAGTCTCGCCAAAAACCTCACGGTAAACTTTAATCGAAAGGGCAATGTCACCACACAACTGGGCACGATGTACGCCTTCTTCAACGCCTCGGTCCAAGGCACGACCCGCATTGCGGAGACGTTGTTCGAGAAGGGGACGTTCGGCACGCTGAGTGCGACGGGCAAAAAGATTGTCACGGGAGGGGTGTTGGTCGGCATGGCGCAAGCTGCCATGCTGGCGCTGGCTGGATTCGACGACGATGAACCGCCCCCTTTCGTCCGCGAGAAGTCATTGATTGTGCCGGTCCCTGGAACGGACAAGGGCTATGTCGCCATTCCCATGCCGCTCGGCTTCAATATCCTGCCGAACTTTGGGCGATTGGTGATGGAAGCGATGATCTACGGGAAGCCGATGGAGCGGGCCTATGCCTTTGCCGGGATGACGCTGGATGCGTTTTCGCCGGTCGGCGGTGGTAGCAGTGTGGCCCAACTCCTGACGCCCACCTTGGCCGATCCCCTGGTTGCGCTCTCGGAAAATAAGGACTGGGCCGGCCGGAAAATTGTCAAGGAAGACATGAATCCGCTGAAGCCCACACCTGGGCACACCCGCGCGAAGGATAGCGCCACACCGTGGGCACGCGGCATCTCGGAGGCGATCAACTGGGCGACCGGTGGGACAGACTACGTGCCTGGAAAATTCTCGCCCACTCCGGATGCGATCGATTACCTCATCGGCACTGTGACGGGTGGCGTAGGCCGTGAAGTGTCCAAAACCGCGCAGACGGCCAGCAGCATTATGACCGGCGAAGACTTGCCTATGCATAAGGTGCCCCTGTTGGGACGCTTTGCAGGCACAGCCAGCAGCCCGAGTGCCGTCAAGAATCAGTTCTACGAGAATCTGCTCGAAGTAAACCAAGCCGCAGAAGAAGTGAAAGGCCGGCGACTGCATGGCGAAGATGCCAGCGAGTATCTAGACGAACATCCCGAAGCGAGGCTGGCACAAGCGGCCTCCCACCTTGAGCGCGAGATTGCCGCCATGAATCGGAACAAGCGGGAATTGGTCAAGCGTGGCGTGAGTGCGGAACGGATTCGGCTGATCGAGATGCAGATTGCGGCGAGGATGGAGCGTTTCAATCAGCGGGTCCGGGAGATGCAGGCAGCTCGATAAATGAAAATGTCTCGCAGCTGCCGACATCAAACGCACTCTCGAAATGATGTCCGCACCATCGGCATTGATGTCCTGGCTTGTGGAATCGAAAGATAGCTGACATTTTCATGAATTCCACCTTCCCACGCTCACACTTCAACCGTCTGCCCCTGCCCTTCAATCGCCAGCGTCCGTGGCCACTCTTTGACGGCACCGGGATCATTCTCCCCATGTACAGCATGGTCGGCATCTGTTCTTTCACGATGACGGATTTCCACCATGGGGTTTCAGTATCCGGAGGGCTGGAAGGAGGCGTTCTATTCTCCATAGCCCAATCCCCCATACATCCCCCCGCTGCCATAGCTGCCGTAGCTTCCACCCGACGCCCCCGGCAGGATGAGCGTGTCCGATCCATAGGACGAGCGTCCGTAGCTGTTGCCATAGCTCGGTGACGATGGCAACGGCGCCGGATCAAATCCACGCGACGGCTGGCTCGGCAGAATGGTGTAGGGGATCGTCTCCCGATCCGTGATGATGACGCCGCCATTGCGACTCAGCGGGACCTGCGTGGTGCTCATCCCATTCGGCCCCCCACAATTGGTGATGTTCCCAATCGGGGTGCAGATCACTTGCGAGAAGGTGACTGGGGCGACGATGAACAGCAGGACGGCCAGAAACACGATGGCGAGAAGTATCTGTCTCATGGGCGACTCCTTTCGGCTATCCCTTGACGCACAACACCTGTTTCAATTCGGCGACGATTTCTACCAAATCATGCTGGTTTTTCATCACTTGGTCAATATCCTTGTATGCCCCTGGAATCTCGTCCAGCACTCCTGCGTCTTTGCGGCATTCGACCCCTTCCGTCTGCCTGGCCAGATCGTCAATGGTAAATGAGCCCTTCGCTTTCCCGCGGCTCATGCGTCTGCCGGCACCGTGGGAACAGGAATGAAAGGATTCCGGATTGCCTTTGCCTCGCACGATAAACGATCGCGCCCCCATCGAACCTGGGATAATGCCCATATCCCCCTCTCGTGCGCGGACGGCGCCCTTCCTGGTGACAATCACGTTCTGGCCGAAATGGTGTTCACGTTCCGCGTAGTTGTGGTGGTACCCCTGATGCACATCGGGCATCGCCGCGACATGCTTAAAGACGCACGGCAGATTCGCGGTGTTGACGAGTTGATCGATGGCTCCTGACTCAACCTCTTCCAATGGGGCCCACAACTTAATAGGCACCCTTCCCTTCGTGACAACGCTCTGCATCGTTCCCCTCCTATCTCGTTCTCTGGATCCGTTTCATTACCGACACCACCGCTTCAAATCCATGCTTCCCCTTGAAGGCGGGCGGCGTGGGCATCGATCGCGGTGTGCCGCCACTCTCCATCGACGGGCGCGCATAGGCCGTACAGGTCTTGACGTGTTCAGGCATGCAGTTCGCGCACAACTCCGCATGGCACCAGCAGATTTTCAGTTGCGACGTGAGGATGCCATCAGTTTGGCAGCCTGGGCAGATCATGTTCGCCTCCCTGATCGTTCATAAATCCCGGCACAATTCGCCTCAACAGCGCCGCGGATTCCGGCGATGGATCTTCCCCAACAATCGGGGGCGTGGTCGGTTTCGACGGCAACCGAGAAGGCGCTGCGGCCTTGCGCTCGACTGGATCGTCGTAGTTTCCCGACATGATCTTGGACAGATTCTCCGGACCAGTGGCCCACCACAGATCGGCACGAAACACGCGACGCCCTTCCTTCGGCTGGACTTTTCCGGTGAGAAAGGGAGACTTCCCCACTTCCCCGAAGAACTGATCCCACCAGGCGCCGGACTTGTCTCGCATCAAGGCCTTGAGTCGTGTCTTCAGCTTCTCCTCGACCACCTTGCATATGCGCACACCAGGAATCGCGTTCCAGCGATCGACGATCGGCTGGACCGTGACGGATGCGGCAGCCACGGGACCCGTAGTATTGAACGTGAGTTCACTGGACACTGCCGCGTCCTTCTCTTCGTCCTGCTCTGGAGGCGCCGGCCACTTCGATTTGCTGGCCCGTCGGTAGATGTAGAGTTCCGCCGACAGGATGTGCAAATACTCTTTGCGCTTCACCTGATAGAGCCGGATGAGCGGTTGATCGCCAGGGGGCGCCAGGGTGCTCAGTTCAGCCAGGCATGTGGCGACCTTCTGTGGGGTCCATCCCTTCGGTGGGCGCTGAAAGCAGTTCGAGAGGACCACTTCAGGGTGGGCCTCCATGCGCCCGAAATCATCGACGGAGGTGATGATGCGATACCAGAGACGTTCAGCGGCATCGCTGAGGAGTTGCAGGCTGGCGCTACGTCGGTTGGAGTCCTTGAGGTCTCGATTAGGCATGTGCGGTTCCTCGTATCGCGTCGGTGGCGGCCCGCTCTTCTAGCTTGCGCGCATAGAATTCCAAGAGGAGCAACTTATCTGAGAGCTTCGGAGATTGCTCGCATTCACGAATGAAGTGATGGTCAAATCTTCAGCAGCCGTTCCTCTGATTGTTCATTCCTCCTGCTACTCATCGTTCCCCACCTCCTGCGGTTAGTGCGCTTCCTTCACATGCTGCGCACAGCCGTTGCCGTCCAGTTCCCACTTGCGCGCGCGGTTCTTCGCCATCTTCTCGTTGACCGCCTCACGCCTCAGTGTTCCGATAATCCGGTACAGACAAATCACTACGTCAGCCGCTTCAATGGCGATTTTCTCGGTAGGGATGCCAGCCTCGATGGCCTCCTTCAACTCGTCCCATTCTTTCTTGGCGCGCTCGTATTGGGCCTCGATCGTCGCCTCGCCAAACGTGGTGTTGGCCCAGTCGGTGACGCTCTGCACCGTCTCTCCCTTCAACCGGATCTCCAATTCCCGCACCTTCTCGACCAGCTTCGAGCTAGCATCCTGGGCGTGGCTCCTGGCGTTGTCGGCCTCGGACAGCTGGGCCTCGAGTGTCGCAATTCTCGCCTTCAATTCTTCTTCACGTTCTCTCATCACTCCCCTCCACTCTGCGCGATTACTTTCCCCGCTCCCATTCCAAAACGGCTGGGCATACAGCGAAGAACGTATCTTTCGCCTTCTTCTTTGACTTCGCATCGCGCCATCCTCGGTTGTAGGACGTGCGCCGAATTTCCTGCATCGCCTCTCCAATCAGGTGCTCAATATGGCGTTGCAAAAGAATGGTCTCGATGGTCGATCCGGAAGATCGACAAAACTGCAACGTGCCAAGATCTCCGGCCTCGATGCGGATGACGACAGAGCCTCCATCCTGGCTGCGCATACATTTGATCATTTGCCCCCTCCTACGATGCCGCTTCTTGCGTCTGCTAGGCAAAATCTCTCGACAATCCCCGTGATAAATCGTGATTCCGTTTTCGGAGTAATAAGGGGTCACGCTGCTTCCTCTCTCTTCCATCGTGCCAAGGCCACGCTGTATCGCCAGATCAACACCAGGGGAATGACGCAGAGCCCATACAAGCGCTTCTCATAAATCAGTAAATAGGCCCACAGGAATTGATTCACGAGCCCCAGGCCCCACCCGTACCAGTGTCGTCGGGCGATCAGTTCCATACTCGTGATGGTGATCGCGCTAACTCCTTTTGTGGGGAACGGGTGGATGCCTGGGACTCATAGGGCCGATAGGCATAACTCACGACCCCTTCATAGTTCAGATCGATCTGTTCGGCTTTCACGATGACGCCTGGCTCAAGCCCATACACTTTGAAGACTTCTAGGCCGACCACTTGCGAGTCATCCGAGTAAATGACGCCCTTGATCGCGTCGAGGATTGAGCGGGTACATTTGTCGATGTCCGGCCGCTTCGTCATGAATGCCGGCTTCCGTTTCGGCAGTGACTTCGGAATCGGCATCCTGAAAATGAGCGTCACCTTTACCGGCCCAGACCACAGGCCGTCGAGTGGCCGAAACTGTTGCGCAGCCACGCTCACGGTTTGGGCCCAGGGCTTATTCTTGGTGTTGTCGTTCGTGATAATCGCCCGGGCTCTGCCCCCATTCTTTCCTGGGACCACAAAACCCTTGGCGCTCCCCTTGGTCTGGGGAATCCCGAACACGGTGAAAGTGATGGTGTTATCCAGCATTGATTCTCCTATTTCCCCCGCTCCAGCATTCCGGCTGAAGGTTGTCGGTCGGGCCAACCGGGCCATTTGTCTCACCAGAGTTACCCCCTCACTCCCAGAGGGGAACAATCACCGAGAATCGAACTCGGCTCCCTTCACACCAGTCCTCGGCCAGCGATCAGGATTTGAACCTGCCCTGCTCGGGACTCCCTAAAACTCGATATCCACGCCTTCCTGCTTGGCGATCTGCATCAGCTTGGCGATGAACTCCACTTGCTTGTTGGCCAACAGCGCCGTGAGCTTGTCCTGTGGCCTCATGCCTAACGCCAGCTTGGTCTTGTTCTTGATCTTGACGCGTTCCGGATCGGCATCGAGATACAGCAGCATGGCGTTCCACTCCTGGAGCGTCATATGCTCAGGGCCTCCACCGGATGGAGCTGCAGAGGGAGGACTCTTCAATTCCTCTGAGGTGGGCGCCTCAGTTCCGGTGGAAGCGGTCTCCTGAGACTGCTTTGACAGGTGATCATTGATGTCGGCCTTCGCCTCGGTCTCCTGGGTGGCATCCTTAGCATACTCGGCCCAGGTCGAATTGCCAGCGGCAATGCTGTTGTGGATGGCGCGCAAGTCGGCCAATTCCTTCGGTGAGGATTGATCGAACGGATGGCCCAGCACGCCTTCGAGCATGGCCACGCTGACATTGATTCGCCCGAAATCGGACAGCAGCCGCTTTTTTGTCGCGTCCGGATCGCTCTGCGCGGCGTTCTGCAGCGTCTTCCCGCACTGGTACAGGGCATCCTCAATCAAGTCCTTGGGCAACAATTGCAGGATGCAGTTGCGCACCAGGATGGCCCCTCGGCGGTTCGTCAGTTCGCGCAAGTCTCGCTCGTCCGGCTCAACCCAGTCCGTCTTCCCCGTGGACTTGTTCTTGCGCTGGATCAGCTTTTCGAAGTGGTCTTCCGCCTCAATCTTGGTGTTGCTCTCAAGATCCCAGGCCCATCCCATGATGGTGCGCGACGACTCATCCTCTCGCAGCACGCGCAAGCCATGCCGAATGTTGCCCCACGTCCTTGCGGCTTCTCTGGCGAGGTTCACGGATGGTCCACTCACATCCTGGCCGCCACGCGGGAATGTGTAGTTGGCATCCTCGGCAAAGGACGGGCGCTGCGAGGCTTTCATGAGCCGCTGAAAGGCATCGGCTTCGTTCCTCGGCATACGCTTGGCGATGATCATTGCGGACTCGATCTCTGCACGCTCTTTTGAGGCTGCGCTGACGGCGGCCAGTTCGGCGGCTTGCTCGACAGTTTGCACAAGCCCGTTGTCTTGCTGGCGGATTCCTTTGGCTGGGACGGTCGGTGCTGACATGATGTGATATCCTTTGTGTGTGTCGAGAGTCGGTTGTTGATTACCTGCCCTACCCAGGACGCCCTCGGCCTCGGGACCGTGCGGCCGGGCACGGCGGCTCAGTTATCCGGCCATGGTAAGCGCGTGCCCGACGCGCGCATCTGAGAAGGCGCAGTGTTCGCACTTGTCGCTCGGGTTCGGTTGTGGGCCCTTAATGATCTCCATGGCGTATTCGATCGTCTTGACGGCTTCTTCCGCGCTGGCGCGCAAGGGATAGACGGTCGACTCGAAGCCGATCGATGCAATTCCGTTCGTGAGCGAGACCGGCCAGAAGTACCAGAGGTAGCCTTTCCCAGTTGGTGGGAGCCCGTTTTCCTGCAGGGCCAAGGCGTAGCAGTCGAGTTGACATTGATAAAACATCGCGCCATCGTCCTTGGGGACATCGCCCTTGCTTTTTCCGTCCAGCGGCGAATAGCCCCCGTTCTCATCAACCAGCAGATCATCAAGGGCGCCGATGAGGCTGACGATTCCGTGCTTGGTGCGAATCTCGGCTTTGAGCCCAGACTTCCAATGCCGCAGCTTGGCAATCTGTGCCGGCGTGCCCCACAATTTCCCAGGCACCTTCCCGACCAACTCCGGAGGCAATGACCCGCGATAGCGATCACAGTAGGCCTTCATGATGCGATCCATGCCCCCAGGTAAAGACGGAAAAATCCCGCGAGGTTTCTCCAGTTTTTTATTGACCATCAGCCAGAAGCACAGTTCACACTCTCGCAACACGCCCAACTTGCTCGGACTTAAACTGACATCCCATCCCATGATTGCCCCTCCATTGGTTATCCGTTCATTCGACCGTTTAAGACTCCAATGCCTGCACAAAACCACGCAATATCGTGAGGCGATGGCTGTACCCACTTCTCTTTGACGCGCCCCTCTTTATCGACATAGATCAGCAGGTACGCGTTCGCCTCGCGGTAATCTTCCATCTGTCCATAGATTTGCACTTGCACGCGGTTCAACCGTTCCTCGATGCCGCTCTTCAGTTCTCCGATGATGATGAGTCGTTCGCGCCCGTAATAGGCTTCGGTGTCTGCCGTTCCGGCGACGCCCCATTTTTCCCAGACTGAGGAACATTCGATCTTTCTAGGGATGACATTGTGTTTATCCGCCCAGTCGTAGAGCCCTGCGGCATATCCGCGAAGCACAGCAGGGACTTTCTTGAGTTCAAACGCGTATCCTGGGATCTTGGCCCTTGTGGCGAGAATGTCGGCAAAGATCTCGTGAACCTGCGTGCCTCTCTTGAGCGCCTTGTTGAGCACATCCTTGCGAACCATGGCAAAGCGCTCAGGGTGGAGCACTTCAAGTCCCTCACTCACCGCCCAGTACCGTTTCCCGGTATCGGCGCGCCGATAGTTCTTGGGAATGTGACGCTCGCAGATCAATTTCATAATTGAATCAATTCGTAATCGTCTGACGCATCAGACTCGCCCGTTGTGCACGAGAAGCAGAGCCCTGTATCGACCATTCGCCATGCTGGCTGCCCACAGACTTGGCATCTCACTTTTTTCTTCGCCAGCTTTCGGTACTGCTAAACCGTTTTGGCACCTGCCAAACCCTTGTGGAGATCTGCCGCTTTTTCTGGTGTGATCAGTTCAGCGAAGTTCATAGTGTCAACATCCCTAAGAGCATCTTTCCTAAGTCCCGTGCATCGCGGATGGCCTTCTCTCGTATCTCATTTGCAAATTCCTCCGCGCATTTCTCGCAAAGAAGATGCGTCGTCGAAAAATCCCCGACCGGCTCGGCGAAGTCGGTCGCGTGTTGGCAGCGTGGACACACGATGAACGGCATAAACTAATTCGCTTTCTTCAATCCTCGTGAGGCCCAGAATCGGGTCTTGGTCGATCGGCTCGCGCGCACTCGGCTGACTGTCGAGGCCTGTTGCGATGGCGCGGCCGGCAGCCGCTTACGCTCCACTTTCACTGGTCGCATGAAGAACCGTGGCAACATGATCGGCTAGGCCTCTACCTGCTCCTGTTCATCGATCGGCTCCTCGACGACGTGTGGCTTCAACATCAGCCGCGCTTGGATCTTTTTGGGATCAAGCCGCTTCCATTCCTCCTTGTAGGATTTGGGGTCTGTTTCGATCTCGATCACCGCGTTATCCGGCACTTGATTCGCAAAATCTTTGAATTGCTTTCCCGTCATGATTTCCCTCCTGGTTATCGAATCCCCGCGAACGTGATCCCGAGACAGACCCCAGCAATAACCAGCGACAGCACCAGGGCAATCACCTTGTTGGGGTCGCGTAAGTCGTTCATGCGGTCACATTCTCTCTGGGTTAGTGGGGGAGGCCTTGCACAAGCCTCCCCCGGCCGACATCTGCACCAACGTCAGGGCTTGAATAACTGACGTTGATCTCCCGCACCACTGGGAGGACCACCCTCTACCGGGCGCGGGTCTCTCCGTCCTGCCCATCGGGCAGATGGCTGATTAGCGCTTTCGCTTCGGACAGTACCGGCACGTCGGCAAGCAGATCCGGCGTTGACTTGTGACCCACCAAACACAGGCACTTCCCCGAATGGATGCGGGAACGCCTCTTTGTTCTTGTAGCTCGCATTGAGTGCTGGCACGTCCAAGATGCTCACCTTCAGGAGCCAGCGAATCTCTTCCGGCAACGTGGCCAGCACGGTCTTGTCAACTAAGTCGAGGGAGCACTTCTTCACCTTCTGATCCCACCCGACCAGAATCCATGTCATCTTGGAGTCCTTAAAGCTGACCGACCCCGCTCCCGTCTTGATGGTTTTCGGGGTCTGTTCGACCACTTGCGCGACGACCGGCACCGCCACCTCCGCTTCAAGGCGAGCAATCTCTTCTCGTGTCGCATCAGCCGCCGATGTGTCGACCACCACCGGCGCCAGGGCGGCCTTCTCGGCGCATAGCATCAACACGCGTTCTTCCCGGGTTTGGAGCTTGCGCTGATAGGCGGCGTCCATGTTCTCTGGTGCCGACTCCTGTAGGTCGGCCAACTCACGCTCGGCGCGTTCGATCTTGCGATCAAGGTTGGTCTCCTCCAAGTCCGCCTGCTCCTGCGCGATCCGTGCTTCCTCTTCCTGTTTCGCCAAAGCGTCTCTCTCGGCCTGGAGCTTGGCTTCCTTCTCGCGCTGCACTCTGGCGGCCTCTTCCAGTTCGAGCCGCTGCCGCTCATCGGCCAAGCGCTTCTGCTCGATCCGATAGAGCGAGACCTTGCGCTCTACCGTGGTGCGCGCCTGCTCGAATCCGTTCTTGACGGTGTTGTGTGCGGTATTGATCGTGCGCACTTCGTCATTGAGCGGCTTCACCTTGGCGATGCGCTCCGACTCAATCCATTTCTCGGCGGCCTTGCATCCGCCCACGAAGATGGCCGCTTCTTCGAGCTTGTCTTCGGTGATGGTCTCGAACTCCTTGGTTTTCTCCTGATACGTCACCAGCTGCTGTTCCAATGCGGTCAAGTCCTGTTCTGCGACTGCGTCCATGTGATTCCCTCCTTGTCCTGCTTACCGGGGCCCATTCATACTGACTGGTGGTGAGGGTGCTGAGCCTTCTGCAGATGCTCAGCTAAAGCATGTCAACTCAGCATGACCTGGCCGTTGATGTGATAGACCACACATTGCCCGCGGTATCCCTTTGAAGGCTTGCCCGAGAAAAGTGTCTATCCATGCACCCCTCCTCGTCTCGTTATCGTCTCGCCTTCCAGAATGTGTCCTGTATGTCCAGCAACGGAATGAACCGTGTTTCTTCGAGCCACTTGGCCTTGAGCCGATCAAGCTGCCATTTCACAAGGGCCATGATCCCGCCGACGATCAGCACGGACCAAGCCAGCAGTAGGACAGCGAAGCCGAGCAGTCTCATGGCTCCAACCACGCAATCAGGGATGGCGTGAGCCACTTGACCAACAGAAATCCCCCCGTCCAGATGCAGAGCGCGACGCAGACCGCGAACAGCAGCGTGTTCCAGTCCCAGGTCTCAAAGGCGAGGGGCAGGTCTGCGTCGTCGTCATGGCCGGCGGCTGTGCGCTCGTGCGGCTCCACGGGGGTGGGCTGTAATAAGGCTCTGGTCTTGTCGATGCGGGTGTAGAGAGATTGCATGCTCGTTCCTCCTCAAGCATCCAAACGGTGGATGGGTGTGCCCTTCGCTAGTCCTGACAGTTGCAGGACAACCGGTCTGCTTCTCGTTCCTTCTCTTCGAGGTCTTTCGCGCGCTGCGTCTCGAAATGGGCCAGGCACTCAGGACACAGGTCCCCCTGCTCGTCGTCCCAGATCACGGGTCCGATGTGGTGGCAGCGTTCGCATGGTTCCATCGCGCTCACGAAGGCACCCCCGTCTGTGAGGGCAGGTGCCGCTGCTTCGCCCACTCCAACAGCTCCGCTTTCTTGAATCGCCAGAGCGTGCCGATGCGTACCCCCGGCAGCTGCCCTTTTTCCGCCAGCCGCGTGACCTGCCGCGCGCTGATGCGGAACATGGCCGCCACTTCCTTCGCCAGCATGTATCCCTCGTTCGGTGTGGTGCTCATGACAGCGCGCTCCTTTCCTGTCCCATACAGGCGGACAATGTCTGACAATGTCTCCGTTGAATGTCCTGCAACGTGGGCATAAGGTGCGAATACAACGAGAGGCGATACGTCGTGAGCAGCCCCACTTTCTGTTCCAACGCATGCAGGCAGAAGTCATTCACGGTGATGCCACCGGTAATGGAGAAGGCCTTGATATACGCCCCGAGTTCTTTCGGAATTCGAATGGTGATGCGTTCGTCCTTTTTGGGACGGTCATCGAAGGTCAACGGCATAACAAGCGGCAACTCAGAAGACATGATGCAGGTCTCCTCTTTTTGAATATGGTGTTACTTAAGCTCGACGCCCTGGTATCGCTTGATCAGAGCAAGCCGAATGATGGCTGCTCGGCTCAGACCGTTCTTGACTCTCTCTGCATCCAGCTTTCTGGCTAGCGATTGGTCGATGTCCGAAATGACGCGAACCAGTCGTCGTGTTGTTTTTTGTTGCATGATGTGACTTGTACTCCCGACCACCTGAACATGTCAATAACTTTTAGCAACTTTTAGTAACTTTTTTTGGGTTGTATGCAACATTCTGAAATCATTAAGATTCCATGCATGTCGAAGAAGGACGACTTCATTCACATTCGTTCAGACGAGGAACTTCACGCTGCTTTGGCGGAATCGGCGGCGAGGAGTGATCGGAAGATGACGGACCAGGCGCGCTATATTTTGCGCATGGCCCTTGGACTATCGGATGAAGGAACAGAGCGCGACCGGCTCAAGACGAACACCAAGAAGTTGACTGCCGTTGAAGATAAGCCGACCCGAAAGGGGGGCGCCTCCCACAAATAATCTGGTCGCACCCTTCCCAGGGCGCGGCACGCGCCAGAATGCGAAGCGATGGAATTTGGGAAATCGTTCGACAGCGAATTTACTAGGGTGTTTCCCTGACGGGTATCCCCCGATAGGACACCTAGGGAAATGCCTGGGAATGTGTGATGAGTGACTGTGCCTCGCTTGCTTCCATCGTGACATCTCTAATCAGTGCTGGTATTGCTCTCGCCAGCGCGACGTTCGCCTATCGTGCCTCACGCACCGCACAACAGAGTCTCACACTTGCCGATAAGGTATTTGTCGCCGCGCATCGACCCCGCATTCTTGTCCGATCGATGACGCTTCATAAGCGCCTCTCTGCTGACGATTCTCCGCTGCATCTATCGTGGGATATGGTGAATACTGGTGACACGCCCGCGACATTGCGGGAGCTGCGCTGTGCGATGCGCTACATCAAGCCCGATGACCCTTTGGACCTGAAGGCGTGGCTGTCCTCTCCTACGATGTTGACGCACACGCTGGCCAGCGGTGAATTTTATACGCACGCGGTGGACGTGCCTGACGACCAGCGACCGGATGTTGACATGGCCATCGGGCATGGAAACACGCAGGCGCATCAGTTGATCGTAATAGGATCTGTGGTGTATGCGGACGACCAGCAGAGATTGCGGAATTCAGTGATGTCCATTGCGGTCCTCATTTACTTGGCGGCCCATGTTCGCAAGGCGAGCGCATCCGCATTGTTCATGATCCATAAGTCGTCGACGGCACCCAATACAAACACGACTGTGAGTCAATTGCAGAACCTCGCGCAAAACTTGAGCCTCGAAGATATGCGGACTGAGGGGATTCTGCGGGAACATCTCCACATGCCGGAGGCCGTGTGGGAGCGACATCGGCACGAGAATGTAACATTCAACGCGGATGAAAGTGTGCACATGGGACTGGTTCATGAAGTGAGTGATTTTCGCGTCCCCCTTGGCGCTCAACTGTACAACGTTTAAGCCGTTGACGCAATTTGCCAGATGTTTCGTGACCCGGGAGAGAAGCCGTGAAGGAAGACGATCACGAATTAGTGTTACGAGCCGTGATTGAAACGGCGGCAGGGTGGATCGTTCAGCGTGATATGGAGATTGCGCGACTGACGCTCGGGCACCCGGTTACGGATCCGGATGATGTGTTCATGGCTATCCTTGAACCTCGTTTTGTGGAGGTGATGAATTATGGACGAACGGATTCTTGAACGGCTTGCGGCCCTGTTGGCGGCCCATCGTGTTCAGCTGGGCGCGATGGCCACGGTTTTGGGCGATCTGGGTGTAGCCGGATCGGTATATGTAGATGCGCTTCACGAAGGCAGTAAGCAGAGTTTTCAGTACAAAGCTGAATATCTGGCGACATTGCGTGGGCACCATCAGTCCCCAACGGAAGAAGAGCACTTGCTATTACAAGGCATAGCGGATCTCGCTGATCTACCAACTGACGACGATTCGGATGCTTCTCGGCGTCCGTAAAGATTTTGACGATCTCATCTGAGTGCGATTGCAGCACGGTCTCCAGGATATCGGACGAGGAAGACGAAGGACTGTGATCAGGCGGGATCATGCCGACCAGTAAAAACTGATCCAGTTTATTTGTCAATACGTTCATGGCACGCAAAGACGGCAAAGACCGCGGACTCGTCGAAGTGAAACGGCCTGGCCGCACCAGTCATTGGAAGGCGCGGCTCTATCATCTCGGCAAAGAATGGCGCTCCAAGGCCGTGCCCACCAAGACCGAGGCCAGAAACATCTACAACAAGAAAAAGGCTGAGTTCCGCGAAGCCGAATACTTTCCCGCCATTCATCACGCGAAGCAGGCGCAACGGGTCACGGTCGCAGATCTCATGGCGCTGATGGTGGCCGATTACCGGCGCCAGCATCGAAAAACCCTGAGCGATGCGGAAGAGAAGGCACGATTCTGGATCACCCTCGCCGGCACGAGGCCCGCCGCGAGCATGACCGGCAATCAGCTCAATGCCTGGGCGGATGACTGGAGCCAGAAGGGCCTCGCCAATAGCACGATCAACAACTACATGAGTAAACTCCTGCGCGGGTATGCGATCGCCAAAGACTCTGATCCCCCGCTGTTGTTTTCGAGTCCCAAGTGGACACCGCGCAAGCCCAATCCCCCGCGGTCTGGATGGATGGAATGGGCGACGTTTGAACAGATTCGGCAGGCCTTGCCCGTGTGGGTGCGCGTGCCGGTCACCTTTGCCTTTTGGACGGGCATGCGAATGGGGGAAATTACACACCTGACGCGGGCACAAATTCGGCTCGATCCTGAGCAGCAGCGTGTCGCTCTCACGTTGGGCGGGGATCAAACGAAAAACGAGCAAGCGAGAACCATCGTGTGGACGGGCGATTTGTATGACGTGGTGTCCGCATGGGAGCACGAGACGCAACGCGACTACCCGTGGTGCCCATGGATTTGTCATCGGTATGGGAAGAAGCTGCGTTCCGTCGATAGCGCGTGGAAATCCGTGTGCGTGAAACTCCACCTCGCGACGGGCACCTGGACAGTGGCGTCTGGCCGGTGGAAAAAGGGGTACTGGACGGAGTACCGTGGCCCCCTGCTGCACGATTTTCGACGGACGGCGGCACGCAACCTAGATCGGGCCGGCGTCAGCCGCGATATTGCCCGGAAAATCACGGGCCACAAGACCGATTCCATGTACACGCGGTATAACATCGTCAATGAAGAAGATCTGGTAGAAGCCGGGTTGAAAGTGGTACAGTACGTCGATTCTCGGACACGACGAAAGGCACAGACCGGACAAAAACCGGATGACGAAAAAATGCCCGCCAAGTAGCTCGTAACATATTGAAATATCACGCGGAGAGGTGGCCGAGTGGCCGAAGGCACCGGTTTGCTAAACCGGCACAGGTCAAAAGCCTGTCGCGGGTTCAAATCCCGCCCTCTCCGCCACGCCAGCGATGGAGAGTTGATTTTTGGGCGGTGATCCTGTAGACAGGAACCCCTCCAGAATTCTGTCGGAATGCCGAGGTAGCTCAGTTGGTAGAGCACAGCCCTGAAAAGGCTGGTGTCGACAGTTCGATTCTGTCCCTCGGCACCATAAAACCTTCAAAATATTAGCAAAATTCTCCCCGCCAGCCGGCACGCCCCTCACTTCACTTTTGTGATTTTTTCGGCCTTTTTCAGTCTGTTTTGCCCGATTGGTTGTCCAAATGGTTGTCCAAAACCAAACGCGTTGAACCGTTAGCAGAGGCTCAGCTACCGACTTTTTCCTGCTCTGCAATGCCCAGTTTCACGCCCATTTTGGCACTCCACACAACCTCTCCTCGATCGGTTCTCCATTCGCACCAGATTCCATTCCCATCACTTTTTCGCAAATCTGACGACGGCTCCCTCTAGAAAGGATCGAGCTATCAATCGGTTTCAAATACACTGCCGGGCAATTATGCGTTTTGAATAGTGAGGTCTCCGCAGGCAGTGGATCACTCCCTCCGATAAAGACAGCGCGGCAGATGCGCTGAAAAAGCGGCTCTGGGATGCCGCCGATCAACTGCGAGCGAACAGCGACTGCGTATTCCGACCCAAGCCGGCCACTGATTCCGACGCAAGTCGGCCACCCATTCCGACGGAACGCGGCCACTAATTCCGAGGTGAATCCGGCCACTTTTCTGAGCCCTCTCGGAATCGGCGGCCGACAACATCCCTCGGAATAAGCGAGCCATCCGCCGCCCGCTCCTTCCGGAGCCCTCCGCGACACAGATCCTCGTTCACCTTCGGTAGGGTACCGCCTCCATATTGTTGTGGAGGAGGGACTGATGCCAGCGGAGCGAGTAACGATGCGGAAGATCAAAGACCTACTGCGACTCAAATGGGCCTGCGGGCTCAGTAACCGGCAAGTGGCGGCCAGTTGTGGGGTCGCGCGCAGCACGGTGGCCGAGACCCTGGATCGCGCCACGGCGGCGGGGCTGTCATGGCCGTTACCAGAGGACCTGGATGACGCGCAGTTGGAAGCCCGGCTGTATCCGGCCGCGCCGTCGCCGATGAGCCCACCACGGGCGATGCCGGATTGGGCCACGGTGCATCAGGAGTTGACGCGGAAGGGCATGACCCTGGCGCTACTGTCATCCGACATTTCCGTTGATGTGTGTCCGCTCCGGACCTGTTCCACGGACCTCGCCCGGTTCCACACCACACTCTCACGAAGCCATGTACCAGGCGTTGTACATTCAAGGCAGAGGCGCTCTCAAACGCGAGTTGGTGAGCGGCCTTCGTCCCGGGCGGGCGTTGCGCGTGCCACGGGCCAGAGCACAGGCCAAGGCGTGGGCGCACGTCAGCGAGGAGGTCATGATCTCCAGCCGTCCTGCAGAGGCACAAGACCGCGCCGTGCCCGGGCATTGGGAGGGGGACCTGCTCATCGGCCTGAACCGGTCTGCGATCGGGACGCTGGTGGAGCGATCAAGCCGCTTCACCAGGCTGGTTCACCTGCCTCGCGAGAAGGGCTATGGGCTGATCCCCCGCACGAAGAACGGCCCCGCGCTGGCTGGTTACGGAGGCATCACCATGGCCAATGCGCTCAAGAGAACGGTGACAACCCTGCCTGCCCAGCTGTGGCAATCATTGACGTGGGAGCGTGGCAAAGAACTCTCCGATCACGCCCGGTTCACCGTCGAGGCAGGGGTGAAGGTCTTCTTTACTGACCCTCATAGTCCATGGCAGCGCGGCACAAACGCGAACACGAACGGACTTCTGCGCCAATACTTCCCCAAGGGCACCGACCTGTCTCGTTGGAGTGACCAAGAAACCCAGGCCGTAGCCCACACGCTCAACACCAGACCGCGGAAGACGCTTGGTTGGAAGACACCAGCCGAAGCCCTAAACAAGTACCGACAATTCGCCGGACAACCCCGTGTTGCGTCGACCGGTTGAATCCGCCCAGTTCACCAGTCAGGAATTCACGGGCCTGCTGAATGACCACGGCATCCAGATCAGTATGGATGGGACAGGCTGCTGGCGGGACAACGTATTCGTGGAACGACTCTGGAAAAGCATCAAGTACGAGGAGGTGTATCTGCACGCCTACGAGACCGTCAGCGCAGCGCAACAGGGATTAACACGCTATCTGACGTTCTACAACCAGGCAAGGCCGCATCGGGCGCTTGACGGTCGCACACCCGATGCCGTGTACTTAGACAATCGGCCCGCACGGCGTACCGCCGCATAGGCAGAACACGCGAGGCGCCACTTAAGAACGACCACATTCTGTCCAACCAAGCGGGGCCACCTCTGCCGGAGTGCACGCAGCGCCTCATGAGTGTGCGGCTGGTCCCGGTCGTACCGATGGATTTGCCGATAATAGCTGCGCCAAGCCAGACGCCAGGGATTGTCCGGCCACCTGGTGTCTTTCCCCAGCCAATTGATCGCGTCCAATCGGAAGCCGTCGACACCGCGGTCGACCCAGAAGCGGACGACATCGAAGACCGCCTCACGCACGGCGGGATTGGTTCAGTTCAGATCCGGCTGCTCCGGTAAAAATGAATGTAAGTAATACTGATCGGTGTGCCGGTCATACGTCCAGGCCGAGTCGCCGAACCGCGCCGCCCAATTATTGGGAGGCCGCCGGCCGCCTTTGCCGTCAACCCAGTAGTACCAGTCGCGTTTTGCAGAGGTGCGCGACGCACGCGATTCAACGAACCAGGGGTGCTGGTCCGACGTGTGGTTCAGGACCAGATCCATGATGACTCGTATCCCGCGGCGATGCGCTTCCGCGATGAGGCGGTCGAAGTCTGCCAGCGTGCCGAATCGCGGATCAATATCGCAGTAGTCGCTGACGTCATAGCCGAAGTCATGCATGGGCGACGGATAGATCGGAGACAGCCAGATGGCATCCACACCGAGCGAGTCGGCCGAGCCGTTGAGATAATCGAGCCGGCTGATGATGCCCGGGAGATCGCCGATGCCATCCCCGTTGGAATCCTGAAAGGACCAGGGATAGATTTGATAGACGATGGCTGATTGCCACCAGGGAGCATGGGACTGTATGCGAGTCATGATCTGGCTTCGACCCTACCTCAGCTCGTCCGTCGGCACAAGCAGGGGCCGAAATCGTTGTGCCAGCGTAATGTGAGCGTCCTCGTGGAGCAGGAGAGGCACCGGAAGGGTCACCGACCGGGTGACTCGGCCCGACTCCCTGCGATGCGTGAGTTCGCACTGCGCTCTTCGCGAGGATTCCGACTAGTCTTCATCAGCCGCCTCGCTCGCCTCTTCGCCACATGTCCGCGAGATGTGACACCACTGAATCTGCGCCGAGAGGCCCAGCAGTTCCGTCGCTCCACGCAGTATCCTCCAATGCTCCGTTTGCATGTGCGCGTCCACGTCTGCCTGGCTTGCCCAGGATTCAATGAGGCACA